>Ga0105239_10007303_pt1 | contig 12685 bp, 8 predicted proteins | sample KBSC44metaG_FD_92761 | JGI IMG/M metagenome (GOLD analysis project Ga0105239, IMG submission 92761) | Corn rhizosphere microbial communities from Kellogg Biological Station, Michigan, USA - KBS C4-4 metaG | ecosystem: Host-associated > Plants > Roots > Rhizosphere > Soil | place: Michigan, USA...
AACACAAGCGTCTAGCCGATGACACCGGCTGCGGTTGGATTGCCGGCTCAGCCGGCGGTGGTTGGATTGCCGGCTCAGCCGGCGGTGTCACTGTCGAGGCGGCGTTTGCGATCGCCGCGCTGGTCGTCGTGCTCGTCCTGTGCGTGTCGGGGCTCACCGCGGTGTCGATGCAGGTGCGGTGCGTCGATGCGGCGCGTGAGGCCGCCCGGCTTGCGGCGCGTGGTGACGGCGGTTCGGCTTCGACCGCAGCACAAGGTATTGCGCCCGACGGCGCAGCCGTGCGACTGCGGCGGGACGGGGAGTTGGTTGTCGCCACGGTCAGTGCAAGGTCGGCGCTGTTGCCGGGTATCACCATCGCAGCGGAGGCAATCGCCGCAGCCGAACCGGGCTGACGGCGGCTCCGCCAGCCTGGTGGCGGTCGCGATGATGGCGGTGTTGTTGGCCCTCACCGCCTGCGGCGGGTACGTCGGGTCCGCGGTGATCGCCCGTCACCGAGCACAGGCGGCGGCCGACCTGGCCGCGCTCGCGGCTGCGGTGCACCTCGCCGAGGGCGTCGACGCCGCGTGCACGCAGGCGTTCGCCTTGGCGCGTGCGATGCGCGCGGTCGTAACCCAGTGCGTAGTCGTGGATCTCGATGTGCTCGTCAGAGTGGACGCACCGGTGGCATTCGGGCGACTGGCTGTCGGTCCGGCGCGCGCCAGTGCCCGCGCCGGACCGGTTGATCCGCCTAGCTAGGACTTGGCGGCTTTCGTCTTGCGCGACCGGCCTTTTCGCTTGTCAGGCTTGGGCGCCTTGGCGACTCCTTCGATGCCGGCGGCGACGATCTCGTCGTCCGTCGGCAGACGCAGGGCGAGCAAACCTGCGTACGTGTCCTTTCCCAGCTCGACGCGATTGATGGTCATGTGGACCGGCACCCATCCGCCTCCGATGGCGGGCAACCGCAGTACGCCGGAAGTAGCGCCTGAGCCGAACTCGATTGTCATTCTTGCCATGTGCGGCGCGTCTTCTGGGTGGACGATCGGATCGCCGGACTCACGGGCTCGCCAGTCGAAGAAGGGTGCGGGTTCGTCAAGCCACTTCAACAACTTCCAGTGCTGTAGGTCAACCAAGACCCGGTGCACACCAGATTGGGCCAAACCGTTGAGGATTCGCTGTGCGAGATTATCGTGGGATTCGGTCACGTCTTCCCGTTCGCTGCGCCAATTCATCGCTCGGCAGATCAGTCGCTCAGTGCCGTCGTCCTCGTCTTCTTCCAGCACACGGGAGACGAAGCTGATGGTGATCGGCTCACCCTTGAAATCCGTTACGTCCCAAGTGCTGCAGAACTTCGTGCCCGGCTCGGGTTTGATCGCCATGGACAGCACTTTGGCTTCGCTCGGATTGAGGTCGCGGCGCGGCAGATCGTCTGCGAACGCCCTGCCGTGGGTGGGCTGCTTGTCGGGGTCCCATCCGCTGTTCCGCAGCGACTCAGGGGTGTCGGTTGCGACGCCGTTCGTCAGGTCCCAGATCAGCGGTCCGGGTATCGGCCGCTCGGGCGGTTCGAGGTCGGGCGGGCCGATCCAGACATGCACGCCGTGGATGCGCCCATCGGACATCTTGACGACTTCGGTACGGATTACGCGGTCGTTCTTCGGCGTGATGCTGCTGAGGCCGACACCGGCGCGCACGGTCTCGCCGATGGCCGTCTGGATTGCCATCAGGTTGGGATTTCGGCGCAAGAACGCGCTGATTGGGACCAGGTTCTTGGTGCGAAGACCTTGTGCGACCACGGCGGGCTCGCTGCCCAGTGTTTCCACGAGCAGCCAGTCGTGGGTCATGGCGGCAGTTTACCGTCGAGCCGGTAGCCGCCTTCCAAACGCGGTGGTCTACGGAATCCGTCGTAGATCTGCGCTGCCAGCGGGCCTCAGCCAGCGGTCACTAAGGCACCCCTGAGTTGCGGCGCCCCCTCCCACGAGGTATTTTGCCCTTGCGCCCGACTTCCGGGATTGAGAACGGATCGCGTTGTCCGACCGTTTGCCGCACCTGTCTGCGTGCTCGGCGTGCTTGATCACTGCACCGTCTGGACCGCGGATCCACGGGGGCGACCGTCGAGGGGTCGGTCGCCCCCGTGGGCGGATTACGACGCGCGCCCCTCCAGTGCCGCCAGCACCAGGCGTAGCACACGCACCGCGCCCTCCTTGTCGAGCGGATCATTGCCGTTGCCGCACTTCGGCGACTGAACGCACGACGGGCAGCCGAGCGGGCATTCGCAGGCCTCGATCGCCGCCGCCGTCGCGCCCCACCACATGTCAAGCCTCCGGAAGCCGCGGTCGGCGAAGCCGGCCCCGCCTGGGTACCCGTCATACACGAAAATCGTCGGCAAGCCCTGTACCGGACCAACGGCTGTGGACACGCCACCAATGTCGCCACGATCGCAGCTAGCGACCAGTGGCAACAGGCCGATCGCCGCATGTTCCGCGGCATGTAGCGATCCCGGCACGCGTAGGAAATCTATTCCATACTGTTGCAATGCCTCAGGCGTGATCGTGCACATCACCGCGGTGGTGTCCAGTGTCCGGGTCGGCATGTCGAGTTCCACGAAGTCGATCACCTCGCCGTCCAGGCGGCGCCGCAGATAGCCGGTCACGGTATTGGTCACGGAGACTGGAACGAGGCCGACCGTCACCGGGCCGTGAGTCGTTCGCTCACCGTGGCCGGTGACCACGATGTCGGTGAGTTCGCGCGCGAACGTCGTGTAGCCGGGATCCTCCGCGTGCACGAACGCGACGCCGTCCTCGAAATCCAGCGAGTCGACGACGTAACTCTCGCCCTGATGCAAATACACCGCGCCGGGATGAACCGACGCCGGCGCCTGGCCCACGCCTGCGCTGCCGAGCATTCGCCCGGTATCGGCCTCCAGGATCGCGATCTGGCCCCCGGACGAGCCGCGGATGTCCACCGCCGGATGCGGATCGACGCCAGGGGTAGGGAAGTAGCCGCTGGGCCGGCGTCGCAGCAGCCCGTCGTCGACGAGTGTTTCCGCCACTGCCTCGGCGTTCCACATCCTCACTTCGGCGTCGGTCAACGGAAGTTCGGTCGCCGCGCAAAGTAGTTGGGGACCAAGCACATACGGGTTGTCCGGATCGATCACCACACGTTCGATCGGCTTGTCCAGCAACGCGGCCGGGTGGTGCACGAGGTAGGTGTCCAGCGGGTCGTCACGGGCGATGAGCACGATCAGCGCGCTTTGCCCACGACGGCCCGAGCGGCCCGCCTGCTGCCAGAACGACGTGACGGTGCCCGGAAAGCCTGCCAGCACCACGGCATCCAGGCCCGCGATGTCGACGCCCAACTCCAGGGCGTTGGTGGTTGCCATGCCGCGCAACTCGCCATCCGCCAATGCGCGTTCCAATGCCCGGCGGTCCTCCGCCAGATAGCCCGCCCGGTAGGACGCCACCCGCTCGCCGAGTTCGGGAGAGATGTCCTCCAGTCGTGCCCGTGCACCCAGCGCTGTCAACTCCGCGCCGCGTCGTGACCGCACGAACGTCAGCGTCCGTGCGCCCTCGGCGATGAGGTCGGCCATCACACGCGCGGCCTCGGCGCCCGCCGAACGTCGTACCGGAGCACCGTTTTCGCCGACGATGTCGTCGCGCAGTGCGGGCTCCCACAACGCGACCGTGCGTGCACCGTGCGGGGAGCCGTCGTCGGTGACCTCTGCGACGGTCTGTCCGATGAGCTCTGACGCGGTGGCTGCCGGCTGCGCGGTGGTTGCGCTGGCGAAGATCACCGTCGGCGAAGAAGAGTAGCGGGTGCACAGCCGGAGCAAGCGTCGCAGCACCATTGCCACGTTCGAGCCGAAAATCCCTCGGTAGTAATGGCATTCGTCGACGACGATGAATTGCAGATTGCGCAGGAACACCGCCCAGCGGGCGTGATTGCGCAGCAGCGACAGGTGAATCATGTCGGGATTGGAGAAGATCCATCGCGAACGCTCACGCGCGAAGCGCCGCACCTCGCCGGGACTGTCGCCGTCGTACGAACTCGGTGCGACGGCAGCCAGCGCCGGTATGGCCTCGGTAAGCGCGATCGCAGACCGCAGTTGGTCGTGGCCGAGCGCCTTGGTCGGCGACAGATACAGGGCGCGCGCCCGCGGATTCGCTTTCAGGGTCGTCAATATCGGCAATTGGTAGGCCAACGACTTGCCCGACGCGGTACCAGTGCTGAGCACGACGTGACGGCCGTCGCGCGCGAGATTGGCGGCCGCGAGTTGATGCGACCAGGGGGCCGCGATACCGTGATCAACAAACGCCCGCACTACATCTGGGTCGGCCCACTGCGGCCAGGCCTGTGGCCTGCCGTGCCGCGGTGGCAGGTCTGCGACGTGGCGCAGCGGCTGCTCGTCGGGATCGGTGCCGTCGATCGCACAGGCGAGCAGTGCGCGGCCGAAATCCGACCCCGGATTTGACACTTCCTGCCTCCTGAAACCCCGCCGTAAGTGAATTGTTCCCCACTTGATCCTGCCGAGACTGTCGCAGTAGGCGCGAACATGATTGACTTAGCGCGGTCGCAGCTTCTGTGTTCGTGTATTAGCACTCGCAGGATCGACGTTGCGATCGCGGTTCCTGCGAGGGTTGTAGGTCGGGTCGAGTTCCGATTACTCCGCGAAGGTATGGCGGTCGGAACGGGCCCGGTGTACCGAAACAGGTGGACCGCACCCGGTAACAAGAGAAGGAAACAACAGGAAATGCCACAGGGAACTGTGAAGTGGTTCAACGCGGAGAAGGGCTTTGGGTTCATCGCCCCCGAGGACGGCTCCGCGGACGTGTTTGTCCACTACACGGAGATTCAGGGCAGCGGCTTCCGCACCCTGGAGGAGAACCAGAAGGTCGAGTTCGAGGTCGGCCAAAGCCCCAAGGGGCCGCAGGCCACGGGTGTTCGGGCCGTCTGAGCAATCGAATCTGAATAACTCCCCGCGTCATCCACCACTGGACGGCGCGGGGTGTTTTCGTTTTAGGGCGGCCCGCGGCCCGGCGACGCATCCGCGAGGCACCGCTGGCCTACTGTCGGTTACGTGAGCCAGCTGTCGTTCTTCTCGGCAGAGTCGGTGCCGCCCGCAATCGCCGACCTGACCGGGATCCTCGCCGCACCGGGCCAGGTGGTGCTCGTCGGGGATGGTGCGAGGCTGTCCGTCGTCGTCGATCGGCTGTGGCGCGCCGAGGGCCTCGCGGAAATGATGACCGAGGCCGGTCTGCAGGCGGAGATCGCCCGCACCGACGAGAACACCCCGCTGGTGCGCACCACCGCGGACCCGCGGCTGCTGGCAATTGCCCGCGACTGGACCCTTGGGGCGGTCAAGACCATCCCCCCGCAGTGGCTGCCCGGTCCCCGCGAATTGAGGGCCTGGACGCTGGCGTCAGGCACCCCCGAAGCCGACCGCTACTTGCTCGGCCTGGATCCGCACGCTCCCGACACGCACGCGGCGCTTGCGTCGGCGATGATGCGGGTGGGGATTGCCCCGACGTTGATCGGCACCAGGGGGTCGCATCCGGCACTCCGGATCAGTGGGCGACGACGGCTATCGCGCCTGGTAGAGAACGTAGGGGAACCACCTGGCAGCGTGGAGGCGTTTGAACTATGGCCACGCACCTGACAGGCCGTGACAGGGGGGTCAGTTTGCGTCGGCTGCCGCGGAGTGCGAAATTGTCAGTTGCCAGGGGGGCCGGATCGCCGCGGCGTACGTCCGGCATCCGGTGGCAACAGGAGAAGTGGAGCGTAGACAGAGGTGGCAGAAGGGGACCGCAGCAGCGGCCGCAATGGGAGTGTGCGGCGGCTCGTCATAGTCGAGTCGCCTACTAAGGCACGCAAGATAGCTAGCTACCTGGGCGCCAACTACATCGTCGAATCCTCCCGAGGGCACATCCGCGACCTGCCCCGCGCTGCCGCTGACGTGCCCGCCAAGTACAAGTCCGAGCCGTGGGCGCGTCTCGGTGTGAACGTCGACGCCGACTTCGAGCCGCTCTACATCATCAGTCCGGATAAGAAGAGCACCGTCGCCGAACTGAAGGACCTGCTCAAGGACGTTGACGAGCTCTACCTGGCCACGGACGGTGACCGCGAGGGCGAGGCGATCGCCTGGCATCTGCTCGAGACCCTCAAGCCGCGCATCCCGGTCAAGCGGATGGTGTTCCACGAGATCACCGAGCCCGCCATCCGGGCGGCGGCCGAGGACCCGCGCGACCTGGACAACGACCTGGTCGACGCGCAGGAGACCCGGCGCATCCTGGACCGGCTGTACGGCTACGAGGTCAGCCCCGTGCTTTGGAAGAAGGTCGCGCCGAAGCTGTCCGCCGGCCGTGTGCAGTCGGTGGCGACCCGCATCATCGTGTCGCGCGAGCGCGAACGGATGGCGTTCCGCAGCGCCGGCTACTGGGACGTCACCGCCGAACTCGACGCCAGCGTCTCCGACCCGCAGGCCTCCCCGCCCACGTTCTCGGCGAAGCTCAACTCGGTCGACGGGCGCCGGGTGGCCACCGGGCGTGATTTCGACTCCCTTGGCGCGCTGAAGAAGCCCGACGAAGTGCTGGTGCTCGACGAGGTCAACGCGGGCGCGCTGGCCACCGGATTGCGCGGCGCGCAGCTCGCGGTGTCGTCGGTCGAGCAGAAGCCGTACACCCGCAGGCCATACGCGCCGTTCATGACCTCGACCCTGCAGCAGGAGGCGGGACGCAAGCTGCGGTTCTCCTCGGAGCGCACAATGAGCATCGCGCAGCGGCTCTACGAGAACGGCTACATCACTTATATGCGCACCGACTCGACCACGCTGTCGGAGTCGGCCATCAACGCGGCCCGCAACCAGGCCCGCCAGCTTTACGGCGAGGAATACCTGCACCCATCGCCACGGCAGTACACCCGCAAGGTCAAGAACGCCCAAGAGGCGCACGAGGCCATCCGCCCAGCCGGAGATGTGTTCCAGACGCCGGGTCAGCTGCACAGTGCCCTGGACACCGACGAGTTCCGGCTCTACGAACTGATCTGGCAGCGCACGGTGGCCTCGCAGATGGCCGACGCGCGCGGCACCACGCTGTCGCTTCGCATCTCCGGCGCCGCACGCACAGGCCAGCAGGTGGTGTTCAGCGCTAGCGGGCGCACCATCACGTTCCCGGGCTTCCTGAAGGCGTACGTCGAGAGCATCGACGACCTGGCTGGCGGTGAGGCCGACGACGCCGAGAGCCGGCTACCGCAACTCCAACAGGGCCAGCGCGTCGACGCCAAGGAGCTGACCGCCGACGGGCACACCACCACGCCTCCTGCTCGCTACACCGAGGCGTCGCTGATCAAGGCGCTGGAAGATCTCGGCATCGGCAGGCCGTCGACCTACTCGTCGATCATCAAGACGATTCAGGACCGCGGCTATGTCCACAAGAAGGGCAGCGCGCTCGTGCCGTCCTGGGTGGCCTTCGCGGTTACGGGCTTGCTGGAGCAGCACTTCGGTCGGCTCGTCGACTATGGCTTCACTGCGGCCATGGAGGACGAGCTCGACGAGATCGCGGCTGGCAACGAGCGACGCACCAACTGGCTCAACAACTTCTACTTCGGCGGCGAGCACGGCGTGCCGGACTCGATCGCCCGATCGGGTGGGTTGAAGAAGCTTGTCGGTGTGAACCTCGAGGGCATCGATGCTCGAGAAGTCAACTCCATCAAGCTCTTTGACGACGAAGAGGGCCGCCCAATCTACGTACGGGTGGGTAAGAACGGTCCATACCTGGAGCGCATGATCGTCGGCGATGACGGCGAGCCCAAGCCGCAGCGGGCCAACCTCAACGACTCGCTCACCCCTGACGAGTTGACGCTGGAGCTGGCCGAAAAGCTGTTCTCCACACCGCAAGAGGGGCGGTCGCTGGGTGTCGACCCGGAGACCGGCCACGAGATCGTCGCCAAGGACGGCCGCTACGGCCCGTACGTCACAGAAGTGTTGCCCGAGCCGGAGTCCGATGACGACGACGGGGCGGGCAGTGGTGCCAAGAAGGGTAAGAAGCCGACGGGTCCCAAGCCGCGCACCGGCTCGCTGCTGCGGTCGATGACCCTGGACACCGTCACCCTGGACGATTCGCTGCGACTGCTATCGCTGCCGCGGGTTGTCGGCGTCGATCTCAACACGGGCGAAGAGATCACCGCCCAGAACGGCCGCTACGGCCCATATCTCAAGCGTGGCAGCGACTCTCGCTCGTTGGCGACCGAGGAGCAGATGTTCGACATCACGCTGGACGAGGCGCTGAAGATCTACTCGGAGCCGAAACGCCGTGCCGGGCAACGCGCGTCGACGCCGCCGCTTCGTGAGCTCGGCAACGATCCGGCGTCCGGCAAGCCGATGGTGATCAAGGACGGCCGGTTCGGGCCGTACGTCACGGACGGTGAGACCAACGCCAGCCTGCGCAAGGGCGACGACGTGTTGTCGATCACCGACGAGCGCGCCGCCGAGTTGCTGGCCGATCGTCGGGCCCGCGGTCCCGCGAAGCGGACGACGAAGGCGGCCGCCAAGAAGAAGGCGCCTGCCAAGAAGGCCGCGAAGAAGAGCTAGCGCACGTCGCTCGGGACGTCGTCGATCTCGTCGGCCTCACTGACGTCGGAGGGCGACACCAGGTTCAACGGTCGGGCCAGCTGGGTGGGCGCGGTGCGGCCGCGCAGTTCCACGATCTCGCCGACGTCCCAGCACAGCGCCTCCGCGTCGAGCGCGCCGCTGACCGCGATGGCCGATGCCAGCACGTGACCGGGTTCCAGTTTCGCCAGCTCGGTGAGGCGGGCGGCTTCGTTGACCGGGTCACCGATGACGGTGTACTCGAATCGGGCTTGCGCGCCGATGTGCCCTGCGATGGCCCGGCCGGCGGAGACGCCGATCCCGAATTCCGTCTCGCCGAGGACGCTGATCAGGTCGTCGTGCAGCTCACGAGACGCGGCCAGCGCGGCACCGCAGGCGTCGGGGTGCTCGATCGGCGCGCCGAAGATGCACAACGCCGCGTCACCCTGGAACTTGTTGACGAACCCGCCGTGACGGTTGACGGTGTCGACGACAACGCGGAAGAACTCGTTGAGCAGGCTGACGACGTCGGCGGCGGGGATGGTCTCCGCGAGTTGTGTCGACCCCACCAGATCGACGAAAAGCACTGCGACGTCGCGCTCCTGGCCGCCGAGCTCGGTGCCGCGCTCCAAGGCGCGGCGGGCCACGTCCTCACCGACGTAGCGGCCGAACAAGTCACGCAGCCGTTGCCGCTCGGCGAGTTCGCGCACCATGTCGTTGAATCCGGCCTGCAGCAAACCCAATTCGCTGGCGTCGTAGATTTGCATGTGCGCGTTGTAGTTACCCCGCTGCACTTCGCCAAGGGCCCAACGCAATTGGCGCAGAGGGTCAGCGATCGACATCGCGACCAGCACGGTGCCGAACAGGCCGATCACCAGTGCGGTGACGGCCAGCAGCAGGATCGGTGTGGTGAGACGGTCGGCGGGCGCGGTGAGAATCTCGACCTTGCTGCCCACCACCGCCAGCACGATCGCCAGGATCGGCACGGCGGTGGACAGTACCCAGGTCAGCACCTGCCGCTGAATCACGCCCGGCGCCTTGAAGTTCTCCGGCACCCCGCCGCGCAAGGCGGCGACCGCCACCGGCCGCAGCACCCGTTCGGACTGCAGATAGCCGATGATCGCCGTTGCGGTCGCACCGAGCGCGGTGGCGACCGCAACGACCGGCGCGGACTTGCTGGCGACAGGCCAGCTGGCGACGATGAAGACGATGGAGCCCAGCAGCCAGTTCGTGACGTTGATCACCGAGCGGTAGAACGGCATCTTCAGAGCGCGGGTGCGGGCCATTTCGGTGGCGGTCGGGTCGGTCTCGCCCAGCAGCGTGTCGCGTCTTTGCCAGCGCATCACCGGGATGAGCATGCGCAGGGTCAGGTAAGAGCCGATGGTGAACGACAGGAACAGATAGCCGAGGAAGATCGCCAAGTTGAAGGTGGGCAGGTCCTGGAGCTGGATGCGGTCCTCGGGTGGTAGCCCGAACCGGAGAAAACCGAGCACGAGCAGCGCGCCGATGATGTCGGCCTGCAGCATGCCCAGCGTGAACACCGGCCACGGCGTGCGCGCCACCCAGCGGACGAATGCGCTGATTCGCCCGATAGGAATGGCCTCGGTGGTCACGGGTCAACCGTATCGGGCCGGGCGGACGGAAAAGGGCGCTGTGGGACGGACGTGTCGGTTCGCAGCATTACTGTTATCTCGATGGCAACTGTGTTCTCGCGTCTAGTGGGTCAAGACGCCGTGGAAGCGGAATTGGTTGCAGCGGCGCAGGCCGCACGCGGTGATTCGGCTCACACCCGCGCTGCGACAGGGACTATGACACACGCGTGGCTCATCACCGGGCCGCCGGGATCGGGCCGCTCGATCGCGGCGCTGTGCTTCGCTGCGGCGCTGCAGTGCACCTCCGACGGCGTCCCCGGCTGCGGTGAATGCCGGGCCTGCACGACGACGATGGCGGGCACTCACGCCGATGTGCGCCGGATCGTCCCGGAGGGGTTGTCGATCGGCGTGGACGAGATGCGCAACATCGTGCAGATCGCATCGCGACGGCCGGGGACCGGGCGGTGGCAGATCGTGGTGATCGAGGACGCCGACCGGCTGACCGAAGGAGCGGCGAATGCGCTGCTCAAGGTGGTCGAGGAGCCGCCGCCATCGACGGTGTTCCTGCTCTGCGCGCCGTCAGTGGACCCGGAGGACATCGCGATCACACTGCGCTCGCGGTGTCGGCATGTGGCGCTGGTCACGCCGCAGGTGGATGCGATCGCCCAGGTGCTGATCGAGACAGATGCGTTGCCGGAGGAGGACGCTCGGTGGGCCGCCTCGGTCAGCGGCGGTCACGTCGGCCGGGCGCGGCGGCTGGCGACCGACGAGCGGGCGCGGGAGCGACGGCAGCGCGCACTCGGCCTGGCGCGCGACGCGGCGACGCCATCGCGGGCGTACGCCGCGGCCGAGGAATTGGTGGCGATGGCCGAGGCCGAGGCGCGGGCGTTGACAGAAGACCGCAACGAGGCGGAGACCGAGGAGTTGCGTACGGCGTTGGGTGCGGGTGGCACCGGCAAGGGCACGGCAGGAGCGCTGCGCGGCGCGACGGGTGCGATCAAAGACCTTGAGCGACGGCAGAAGTCGCGCCAGACGCGGGCGTCGCGTGACGCGCTGGATCGGGCATTGATCGATCTGGCGACATATTTCCGCGACGCGCTGCTGGTGTCATCCGGGGCAGGGGAGATCCAGGCCAACCACCCGGATATGACGGATCGGGTGGCGGCGATGGCCGCGCACGCGTCGCCGGAAAAGCTGCTGCGCTGCATCGAGGCGGTGCTGGAGTGCCGCGAGGCGCTGGCGGTGAACGTGAAGCCGAAGTTCGCGGTGGATGCGATGGTCGCCACGGTCGGGCGGGCGCTCCGGAACTGACTTGGGCTGCCGGTGGGGCCTGTCGTAGACTCGTCCCGCCCGGCAGAGCACTTGGCTCCTCGCGCAAGCGCTCGTCGGCCCGGGTGCGCCACCTTAGCTCAGTCGGTAGAGCGATTCACTCGTAATGAATAGGTCGGGGGTTCGATTCCCCCAGGTGGCTCCATCTACCAGCGGAAACACCATCAAGGCGGTTTGCTAGGACGGACCAAAACAAGCCCGGTTGATACTTTCCTGATACTTTCATCCGCCACCGTCCTGACCTGCGAACTTGTCCAGTGTCACCCGCACGTCCGGGCCGTGAGTCTGCCGCTGGAGGTAATGCGCCTCCGTCGTCGCGAGCTTGGCATGCGACAGCTGCTGCTGCGCCAGCGCCGGCCCGTGATCGTCGCGAACCACGGTGGCCACGGTGCGCCTGAACGAATGCGGGGTCACCCACCGCAGATCTTCCGGGAGCGCCGTGCGCAGCGCCCGCCGCATATTCGCCAGACTCATCCACCCGCCGGTCCGGCTGGCGAACACCGGCCCGTCCAGGCCCGTCTCGCCGAGCAGCGCCGTGAACGCCTCGACACCGAACTTGGGAAGCGTCACCGTGTGCGGGGGAGCACCGGCCTTCCGCTTGTCCTGCCGGTGCAGCGGCTTGCCCTCGACGCGCTGATGATCGACCAGCGTGCCCGAGAACGTCACCACGGGAGGATCAGCGAGCAAGTCAACATCTGACCAACGCAACGCCAGCACCTCGTTTGGTCGGCCGCCTGTGGCGGCAAGCACCTCGACGAAGGCCATGAGCAGCCGCCCCGGCTTCGGACCGCCCACGCCCTCGCGCGTTGCGTACGCCGTCACCGCGGACCGCACCCGTTCAAACTCGGCTGGCGTCAGCGCCCTCGCCGGCTTCCGGTCTACCTTCGCAGTCTTCGTCTCGATTATTGGATTCACCGCCAGCACATCGAACCGGACGGCCATAGAGAACATGCCCCGCAAGATGATTCGCAGATACGCGGCTTGCGAGGGCGTGTCGAGAGCAACGGCCTGAACATGTGCATTCGCCCGCGATGTCGGCAGCTCGGATATCCGCAGCGCGCCGAGCTGATCGGCGCCATGCTTCGACCAGACCTGCCGGTACTGGCCGACCGTTTGCTCAAGGATGCCGTCCTCGAAAGACTTTGCAGCAAGCCAGATCTTGAATAACTCAGCGAGGGTTGTCCGCTCGGTCACCAATTGATCCGACAAT
>Ga0105239_10007304_pt1 | contig 12685 bp, 6 predicted proteins | sample KBSC44metaG_FD_92761 | JGI IMG/M metagenome (GOLD analysis project Ga0105239, IMG submission 92761) | Corn rhizosphere microbial communities from Kellogg Biological Station, Michigan, USA - KBS C4-4 metaG | ecosystem: Host-associated > Plants > Roots > Rhizosphere > Soil | place: Michigan, USA...
ATCATCGGTACAGCTGGTATCATGAATGGATAATAGGGGAACCCGGAAAAGGCCGTTGCTTCCGGATACAGCGGGAACAGCAGGATCGATAAAATGGCAATGGCGCTGAATGCGATGTAGATCATTGCGGGCACCCGTCTGAAGACCTTGACCTGCCGAAGCGAGGCGGCAAACATAGCGATAGAGAAATAGGTGAGGAGTATCTGCCCGATGGTGATGATCCATATTTGCTGGGCCGCAGGACCAAACCATTCCAATGGTTTGTTTTGTGCGCCATTGGCGATCTTTAACTTGTAGGATTGCAAGGCAAAGCTATGCCAGAATGATGTGTTGATAAAGAACAGTGGAATGGCAATGACAATAGCTGTATAGCCCAATTGAGTATAAAGCTTCTCCCCTTTCTCCTGCAGGACCAGCTTTATGAGGGACAGCCCCAGGGCTATCAGTATTCCGTCTGCCAATAATATATCAAACCGGACCTTTTGCTCGGTGGCCGTATCCACCCACTGCTGTATGGTGTCTGGCGGTGCGCCCATCCCAAACAGTATTGAAAGGAAACAAATGGGTAAGATCAATAGGCCTGCGCCATAGGCCAGGTATCTTTTTTCTTTTTCCGCTGATCTGAATGCCTTTGCGCCCAATATCCATGTCGCAACGATCATCAGGCAAAAGTTCAGCAGCCAGATGGGGACATAGATCCTGTAACTGATGTGATGTAACTGAAATGCGAGGATAAAGGTCAGAACAGGGACGCAGCAGAGATAAATGTAACTGATGGCTTTAGTGGGTGTCATTATTTTATTATTTTCATTTCATGCCCAATAATTTCAGGAACTCTTCCTTTTTCTTTCTCGAAACATCCACCAGCTCCCCGTTCTGCAGCTCGATCTGGCCGCCGTCACCCTTCATATATTTTTTGATATATTGAAGGTTGATAATATGGGAGTGGTGCGGCCGGAAGAACTGTTCGGGCGGCAGCAGCTCTTCAAATTCCTTCAGGGTCTTGCTCACGGTGAGGCGGGGTCGATTGCTAAAACTGAATACGGTGTAGTTGCTTTGCGCTTCAATATGGATGATATCGTCCAGATTGAAAAACAGCAGTCCTTCCAGCGTGGATATGGCTATTTTATTCAAGGCTGTCCGGAGATTGTGGGCTAATGCCTCCAGGCGCTGGCCATTGTTGGCCTCCTGTGTATTTTGTGGTATTTTTCCCACCGCCGTCTTCAGCTCTTCAATATCCACGGGTTTTAGCAAATAGTCGAAGGCAGCAAAGCGAATGGCCTTGATGGCATAGTGGTCATAGGCCGTGGTAAAGATGAGGTGAAAGTCTTTGCGTTGCAGCCTAAGCAGCATGTCAAATCCATTCAGCCGGGGCATTTCAATATCGAGAAATACGATGTCTGGCTGGTATTCCTCGATGAGCTTTAGCCCTTCTTCACCGTCTTCGGCCTCGCCTTCCAATTGTATGTCAGGGCAGTATTCTTTTAATTTTTGTCTCAGGGCCATTCGTCCTTTTGCTTCGTCGTCTATGATGATAGCAGTAAGCATCAGCTTATTTTTAAAGCGACCTCGACACAGGTGCCTGCCGGGAGGCCATCCTGGTATAGATCAGTTACAATAACGGGTATATTTTCCTGCTTGTTGAACAGGGTCACTCTATCTCCACTGATCTTCATGCCGTAGCTGTTGTGTGAGGATCTTTGTGCTGTCGTGTCACGCCCAACCCCGTTGTCTTCAATGCGATAGACGAGGTATTCCCCTTCCCGGCAGATACGGATGGACAGCCGGCCTGCCTTGTCCTGACGAGGCCGGAGGCCATGGAGGATAGCGTTCTCTACATAGGGCTGGATGATCAATGGAGGGATCCTGCAATCCTCTTCCTTTAATTCATCTTCCACGTGGATCTCGGAAGTGAATTTATCTTCACTCCGGAATTGTTCCAGGTCTATATAAAGCTGGAGTGTTTCCAGGTCGCGTGTCAGCGGGATCGTATTTTGCCTGGAGCTGTCCAGGATATTGCGGATGAGGCGGGCGAACTTATTGAGATACATCGTCGCGAGGTACTTGTCATTGTTCTGGATCAGCGCGTCGATGCTATTGATACAATTGAATATGAAGTGGGGGTTCATCTGGGCACGCAGCGCCATCATTTCCGTATTGGCGATCTGCTGTTTCATATCGGCTTCCAGCCGCAGACGCTGATAACGCCGTCGTACCATCCACAACAGGAGAAGGACGATCGTAACGGCCACCAGGGCCTTGAACCAGAGAGCGGCCCAGTACGGGGCAACTATGCTGATCTGAAAGGCAGCGGCGCCTTCGTCGTTGACCGCGTTCTCCGTGCGTACGCGAAAAGTGTAGGTTCCCGGCGGCAGATTGGTATAATTGGCATATCCGCGCGGTCCTCCGTATACCCAGCCGGGATCCACGCCTTCGAGCCTGTAGAAATAATTGGTACGCTGAGTGCCCGAGAATACCAGGTTGGAAAATTCAATACTGATAAAATTCTGTTTATAGGACAGCCGAACGGGCTCCTGGCGGGAGATAAGGGAGTCGATGAATAGCGGATTTGCAAAGACCTTGAATCCTGTAATGTTCACCGGAGCCGTCTTCTGCTGGACGGCGCGAAGCTGCTGCGGATAAAAACCAACGACCTCTGTACCTGTGCAGGTCAGCCATTTCCCACCGGGAGAGGTGATGAAGCAGGCGCTCTGGAAAGTGCTTTTTATCAGACCCGTTTCCGGCTGGCTGACAAAACATTTTTTTGTCAGGGGATCATAGCAACAGATAGTGAAGTCGGTGGTGAACCATATTTTGCCTGACTCATCGACCGTGATGGCATGTACAGACCAATGAGGCTGATCTTCGTTAATGGGTATTCTGCTAAACGTCTTTTTATGACGGTGGAAAAAATAAATACCATCATGCTCCGTGCCGACGATCAACAGCGAATCCTGGTAAGGGTAGATGCCCCAACAGCGTATTTCGGCGCCTGCGCGTGGCTGATAACAGGCGACAAAAGTTCTTTTGCGGGTGTCGAACTCCTCAAGGCCCTGTGCTGTGCCAGTCCAGCAGACGCTTTCATCATCCACGAAAAGACTCTCGATAGGTGACAAATGGAACGAGGAGCTGGACATATTGTAGGGCAGGAAGCTGTTCAGCTTCACGTCATACGTTATGATCTTGCCGCTGTGCAGCCCCAGTAGTATATTGCCTGCCCTGTCTTTTGTCATGGCTTTTATCGTTCTTCCTCCCATTTCCGGCGGTTGAATGGTTCGAACGCTATGGCCGTCGGGCGCAATAATATGTATGGCGCCTTGCTGGCAGCCTGCCCATACGGAACCGTCGGCCTGTTCCAAAAAGCACCATATCATGTTCTGCTCGTATTGCCCTTTAAAAAAGAGATGTTTTTTTAGACGCCAGGCCGTATCGTAGATCTTTATACCTTCGCCCCAGGTGCCGACCCACAGCTGATCCTTTACCAGGGCAGCGGGGATGATGTCGCTGACTACTTTCGAGGGGTCCGCCGTGTCCTGGTTGCTCAGAACACTAAAATATTGCCGGTAAGGGTTGATGATGCTGATCCCTCTGTCCGTACCAAACCAGATATTCTCTTCCTTGTCCTGAAAAATAGTATTGATCTGGTCGATGTATTGAAGCGACAGGTTATTGCCCGGCTGACGGAGAAGAAAATGGAATTCATCGGAGGCATAATCATATTGAAGCAGTCCCGCCTGTCCTGTCCCGATCCATAATGTGCCATGATCGTCTTCCAGAAGGGAAGATATCCACACCGGAAGCGTATTCTTATTTCCTTCCTGTTGAAGGATATCCGATAGTGAATAGGTATACAGTTTTTGTGTCGGAAGATGGTAGCGGTAGAATTGGTAGGACCAGCTGTTGATCCAAAGATTGCCATGCGAGTCGGCCAGTATGCCTCGTGTCGTAGTAGGAGCAATGGGAAATGGCAAGGGCAGCAATTTTTTGCCGATGTCGTCCAGCAGCAGGAGTCCGCTGCCAGGATGGAGCACCCATGTCTGATGGTGGGTTTTGTCCGTGATGAAGTAGCCCTGTTTGTCCAGTTCCTGTCCCGGCTGGTGTATCAGCATGATGCCGCTGCTGTCTTTTTTGCTGCTGTGCACCCAAATTACGCGGAAGAACCATTGTTTGTTCGAGCCGTCCTGATAAATCAGGTCCTGGCCCGGTGCAGTCCGGCGTGTGATGTCCCGCGATGTGTGATGCAGAATATCCCACTCCTTGAGGCGGCTATCTGTCTGACTGTAAAGTACTCTTGCATGTCCGTCGTCGGGAGCAAGGCCAGACACCGCCAGGTCGCCTGGTTTGATGGTGGAGTCGAAACAGTTGACGAACCGAAGCCCATCATAGCGCTGCAATCCATTTTTAGTGCCTATCCAAATATAACCTTGATGGTCCTGTGTGATGGAATAGACATCGTTGCAATCGAGACCGCTGGTATTATCGATGTTGCGGGTAATATAACCGGTGCGGAGCGGCGTAGCCCTTGTCGATTGACCGTGGACAGGGATATTCATGCAGAAAGAGCAAAGGAGGCATATGAATATGAGGCCAGGTCCGCGGTGCATTTTTAAATGTACTATTAATTTCTCATCTATTTATTGGCCGGACAAGGGAACGCCCGGGCATTGAGCAGTTGACAGAAACGGTTTAGCCGTTGACATGGTGTGGAAAGTGTCTTCGCCTACTTTTGGCGAAATATTTTTAACCATGCGCCAACTGCTATTAACCCCTCTTATTTTTTTGACCATTGTATTGACTGTCAAGAAGACAACGGCGCAGCAGGAGGGTGATACCAGGCAACGGGCCGCGGGACTTCTGCGCAAAAACCTTCCCGCTACGGGACTGAGCCAGGAGAGAATAAAGAACTATGTGATCACCGATGCCTATGCCGACAGGAAGTCGGGAACTTTCCTCGTCTATCTGCAGCAGACTTATCAGGGTATCCCGGTGTACAATAAAATAGGTGTATACATTTTCAAAAATGATACGCTCATCGGCAAGCGGCCGGATGAATTTCATGTCCAGGAAAAGGCGACCGTAAAGCCAGTATATTCTATCAGTCCGAACCAGGCCGTCCGGAATGCCGCCAGCCATCTGGCCCTGGGCGTTACGAAAGAACCCATGTTGATCCGAAAGGATGATATCCATCAGCGCTTTGTCTACCATGCGGCAGGTGTGGCCCGCAAGGACGTCAGCAGTGACCTGGTCTGGCTACCTGCCCGCGATGGCAGCGGGCTAAGGCTTTCCTGGAACGTGCGTATTGCCCCGGAGGGTAACCTGGAAGACTGGATGGTGCGTGTGGATGCCCAGACAGGCATTATTCTCAGCAAAAGCAGTTTTATCGTACATGAAGGGCCTTCGGAAGGATGTCAGGAGGCGGGGCCTGCGCCTGTGGCGACATGGGATAGGGCACTGGCAGAAAAGCCCGCTGATATGCCGCCGCCCGCCGTCACTGATGTAAACTATCGTGTCTACCCATTTCCCCTGGAATCTGCCAATTTCGGGGCGCGTACATTGGAAAACAATCCCTGGTTGAAGGCCGGGACGGGCAATGACGCCATTACGCTGGGCTGGCAATTCGACAATAGTACGAACTACGCGTATACCCGTGGAAATAATGTGTGGGCGCAGCAGGACCTGGCGGGAAATAATGCTACGACAGGATACTCCGATACTTCGCTGACATCCGTGCCGTCGCTGACATTCGACCGCACTATCGATATATCGGCCAGTCCGTCGGCGTATACCAACAGCAGGGCCGGTATCGACAACCTCTTCTACTGGAACAATATCATGCATGACATCTCCTATCAGTATGGGTTCGATGAGGCTGCCGGAAATTTTCAGGCCGACAACCAGGGACGGGGTGGGTTAGGGGGCGACTATGTCAATGCCTTTGCGCTGGATGGGGCGGGCGTCAATAACGCCGACTTCTATACGCCGCCTGATGGGGAGAACGGCAGAATGAGGATGTACCAGTGGAATGCGGGACAGACCTTGCAATTTCACGTCAACAGCCCATCCGCCATAGCTGGAGATTATACGGCCGTGGAAGGGAGCCTAAGCTATAAGAACAAGCTGGTCGACAAGGGGCCCATCACCGCCGATGTCGTAAAAGTGGTGGATGGCTCGGGTACGGTTCTGGGCTGTAGTGCTTTAACCAATGCTGCTGCGCTGGCCGGCAAGATCGCGCTGGTGGTGAGGGGAGGCGGATGCAATTTCATCACAAAAGTGAAGTATGCCCAAAATGCGGGCGCTATTGCCGTCATTGTCACCAACAATGTCGACGGGGATCCGGTAACGATGACAGGCGTGGATACGACGATCACCATTCCTGCTGTCATGGTATCGGATACGACCGCCAATAAGCTGTTTGCCAATACGTCCGGATTGAACGTAAGCATGTCGGCCACGGGACAATACCGGGACGGATCGCTCGACAATGGCATTATATCCCACGAGTATACACATGGCATATCCAACCGGCTCACTGGAGGACCGGCTAATTCCGACTGTCTGGCTAATGCGGAACAGATGGGAGAAGGCTGGAGCGACTATATGGCATTGATGGTCACTACGGACTGGGGTACGGCGTCCGTAGGGGACGGCGGCCGGGAAAGGCCTCTTGCTACCTATGCGCTGGCTCAGTCTGCGACAGGTCCTGGTCTGCGTACCTATCCCTATTCAACGGACATGACCGTCAATCCCTGGACCTATGCCATGCTGGCGACCAATACGGGCGGAGAGGTACATACGATAGGGGAGATATGGTGTGCTGCACTCTGGGATATGACCTGGAATATCATACAACAAGAAGGTATCGATCCCGATATTTATCATGGGGTGAAGGGGAACAATATTGCCTTGCAGCTTGTCATCCAGGGTCTGAAATATCAACCCTGCAGCCCGGGGTTCATGGATGGGCGGGATGCCATCCTGAAGGCTGACTCCATTCTCTACAATTATAAACATAGATGCGCTATATGGAATGCTTTTGCACGCAGGGGCATGGGCAGGAGCGCGTCGCAGGGCAGCTCGGACAGCTATACGGACGGAACTGCCGCGTTTGACCTGCCTTCGGGTCTTAGCCTGGGGCAGTCCGCCAATAAGAGTATGATCGCACAGGGTGATCATATCATTTATACGATCAAGGCATATTGCGATTGCAGCCCTCTCAACAATGTTTCCATCGTAGATACCTTGTCGGGCAATCTTGGTTTTGTATCTGCCCCAGGTGGCGTATACACCTCTCCGGCAGTGCATTTTGACGGATTGAATTTTACGGCGGGTGAAACAAAGACCCTTACCGTGGAGGCAATCGTCAATGGCGCTTATGCCGTACCCGACACCTTGCTCAACGATAGCAAGGATCCCAGCGGCTATTTCTGGAACTCCAGGATACAGACCGGCAGCACCTACTTTTTGGAAAGTACGACCCGCAGCCATAGCCCTACTCATTCCTGGTATGCGCCAGATATGAGTACTGTCACAGATTTTGCCATCACGACCAACGATCTGCAACTAGATACCCTTTCCACCTTGTCGTTCTGGCATTATTTCGAGACGGATGCCGCTTATGACGGCGGGGTTGTGGAGATCTCGACGGATGGCGGAGCCACGTGGCAGGATGCAGGTCCCTATATGGTCCAGAACGGCTATAATAGTTCGATCGGGCCCTTGAACACCGCATTGGCCAATCGTCAGGCGTTCACGGGCAGCAGCGGGGGGGCATTTATCCAGACCGTGCTGACGCTGACAGGGTTTGCGGGTACCACCGCGCGGATAAGATTCCGATTTGCAAGTGATAATTCTGTAGGCGGCGAGGGATGGTACATCGATGACGTGCTGCTGAAGAACGAGTCTGGCGTTGTCAGCCTGAGTACCGCATCGAGCGGCGCTACCGTGTTGTCACGGACCAGCAATGTAACGGGAATGGGAGCGGGCCCACTTCCTGTGAACTTCCTGGGATTCACTGCCAATAAGGTGGATCGTGGGAGCTTGCTGCAATGGCGGGTCAATAGCCAGCTCGATCTCAGCAGTTATATTGTAGAAAGGAGCGGGGATGGACGTGTTTTTGCTGCCATTGGTGAAGTTGCCGCACAAGGTGGGGAAGAAAGCTATCGATTTGTCGACGACAGGCCTTTGGAAGGAAGTAATTTTTACCGCGTGGCCGGAAAGGATCTTGATGGCAAGCTGACATACTCACCCGTGAGGCTGGTAAGATTTGACGCTTCGGGTGTGACCATCGCTCTTTCACCCGTGCCGACCTATACCCATTCCGTGCAGCTGACCATCACCACGGGTGTGGATGACGAGCCTGTTGCCGCCAGTCTGATCAGCCCTATCGGCCAGGTGTTGAGAGTATATTCTATCCGGCAGGGACAGAACCTGTTGAACCTGGATGGTCTGGGCCGGGGGATCTATTTCCTGAAGATCAGCACCGTGAAGAACAAGGGCGAGGTAAGAAAGATTATGATCCAATAACGGATACTCACGCATAACAAGCCCCCACACCGTGGGGGCTTTGTCATTTTAGTAAAAGAACTGCTCTTTGATGATCTTACCGTCCTTCACGTGGAAAATCCCAATCTCTTCGAGCGCAATGCGGGGTTTGCCTTTGAATGTGACTTCCTGTTTCAGGACGACACTGAAAAAATCACCCGCGACTAACGGTTCGCTGCAGGTATAGCTATGCATTGTTTCAATCGTGGCGCGCCGTGCGATGCCTTTTGCTTTGACTAATTCCAGGCCATTTGTAAAGACGGGCATACCCATCGAGGCCGCTTTATCAGGCTCCTGGCAAACGACCTGTTTATCATAGAGAGTATCCTGGATCTCGATGAATTTCCGTTGGGAGGCTAATTCGTGATAACGAGCTGCTGTTTCCTGGGTTGTCATAATATAATGATTTATTGTTATGGCAAAGATGGAATGGTCGAGTGACAACCCTATGTCAGCAGATATAAAAAAACAATGTTATTCCTCGTTGACAAACCGGTGGCCGGCCTCCCTCCACCAGGCGTCTGTTATGGGCACAATATTATTGTTCGCGTCGAGCGCCATGCCGTTGAAAGTGTACACAAAATCATTGATCCGGCGAATATAGATCACCGCGTTGGTAGTCTGATAGTTAGCGAAGAAATGGACATTTTCAGCGGTGTCAAACCGGGATGATTTGAAGTCGAAATTATTATCGATGAAGTAGGTTGGATTAGCTCCTCCGGCGGTGTCATAGAATACCGCAAGCTGTATGTTCAACGATGTGTCGGTGTATCCGGACATGGACCCATACCATCTGTATTTATCGCCAAGCGCTGGAAGTTCATACCATACTGCGGTGCCAGTACCCTGATAAGTGCGTCCTCCGGCGGTGAATTTCCATGAACCGGGGGTCATAGAAAGCCCTGTGCTGTCCTCTACCGGGACCCAGAACTGACACATGGTAGTGTCGAAGGTGAGGTTGAAATACGTGAGGACAGGCTTTATAAAGGTGCCGGTGGCTCTGAGCTTTACCGATGTCTTGCCCGTATCCGTAAAAGTTCCGGAAGCGGAAAATATGACCCCATTCTGCTTGTCTGTAGTGATATTATAAGACCCAGGGCTGGAGACATGGACGGATGCCAATACATAATTGGAATCTGATGCGATGCCTGTAAAATAAGTTCCGCTGGGGGCGTCGACAAAGCAATTCCCATCTGCGGAATACAAAGACCCACTGGCCGGGTTCTCATGTTGTACTTTTTTGCAGCCGATGGAGGCGGCCAGGATTGAAAATGTCAGCACTGCTGCAGCAATGGCGAGTGGCGGACGGACGGGCATACTTTTCATGATAGGTTGATTTGCGGCCCTAATGAAAGCTATTGGAAAATTAGCGGGAGTATTTGCAGGTAATTACATGAGGCAATTTTTATGCCGAATATCATAAACCTATTCCGTTCTCAGGCTTTTCGCCGGATTGGCAATTGCCGCCCGTATAGACTGATAACTTACCGTCAGCAATGCTATTACTACGGATAGAGAGCCCGCTAATGCAAACACCCACCAGCTGATATTTATACGATATGTATAGTTCATCAGCCATTTAGACATGGCCCAATATGCCAGCGGAGCAGCTATGATGAATGAAACAATAATGAGCTTAACAAAGTCCTTTGATAGCAGCGTTGTAATCCCGGCCACAGAAGCGCCCAGCACTTTTCGTACTCCTATCTCCTTTATCCTGCTCTCTGCCATATACGTAGCGAGACCAAACAGGCCAAGACATGAAATAAAAATAGTAAGCCCGGCAAACAATGCGGCTAAAGTCCCCTGGAGTTGTTCGTCTTCGAACTTTTTTGCATAGGCTTCGTCTACGAACTTGTATTCAAATGGGTAATCGGGGTTGTATTTTTTGAAAATGGCTTCTGTCGCTTTTATATTGGCCGAAGTAGGATTCTTTCCATTCAATTTTATATGTACCACATCGAAAGTCATGAATTTACTTTTTGCACCACATATCAATATCGGCCTTGTCGGCTCATAAGGACTGGTGAGAATAAAATCCTTAATAACCCCTACAATATGCCAGTCGATGCCAAGGTCACTGACTTTCTGTCCTATCGGGTTTTTGAACTTCATCACTTTCAGCGACGACTCATTGACGATCAATCCCGTCGAGTCGGTAGGGAATTTTTTCAAATCGAAATCCCGCCCTTGTATAAATTGCAGGCCTGCTGTGACGCCCAGCCCTTCGTCACATAAGTACCGATCGAAGCTTGTGTTGTCGTTCGGGTCCTTCCCCTGCCAGCTCTGTCCCCATCCATTGCTCCATCTTTCTGTAAGCGGAGAGTTTGTTTTGGTGATGGATGTGGCAATACCTGCAGAAAGCAGCTCATTTTTTATCAATGGATAGTTCTTAGGTATATCACCCGTCATGAAATGATAAATGAGATTGTCTTTGTCATATCCCGTCGCCCTGTCACGCGCATAGTCTATTTGCTGCTTGACGATGATGGTGCAGATGATAAGAATGATGGCGAAGGAGAACTGCAACACCACCAACACCTTTCTGGGTGTCACCAATGCATGGGCTTTCTGAAATGTCCCTTTCAATACTTTTACAGGTTGGAAGGACGAAAGAAAGAATGCGGGATAACTTCCTGCCAACAGACCGGTGAACAGGGTAAATCCAATGAATACGATCCAGGTGTAGATGTTGGCGAAATTAATGGACAGATCTTTCTCCGTGAGCTGGTTGTAGGCGGGCAGGCTGATCTGAACGATAAAGACGGCTATAACGCCTGCCAGAAAAGCGAGGAAGAAAGATTCCCCGATGAACTGGCTGATAAGAGCGCTTTTCTGAGCGCCAACTACCTTGCGTATTCCCACCTCTTTGGCTCTTTTCTCACTGCGTGCGGTGCTCAGGTTCATGAAATTGATGCATGCGATCAGTAATATAAACCCGGCGATGATGGAAAATAATTTTATAAATGTCATGCGACCTCCGGAATCTTCCACTCCATCGGTGAAGCTCGAATATAGGCGCCACCTGTCCAGCGGGTAGAGAAACAGTTCCCATTTCAGTGACTTTGCTCCATCGTCGTACTTCTGCTTTAGCCGTTTTACTTTCTGCTCCACCGAAGCATAGTTTGTATTTGGCTTTAGCATTACATAAGTGGGGGTGCTATTATCTCCCCAGCCTAAATCCTGCCCCTCCCCATATTTTATGGACGACCAGGGTAATAAGTATTCAAAATCGAATCTTGTATTGCCGGGGAGGTCCTTGAGGACACCGGTGACCATGAAATTTTCCTTATCCTCCAGCCTTATGGTCTTTCCCATTGCATCGGAGCTGCCGAATAAGCTCTTAGCCGTCTTTTCGGTGAGGACTATCGAATGAATATCATTCAGCGCTGTGGCGGGGTCCCCTTCCAGCATCGGAAAGCTGAACATTTGCAGAAAGCCTGTATCGACAATACCTCCTGACTTCATTATTTTTTTATCGCCTACTGCAAGCAGCGCGGGGCCTTTTGACTTTGCTCTTACCGAACGTTCTATCTCAGGCACATCCTTCTCCAGCGCGCGTGCCGTTGGTGCGGATACAGAATTCCAGCAGGAAAGCTTACCGTCAAATTGTACGCGATTCCACACTTCGTATATCCTGTCCTTGTTCTTATGGAATTTGTCGTAGCTGATCTCGTCCTGTATCCATAGCCAAATCAGCATAGCGCTGGCCATACCTATTGACAAGCCGGTGATATTGATCGCTGAGATGACTTTGTTGCGGAGAAGGTTCCGATATGCTACTTTAAAAAAGTTCCTGATCATACTAATTCGTTGAATGGTAAATGTCGCCGGAATTATGCCCCAAGAGAGTGCCGTAAGTCATATAACTGATTTACAGTGTGGTAGTTGTGAGATGAAGGGCATTTTGTTCGTTTTTGATACAAGATCTGTCCGGATACGATACATCTATTCTTTTCCGATGGTCAGCACCTGCGCGGTATATGTTGAAGGAATGGTGACCGTAATACCTTGTTCCATCAATGTTCTTCCATTGAATATGCCCAGCGTTTTGCCTGTCTCGAAAGAATATATTTTATACCGGCTCTGCGGCTGCAGGCATGGGATCTTAAACGTACGGCTTTTATCTGAGGAATTATTCCGG
>Ga0105239_10007307_pt1 | contig 12684 bp, 7 predicted proteins | sample KBSC44metaG_FD_92761 | JGI IMG/M metagenome (GOLD analysis project Ga0105239, IMG submission 92761) | Corn rhizosphere microbial communities from Kellogg Biological Station, Michigan, USA - KBS C4-4 metaG | ecosystem: Host-associated > Plants > Roots > Rhizosphere > Soil | place: Michigan, USA...
AGGCGACAAAGGGAAACGTAGGCACCCCTAGGGTTTTAACTAAAACGTGCCCGAGGGCCCCGAGCACGCCCAGAACCCTAGACTGCTGAAGGTGTACCCTAACCCAGCCGTAGGGACAGCCTAAACCGACGGAAACAGGTGCCTAGTATCGTGACGGGGGACAGGGTGCAGACGAAGTACTCGGTTATCGGTGCCACCAACTGGCCAGTGGCCACCGCTCACACAAAGCACTGACTGTTCAACTGTTGACTTTTGACCAACAGCGCCTTTGGAAACGGACGCGGGAGACGCCTTTCGCCTAAAAGTCATGGCTTGAATAGCGTGGTGATCGGTGCATGCAGTATCGGCGTAGTCGGCCCAAGGCTACTCCAAGTCCACGCCAAATCTTGCCGGGGCTCTGATTTCTGAAACAGCCGTGGCTACAAGGATATTGCTGGCCGTGATTGCTCAGTTCCACACAGGCACTGGGGGAGGCTAACATCGAGGACGAGTAATAATCTTTTTGCTGCAAAGATTGCAAAGGAAGTCCCCTTGAATCCCTACCTATTTTAGGTTTGACAACGGCCTTTTGCCAGAATCTAGGACGAAACGGCTTAACAATCCAATTGGCAGCCGGTTGTCATTGCCCTGGTATTGCACAGTGGAGAGATGAAGATCCCTAGCATTCCCTTGTTCTCCGTCCTCCAGAACTTGTCCCTATGCGGACCACAGCCGCGGCTCCGTGACACCGTGAGGCCGATTTGGGTAGCCATTTTCCACCAAGTGATCAACGGTTCTCAAGCGAAATGACCTGGGCCAGATCTAGAAACGGCCTGGGAGATTCACGAGGATGTATTTCCTCAGGCGAGAAGGACTTGATAAGTCTTTTGATGCTAGTTGACCAGGTTATGTCAGATTATGCCAGGTGGTGTGGCAGCATGCTAGATCTGGACTCGGCACGAAGCAGTTCAAATCTTGAAACGAGATTGGGACACGGCTTTGTTTGCATATCGTCATTGTTGACTGTCTTGAAACACCCAAGTCTCCAGGATGGTGGAGGGACATCTGGGGTTGACCACCGGCCAACTGAGACCACAACACACCACCACACTGGCAACTGGCATGCGTGGACCGATTACTGTAGCCTACTCCGTACAGGCATCAACTTGAAGTTGGTAGATATGTATCCAGGGCCACTTGGGCACCGCGTTGTGGCGAATACCTAAGGATTTTAGTCAATGGCCTCGAGTAAACGGAGTACATGGAGAACCTGTCATGCTCCTACATAGAACCACTTCGAGTAGTATAGTACTCCGTATTACCTTAAACATGCTCGAAGAATGTGGGGATGCGTTTACCCCGTACCTCAGAGAGCAAAATAAAACCGTGTGGATGGTGAGTGCGTGACCACTGCCACCTGATGAGTTTCTGAAACGTGAAGCAGCCATCTTGCAGGCGGATAATCAATATCTCCGAAATGCGCCATCTGTGATGATATCTATCGGAGTTACTATTCTCCGTACCCTTTCCCCCTCATCGGTTCAACCCCCAAAGTAGAAACACAACCGTCGGCGTGACATGGCATTTTTTTCCCTTCCTCGGCCTGGCCAAACAATTCGATTGTGTCTGTTTCGCACTCTGCACAAAAGCCTCGAATCTGCACCTCAGCCTCTCAGCCTCTCCGCCTCCCAGCACCCAAGATTTCCCTTCCTCCCATTCCCTTCTGATTCATCGGCATCCGCTTCGGCTGACGGCAGGCGGAACTTGAAATATAGTATCTGTACACCTGTCCTTGTGCCTCGACTGGCACATTGACCGCCTCTCTGTCTTCCGTCGCCATCATGTTACCCTCCAGGTGATGATACTGTGCTCCGGCCTGCTTGTTGCACTTCTACATGCTGTTTGTTCGTCGAAAAAAGTATCCCTCTGACGTAGTGCATTCTACCCACCGCATCTCGCTCGTATTCCCCGCAATCTAAGACTTGGTTGCTTCAACTTTTTTTGACTGCACACACCCGCACCATCAATCCACCTCAGCATGCCCAAACAGCCCGCTGTCATCATCATAGCCCGGTGAGTTGATCTCTCTCCTCCATCATGCACTCATTGATACCAATGCTGACCTTTCTGATCACATAGTCACGGCGCTCGACTCGACCAGGTCGACAGGAATTGGGTCAATACGGCCGAGAAGCCTTACGATCCTCCTCTGTCCTACGGTGGCTGGATGCAATGCCAAAGTTTAGGCATTCGAATCAGTAACGAGCTACATAATTTGGACAAAAGATATGGCCCGACCGCTGAGCACAAGGACGACCTCGCATCCCCCGATCCTCCACCGCCCAAGAAAAGAAAAATAATCATACACTCCTCTCCCTTTCTACGTTGCGTTCAAACTTCCGTTGCCATTACCGCTGGCTTGCAGCATCCTCAGAACCACTCTCGTCCTCGCCCTAGACCCCGTCAACGATCTTCACGCGTAGCTCTGTCTCCCACCGAGCAACCAGAACCCGCCACAGAACCCACTGATTCATCCGAAGACAGCCCTTTGCGTCGCACGGATAGTAGAGATCAACCGCACACCAACCGTTTAGGATACAACACCTCCCGCCTACGCCTGGATCCTTTTCTAGGCGAGTGGCTGTCCCCAAGCTATTTCGAACATGGAGATCCGCCACCACCCTCTGCTGTTCTCGTCTCTGAAGCCAAATTGTCCCTTCAGACACCACAAGAGGAGATCAAAGGTGCCGATCTGTCACACTCCTTGTCCGATTTGCCCCCGATGGAGTGGGAAGAGATGGAGAATGACAATATCGCACCTCCGCCACAAGAGAAAACTGGCCTGAAAGCAATGGCGGCTGCCGGCCATTCTTTCCCCAAAAGAGCCAGAAACATTTCCTTTGGGACTGACCTGGCAAATGGTGCCCGGCTGCTGAATCGTGCTCTCCGCCAATCCGTCGGGTATAGCCCTCCTCTGCCCACGTATGCCATCGCGCCTTCAGAGAAGATCCCACCAGGCTTCGTTGCCCACGCCAGAGATAGTTGCCTTGATCTCGATCACGAGTGGGATTCTCAAAATAACCATTTGGACTGGGGTGATGGTGGCCCATACGATGAGGAGTGGGGTAGCATGCACCGCCGATTCCGCAATGGCTTGCAGAAGATGATCGCCCATTACGAGACCCATTCGGAGGAAGAGCCCCAGGACAATGAGGACTTGGTGCTCGTCATAGTCACACACCAAGCAGGCTGCAACGCGCTTATCCGTCTTCTGACCGGAGCCCCCGCCCTGCATGAGGTGGGAACAGCCTCGCTGACCATGGCAGTTCGGAGACCCGGTGAAAGGGCGCCTGCTGCACCAATATCCCCGACTCGGAGAAGAGGGTCCCTGGACTCGGGCTTTTCTCTCGAATACGATATGAAAATTATCGCGTCGACTGAACATCTCCGCGCCGCCTCCAATCCTTTAGGCTTGAACTCACCACGACTGGGCTTATCCCCTGCATTTGCAAGTCGTCGTGCCGCTGGAGCAGATGCGCCTGAAGGCTTCACCATTGGTGAATCCGTATCTGGCCGTGGAATGTCGCTGACTCTAGCCAGAAGCTCAAGCCAAAGGGCGCACGCCGCTGATGAACATCCATCTGGCGAGAATCCGACAGGACTATGGCGAAGAGGCAGCCGATACTCAAGGGATGACTCGACAGGATCGAGTGACACAGGCATAACACCCAGTAGGGGCAGTAGCGAAACTGCCGAGGGTGTTCCTGAAATGCGAAGCAACAACTCAGACTCAAATACTCTCAAAGTTGATACTCAACATCTCCCGGTCAGGAGCGCGAGTCAACGCGGCCTGTGGGGTGGCGAGTCAATTAAAAGAGAGAGGAGTCCGGGTAAGAGAAGGTGGACCGCCGTAGAAAGGTCTCCTTGAATATTGTCCTTCAAGCCAAAGCCACGGAGTTTCTGCTGGAGGTCCAGGATTGACGCTGCGGGCGCAGCATTACGAATGAATTTCTGCGCCATCGACGGGTTTTACATATCCCATAATGAATCTCAACACATTAATACCACGAGTCTCTCATAGTGCCTCCTAATATAAACCCATGAAAAAGCAGGGCGGCATAGTTAGCTTTTGTTAGATTGCGGGGGATCCAGTTTGGACTGGGTAGACACAGACAGTCCTTTGCAGGTTCCGCGTGATTATAATCAAGCGAGCAGCCAGCAGACCACTGCGTCCATCAAGATAAGTGACGATACCAGTATATAAATATAGAATCACGAATCGCGCAAACATATAATAAAATGACCCGAGCATCTGCTACATAATCCACGTACATACACCCAAGAAAATAGAACTAAAAAAGGTGGTCTGATGTCTGCTCGCGGTACAATGCAGCCAGCAGTGCGTCGTCATTGGTGCGTCGCATGTGTGCAGTTCTGAGTTTATCTATGTACCCAACCCGTGCCTACCTCGTCCAAATCGTGTGCCATGTAACAAGCACCAAAAAGATAAGGCCGAAAGAGGAAGATGATCTCCTCGTCCTCGTATTACTCGTCCTCGACGCCCACACCCCCTCGGTTCGAAGTGGTTTGAAGCGGAGATCGGCCCACTGCGTGGGTTGGAATTGCGCAACCAGCCGCTTTTATCTTTTTCAAATCTATCTCTAAATCTATGCAGACTCTCTTTCTAGAGTTCGATCACTACTTCACGACACGTGTATCCCAGCCTCAGACTTCATTGCGACTGATAATCCCGAGTTGCTCCTTCGTGCGACGGGGCACGTTCTGATTTTGCTACTGGATTTTGAAAGGTTATTTATTGCGTGAGTATCGATTGAGGATTCGAGTTTTTCTCACCTTGTGGTTTTGGTTTTGTGAGAGGCGAGGCGCCTCGCACGAGTATTCCTTTGTGGTCCACTTGGATTCGAATTCTACGACCGGGTGAAACCCACTATTTATACGGTCTTCTCCGCGGCTCCCCATACTCCAGTCTTAATTACAAGTTTATGTATCTGCTTTTGGAATATTCTTCCAGGGAATCGTGGCAGAAACTGTGACCCTCGACTGGTCGTAGTAAACCCAGCATCGACACCGGTACAGAACCCGACCAACCAACCAACCTAGTCACTACCTACCTCGTGGAGGAGCACAATGGGTTCAACAGCGGGCTGGAAAGAAACCGCCCGGCTACGGCGCCAACAACAATACGACGCCATCCCACCGGCATGGCGCCTCAAGACGATCCCCGCAGACTTCAAAGACAGCAGGTACGTGATCGAGCGGTCCGGGCTCTTGACGCCGCGAGAGCTAGACATCACGAGCACGGTGGGAGCGGGCAAGATCCTGCGCAAGTATGAGGAAGGCGACTGGACGGTCGAAGAAGTGGTGACGGCGTTCTGCAAGCGCGCCGCCATTGCGCAGCAGCTGATCGGGTGCTGTACGGAATTCATGTTCGACGAGGCGATCCAGCAGGCCCGTGAGTTGGACCAGTGGTTCGCGGACACGGGCGAGCTGGCGGGGCCGTTACACGGGATTCCGCTGAGCTTGAAGGACAACCAGGTCGTGCGCGGCGTGGACACAACGGTCGGCTGGGTGGGATTGCTGGGCAAGCCCGAGCCAGAGGACGGGCTGCCCGTACAGCAGTACCGGCAACTGGGCGCCGTCGTGTACGTCAAGACGAACATCCCACAGTCGCTGATGATGAGCGACTCGTACAACCACGTGTGGGGCCAGAGCGTTAATGCACTGAGTCGCGCGCTGATCTCAGGCGGTTCGTCGGGCGGAGAGGCCGGGCTCATCGGCGCACGAGGCTCGCTGCTGGGCATCGGCACCGACATCGGCGGCAGCATTCGCATCCCCGCCGCCCTGCAGGGCCAGTACGGGCTATGCCCGACAATAGGGCGCGTGCCGAGTCTAGACTCCGCGCGCGACCAGAAATACATCGTGCGGCCTGTCGCGGGGCCCATGAGCAATTCGCTCGCGTCCATCGAGCTGTTCATGGAGGCGTACGCGACGCTCGAGCCCTGGACGATCGACCCGTCGATCGCACCCATCCCGTGGCGCTACGAGCTCGCCGCGCCGCCGAAAGACCGCCTGAAGATAGGGTATATCGTCGACGACGGCGTCGTGGCGCCGCACCCGCCGATCCAGCGCGCGGTGCGCGACGTCGTCCGCAAGCTGCGGCAGTGCGGACACGAGATCGTCGAGTGGGACGCCTCGTCGCACCGCGCGGCGTACTACGACCTGTGGGTCAAGGCCGTGCTGGCGGACGGCGGCAAGCGCTGCGCGGACCTGTGCAAACTGGTCGACGAGCCGCTCATCCCGGGGATGCTGGTCGGCACGGCGGAGACGCTGCTCGACGCGGACCAGAAGATGCAGCTCGCGGACGAGATCTTTGCCTTCAAGACGAGTTATTTGAAAACGTGGAAGGACAGCGGCATCGACGCCCTCATCATGCCCGTCACCCCCTGGGTCGGCATGCGGCCCAAGCAGTGGGTCGAGTCGCAGCAGTACGTCGGCTACACGGCCTTGTGGAATCTGTTGGACTATGCGGTCTTGACCGTGCCCGTCGGCCAGGTCGATAGTATGGTTGACGATCCCGCGAGGGATGAGGCCTGGCGGGTGTATGGCGAGAAGGAGACCAGGGGGTTCCCTGATGAGTATAACCATAAGCTGTACGGGGAATTGTGGAATGCAGGTGTTATTCAGGGCTTGCCGGTCAATGTCCAGGTCGTGACGGGCAGGTTTGGAGAGGAGAAGGCGGTGGGCATCGCGAAGGTGTTGGATGCGTTGCCGTGATGCGTGGCATGGGAAGGAGGCGTCGGGGGTGCTTGCAAGTGGGCGAGGGAGGTTTGTGGAGAGAGAGACGGTTTGACGGGGTTGTGCGTAGTCATGACTATCTGTTTTGAAGGCCTGTCTAGGTAGGTAGCTTGTCGGTGGAGCCTGAGGGTGTTTCGAGAACATAGTTTTCGTTGGTACTTATTGTTCTATCCTATTGGATATATGACAGATATATAATCCCAGATTATGGCGTAGATCGCTCCCGTCAGGTGACCTTCTTGATGAACTTGAACACATTCTCAAGCACAATCTCGTACGCCTCCTCAGGCAGGTAATGGCCAAACCCTTCTCCGACCCCGACTCCTTCATAGTCAACACCCGGTTGCACCCACGCCTTCCACTCCTCAGCGACATCCGTCCGGGCCCCTAACTTGGCCTTGCTGAACATGACCAAAATCGGCACGCCGACTTTCCTACCGGCCTTTTGATCCTCATCCTGCTCTGTTACTTCAGGGGCAGCGCCTGCTGCGTAGTCCAGTGCCGTATAGTAGAGGACTTCCTTCGTGGCGAAATTGTCCCCGTAGATGTCCAGTGCGCCGTCTGCAGAGATACGCTCGATGGATTTGGGATTGGGGCCGGAAATCCGAGTGTGCGCTGCGCGAGCCCACTGAGATCCCCCGAAGGGTTCGATCAAGGTGACGGCCAGCTCAGCGTTGGCGAGCATCGGCCAGTGGAAATAGCTCTGGGAGATGGCCGGGTCGGAGAATTTCGCCCACTGCACCGACGTCGGCACGATGTCCATGATCACCGTCCCGAGGACCGTCAAATTGAGGGTTTTGAAGATGTCGGCGGTCTCTGGAGTGGCACCCAGCGCCAAGCCGGCTGGTGGATGCGAGAAATCAACTGCCAGTCGGTGGGAGATCCGGCCACCGCGGTCGTGGCCGCCGATGATGATCTTGCGTGGGGATGAGGATGATTTGGTGGAGAAAACCGCGCTCAGAGACTCCAGCAGAGCGTTACCCACGGAACGCTTGGAGTTCGCGGGGATTGGATCCGATGATTTGATGGGCGTGGAGATGCCGTATCCTGGGAGTTCGGGCACGAACAAGCTGATCTTGTCTTTCAGTGCTGGGACGAGCTGCGCGAGTCAGTGGAGTACGACTGAAAGGAATGTCTTCTGATTTTAAAACAAGGGTATCTAGCGTCGTGCCTTTGATACAGGTCCATGAAATCTTGCGAAACGTCTGGTAGACGCCAAATGCAAGTGATGGGACTCCTTACATATCGATATCTGATTCGGATCAACATGTGAGGCACACAGACACGAGGGACATGATGTCAAGCAACGTACTCATATGCAGATTGAGGATATCCATGGATCAGGGTCAGAATGGGAGTATCAGGTCCCAAGTCAGAGATGTAGCTGTGAACTTCAGATCCGGACGAGGTCTTGGTCACATTATGACTCAACCCTTGGCCCTTGAAGAGTGACTGGGTCCGTTCAGCTGCGGATGCCATGATGTATGTTTCCTTGGAAATAAGCTTATTGCTCGAGGTGTAGAGATATTATAGTACGATTTGATGGGGCGAGATCAGACGAAGACTTGATCAGAAATGATACATAGATATCATCAAAGTGATGGTGGTGAGGAAGATGGAGCGGGTATCGCACGGTTATATGCTATTCCGCCCACCATTCGACAGCCTTGCTTACGGAGCAATTCGGACGTACGCATTCTATCATTTGCCCATTTGTCCATTATAGCAATAGGTGGATTTTACTCCGACTCTTTGGTGTCGAATCAAAGAACAGAATGGAATGATATGCTTGAGGTGAGGAGGGATCGAGATGAGATCAACGTTGTGAGAGGTCCTCACTTACTGTGGAACCACTTGATACTAGTAATCATTGTCACCAAAGGGGACAAGCCTCGGGTTCACAGGGGATACCCACGTGACTCTCACGTGACATCACCTTCCTCACGTGACCAGTCCAATTCACGAAATTGCAGCCACACAGCCTCTAAAGTTACAGGGGGCGCAAATTGTGGATTGGGCTCACTCGACCCCTACCACTCCACGAGGATCACGCCTGGCGCGTCTCGTTCCGCACGCAGTACAAGGACGGTCTGCCTGCTGCCATCCCGCTGCCGTGTCGCGCCCCGTTCATGCAGATACCCGTTGGCTTGAATCCATCAACAATTCGAATACCTTTGATCAGAAATTCAACCCATCGAGGAACTGCTGTGGTCTTGGTGTCGACCTTCAACACCGTGCCCAGTGACTGACAGCCGATTGCTGTCTGTCATCACGGCATCCTGAGATAACGGTCTCCCTTGACAAACCTTCCATGCGCCAACCCAAGCCACAATAAAACCCTCGATCCTCGACCCTTTTTTGTTGACTCGACCCGCAGCGTCGTCTGCACTCTCGATATCTGATGCTTTCCTCCTGGCCAGATTGAATTTTGTGTGAATAAGACCGCAAATATGGCGTGAGCAGTGTTCCCCCCTTGATGCGGTGTACACCCTACTGACGATGGACTCTAGGACCACCGCCGCAGGCAGTAGCGGAGGGGGCAACAACATCAAAGGTATTCCGACTATTACTACGTGTATCATGCTCTATACTCACTCATCTTCTAGTTGTTGCCCGGTTCCGACCTCAAAACAAAGTCGAAATCGCAAATGGCGGCCAACCCATTGTCCAGTTCGCTGGCGACGACACGTGCCAGCTTCAATCTTCCGAAACCAATGCCCCCTTCACCTTCGATCGAGTCTTTGGAATGTCCTCTCAACAAGCCGATATATTCGATTTCTCAATAAGATCTACCGTCACCGATGTTATGAATGGCTACAATGGAACGGTCTTCGCATATGGCCAGACTGGTGCCGGAAAGTCGTACACCATGATGGGCGATATGGATGATCAAGAGAAGAAAGGTATCATTCCCAGAATCACAGAACAGATCTTCGACTCTATCCTCGTTCATGGATCCGCCACCGTTGAATATACAGTTGGTATCTCATACCTTGAAATCTACATGGAGAGAATTCGCGATCTGTTAAATCCAGCCATGGACAATCTACCTATCAACGAAGGACCCAAAGGCCCCTATGTCAAAGGCTTGCGCGAAATCTACGTCAACTCGGTGGAGGAGGTCTACACCGCCATGCACCTTGGCCAACGATCACGAGTCACCGCGTCAACCAACATGAATCAAGAATCGTCAAGATCCCACTCCATTTTCCTGGTCACGATCAACCAGAAGGATATTACAACTGGCTCCCAGAAAAGCGGCATGCTGTACCTGGTTGATCTCGCTGGATCTGAAAAGGTGGGAAAGACTGGAGCCAGTGGGCAGACATTAGAAGAGGCGAAGAAAATCAACAAGAGTTTGAGCGCACTTGGAATGGTTATCAACGCCCTCACCGATGGAAAATCTACTCACGTCCCCTATCGAGACTCGAAATTGACCAGAATCCTGCAAGAGAGTTTGGGTGGTAATTCTCGGACCACCCTGATCATCAATTGTTCTCCTAGCAGTTACAATGACGCGGAAACCGTGGGCACCCTGCGCTTCGGTATGAGAGCAAAGACCATCAAGAACAAGGCCAAGGTCAATGCGGAACTCAGCCCAGCCGAACTCAAACGACAACTCAAGATAGCCCAAAATCAAGCCATGACCTTCGAGAAATATATCTCGTCGCTGGATGCGGAATTGCAGTTATGGAGACAAGGTGAAACGGTCCCTAAGGACAAATGGGTTCAATCGCCATCAGGCACGACCGTAAAACAAGAACAAAGGCCCAGACCCGAAACACCCTCCAGGGCACCTTCAGATTTGCTGAGATCCGACACTCCCAGTCGACCCGATTCCCGAATGGGTGAGCGATCAAGTACACCAAGTATCATCATGGAGAAAGACGAAAGAGAAGAGTTCCTGCGTCGTGAAAATGATCTACAAGACCAGCTTACCGAGAAGGAGACACAGGCTGCCAATGCCGAGAGGACCCTGCAGGAAGTCCGAGAAGAGCTCAAGTCATACAAGGAGGGCGCTCTACGAACCAACAAGGAGAATGAGACGCTGGCCGATAAATTTAACAAGACTCAATTAGAACTTCAGAAACTTTCTTATCAGAGCAAAGAAGACACCATCACCATGGACAGTCTGAAGGAAGCAAACTCGGAGCTCGAGGGTGAACTCGTTTCTGTCAAGCAGCAACTTCTCAACCTGAAGATGAGCGCCAAGGAGACTACAGCCGCCTTGGACGAGAAAGACCGCAAAAAGCAAGAAAAAATGGCCAAAATGCTAGCCGGCTTCGACCTTGGAGACACTGCCTTCTCGGAGAATGAACAGCGTATGCGAGACATGCTCGAGCAGGTCGATTCCGTGCACGCGGCCAGTCTCAATGGCGAAAGTGTTCCTTCCCATGTCCTCGAGGATTTGCGCGCCAAGCTGCTTGAATCTCAGACTTTGGTACGTCAAGCAGAAAAGTCGCTGAACAACCACGCGGAGAGCGAAAGTGAAGAGCGTACACTGGTCCTGGAGGAGAAGCTGGCAGCCGTACAGCAGGAGTATGAAGACCTCTTGACTCGCAATCTGGGCGCTGAAGATGTCGAAGACGTCAAAGGACGACTGGAACAAATTTACACCGACAGACGGGAGACGCAAGCTGATCTGCTCCATGATCTCCGAGAGCAATTAACACATAAATCTCAGGAGGTCGATAAGCTCCAGAAGACCATCACAGATCTTCAAACCCGGACTATGGGTAACGGTACCGTGGCTGGTCCTGGCAGCAAGACCCTTCAACAGCAGATCTCCGACTTTGATCTCATGAAAAAGAATCTGATGCGAGATTTGCAGAATCGATGTGAACGAGTTGTCGAGCTCGAGATTTCCCTGGACGAAACGAGAGAGCAATACAATAATGTCCTGAGATCGAGTAATAATCGTCAACAACAAAAGAAGATGGCATTCTTGGAGCGCAATCTCGAACAGCTTACCGTCGTCCAGCGGCAGCTGGTCGATCAGAATACCAGTCTCAAGAAAGAGGTTGCTATCGCGGAACGAAAATTAATTGCCAGAAACGAACGAATCCTTAGTCTAGAAAGTCTGCTAAACGATAGCCAGGAGAAGTTGACGCAGACCAACCACAGGCAAGTTAAATCTCCCAATCGGACACGATTACACGCTGACCATGTTACATTAGATTCGAGGCGCAGCTTGCTGCTGTCAAGGAACGTCTTGAGGCTGCCAAGGTTTCGTCCAGGAACATGGCTGCTGGTGGCGCCATGGGACCAGGCGGTTTCAACAGTCTCATGAATGCAGGCGCCAGAATTGCCAAACCACTTCGAGGAGGTGGTGGAGCGTCCGCTACCTTGGACGGTGCAGGCGGTGGTAACATGATGAACGGAACCCCGTCCATCCCAATTATTTCGAGTCTTGCGGGAGGCGATGGCAATAAGCGAAGCAGCTGGTTCTTCAACACGAATCGATGAGAATTCAAACGACCTGAGACAGAGGCCCCCGTGGGAAACTTGAAGAGCACTTTGATTTACTCTCTTTTTCTTTGGCAACACGATCAGTAACAGTTGACTGGTTGCTTCTGGAGTGACCCCGATTGAGACATACCCCCCGATGTTATGCATGATGAGCGACATGTCATTTCTATACGAGCACATGCTGGGATTGGAATCTCGTTTTAGTCCTAGTGGAAAGATTAGACTCCTTTTTGTAACATTACATATATGGAGTGGTGCGCAATAGAGTTTTTCCTGACAAGTAATTGTTGAAGTTTACAACCTCTTTCCATATATATTTTGCTCCTTTGGCCTCTCAGACATCCTGATCTAAACCGTAAGGACATGATGCCATCCTTCTGCCACCTGAGCCACTCTGGGGTAGGCGTGGATGAGACCTCG
>Ga0105239_10007308_pt1 | contig 12683 bp, 13 predicted proteins | sample KBSC44metaG_FD_92761 | JGI IMG/M metagenome (GOLD analysis project Ga0105239, IMG submission 92761) | Corn rhizosphere microbial communities from Kellogg Biological Station, Michigan, USA - KBS C4-4 metaG | ecosystem: Host-associated > Plants > Roots > Rhizosphere > Soil | place: Michigan, USA...
GGAAGACTGGCGCAAGGCGAAACCCGATATCATCGCGGACCACATCGTCCCGGCACTCAAGGCGTTCGTGAAGGCCGCTCCCAATGCGGGTGTCGCGGAGCAACGGCGCGTGCGGCAGCGGCTTTGCTTCGGCTCGGACGGCATCGGGTGGGACGAGGAAAAAGTGCTCGAGCGGTTCGAGCTTCTCTACGAAGCGGGGCTGGTGCAGGAATCGGCGCGCGATGGCCGCGTGGCGAAAAGCCAGTCCCTCGGCGACAGCATGGTGTTCGACCATCGCCGGATCCTGGCGACCGCGATCGCGCGGCTGCGCGGCAAGATGAAATACCGGCCCGTGGTGTTCGAGCTGATGCCGCCATCGTTCACACTGCTCGAACTCCAGCGCACCGTGGAGGCCATTTCCGGCGTCCGCCTGCACAAGCAGAATTTCCGCCGTCTTGTCGAAGGTCAGGGACTGGTCGAGGGCACCGGCAAGGTTGCCTCCTATGCCCGCGGACGCCCTGCCGAACTCTTCCGCTTCCGCCGCGAGGTTCTGAACGAACGGCCTTCACCGGGTGTGCGGCTGGGTTCGCGCCCGCGCGGTTAGGCTTTAGAGAACGCTCGCCGCGATCAGGACCGAGGTCATCAGGGTGAAGATGCCGGCGATGAAGGTCGCGTCGGCGGCAACGAGCTGCCAGTCCTTGGCGCCGCCGTTGCGGATGGCGAAATAGGAAATCATCACGCTCATGAACAGCAGGATGGCCGCGAACCACGCGGTCTCATCCGAATAGGAGCGCGCATTCATGTTGGTGAACTTCAAACCGCCGATGACGACGAAGCAGATGCCGAGGAGATTGGTGGCGGCGTTGAGAATGTGCGGGTGGCGATTCATGGCGCACAGTGTGCAACAGGCGCGGGCCAAAAAGAAACGCGCGCCCCAGGGGAGCGCGCGTTCCAATCATAAGTCCAGCTGCTAGTCCGTCGGCAGGCCCAGGACCGGCGCCTGGGCGATATAGCCCAGCGAGCCGTTGCGCTGGCGATCGACCAGCGTGCCGCTGCCGTCGCCGTTCATGTAGAGCTTGAGCCCGACGAAGAAGAGATCGCCCGCTCCGCCCGCGCTGTATCCAAAACCGCTCGAATTGAGATCGGCGTGCTCATATCCGCCGTAAAGCGCCACTGGCAGGGATTCGGAGAACAGCCACTCGCCCTCGATCGTTTCAGAGGTGACGTGACCGCCGAACTGGCCGGTGTAGTCGACGCTACCTGAGAGCGCGAGGTTCGGCATCGCGTACCATTTGAGCATGCCGCCCACATAGCCGCTGCCCTCGCTGGCGGAGGCGCCAAAAGCCGAAACGTCGGAGGAGTTGCCGCCGCCCTTGAGCGCAACGGTCAGGCTCGGGCCCGCATACCATTCGCCGCCCGCGCCATAGCTGGTCACATGCAGATCGACGCCGCTGACGCTGGTGCTGTAGTAGTTGATGGACGCAGCAATGCGGCCGTTCACGCTGGCCCAGAATGCGCTGCCGCCGACATTCCAGATGTCGAGATTGGAGCCGATACCGGCGTCAAGGCTGTGATACCCGCCCACGGCCTCAAGACCCCAGTTACCACCGAAGCGGCCCGTCAGAGTGCCATCGATATTCCAAAGATCGCCGCCACTGCTGCTTGTATCGTTGGCATAGCTACCGCTCAGCGTGCCCGAAATGCCGTTGGCGCTGGCCGCTCCCGCGAATGCCCCACAGAACACCAGTGAAGCCGCGGAAGCCAAAAGAACTTTTCTCATTTTATCTCCGAAGATTTGCCCCAGGAATCGGGGTGCTTTGTCGGTCGAGAGATAGGAAGTGGCTTTGGAAAGGTCGACCGGAACCGGCGCCGGATTTGCCAATTCCCGGCGACTGATGCTGCGGCGCAACATATTTTAGGGAATGGCGCGTCAAACGGCCATCTATGCCGCACTTGACGGAGATATACTCATATGTAGCATAACTTCCGGTGCACCGGCCTTGAAGGCCGGTCTTTTTGAACCATATATATGCTCAAATGGAGCATAACGGGAACAAGAGGGGCGGATGGAACAGATGAGCCAGGAATTGGCATACACACCGGATGTCGCCGCCGCGACGGCGCCGCTCTATGCCCGGATCGCCAAGGTCGTGCCCGAGATCGAGTGGCCGACATACGCGCCCTACATCGCGGCGATCAACAAGCTGAAGCGCGAGAAGAACGCCGTCATCCTCGCGCACAATTACATGACGCCGGAAATCTTCCACTGCGTGGCCGACTTCGTGGGCGACTCGCTGCAGCTCGCACGCGAAGCCGCCAAGACCGACGCGAAGGTGATCGTGCAAGCCGGTGTGCACTTCATGGCGGAGACCTCAAAGATCCTCTCGCCCGACAAGACGGTGCTGATCCCCGATCTGCGCGCAGGCTGCTCGCTTGCCGCCTCGATCACGGGTGCCGATGTGCGCCTGCTCAAGCAGAAATATCCGGGCCTTCCGGTTGTGACCTACGTGAACACCTCGGCCGAGGTGAAAGCGGAGAGCGACGTATGCTGCACTTCCTCCAACGCCCGCGCCGTTGTGGAAGACATCGCGCGCGAACGCGGCGTCGATACCGTCATCATGATCCCGGACGAGTTCCTCGCCCAGAACATCGCCAAACAGACAAAGATCAAGATCATCACCTGGAAGGGCCATTGCGAGGTGCATGAGCGTTTCTCGGCCGCCGATATCCGGTCCTATCGCGAAGCCAATCCGGGTGTGATCGTGCTCGCCCACCCCGAATGCCCGCCGGAGGTGATCGCGGAAGCCGATTTTGCGGGCTCGACCGCGGCCATGATCGGCTACGTGGGCGAGAAGCGGCCGAGGAAGGTCGTGATGGTGACCGAATGCTCGATGAGCGACAACGTCGCCGCCGACTATCCCGATGTCGAGTTCGTGCGGCCGTGCAATCTGTGCCCGCACATGAAGCGCATAACGCTCGCGGGCATCCTGCATTCGCTCGAGACCATGACCTATGAAGTCACGGTCGATCCGCTGATTGCCGCGCGTGCGCGAAAAGCCGTCGAGCGCATGCTCGCCGTCGGCAAGCCCGTGAAGGCCGCCGCATGAACCGCATCGACAACGTCATCGAATGCAAGGGCGCGCTGATATTGGGCGCCGGTGTCGCGGGCCTGTTCACGGCGCTCAAGCTCGCGCCCTTCCCGTCGCTGGTGCTGGCCGGCGCGCGGCCGGGTGTGTCGGGATCGAGCGCCTGGGCGCAAGGCGGGATCGCCGCCGCGGTCGATCCAACCGACAGCTGGCAGGCCCATGCCCACGACACCATCGCAGCGGGTGCTGGACTTTGCGACCCTAGGATCGCCGAGCTTGTGGCCCAGGAGGCACCGGCCCGTATCGAAGACCTCGTTCAATATGGCGCGCCGTTCGACCGCCGCCCCGATGGCTCTCTTGCCGTCGGCCGCGAGGCCGCGCACTCCGCCGCGCGCATCGTGCACATCGCAGGCGATCGCGCCGGTGCGGAAATCACGCGTACGCTCGCCGAGCGTGCGATGGAGGAGCCCGCGATCACCCTGCTCGAAGGCTTCCACGCCGTCGAGCTCGCGATGGAAGACGGGCGCGTGGTCGGCCTGTTCGCGCGCACCGGTGTCGGAAGCGGCGCATGCCTCGTTCTTTTCCGGGCACGCGCGGTGATCTTCGCGACGGGCGGCTTGGGCGCTCTCTATGCCGTAACGACAAATCCTCTGGAGTCGCGCGGCGAAGGCCTCGGTATGGCGGCGCGTGCCGGTGCGATGATCGCCGATCCGGAATTCGTCCAGTTCCATCCGACCGCCATCGCCATCGGTCGCGATCCAGCACCACTCGCGACTGAAGCCCTGCGCGGCGAAGGCGCGATGCTGGTGGACGAAAATGGCCTGCGCTTCATGCCGGCCATACATAAGGACGCCGAGCTTGCGCCGCGTGACGTTGTCGCGCGCGCCATCCACCGCGAGATTGTGGCCGGCCACAAGGTGTTTCTCGATTGCCGCGAGGCGATCGGTGCCGAATTCCCGAAGCGTTTCCCGACCGTCTATGCAGCCTGCAAGCGCGGTGGCGTCGATCCCGTAAGCGAGCCGATTCCGGTGGCACCCGCCGCGCATTATCACATGGGCGGAATCGCGAGCGACGCCCGCGGCCGCTGCTCAATCGAGGGATTGTGGGCCGTGGGCGAATGCGCATCGACCGGCCTGCACGGCGCCAATCGGCTTGCATCGAACTCGCTGCTCGAAGCCCTCGTGTTCGGAACACGCGCAGCGGAGGACATCCGTGCGAGCGTGGCACCGAGCGTGGGACGCGGCACGCCGCCCGCCCCCGAACGCTTCGCCGCACCGCCACCGCCGCATCTGCTGCGCGATGCGATGACGCGGCTGGTCGGGCTGGAACGCGACGCGGAAGGCCTGGCCGGCGCACTGTCGGTGATCGGAAGGCTCGAACGCGCGGGTGGATCGGAGCCGGCGCTGCTCAACATGATGGCCACGGCGAAGCTTGTGGCTGCCGGCGCGCTCGCCCGCACGGAAAGCCGCGGCGCGCATTGCCGGACCGATTATCCCTCTACGGATAAAGTCGGTCGTCGCACGATGATGACGCTGGTCGATGCCGATCGCATCGCCGCGCAGAACGCGCCAAGTATCCGGCCACTGGTCTCGCAAGCGCTATGACCGCTGCCCTCTCCTCCACCCGGCCGCCGCACCCGCTGCTGGTCGAACCCATTGTGCGGCACGCGCTGGTAGAAGACCTCGGCCGGGCGGGCGATATCACAAGCGATCTCATCGTTCCCGCCGACCGGCGCATCCTGGCACGCCTCGTCGCACGCAAACCCGGCACCATTGCCGGCCTGGTCGCCGCCGAATGCGCGTTCGCGCTCGTCGATCCCTCGCTTGCCATGCACATCGAAGTGCCTGACGGCTCGAAAGCAGACGCCGGTGCATTGCTTGCGACCGTGGAAGGCCCCGCACGCAGCATCCTCACCGCCGAGCGGGTGGCGCTGAACTTCACTGGACATCTCTCCGGGGTCGCCACAGCCACGCGCGCGCTGGTGGATGCGGTCGCGGGCACCAGGGCGCGTATCGTCGAAATCCGCAAGACGACACCGGGGCTGCGCCTGCTCGAGAAATACGCCGTGCGCTGTGGTGGCGGTTTCAATCACCGCTTCGGCCTCGATGATGCCGTGCTCATCAAGGACAACCATCTCGCAGCCGTCGGCGGCATCGGTCCGGCGATCGAAGCCGCGCGCCAGGGCCTCGGCCACATGGCGAAGATCGAGCTCGAAGTGGACTCGCTTGCCCAGCTCGAAGAAGCGCTCGCGCTCGGCGTCGATACGATCCTGCTCGACAATTTCAGCATCGACGATCTCAAGCGTGCCGTTGCGGCAACAAACGGCCGTGCGGTGCTCGAGGCATCCGGCAACGTCACGCTCGCAACCGTCCGCGCGATTGCGGATACGGGCGTGGACTACATTTCTTCCGGTGCGATCACGCACAGCGCGCCCAACCTCGACGTTGCTCTCGACTTCTGAGGCGCCTTAGACTGCCGCCCAGGATATTGGGCGGTGGCACATGGACCTTCATCTCAAAGGAAAGAACGCGGTCGTGCTCGGTGGCACGCGCGGCATCGGGCGCGCGATCGCGGATACGCTCGCGGATGAAGGCGCCAATGTCGCGATCTGCGCCCGCCACGAAGATCAGATCCGCGAAGCTGTTGCGGCGCTGAACGACAAGGGCGTCAACGCGACCGGCGCATCCGTCGACATCACCGATGGCGCGGCCTTGAAGGCGTGGATCGCGAAAGCCGGCGAAGAACTCGGCGGGATCGACCTGCTGTTCTCCAATGCCGGCGCGATGGCGCAGGGTCCCGATCCCGCATCCTGGGAATCCAACTTCAAGCTCGACGTGCTGGGCGCGGTCAACGCATTCGACGCCGCGCGGCCGTTCCTCGAGAAGGCCGCGGAAAAACACGACGACGCGGCGTTCGTGATCATCTCGTCGGTATCGGCCGCCGAGGCCGACAACGCTTCGTCCTACGGCCCGATCAAGGCGGCGCTGATCCACTACGCGAAGGGCCTCGCACGCCAGCATGCGAAGCGCGGCATCCGCACCAACGTCGTCTCGCCCGGCATGGTCTATTTCAAGGGCGGCATCTGGAACATGGTCGAGAACGGCAACCCCGAATTCTTTAAACAGGCGATGGCCCGCAATCCGACCGGACGCGCGGCGACGCCGCAGGAGATCGCCAACGCTGCGGTGTTCCTCGCAAGTCCTGCGTCGTCCTACACGACAGGCGTCAATCTTCTGGTCGACGGCACGATCTCGCGCAGGGTGAATTTCTGATGGAAGGCAAGGCTCGGGGACGCAAATCCATCTTCATCACGGGCGCCGCCAGCGGGATCGGGCGCGCAACGGCCGCGCTGTATTCGGAAAAAGGCTGGTTTGTCGGCGCCTTCGACGTGAACGCCGAAGGCCTCGCCACGCTTACCCAGGAGTTGGGTAGCGACAACTGCATCACGGGCCGTCTCGATGTGACATCGAAACAGAACTTCGAAGAAGCCGTCGCCGCGTTCGGTGCCGAAACCGGCGGCACCATGGATGTGCTCTTCAACAATGCGGGGATCGGCGAAAGCGGCTGGTTCGAGGACGTGCCTTACGACGCCGCGATGCGCGTGGTGCAGGTCAACTTTGTGGGCGTTCTGACCGGCATCTACACGGCGCTGCCGCTTCTCAAAGCGACGAAGAATTCGCTCTGCTTCATCACCTCATCGTCCTCGGCGACCTATGGCATGCCGAGGCTGGCGGTCTATTCCGCGACCAAACACGCAGTGAAGGGCCTGACCGAGGCGCTATCGATCGAGTTCGCGCGTCACGGCATCCGCGTGGCCGACACCCTGCCCGGTCTGATCGACACCGCGATCCTCAGGATGACGCCCAACCGCACGGACAGCCGCACAGCGGACGAGACCGAGACGCTGCTCGCCAATGCGCCGAAGAAGGGCGCCTTCCGGCTGATGCCGCCCCGCGCGGTCGCAGAGGCCGTATGGGCCGCTTATGGCAGCGACAAGCTCCACTGGTACGTGCCGCCGGAGATCGCGTGGATCGACCGCATCAAGGGTTTCGCGCCGGAACTTATGCGAAAGCGCATAAAAAAGACGGTGCGCGGGATCACAGGCGACGTTTAGACGTTATCAAAGGGCACGCGACCGGCCACGCTTGTAGAAAACGTGGTTCCCGATTTGGACGGTCCGCACCATGGAGTCAGCCCAGTCGGGGCTGACTGATGCGGCATGGAAAGAAACCGCATCGCCGGTGGTATCGCCAAGCTGCGTTTCGCCGGTGAGAATACGCGCAGCGAGCGTTTCCGCCCGCCGCCAGGCGGCGGGGGATTTTTGGCGCGTGAGTTCGCCGTGGCAGGCGAACGAGAATTGGCAGGAATGTGTTCCTGCTCCATCATAGACGACCGCACAGATCGAATGGCCATAATGGCCACGGCGCAGACGGTGGAAGATCACCTCGGCGACGGCCATCTGGCCCTCCGTGCCCTCACCGCGGGCCTCGTAATAAAGAACTTCGGAGAGACAGCGGTGCTCCGCCAGAAGCTGCGCCATCGCAACATCGGTGGCCGTGCTTGGCGCGGTAGCGACTGCGGGAATCGTTGCAACAGAAGCCTGCACACTTGCGGGTGTAGCAACTGGAGCTGTGATTGTTGTCGACGCCGGCAACGACGTTCTCGGGGCGACGGGCGCGGAATCCATCGCCGACTTTGACGCAACGACAGAGTCAGCAGCGTCGCTTTCGAGCGAAATCGTCGAGCGCAGATGGACTTCATCCGTACGCGGATGATCAGCGGCGGCGGCACCGAGCGCGGCACTCGCGGCACACAGCACTACGCCCAGCGCACCGACTAGCACGCGGTCAGAGCGCAGCAACACATCTCTCATTTTCTTGGACATCGGCAATCGACTCTTTCGGATTTCGTTTCGGCTTCAGATAGGTCGTCGTTAATTCCGAATGGTCCCCGCCCCTTAAATAGTGAGCCGCGTTCTGCCAGCGAAAAGCCGAATCGTCAAATAAAAATCACATTAATGATGACACAGCGTCATTTAGTGCCGGAAAATCCAGTGTTTTCCTGCATCGTCCTTACACGGATGAAATGATATTACGCGCTCTCGCGTGTGCGCATGAGTGCGGCTTGTGCGGCGGCGAGCCGCGCAATCGGGACTCGAAATGGTGAACACGAGACGTAATCGAGACCCGCTGCATGGCAAAAAACGATTGAGTCGGGGTCGCCGCCATGCTCACCGCAGATGCCGAGCTTTATGTCAGCACGTGTTGCGCGACCGCGCTCGACAGCGATCGTCACGAGTTCGCCGACACCATCGGTATCGATCGTAACGAACGGATCTCGGGAAATGAGTCCTTTGGTTAAATATTCGCTTAAGAAGGCGCCGGCATCGTCGCGGCTCAGGCCGAGTGCCGTCTGCGTGAGATCGTTGGTGCCGAAGGAGAAGAACTCCGCACTCGCCGCAATATCACCGGCGCGCAGCGCAGCGCGCGGCAGCTCGATCATGGTGCCCACGAGATAGGACGACACGCTCCCCCGCTCCGCCCGGATCGCATCCGCAACAGCGGAAATTCGCTGTTTGAGCATGTCGAATTCGCTACGGAATCCGACCAGCGGAATCATGATTTCGAGCGCCACCGGCTTGCCGCCGCCGGCTTCCACATTCGCGGCCGCCTCGAGGATCGCGCGGGCCTGCATCTCGTAAATCTCAGGGTAAGTAATCCCAAGCCGGCAGCCGCGATGCCCAAGCATGGGATTAGATTCGTGTAGTGCGATCAACCGGGCGCGCAGCTTCGCGGGCGTGCTGCCCGCCGCCCTGGCCACCTCGGCAATCTCCTCGTCCTTGTGCGGGAGAAATTCGTGCAGCGGCGGGTCGAGAAGCCGGATCGTGACCGGCAGCCCGTCCATGACCTTGAAGATCTGCTCGAAATCGCCGCGCTGCATCGGCAGCAGCTTCGCGAGCGCTGCGTCCCGCTCGGCCTTGTCGTCGGCGAGGATCATCTGCCGCACGGCGAGGATACGGTCCGGCTCGAAGAACATGTGCTCAGTGCGGCAAAGGCCAATGCCTTCGGCACCGAAGCGCCGCGCCGCGGCGGCATCGGCGGGCGTGTCGGCATTGGTGCGGACTTTCAGCCTGCGCACCTCATCCGCCCAGCCCATCAGCGTCGCAAAGTCGCCGGTCAGCTCCGGCTGGCGCATCGCGACCCTGCCTTTGAATACCTGACCGGTGGTTCCGTCGATGGTGATGATGTCGCCACGCTTGACCGTGACCGTGCCCGCCGCCATGGCGCCCGCGAGCGCATCGATCTTCAGCATGCCCGCCCCCGACACGCAGGGCCGCCCCATGCCGCGGGCGACAACAGCCGCATGGCTGGTCATGCCGCCGCGTGCCGTGAGGATGCCGCGGGCCGCATGCATGCCGTGAATGTCCTCAGGGCTCGTTTCCGCGCGCACCAGAATGACCTCGTGGCCATCGGCCGCGAGCTTCTCCGCCTCGTCGGCCGTGAACACGACTTCGCCGGTGGCAGCACCGGGCGATGCGCCGAGGCCGATGGCGATCTGCTCCTTGGGTGCATTGGGATCGAGGGTCGGATGCAGCAACTGATCGAGCGCCGCCGGATCGACGCGCGCGATCGCATCGCTGCGGTCGATGAGGCCTTCGCTCACCATGTCGACGGCCGCCTTCAGCGACGCCTCCGCCGTACGCTTGCCGGCGCGGGTCTGGAGCATGAAGAGCTTGCCTTCCTGCACCGTGAACTCGACGTCCTGCATGTCGCGATAATGCTTTTCGAGCCTGTCGCCGATGCGCTTCAGCTCCGCGTAAGCTTCGGGCATCGCCTCTTCCATCGACGGCTTCCTCCCGCCCTGGCGCTCGCGCACGATCTTCGAGATCGGCTGCGGCGTGCGGATGCCGGCCACGACGTCTTCGCCCTGCGCGTTGATCAGAAATTCGCCATAGAGGATATGCTCGCCCGTTGCGGGATCGCGCGTGAACGCAACGCCGGTTGCGGACGTGGCGCCGCGATTGCCGAACACCATCGCCTGCACATTGACCGCCGTGCCCCAATCCTCCGGAATGTCGTGGAGGCGGCGATAGGTCTTCGCGCGCGCCGATTGCCACGAGCCGAACACCGCGCCGATCGCACCCCAGAGCTGCTCGTGCACATCTTCGGGAAACGGCTTGCCGAGCTCCTTGCGCACGCGATCCTGAAACAGCGTGGCGATACGCTTGAGATCCTCTGCATCCAGCTCGGTATCGAGTTCGACGCCCTTGTCTTCCTTCTCGCCGTCGAGGATTTCCTCGAACAGCGCATGCTCCACGCCGAGCACGACATTGGAATACATCTGGATGAAGCGGCGATAGCTGTCATAAGCAAAACGCGCATCGCCGGTGAGCTTCGCAAGTCCCTCCGCCGTCGCCGCGTTGAGGCCGAGATTGAGCACCGTATCCATCATGCCGGGCATCGACGCGCGCGCACCGGAGCGCACGGAGACCAGCAGCGGCCGCGCCGGATCGCCGAACACACCGCCGGCGAGCTCGCCCACGCGCGCTAGCGCGCTGGTGACGGCCTCTTTCAGATCGGACGGATAGGTTTGATTGTGCGCGTTAACATGGGTGCAGACTTCGGTGGTGATCGTGAAGCCGGGCGGCACGGGGAGGCTCAGATTGCTCATCTCGGCCAGGTTCGCGCCCTTGCCGCCGAGCAGGTTTTTCATTGCGGCATCGCCCTCCGCCGCCCCATTGCCGAACGAATACACCCACTTGGTCATGCTAAAGTCCCGATCGCACCTGTCGCCAATGTGTCATGGCCGGACGCGCGCAGCAAAACGAATCCGCGTAAGGTCTCGCACGCGGAACGGAGAGAACGAACATGCCGCAGCATCTGATCTTCCTGCCCATGGGCGCGCTGGCGCTGTTGACCTTTCTGGTGCTGATCCTGATCCCGTTCCGCCGGTTCCGCGCCGGGTTTGCGGGCCATGTCACGGCGGAGGATTTTCGCTTCGGCGAATCCGCGCGCGTACCGGGCGATGTTTCGATCCCAAACCGCAACTACATGAACCTGCTCGAAATGCCGATGCTGTTCTACGTCATCTGCCTGATGCTCTACGTCTCGCATCGGGTGCAGCCGGGCTTCATGTGGCTTGCCTGGGTGTATGTGGGACTGCGCGTGCTGCACAGCCTTGTGCACCTCACCTACAACAGGGTCCGCCATCGCCTGGTGCTGTTCGCGCTCAGCAATTTCGTCGTCATCACCATGTGGGTGGCGTTCTTCGCGCACAACATCCCGCGCGGCTGACGCGAGACAAGCCCTAAATATTCCCCTGCATCACAGCCATGCGAAGATGCGGGCGGCGTTGTCAACCACGCCGTGCGCCCCTAAGTTCCGGGCACTCGCAGAACCAAGGAGCCATCATGCTACGCAAATTCATCATCGAGCGCGATATTCCCGCCGTGGGTACATTCGAGCGCGAACAACTCAAGGGCGCCGCCGCCAAGTCGAACGAAGTGCTGGCCAAGCTCGGCCCCGACATCCAGTGGCAGGAAAGCTACGTCGCCGCCGACAAGACGTTCTGCGTCTATCTCGCGAAGGATGAGGACGTCATCAAGAAGCATGCCGAAATGAGCGGCTTCCCCGCGACCAAAATCACCGAAGTCCGCAAAATGATCGACCCGACCACGGAAAAGGACGGGGCGTGAGTTTTTTCTCTTCGTCATGGCCGGCTTGATCCGGCCATCCACCTCTTCGTCATGGCCGCCCTCGAGGCGGCCATCCATCGCGAGCGATAGCGAGCAAACAAGTTGGATGGCCGGGTCAAGCCCGGCCATGACGACTGATTAGAATAGTTCAGCCAATCTCGTAGTATGCACCTTTGCTCTTCACGTGAATATTCTTGATCTTCACGGGCCTTGCGTCGCCCTCAAGCAGGCCGAGGCAAACGTAGATATTCTCATAACCCCGGCGGTCCCAGGAGATCGGAGATCCGCACCGCCCGCAGAATTGTCGGATCGTGCCGCGGGACGATCGGTACGACGTCAGCACCTTCTTAGGATCGGTGATCGCAAGCGCATCCCGCGCCACGCCAACAAAGGCCCCATGCATCCCGTAGTTCTTCCGGCACTGGGTGCAATGGCAGAAATAGGCATCGTCCAGCGTGCCGGAGAACGAAAACGAGACCGCGCCGCAAAGACACGAGCCGCGATGCTTCCGAGCCCGGGCCAAGGACGCTAGCCCTCGATCTTCGAAAAATCCGCAACCTGATGCAGCGTCGCACGCAGGCGGGCGAGCAACTTCAACCGGTTCTCGCGCAGCTTCGCATCCTTATCGTTGACGGTGACCTTGTCGAAGAACGCATCGACCGGCGCGCGCAGCTTCGCCATCACACCCATCGCTTCAGTAAACCGCTCGGCTTCGATGTCGGCTGCAATAAGCGGCGCACCATTTTCCAGAGCGACGAATAAATCTTTCTCTTCTGGAAGCGTCATCAAACCAAGTTCACGTTCGCCGCCGAAGGTCGTCTTGTCCTTCTTCTCCTCGGCCTTGAGGATGTTCGCCGCGCGCTTGTAACCCGCGAGCAGGTTCAAACCCTCGTCTGTTTTGAGGAACGACTGCAACGCCCCAA
>Ga0105239_10007310_pt1 | contig 12681 bp, 10 predicted proteins | sample KBSC44metaG_FD_92761 | JGI IMG/M metagenome (GOLD analysis project Ga0105239, IMG submission 92761) | Corn rhizosphere microbial communities from Kellogg Biological Station, Michigan, USA - KBS C4-4 metaG | ecosystem: Host-associated > Plants > Roots > Rhizosphere > Soil | place: Michigan, USA...
GCTCTCAAATCGCTCGGGAGTTCTCCGAGATAGGGCGATAGAGTCGATCTGGGCGGTTGACCGGCCATGGTCACTTTGAGTTCAAGAACTTGCCAAAGCGACAGTGGGCGACAATTCAACACTGCACTACAAGAGGCGGCTGTGACGGTTTCGGAAGTGCCACAGGCTGAGCAGATTGCTGCGTCGAGGGACAATAAGATACCGGCATGAATCTTGATAAGTGTTGGGCTACTTCTAGCAATGTGAGGTTTCTCCTTCACGCTTTGACGATCGGAGTGACGGCGGGCGTTATGCTGCTTTCGACTCCCGGGTCCCTTACTGCTCAAACGCCTGTATTTAACGTGCTGGTGCTGGATGCCTTGAATGGGAAGCCTCAAGCCAATGTGAAGGTCCAACCTTTATGCGTAGGGCTTCCCCTCAATTTCCTGGAAAAAGCTGTATTCACAAACAACATGGGAATCGCAGCAATTTCGTATGCCTGCGGCGAAGATCAAAAGATCGAGATTGCAGTGTTTCCACCGAATAGGAAGGAGCAATGCGGCGGGGATGCGGGAATGACTTTCAGCGATGTTGTATCGGTGGGATTCCTAAGCAGACCGGACTCGGATGGTGGAATTTGGTGTCCTACGAAGGTGAGCAAGAAACTCAAACCTGTGCCGGGGCAAGCAACTATTTTCGTCAAAAAGCCTACCTGGTGGCAGTCTCACATTGCAGGTTAGGAAACACATCAAGTTTGACATGATTCAGCCCACCTTCGGGGCGAATTACCGGCAAACGGGACCTTGAGATCAAATTGTTGCCAACTTCTCGATTGCCGACCATACAACATCAACGAGTTTTCACTCGGTGTTTCGATATGCTTTCTCCATGGACACTGCCTCAACCGGAACCTCGATGCTCGTTCTGTAAGAAAACCAAGAATGCTGTTGATGCTCTGATAGCGAGTCCATCGGACGTTGTGCCTCGCGCGTTTATCTGTGACGAATGCGTGGCTGTTTGCCAGTCAATCATGAAAGAACGTCGGGCAGCCACAATGCAAAATATCGATCAGGCACAAACGACGTAGAATTTCAGCGATGTGGCAGACACCATGGCGTGAAGATGTGAAGTGTGTCAGCCCTCAGAGCACCGTGCTGAGAGCCATAGCGGATGCGAATCTGGGGGTGTTCGTCGTGCGCGATGAAAAGCCTAGGAAACGAGAGCTGCTTTGCGAACGACCTGGTCCACCCGCTCTAGCTATGTCGCTCGGGCTCGTTCGTTCCAACCACATGCCATTGCAGAACAGCGAGGCGTTCGCACTGTTTCAGCCGCTTTTAGACTCGGGCTGCCTATCGATCGAGAGCATATGCGATTGGAAAGGCGGATGGCGGGTTTGGATGGTGTTTGAAATCCTCACATATGACCAGCCCGAGGACTTGGACGCCCTCCGACCGTTCCTGCTTTTTGGCCATGATCCTTTCACGAACTACTTCAAGCTTTCGTATCTTTTTGTCAGAACCTGCAGTAACGGAATCCTGACTGAGGGTACTTTTCACAATCCAGGTCCCAGCATTCCTCCGGAAGATGATCATCCCCGCAGGTTCTCGGCAGGTTCCGACGGAGCATGCGAAGAGATCAAGGCTCACTTGAATGAGGCGACGACTACGTTTCGGAGAATGAATCGGATGCTGGTCACTTCCGAAGAATCGGATCGCTACTTGCTCGACGTAGCCGATCGCGTCAGCAAATTCAGGCGAACGGCAGTTTCCGACGATCGGCTTGAGAAGCTCTACTCTGAATGTAAAGATCGACTGTTTCGACGAGACGATCATGTCGAAAGCAAAACCCAAGGGACCCTTTGGGCCGCGTACAACTCTGTGATCAATTGGGTAGACCGCGAGGCAAAAGTTCTACATGACTGGGAACGGGTTAAAGAACTATGGTCCAGCAGCATCAAGGATGACGCACTGTACGAAGCCATCCTCAGAATGCCTCGCGGTGAGTGACCGGGCCACCCGAACCTTGCCCTATTCTGATGCAAAAAACACCGTTTGGAAGAGGCGGTGCTGCCGGTGCAACGAGCGTAGTCTCTGAATGGGAGAACAATGTGGGAATTGACTGGAAACGGATCGCCTATGAGATCGGCGGTTTAGACGAATCAGGCGAAGAACGGATCACAGGGACCCGGGGCGGACGACGTGCCTTGGAAATTCTTTTAGGGGAGCAGAATTTGCGGGACGCTGTTGATTATTGGAATTCTCAAGAGCCTGGGTGCTTCACTGCCGAAATGGTTCTCAGCATCATCAAGTCCAAGGTCGCCATGGATAGATGTTACGAGATATACAAGACCCAGCACGGCGCAAGTGATGCGTGCAGCGCGGTGTTTCTGCTTGGGAGTTTTGCTGGAGCTCAGGCGCTCCCATGGGTCCGTGAATTCCTTGACGACGAACAGCAAGCGATCCGCCTGAATGGCATAAGAGTTCTGAGATGCATTCTCGACGGTCCTTTGGGCGATCAGGATGGGGAAGTTGCCAAGGCGCTGCTGGACAAGGGCGAATCGGACCCGGATGCGGAAGTGCGTGAGCGAACCAACCAAATTCGGACGCACTTGCCCGCATACAATTCACATCTCAAGTAGCCAGATAGTCGAGCTGCGTGTCCACCCGTTTCTGCGTTTCCGGGAGTATCACCGGCTGCACTCGCTCTGAGTACAACAAGTTGCCAAGTTCCCCAATGCCGACCATACACTCAGAGTCCCAAATTCAGGGCATCAGCAATCCAGCCCGCATCAATTTCTCTTACGAGAGCGCCACACCTTAACCCGTTCCCTCCATGCTGCTTCTTCGGCGGAATATTCGTCGCACCGCCTTTCAAGCGATGGAAAGATCGATGTGTATTGCTTCAGAAGTTGCGGCGTAGCAGGATGATGAAGATGACTCAATCCGTGGAGAGCAGCAAGACGACATTCCATGGAATTGATTGAGAGTATCTTGGCCATAGTCTCGAACATCACGTCCTGCATCAACGAGTCCTCACCGCCATTGAATCGGTCTCTGCGTCCCATTTCCCATTCGTAGCAGAGTCCATCCCACCACATGTTCGCCATATACCCGAGTGGTTCAATGCTGAAGAAATCCCGGAATAGGCAGAACATCGATCTCACTACCCGCTCCCTATAAGCGAACGCCAGATCGGCATTCCAAATCAACTTCTTCATCGAGAAGGAACAACCACTCACGATTCCAGAGAAGCCAAGTTCCAATTGAGGGTTGGAGAACATAGAGAGAAGTCGAGCCGATTCTGAGAAGAGCCGGACATAGTGGCAGCTCAGACGATGCAAGTCGAAAACTGCGTTCGTGCAGTAATACCAGCGACGAACCCTCTCTCCTGATGTTGCAATTTCCGACTCAGAGGGGACATCGCGATCAAATAGAAATACGACGAACTCCTCGAAGGAGTACCGAGTGATATCCACGGCGATGATTTGTCTCACGGGAGCGCGTCAGCGAGGTGCCAGGTTGGCGAAGCGACGCACGGAAAGTATACGACGACAGCTCAGCAGACCCCAAGCAATTTGATCATTTCCGCGCTTCCGGGAGTGTCACCGGCCATCGGGAAGTTGAGGCTAATAAATTGCCAATGTCTGCATCCGACCACACAGGAGTGCAGCGATTTTGCCTTATGATTGGCAGGGCAAACAGTCAGAATGATCAAGCGATCGAAAGTTGCGAATGCACTTGGATATACGGGACTGGGGCTCTCGTTGGCTTATCCTCTATTCCTGTTCCTTGACGCCGTGAAGCATCACTTTGATAGAGAGCAGTTCATGCTGTTCTTGAATGCATTAGCTTACCTCTGGAATCCGGTCTGGCTCCTGGCCTTCGTGCTCTCTATAGCAGCTTTGGTAATAGGATCGAGGCGGTGGGGTCTGGCTGCTGCGTTGCCGGTTGTTTCGTGTTGGCTCTCTTGGACAGTCCTAGCGAGTGTCGCTTTCTAGGCTGGATTCGTCTCATCGAGAGAGTCACCGGCTACTCGGAAACTACCGAAATTTTGGGTCGAAGAATGTCCGGGTAGAGGAAATTTCTTGACCGAGATCAAGAATTAACTTCCCTCAACACCGACTAACACCAGTTCCGCTCGGAGATGCATGAATTCGCCTGGAGGATTATTCAGCTCGCAAAGCGGCGGAGGGATCAACCGAGGCGGCTTTACGGGCGGGGGCGAGACACGCAATTGCAGCCATGACAATCATTACTGCGCACCCGATAACGCTGAGCATCACGTGATGCCCCGTTTCACCGATCCAGTGGGTGATCCACTGACCAAGGCCTATGCTGAACCCTAGTCCGAGCAGAATGCCCGATCCGATGCTTACGCTTACGGAACGCAACACGAGCTTGACGAGATTGCTCTTCGAAGCGCCCAGCGCCAAACGAATTCCAAATTCGTTCGTGCGTTGGGCGACTGAGTAAGAGACGACCCTGTAAACCCCGACGGCTGCGAGCACCAACGCCAGGGCAGCAAAGATCGACAAAAGCATCGATATGAGGCGACCCCGCGCCCAGAGCGGTTGATCGTGAAGCGACTCTTCCATCAATGCGTCGTCCGTCCAGGATGCCTGCTGTTGCGGATCAACCTTTGCGATTTCCGCCCGCACGGTGTGCTCGAGCTTCCGTGGATCGAGTTTGGTTTGCACGAAGATCTGAGTATAGTCGGGCAGTATAGCTGAATAGGGAAGGTAGACCGCGGGTCCCGCTGGTTTGTCAAGTCCGTCATTGAGGACATTGCCCACGACACCCACTATCTGCAGCCAACCATCGGAGCCTGAGGCTGCGAACAGCTGAGGGGGATGATCTTTCGGTAGGGGGAGCTTGATCGAATGACCGACAATCTGTCCGTCGTTGAAGCAGCTCTTCACGAATGCCCTGTTGACCACAACGAGGGGAGCTCCGCGTCTAAGTTCATCTGTGGTCCAGAGGCGGCCCTGCCAGAGCGGAATCTCCAGAGTGGAGAAGTAGCGGGTTTCGACGAACTCAACAGCGATCTGCTGATTGGCACCGGTCGTCCCTCCCAGGAGTTGATAGGAGGTTTTGAACCCGTTATTCGGCGGTGTAGCGGCCAAGCCAATTGCCGCCGAAGTGACCTGCGGAATCTGCGAAATCTTGTCGCGTAACTGCTCGAAGTACTGTCGTCGTACAGCCCAATCAGTGTATGCATTTGCGCGGAGAGGAATGGCAACGGCTACCCGATTGTGCGGGTTATATCCGAGCGGGATGGACGCTGTGCGAACGAATCCCATGATGGATATACCAGCAGCCGTGAGTAGAAGCAGCGTCAGAGAGACCTGAGCGGCAATCAGTGTCTGGTGGCTGAGCTTTCCAAATATCGAACCGGCGACGCGGCGCGAACTGGCCTGCATCACGGCGGACACGTCGGGTCTTCGGAGTAGGAACGCGGGCAAGAGCCCGAACAATATGCCGGTGAGGAGCGCCACTCCAACGCTGAAGTACAGGACGGGCAGATGAACGTGGAAGTTGGCCTCGTTTGGGAAAGTCCCGCGCGGTAGGCGGACCACAATAAGATGAACCGTCGAGTAAGCAAAGACTACGCCAAGCGCAGTACCGACAAATGCCAGGATAAGAGACTCAGTAAGCAACTGGCGCAGAATGCGGCTTGCGCTCGCGCCAACAGCGGTTCGCACCGCAAGTTCGTGCTGCCTTGACGTTCCGCGGGCGAGCAAAAGAATGGACACATTTGTGCAGCCAATGAGCAGCAGTAGGAATACGGCTCCGAAGAGGAGAAAGAGCGTCTGCCGGATCTGTACATTTGCGAGATCCAGAAGTGACTTCAGATCGACCTTGAAGTTTTCTTTTGGAAAGTTATCAGGGAATGCCTTGGCGAATTGCTGAAAGAGAGACTGAAGGGCTTCAGAGCCCGCTGCGCTCGATACAGCGGGCTTAAGCTTCACTACGATTGCGTACTCCTTCTTCGGGTCATTGCTGAGGCTCATCGGCTGATAGAGGTCCACCCCGAGCCAACCAAAGTGTTCAGGCATGACGCCGATGATCTGGTAGGGCTTTTGACTGAGGCGCAGGGTTTTGCCCACGACAGAGGGGTCCCCACTGAAGTGACGCATCCAGAATTTGTGGCTGAGGACGACTACTGGTGCGGGCGTTTTTCCGAAGGGGGCGTCGGATGGGAAAAAGTATCGGCCGAGACGAGGCTGAACTCCCAGGAGTTGGAAGCCATTGCCTGTCATCAGCAAAACTTCAGCATTGTCCGGAACCCCCTTATCATCGATGCTTTCATCATCACCGGTGAATCCCATGGCGCTCTCTATTGCCGGGGACTGCTCTACCTTAGTGATCTGTTCGCCCGAGAGCCCAAGTCCCGCGTTTTGGGATTTCGCGGCAAGAGAGACCCAGCAGATGCGATTTGGTTCGGCATAAGGAAATGGGTTGATTACGACGGCGTAGATGATACTGAACACTGAAACGGTGGCACCGATTCCAAATGCAAGGGAGAGACAGGCGGTCAGTGCGAAGTGAGGATGCTTTTTGAGCTGACGGATGCCATAGCGAAGATCCTGAGCGAGCGTGTTCATGAGAGTGTCGTTCCACCTCGATTTCCAGCTGACACTGAGACTTGCTTATTTTGACGGAAGGCCCTCCAGAAACGCTCGGATTTGTTGAATAACTTCAGCACAGCCCACTCAGTTGGCAGTTGACGGAGTCGGATTGTTAGCACGAATACTCAACCACGCAGCGCAACCAGTGCAAACAGCCAGCGCAACAGTAAGAAGTCGCACAAGGCCGGAAAGTTCATTGAAGCTCACATATACACCGAGCAGTTGATATGCGAAGAGAGCCCACCCAAGAGCACCAATCGCTTTCGGAGTCGTATTTGCGAGCGTGCCTAGATGCCAAGCGAGATACGCTGCAAACACGATACACAACGAACAGAAAACTCCGAGTGCGAGAAGCACTGGGCCGTATGAAACGCGATGGTCCTCAGGCAGAGGAATTGAGTTCAGAGCTCCACCAGCCTGCCAAAATCTCACAACTGCGAAAGTGTTCCCAGCGGCCGCCAATGTGAGCAAAACACTGGCAGTTCGATAAAGAGCAGTTGCCTTCATTGTGCAACACCTCGTCACTACTATGTAGCATTCTGCATGCATGTAGGGTCTGTCAAGATTATCAAGGTTGGATCACCGGCAACCCGGAACTTTGCCGGATTTAGGGACTGCGACACTGAAACTCAAGCTACTCGCTACGAAGCGCCGCTATAGGATTGATGGCGAGAGCTCTGCGAGCCGGAATCAGGCAGGCGAACGCAGCGACCAGAATTAGTGAACTAGAAACTCCCAAAAGCATGATCGGATCGTATGCTCCATTTTCGATCCAGCGTGAGATGAGTCGGTGCAAACCGATGCTGAGCGCCAGGCCGGTCGCGAGTCCCAGTCCGACACTCATTGCAGCAGAGCGAGCTACAATCCGCAACACGTCGCGCCGCCGGGCACCTAACGCAACCCGAATGCCAAGTTCGCTCGTGCGCTGCATGACGGTATACGAGACCACACTGTACAAGCCCACAGCCGCCAGTACTAAGGCGAGCACAGCGAATGCACCAAAGAGCATAGAAATAAGCCGACCTCGCGCGAATTCCGGCTCGCGTTGAATCCAACCCTGCAGATCTCGAATATCTCCTGCAACTTGCTGGTCTGGGTCGACGGCAGCAATCTGCTGTCGAATGCTGTGGAGCTGAGCAAGAGGCTCGCCTTGGGTGCGAACAATGACTTGCGTGAAGGGAGGCATTACCAGGGTGTATGGTGCGTAGACCGCAGGCGCGACTGGCTTGTCGAGGCCATCATCGAGCGAATCGTTTACGACTCCGATGATTTGCAGCGGCCCCGAGATTCCCTTCGCTGCTACCAACATCGGCGGGAGAGTGCTAAATCTAGGCACGCGAATGGCATTTCCTACCGCATCTTCACTGGCGAGAAAGCGACGCACGAACGCCTGATTCACGAGAATCGAAGTTGCACCACGCGCTATCTCGGACCGGTCCCAAATGCGACCGTTGCGGAACGGAATTTGTAGTGTCGAGAAGTATTCAGGGCTGATGAATTCGATGTGTGCTTCCTGCGTCTGTGCAGCTGGCCTGCCCACAATCTCAATTGGAAAAGTGAAGCCGCTGTTTGGTGGCGTGGCATTGGTGGAGATTGCGGCGGAAAGTACACCGGGTGTTGCAGCCACTGACTCGCGCAGTTGGGCAATGAAGTGCGCGCGATCGGCCCACGAGGTGTGTTCGTTTTCGCGTAGGGGGATGATGACGGACATCGCGTGCTTCGGTTCATAGCCGAGCGCAATAGTGTTCATGCGTACAAAGCTCTGAATTGCCGCCCCAGCTGCCGTCATCAGCAGAAGAGTAAGTGCGATTTGCCCCGCAATTAGAATCATGTGTATGCTTCGGCCCTTCGCGTTGCCTGTCAACCGACGCGTGCTGGCCTGCATCACTTGGCTGATCTCTGGCTGCGATGACTGCAGGGCGGGGAAAAGGCCGAAGACAATTCCACTGATCAAGGCCAACCCGACACTGAAAAATACAACACCTAGGTTGATGTGGAAATCGGCTTCATAGGGATAGGAGTACTCCGGCAGACGAGGAATGATGAATCCAATCGCCCGGTAGGCTACCAACACCCCGAGTCCAGCGCCGACCGAGGACATTAGGAGCGATTCGGTGAGGAGTTGGCGCACAATGCGAAGACCGCTGGCTCCCACCGCAGAGCGGACTGCTAACTCATGCTGACGCGCAGCTCCCCGTGCGAGTAGAAGGATCGAGACATTGGCGCAACCGATGGCCAGTAGTAGCCCGACTGCTCCTAGCAGAAGGTACATCGTCTTCTTCAGATCGTGTGTATAGGTGTCCGCAAGACGGCGTACGCTGATCTTGAACTGCTTGGGGAAGACGTTTGGCGTTTCTCGATCGAATTGCTGGTAAAGAGGGCGGAACTCAGCTTCGGTCGCGGCCAGGCTGGGACCGGTTTTCAGCTTGATCTTTGCTTCGTATCGATGGCTCTGATCGGAACCCATCTTGAGCGGAAGGTAGAGATCTGCACCTCCCCATGTGAACCGTGGAGGCAAGACTCCTAGGATGGTGTAGGTCTTGTGCGAAAGCTGAATTGTTTTGCCCACAACAGACGGATCGCCGCGGTAGTGTCGGTTCCAGAACTTGTAACTCAAAACGGTAACAGCTTGTGGATCCACACGGTCGGGCGCGTCGGAGGGATTGAAGTATCGGCCCAACAGTGTTGGCATGCCCATGAACTCGAAGCCATTCCCTGTCATCAGACTTGCCCTGACGTCATCGGGAACGTCGCTTCCCGTTACGGCCATGCTTTCGCCATCGATGCCTACGATATCCTCCACTGCATGTGCCTGCCGCAATTGGCGGATTTGTGGACCGGTAAGGCCCCAGACTCCGTCATGACCCGCGCTGTCTGTGATCCACACATCGCAGACGCGTTCGATTCCCGCGTATGGCCAAGGATGAAGCACCGCGTCATAAAGGATGCTGTAAACGACAACGGTCGCACCAATGCCCAACGTGAGTGAAAGAATCGCGGTGAGAGCGAATCCAGGATTGCGAACCAACTGCCTTAACGCGAAGCGAATGTCTTGAAGGAGCACCTGCATCAGCGCCTCCGATTCAATTGGGAAAGCCTGTCCGTACTACTGGCTGTAGTTGCGCTCGAGAACCTCTCGATCGGGGAGCTCTAAGAATATAGGACGGAGGATAAGGAGAAATGTTGAGCACAAACTGCCGGCCCAAGTGGCAACGGATCAATTGGAACAACAGTGGTGGGCCAGGACGCAAGATGAACGGTGCGGTCGAGTCTCGGGCGTACGCAGTTCACTGGAATACGAAGATTAAGCATACTTCCGGATTGCCGACAACTCACTCGGAAAGCCCAAAACACGTAGCATGTGGCTCCCAAAAGCCTCATCATTGCGGGTGCAAAAATGCTTCGCATCCGAATACCGTTTCAACGCGGGTTCTGTTCTTACTCAATCAAGCGTCTCGTGATCGGGCTGCGTCCTTCTAGAGATAGATCTCTGTCTATCGTCGAAACTCGTTTACGATGCCTGAGCTTTTGTCAATTGCCTCCAAATCATATTCTTGCTCCTGGAGTACAGCTGAGCCATGTTGCTAAACCTCTGTTCAAGTGTTCGTCTTGAGGACTTGCATCGTCCTTCTCATCGCCTCAATGCGATTCTCGCGTGGTGCGCCGGGCTCTTCCTCTTTGTGATCCTGTACAGTGCAAATGCACAACAACTACATGATACGAACCAAGGAAAGGTATTGCCGTCCTTCGAGGTTGCCGCAATCAAACCCAGCAAGGCAGACGTCGGGCATCACAGCTTCGATTCAACCTCGGATCGAATATCGATTCAGAACTACACGTTGAGCGGGCTCGTAATCATCGCCTACGGATTGAAGTCCCAAACCCAGGTAAGCGGTGGACCCGACTGGATGAACAATCAGGCATTTGATATATACGCAAAGATGGACGACACGGAAGTTGCGAAGCTTCGGGAGATGAAGCGCGAGGATCGTCAGAAAGAACGAGGCCTCCTGTTGCAGTCTCTGCTTTCGGATCGCTTCCAACTCCGGGTACATAAGGTCAAGAAGACGATGCCCGTGTATGCCCTCGTTGTTGCCAAGTCAGGAGCCAAGCTGACGCAATCTGATCCGTCACTATCGGGTCATACCCTCTCGTCAAGCAATGGCCACATGGAAGCGAGGTCGATCTCCATAGATGCTTTTGTCGATGAACTGACCAGAATGCCGGAAAGCGGCAACAGGGTGGTCGTTAATCGCACAAGTCTTCACGGTAATTTCGATTTCAAAATGAATTGGACTGCGGATTATGGCAGCGGCATTCAAGACACTGGGCCTTATCCTGGGCTGCTCACTGCCCTCAAGGAGCAACTTGGCCTCAAATTGAAGTCACAGAAAGCCCCGGTTGATGCGATCGTCGTGGATGGCGCGGCCAGGCCGACGATTGATTAGTGATGAATTTCTGTCTCTGCGGACACTGCGAAGCAATCGCTGTTGGCGAATCACCGGCAATGAGGACACGGAGGTCAATTCCTTGCCAAGTTCCCCATCGCCGACGACTCAACCGTGGGGTCCACTACAGGCCCTGATCGGTCAATTTACACTCTGAAGAGTTGCTGTTTCAGCGTTCAGGATGTGTGCTCAGAGATGAGTCAACAACAGTTCCGCCTTCGCTTCAACGAAGGGTTTGAACAGGGAGAGAAACTTTGCAGCCGAGGAGAACGAATCGCGCTCGGCAGTGCCGGTAGATTTGGTCTACGAGTCGCGGTCGATCCGCCGGTCGCATCAAATGTGTACATTGATTCTGGAATAAGTTTCCTCATCCTGACTGCGTTCTTTACAGACACAAATCTGTTTCCGGTCGATGAGTGGCCATGCCACGTGCGTGTGTGGGCGCCGCTAGTGGAACACCCAGAGTCTCGAGATAGGCTGGAAATTTCTGAACTGTACATGATCGCGTTTGGCGAACTTCATCCGCCCGACTCATAAATCATCGCGGGCAGCCGAATCGTGGGTCAGTGCGCATCACGGTCGAATAACCGGCTACTCGGAACCGTGCCGAATTGTGGCCAGCGTTCCAAATTGGCGACGCCTCGGCGTTAGAATCTTGCTCATTGCTGCAAGGAGAATTCTCAAAGGTGGATCCCAAGGATGAACTATCTGCTATTGCTCACTGTGCTGTTCGCGCAGCTTGGCATACATGCAACAATGCTTCGCACGCAGGATTCAGCCTCAGATAACAGGGCGAAGACCTACGACGTCGTCTCAATCAAGCCGAGCAAGTTCTCCGTGTCGGGCGGCACCCAGGAATTGCCGGACGGATTTCGCTATTCAAACATGGCCTTGGATACATTCGTTGATGGTGCCTATGGTATGGAGAACGGCGATCATGTTATCGGAATGCCGTTATGGGCAAAGTCCGACCACTATGACATTGATGGAAAGGTGGATTCCGATACTGCTGAGAGGTGGAAAAAGCTCTCATATAAGGAACGTTGGAAGCAGGAGCAGCCGATGCAACAGGCTATGTTGGCCGACCGTTGCAAGCTGAAGGCACACTTCGAAACACGGGAAATGCAAGCGTATGACTTGGTAATCGCCAAAGGCGGTTTGAAGATCAAAGATGCGCCTCCGGATGAAATGCCAACGGGCCGCATGAGTGATGGACAGGTCACTGCCCGTGCAATGCAAATTGAAACGCTTATCGCCGCCCTGCCAAAAGATGGCCGTTTGATTGTAGACAAAACCGGCTTAGGGGATCGAAAGCTCGATTTTGATCTGAAATGGACGCCTGACAATCCTCGCTCAGCGGCGGATTACGGCCCGTCTCTTTTTACCGCACTTGAGGAACAGCTTGGGTTGAAGTTGGTGTCTAGCAAAAGCATCGGAAAAGTGCTCGTGATCGATCATATCGAGAGGCCAACACCGAACTAGCCGTTTCCTTTTGGGCATCGAGGTCGCAGTAGGGACGATCATCGCTGATCGCCCCCTGCGCAGATCCGTACGAGCGCGTCTACGCATACGGCTCTTATGAAGGATGAGTGGCGTAGAAGCGCGCATCGGGGTAAGGGTGCAGGA
>Ga0105239_10007311_pt1 | contig 12681 bp, 15 predicted proteins | sample KBSC44metaG_FD_92761 | JGI IMG/M metagenome (GOLD analysis project Ga0105239, IMG submission 92761) | Corn rhizosphere microbial communities from Kellogg Biological Station, Michigan, USA - KBS C4-4 metaG | ecosystem: Host-associated > Plants > Roots > Rhizosphere > Soil | place: Michigan, USA...
ACTGAGACTCTGGAGAGCAAGATGAAATGCCAATCACTCATGGTGTATCTCGACCTTGACAATGCAATGAGTCTGCATTGCGGAGCGCATGTGATCTCGCCGATCGATTCAAATCAAGAGTGATCAGGTGCCACAGCCGGCTTTCCACACATACCGATTTATCTCGGTGACACAGATGCATTAGACGTTCGGGAGGCTGACTGCCAACAGGTGAATCAAGCGACCGCCCACCACGAAGGTAGCTTCCGCACCACGTTTGAAAGTCTCGACAGCCCATCCGAATGGCGCTCGGACGCCGCCTCGCCGGCTGACTTTCTCACAACCGAAGCCAGGGCCGTCGATTTACTGATCGTCTGCAGGCACGAGAAGGGAATCAGATTCATACCGAACCAATCGCTCGACATTGGCGATGCAATCATAAGAGCCGGCAGACCAATGCTGGTCGTGCCGCCTCGGAAAACGTTTCTGGCCTTGAACCGCATTCTGATCGCATGGAAGGATAGTGCTGAAGCAGGAAAGGCAGTCGCGGCCGCTTCCGCTGCTGAAAAGCGCTCAAGACGTGATGATCGTCGAGATCACCTCCGACGAGCGCGAGAATGAAATCGCGACTCGACGCGTCGTTGATGTCGCCAAATGGCTTCGGCAGCACAACATTGCGGCTTCCGCGAGCGCGGAGCTATGCGCCGGCGATGCTGGCGACTACCTGGATGCGATTGCGGTAGAAAATGGAGCCGACATTATAGTGGCGGGGGCCTATGGGAACGGCCGCCTGCGCGAATGGGCATTCTGTGGAGTCACTCGCCATCTCTTGCAGCAAGGGCCAGCCTGCGCGCTTTTGATGCACTGATTTGAATGACCGATGCTTGAGTTTCACGGCATTCCGACATACGGCAAATGACAAGGTATCATAGCGATCAAGCTTTTCTATCACCAGAGGAGTCGGCGGTTGAAGTTTCTGTATTTAAAAACAAAATTAAGATCCTCGCTGCGGTTGCGATCTAGCCAAAAGGAAGCAACTGGCAATATTTGGAAAGAACGATTTTCGACAAGGGATGTCGGATGAGACAGTCGATCGGATCCGGCCGTCTCGTGTGACAGAACATACGATCGAACCGTATCAGCAGCGAGCGGCCTTGTCGCAATCGCGCGGCTAACTGCCAGTTGTCTTGGGAAAACCGAAAAAAACCTCCAGCACCGTAAGTCGTTGTTCTATCCCAGCATCGGTCCAATGGATCGACTGCCCCGGCCCAAGCCCGAGAAGCGCACTTCCGATGGAGGTCAACACAGAAATGGAGTGACTGTCATTCGTTTCATCCGGATAAGCCAGTTTGCATCGTCGGACCCTGGGCGACCGATGATCGACAAACTTCACCTCTGAACCCATGATCACCGCGCCCGCTGCGCCCTCGGGAACGATGTCGGCCCGCGCAAGCTCCTCGCGCAGAAAGCGAGCAACGCCCGGGTTATCTTGTGTTGCCGCATCCGCCAATGCCGCGAGACGCGCCCGGTCCGCTCCGGTAAGCACGATAGGTGGTCTTTCAAATTCGTGCGGATCAAAGTTGGTCACGATCTATCTCCAGCCGACTTAACGTCATCTCACGCTGCACGTGGTGCCTCACAGCAGAGCGCCAGTCATCAGCTATGACTATAGAATGCGCGCCGCAAGCGTTGACGGGGTGTCGCGTGTTGGATGCGACAAATTGGCCCGTCTTCGACTGCGGCAGATTAGATCGCGCACAGGCCACGGATACATTGAGCTTTACTTGAGAATCCTTGAAGCGGTACTCAGCTCGAAACTTGGACTGCAGAGCTTTGCTGAAATTGGATTCGAGTGCTTAAGGCTTTTCGAGGTTGCGAGTCCTCTAGGAGTTATCCCACGCCAATTGCGCGGCGATCCGATCGTTCCTTCGAATTGCTTTTAACCCCGGTTGCTTCATCGCCCAACTAGGTCTTTGCAGGACTAGGCTCAGACCACGGCCCTGGCTGCCTGTCTCCTTTCTCTTGATTTGCGTGCTGTTGGTCCAATCCCATGGTGAGCGCTGTTAGTCCGGCTAAGCCGCCGAGCTGCATCGTTTCCACAGCCGAACTCGGAACAATGACAATCGTGGAATTTTGCTTCAGGCCCTCATAAAGCATGTTCATTGCCCTGAGATGCAGTGCAATTGGATTATTGACGTAGGTCTTCGCTGCGTCTCCAAATTTCTCGGCGACCTGCCGCTCCGAATCTCCCAGAATCACGCGGGCCTGACGTTCTCTCTCCGCCTGGGCCTGCATCGACATTGCATCTTCCAGGGCTGCTGGAATAAGGACATCCTTGACCTCGACTGAAATCACATTGATGCCCCAGGGCTCCGTGCGTACGTCGATGATCTTCTGCAGTTCATCGCTAATTTTTTCCCGACCCTCCAACATATCCGAAAGCATTGTCTTACCTATCACGTCGCGCAAAGCGGTTTGGGAGGCCCAGCTGATCGCGCTATCGTAGTCGGCAACGTCGAGCGCCGCTTTTTTCGGATCTATGACCTTCCAAAACAGCACGGCATCGACGTCCACCGGCACTGTATCTTTGGTAAGGGTCTTTTCCGCCTTGAAGGATCTGGTAATCACGCGGGTGTCGATCCAATAGGGTACTGTTTCGATGATCGGGATAATAAAAAATAGTCCCGGTCCCTCAAGAGAGCGAAAGCGACCCAGCCGCAGGACCACAGTCTTTTCCCACTGATCCGCAATCTTGATCGAGTAAGATGCGATGATAGCAATGACGAATGCGACGATGGCGATTGATGCGCTTTCGCCAAAAGCTGACACGGCATATTCGAGATACGCCAATGCCAGGCCGACGCCGAGAATGACGACAAAAATTAGTGCTGGCAGTGCGTTTGTTTTCCTCATTTTCAATCTCCTTGTATGTACCGAAAATCGGCAGTGATGGTAGAACGAGTCGGGGATTACCCTGAGTTCCTTCACTGCGGCAGGTAGCTGCCTGTTCCTTCATGTCGGTCTCCGTCAATTTCGCTTGGCTGGATGGAGGGAAACCAGAGATCGAATGTGGTTCCATCTCCCCACACGCTCGCCACGCTAATATGGCCGCCGACCAATCTCATGAATGCGCATACCTGCGACAGGCCCAAACCGGTGCCCTGCTCGCCCTTGGTCGTGAAAAGCGGATCAAAGATCCGCTTGAGCGTTTCCGGGAACATTCCGTGACCACTGTCCTTAACGCGAACCCGGACGTAAGTGCCAGGCGCGGGCGAACTGTGGGTCGCGGTCCTCACTTCCCATCGCACCGTACTGATCTGAATCTCGCCGCCATTCGGCATGGCGTCTCGTGCGTTCACGACAAGGTTGATAATCGCTGCATTGAACTGTGATGAATCCAATAGGCATATCGGAATGTCGGGTGCGAGCTCCAGTACGACGCGGATTGCAGGTCCGGCGCTAAATTCCAGAAACAACTCGAGTGCTTTCAAGTACTCATTCGCGTTTCCGGCGTGCGTCGGTAGCACCCGTCGCTTCGCAAAGGCTAAAAGCTGTGAGGTCAATTGCAGTCCGCGGTCAATTCCATCACGTGCAGCAGCAATGGAAGAATTTACCCTCTCAGGTTCTCCTGAATGCTTTTCTGCGAACCTGAGACTAGACTCAATGATTGCCAATATATTTCTGAAATCATGCGCAATCCCCCCAGTCATTTCTCCGAGGATTGCGAGCCCCTGTGTAACGCAGGTGCGCTGCCCGGTAGCGGATCGCTCACCAAGAGAAGTACCGGAAACCCAGTTGAACCCTTCATGTCCCCCACGATCGGATTCAAGATCGTCGTCAAGACGAGCGATGTGCGGCATGACTGCCACCTGCGCTGCCGCCTAGCGACAAACCGGAATATGTCATTGGGTCACCGAAGGTCGTTCCACGCATCGAATTCCTCCTGTGGGTTCATTCGGTTGACGTAACATTTGGTGTGAAGCCCTCAAGATCGCATTCGTGAGCCAATACCTCGCGGTGGTCTGTGCAAAATTGAACAGGCGTTTTCATAACGCTGTCGTCTGCCTTCCGTCTCGCCAGAAACCAGGCGGCAGACGATCTTGCCGAAAGGTGCGCCATGGAGTCTGCGAATATCAGAATCTGCGAAGTACCCACGAGCGTTACAACGCCCAGGAGAATCCTGACTTCGATCAATGAAAATATCGACGAAGCACGAAAGGCGCGGAAAGTCTCCAAGGCCGTTCAAAGCCGACAAGTTGTTTGACTTGAATCAAACGGCTGGCGTGTGTTTGCGAGTAGGATCCCGGCATAAGTCATAATCTCCGGTGCCTGGAGATGATAGCGCGCGCGGTTCGAATCGTGACAGCTGGTAATTGCGAGGTCACGCCTCGTTGTAATCGATCTGGAGTTGCATTCGAACAGCGCAACCCAGAAGCATTCTTTCGCTTTTGAGGCCTGTGCTCGAACGGAGGCTCGTCATGAATGATCGTGCTCTAGCTTCAATTCCTTCTTCCGAATGTAACGATTTTCTTCTCGCGATTATCGACGAAGCTCCCAATGGTACGCAATTGACCGTCCTTTCCGCGTTAGCGCAGGCAAATGTTGATCCGTGGGAGGAAGCGGTTCGTCTCTCGGCAATGTCCAAGGTGACCGCCGAGAAGACGCTCGTTTCGATGTTCGAAAGAATCCCCGGGCGTAACTGGAGCCCGTCGGAAGAAGCGACGATTGCAGCGCGGCTGGTCAAGCTTCTTCCACCGCGAGGCGGCGGTGGTACGGAAGCAGCAACGATGACCCTCGCGGAAGCCAGTATAGCGCTTTTCTGGTTAGCTTGGATCAGCCTTGCGATAGCAACATCTATCCTGTCAGTACCTCGTCATCCGGCTGCAACGGTAGACTCAAGTGTCTCCGCACTATCCGGCGCAATAGCTACCTCAAAAAACAGCAGCGCTACCGGCACGGTGGAAAGCACGAGCGGCGGCGATCGCAGCGTCAATCTGCAACAATAGCAGCGCTCTGATATCAATAACACGGCAGCGCGGATATCGCGGCGGCCGCATCACAATGCGCGACGGGTGTATTTGTCGCTTCGACTATAGCTGCCTTGTACCCTAGGTAAGCCGGATGAAAGATGGCAGCTTGCTGGCTATGCCCGGGCCAGACATGGTGTTCTTCCAAACGTCGGTACCGCTGCGGGAGAAAAGTCATAACAATCATTGTGCGTTTGAATTCGGAGGAAGTCGTCATGTCACCTGAAGAAGGCGTCCGCACGGCCCGCGAAGCCGTTGGTGTTTTCAACAGTCCCGAAACCCTTCAGGAGGCAATCGACGAATTGCTCAGTTCCGGTTTCCACCGGGCAGAGCTGAGCCTGCTCGCCAGCGAGCACGCGGTGGAAGCGAAGCTCCGCCACCAATATGATAAGGTGGGCGAATTGGCTGATAATCCGACGGTTCCGCGAGCGGCCTACGTATCAACCGAAGCGATCGGAGGCGCGGAGGGCGGGCTGATTGGGGGCTTAACGTATGTCGGGGCAACTGTAGCGGCCGGCGCTATCGTGGCTTCCGGTGGTACGGTTGCAGCAGTCATCATTGCGGCAGCATTGGCGGGCGGAGCCGGTGGCCTCATTGGGTCTATTTTAGCCAAGTGGGTTGGCGACCATCATGCGCACTATCTGCAAGAACAGATGGATCGCGGAGGCCTGCTCTTGTGGGTGCACACACGTGACGTCGCTATCGAGGAACGCGCCGTTGAGATTCTTAAGAAGCACTCCGGCGAAGAGGTTCATACCCACGCCTTACCGGCGGAGGCCCAATGAGTTAAGGACTCTGGCAGGATACGGCACCAGAGCAATGGCACAACTACTACCCGCGATCCGACCGCACTCATCCCTGAGGTGCCGGGTGCAAGCGCGCGCATCTGCCATGTTTTTTCCGCGCTGCACCCAGCTATTCTTGTGGTACCCCGAGCATTTTCGACACGACGTCTGGAATCCCGACCTTATCGATCGAAGATGAGGCAGGTGGTTGTTCCGTGCGCCAAAAGACGACCCTCGATGTCGGTTAACCGCCCTTCGGCTGTACCGATGCGCCGGCCACTGGTTAAGACGGTCCCTTCAGCTCGTATTTGGCCCGTCTCTGGCGTGATCGTTCGCAGAAGGGAGATCTTGAACTCCAGTGTCGTTGAACTGAAGCCTCGTTCTAGCGTGGTTTGCACCGCGAGCCCCATGCAAGTATCAAGCAACGTCGCCGCGAGGCCGCCATGCACGGTTCCTGCGGGATTGAGATGGTCACCGGATGGATCAGCAGTGACAACAACCCGTCCTATTGAGGCTTCAGCGATATTGTAGCCAAGCGTTCGGGCCATGGTGTTTAGTGGTAATGAGCCGCTAACGAGCCCTTGCACGAACTCAAACCCGCCCAAGGCGCGTCGCTCGTCAACAGACACAGCGCCGTAACGCCTTTCTTGCGGAATTTTTGTCAACGACATGGTTCCTCCAATTCAGTTGATTGCTTCTGTCGTACCTTTGTCGTAGCGCGCGTATCGGGTATTTGCCGCCAAAGTTGTTGACGCCATCCATTGAGAAAAAGTGCGCCACTTAGCTCCTCAATGTTTCGGCCATAAGTCAAGCGGCCTACGATAACCGTCGCCCAGTTACACCGCGTCGCGGGCTGACCGCAAAGGACAATAGCGATATTGTTGCGGTAGCGGGGTTTGGCGGCACCTGGCAGTGGGATCCTGGGCGGTCGCTTTCTGCCGATCTATGTTCTCCGCATTGTTTCCCACCGTAGACGACGCGGTCGGCGGATGCGCCTGATGCTCTCGATCAGAACAAGGCGGAGTGTGATTTTTCGACAACGATTGGATCGATTTGGTCACGCCCCCTCTAACGGAACATCTCAAACTTTGCTACTTGTCAAACCCTTTTGATCCACCACATTGGAAAATGATTTGAGTAGTTCCTCTGATGTCCTTGATGCGCCTTCTGCATGAAATTAGTGCTTGCCGGGTCTGTGAGGCCAATCTCCCGCACGGTCCCCGACCAATTTTCCGTGTATCGAGGGGCGCCCGACTACTGATCATCAGCCAGGCGCCAGGCAGCAAAGTCCATCAGACTGGGGTTCCCTGGAACGACGCGAGTGGCGATCGGCTGCGGGATTGGATGAATTTGGACCGTTCGATTTTTTACGATGAAACAAGAATTGCGGTCCTCCCGATAGGCCTTTGTTACCCCGGCGCCGCTGCGAATGGTGGCGATAAGCCGCCGCGTCCAGAATGCGCCCCGCTCTGGCACGAGCGTGTACTTGATCAACTCTCAAATCTTCAATTGACGCTGTTAGTGGGGCAATATTCCCAAAAGCGCTATTTGGGGTCGAGCCGGAAGAGCTCGATGACGGAGACAGTGAAGGCATTTCCAGAATATGGTCCGAAGTTTTTCCCGCTCCCTCATCCGAGTTGGCGGAGCGGAATCTGGATGCGAAGGCAACCCTGGTTCGAACAGGTGGTTATACCTCAATTGCGGAGGGCGGTGCAGCGCGTGATCAAAGATTGAGACACTCAAGGCGTAAGATCGGCGAGGGCAGCGAAGTCGAGTCTCGAGCCATCGATTCAGATGATTGGCGAGATCTTGGAAGGCGACTTGACTGGGCTGGCAAAGCAGCGGCTCCGCCGCGAGCCCGGGTTTGCAGATGGCAAGGCTCTGCGAAGCGGTTGTCTCGTGTCTGGCACTTCTCATCTAAATTTCCGACGCACCTCTTAAAGGCTGGATCACTTCTCCAGTTTTTTTGACGACAATGATTTGTCGCGTCCAGAAGGGAAGCGAGGCACCGAATCTGCATACCGTCCATGCCATACACATGCATGCGATATGGATTTATGCGCATCTGATGGTGTCAATGGTGCATGTGAAAAGAAGTGTTACGAAGTGAGAGATCGATACCACTTTATATGATGCTTTCTGATGGTGTCTTTGAAACTATTGACGGCAGCGCTACATTCTTGCAGCGTGGATCGGTTGTCGTTTGTTTCACCAAGCGTTCCATCAACGCATTTGCCGTCGTCTTGTTTCTCGACTTAGCGGTAGCTGACTTGCTCAGTGCGGTTCAGAATAGAGAGTAACAATGCTCGCTTACATTTTCTGGCACACACCATTCTCCGATATCGATGTACGCGAGTACGAAACGGCACTGCTTGGTTTCCACACGGACCTCGCGGCAGCTCCTCCTGCAGGGCTTGAAGCATCCGCGACGTATCGAATCTCCGAAGTGCCTTGGTTAAACGGCCGTTCAGGCTATGAAGATTGGTGCTTCATTACGTCGTCGGCCGTTTTGGATGCCCTCAACAAAGCCGCGGTCAGACCAGAACGCTGGAATGTGCATGCTGCCATTTCGAGCAAGACGGATTTCGGGCATGGTGGTCTTTATTACCACTTGCACGGGGCCGAGCAACCAATTGCGGGCTCGCGGGTAATCTGGTTGAAGCGGCCTCGGGGTATCCGGTATGAACAGGCTCTCCGAGACATCGTTGATGGATCTAAAGGCTTCTTGAGTTGCTGGCGAAAGCAAATGGTCCTTGGTCCCGCCGACGAGTTTGCCATCATCGGAAATTCCTCGCTTGAAGTCCCGGCGCCGCAAGGCTGGCAAACCCGAGTTGTGGAAAGAAGATTTTTAGGCCCGGCTCCGTGACGGATGATCTTTGGCAAGGACGTGAGGTGGCTGGATACGGCACTGAGAACGCGAGCCTTGAGAAGGTAAAGATTGCTATGGAATAGACTCGGTTGCTGCGACAGCCTTGCGCGGGCTCGTTTCGCACAGTGTTTGCCACATCAATTAAATTGCTCGGACTAGGGGTTGATCCGCGCGGCGAGATTGCCGAACCGGTGCTGTGATCGCCCCTTGAATGCCATTTTTTCATCGAGCGCAGCGTCGAAGAGCCGATGCTGCGCTCGTTCCAGAATGTCTCGTCGGACCAATGTCGGCTGTCGTAAAGGCGTGGCCACGGCCGCCGCCCCTAACCCTGGCATCTTGGCCAATCTCGCCTTATATGCAGATAACTAACTGATCCTCGCCGGTAGTAGCACTCCGGAACAGGCCGCATGTGAACATGCGTTATGACGGTAGCTCGACCGAGCGATCAGGAAGGATATGGCGAGCGCGAGAAAGTCGCCCGTGCCGCATTCAGCGCGTCACGCTGATCACAGAAGCGCAAACCCACGAGACTTCGGGTGACAGTCTCAGGAGGCGGCGCGAAGGTCCAGAGGAGGAAGCAGACATGCCGGACACCGTATTATATCCGTCGAACACGCGAGAGCTTGCCCATAAGCGCAGGGAATTGTCGCCTGATACTGAGGCCGCCTTTCAGGCATTCAGCCAGAAGGTTTTCGCGGCCGGCGCGTTGTCTGAGAAGGTCAAGCAGATCATCGCCGTCGCGGTGGCGCACGTTACCAAATGCCAAAACTATATAAAGGGGCACACGAAAGCGGCGTTACGGCACGGCGCCTCACCGGAAGAGCTCATGGAGGCGATCTGGGTCGCGGCTGAAATGCGAGCAGGCGGGACTTACGCGCATTCAGTCCTCGCAATTGAGGAAATGGAAAAAGCAGCGGCGACGACGGCTGCTTGAGCGGACGACAAATCTCCTTTGTGATCTAACTAGCGGAATCGATTGACGTTCGCGTCAGCGCCAGGGGGCCTCACCCCAGCGCTGGCCCAGCGGTCTCGCCGAATATTACGGCATGACCGCCGGCCAATACCGGTCGGGTGGTCATAGGCCGTTCGCGCGTGCTATCAGTGATTACGACCTTCGCGCTTCTGTTCAAGCCGCATCATCGACCCGAGGTGGCTTTCGCGAATCTCGGAATAGCTACTCCGCCGGGGTCGCGGTTGGTTGCCTCTGCGTCTTGTTCGGCCCGGTGCGCCCGGTGCGGGCCATTTCCTCTTCGACCCAGAGACTGTGATGCTCCCTGGCCCAGTTAACATCTACAGTGCCGCTGCCCATCGCCTCGAAGGCTCCTTCCATTCCGATAGTTCCGATATAGATGTGACCCAGCATCGCGGCTACGAAGAGTACGGCAACAATCGCGTGGACGACTTCAGCGATTTGCATGCTGTGAATGTCCGTTTCATAGAACGGGAACATCAAGACATAGCCGCTGACCGCCACGGCACCGCCGCCCAGTACGACGATCCAGTAGATCGCTTTCTGACCTGCGTTAAAGCGGAACGCCGGCGGGTGGTCATGGCCAACCATTCCACCTCCGCGTTTGAACCAATCAATGTCCACCTTGTTTGGAATATTGCCGGCGATCCACATCAAAAAGATAAGGATGACACCGAGTGTGAACGGGAAGCTCAGATAGTTGTGGGCATATTTCGCCCATTGCGACCAGGCCGTGAACGATTCGGGGCCTATGAGAGGCAACAGAAGAGGCTTACCGAAGGTTATGTTGAGCCCGGAAAGGGCGAGAATGATGAAGCAGGTTGCCGTCATCCAATGCACGAAGCGTTCGAAGCCGTTGAACCGCACGATCGTGCGACCCGACCGTCCGCTTTCGATTTTCACCATGCCGCGGCGGAGATAGAAGACAATGAGTACGGCCAGAATACCGATGATGACGACGCCGCCAATCCAACGGAGCGTCACTTGGTGGAAATGGCGCCAATCCCGGCCGGCGGGCTGCTCGATCGTGCAGGCCTTCTGGTCAGGTATGGTACAGCGACCAGAGATGCGATTCAGCTCCTGGAAGAGTTGCTCTTCCTTCACGGCGCTCGCCTGAGGGTTGACTGACGTGGGCTGCTGGGCGCTCACGGGCTGCGCACCAAGCGCCATTACGAGCAGCGTCAGCGCTCCGACGATGACGTGGAATTTGGTGGAGAAAATCATCATGCCACATGCTCCTGTGAGGCTCGCTTCGAACGCAGTCGAACCTTGACCGCCCGGATCAAGATGCGATGGTCTCGTGATACGCGGTCTTCCAACCCCAGGCGCCAGACCCGTAGCCACGTTTCATCACGCGTTCCTTGTAGATCTGCGCGATGATTTCACCGTCGCCAGCGAGCAGCGATTTGGTAGAACACATCTCCGCGCATAACGGCAGCTTGCCTTCGGCCAGCCGGTTGGCGCCGTATTTCGCATACTCTTCTTTCGAGCCGTCCGCTTCAGGGCCTCCGGCGCAGTAGGTGCATTTGTCCATCTTGCCGCGCGAACCGAAGTTGCCGACGCGAGGATATTGCGGCGCGCCGAATGGACAGGCATAGAAGCAATAGCCGCAACCGATGCAGAGATCCTTCGAGTGCAGGACGACGCCATCGGCAGTGGTGAAGAAGCAGTTCACCGGGCACACCGCCTGGCACGGTGCATCCGTGCAATGCATGCAGGCCATCGAGATCGACTTCTCGCCCGGCTTGCCGTCGTTGATGGTGACGACGCGCCGGCGATTGATGCCCCACGGGACATCATGCTCATTTTTGCAGGCGGTGACGCAGGCGTTGCACTCGATGCAACGGTCGGCGTCGCAGAGGAATTTCATACGAGCCATGGTGTCTCCTCCTTATGCCGCGCTGATCTGACACAGACTGACCTTCGGCTCCTGCATGCCAGTTGCGGGGTCGTAGCCATAGGTCATGATGGTGTTGGCGCTTTCGCCGAGTACTATCGGATCGGCACCCTGTGGATATTTAGACCGCAGATCCTCACCGGCGAACCAGCCACCAAAATGGAAGGGCATCCAGGTCACACCTTTGCCGACACGTTCAGTAACCAGCGCTTTCATCTTCGCCTTGGCGCTGTTCTCAGCTCCCGTGACCCAGACCCAGCCGCCATCCTTGATTCCGCGCTCGGCCGCATCCGCCGGACTGATCTCGATGAACATGTCCTGCTGCAGCTCGGCGAGCCATTTGTTGGAACGAGTCTCCTCGCCACCGCCTTCGTATTCGACAAGACGACCCGACGAAACGATCAGCGGGAACGCCCTGGCAATGCCTCTATCGACAGCACCCTTCTGTACCGAGAAGCCGATATTCGGCAGTCTGAACTGCTTCGCGTCGGGCAACGTCGGGTATTTTGCGATCAGATCGATGCGCGGCGAATAAATTGGCTCGCGGTGCACGGGGATAGGATCCGGCAAATTCCAGGCGACCGTCCGCGCTTTGGCGTTGCCATACGGCGAACAGCCGTGTTTGATAGCAACGCGCTGTATGCCGCCGGAAAGATCCGTCGACCATGACACCGTGTCGATATTGCCAGGGCTGCCTGCGACTTTCTCGATGGTCGCAAGTTCTGCGGGCGTAAGATCCTTGTCCCAGCCCAGCTTCTTGAAAACACCCATCGTGAATTCAGGATAGCCGTCCTTAATCTCCGAACCCGGCAGATATGAACCTTCGGCCAGCAACGTCTGGCCGTTGCGCTCCACTCCAAAGCGCGCACGAAATCCATTTCCGCCGTCCATCACAGCAACGTCGGCGTTGTAGAGGATGGGAGAGCCGGGATGCCTGAGCTCCGGCGTGCCCCAGCAAGGCCAGGGCAGACCGTAGAAGTCGCCGCCAACCTCCGGATCGTCCTTCGGCGCGCGCAGCGTCACCAGATCGAACTTGTGCTGGTTCCTCATGTGCGCCTTCAGCCGCTCCGGCGACTGGCCGGTGTAGCCGGTGCTCCAGCTTCCCCGATTCATTTCGCGCAGGACGTCCTCGGGGACCGGGCGGTCACCTTCGA
>Ga0105239_10007314_pt1 | contig 12678 bp, 14 predicted proteins | sample KBSC44metaG_FD_92761 | JGI IMG/M metagenome (GOLD analysis project Ga0105239, IMG submission 92761) | Corn rhizosphere microbial communities from Kellogg Biological Station, Michigan, USA - KBS C4-4 metaG | ecosystem: Host-associated > Plants > Roots > Rhizosphere > Soil | place: Michigan, USA...
ACAGGTTCTCGGCTACGGCGGCAGTGTCTCGGCCTGGCGAGACCTGACCTTGCGCATGCGCAGCTAGGTCATGTGGTTCAACGGCTTCATGACCGTGATCGACATGGCGCTTGCCCGCCAGGCACATCCGTTGCTCATGCGTTATCGCGATGCGCTGGTGCTCGGCTGCTTTCGCGAAGATGTCTGGTTCGTCAGCGGAATTAACGCCGTCGTGCAGAATCCTTCGCTGAGTCACTTCTGCCGTGCAGGAATTCGCGGCGGATTCATTCCATGGCTGACGCCCGACGCCGGCGCGCGTACGGAAAAGCTGGCGCGCCGTGCGCTGCGCGAATTCTCGCAGGAGCGGATTGCGTCGGCGATGGTGCAACTCGGCCGTGCGCTGCATCCGCTCGTCGACATGGCCTGTCCGGTGCACGCACAAGGCGTTGCGCATGGTAACGACCCGTTCGAATGGTGCGTCGAAGCGATGGCTGAGGAATTGCGTGGACTGCCGGCCTCTGCCGAGTCGTATGCGCGATTCGCCGATGTCACGCGCGGTATGGCGCGCCACGCGCAGGGCTTCAGGATCGCACACGCGCGCGCCCACGATCAGGCGCGCCGGCTCATACCGCTGGCGGCGGGTCACGCTGCAGCGTTGTTCGAGATTTTCATCGCGAATATCTCCGAAGATGCGCGCACGGCGACTGACGCCGATCCCCTGAAGGAAACCTTGCCGGCACTGGAAATGTCGGAACGCGGCTTGTCGCGCTGGTTTTTGCAGCTCGATGCTTTCTGCCGCTGCCATGGTGGCCGCCGTCATTACGCGCAGATGCTCGACTTGATCGGGGCGATCGCCGCTGGTTCACGCGGCTCAATCGATTCCGCGCGCGACATCGCCGACGGCAGCCCCCTGCGGAGCTGCCGGACCGTTGCTCGCCGCCCTTGGCAGCGCCTGCAACGCCGAAGCCTCACGCCGGGACAATAGCCACACGAAGCTGAGCGATGAGCACAGCAACAGGCTGCGGCCAGCCACGGCATAACCCGGTTCCGCCAAAAACCACGCACCCGCAAGCACCCACGCGGAGAGCCGCAAGAGTTCTTGCGACCATGCGCGCTCGTCGCCGTCCAACAGACTACCCAGGGAAAACAAGCTCCACAATACGAGCACCGCAGCGATCATCCAGACCACGATGCTGTGCTGGTCTCGCAACCACAGGATATACACGGAAAAGCAGGCGGCGATGCAAAGCTGGCCAGCGGAGTACAGCTTGAGCCAGGTCGGTACTTCATCATCATCGCGGGCTTTTCTAGTGGCGATCAAGGCCGTGCCACGCAGATGCCGCCCCGGCCGGCCGAAGAGTATCCTGACGCGCTCGCTCAGCCTGCCTCCCGCTCTGACTGCATGCCACAGATCGCGCCAGTAGATCCACTGCGCGCGGGCGCCACTGTGTGTTTCGTAACCGTAGGGCGTGCCCAGTTTGGGCGGATCGTCTGCGCGCATTTCCACATGCGTTCCGAAGAAACGATCCCACAGGGTGAACATCGCCCCCAGGTTGCGGCCGATGTAGCGGGGGTTATGGCAGTGATGCACGATATGCGTCGCCGGGGTGGTGAAAATGTACAGCCCGGTGCGCTGAAAGACCTTGGAATGGATACTGAGCGAATAAAACGAGATGGCCGAAATGGCAATGAAAAACTGCGTAGGACTCACCCCAAGGAGCGGCAGGGGCGCATAAAAAGGCGCGGAGTAGAAGTCGGAAAACCACGGGTGGCGCATGGCCACGGTCACGTTGAATTCCTCGCTCTGGTGGTGCACGCCGTGGATGGCCCAGAAAATGGCCACGCGATGGCCCACTCGGTGATACCAGTAGTAGCAGAAATCGCCGAGGAAAAAGGCGAGCACCCATGGAATCCACGAGTTGGACTCCCAGCACACCAGGGCGTAGTGCTCGTACCCCAGCACATAAAGCGCGATCAGATAGGGCCCGATGAAAAGGCCGATGATGATCTCGCCCAGTCCGGCCGAAAGATTGCCAAAGCTGTCGGCATATCGGTACGCCACCAGACCTCTGCGCCGGGTCCACCACAATTCAAGCAGCACGACCAGCACGTATGCGGGTATTCCCAGCGCATAGTACGCATTGGTGTCCAGGTGGTTCATGAATCAGCTCGCTAGACTATGACCCGCGTCATCTCAGTTTAAGCCACGCGAATGAATCGACCTACCTCCATGCCCGCAGTATTGATCGTCGGTGCGGGACCCAGTGGCCTCGCTACGGCAGCCTGCCTCAAGCATCGCGGCATAGGTGCGCGCCTGGTCGACCGCCACGGCGTGCCGGGAGGCGCGTATCGGCGCATGTACCCGCACATCGTGCTTGCGTCGCCGACACGCTACACGGTGCTGCCGGGCCTGGCGCTGGATACTCCCGATGAATACATCTCGGCGCAAGCGTATCGCAACTATCTCGACCGCTACGCGGCGCATCATGCGCTGGTGGTGGAACAAGCGGATGTGCAGCATATCGACCGTGCCGACGGGCGATTCCAGGTTCGCTATTCTGCGCAAGCGCCTGAGCACTATGACGCAGTGGTCGTCGCTACCGGCATGTTCGAATTCCCCAAATGGCCGGCACTCGAAGGCCTGGCGTCGAGTGGGTTGCACACGCTGCATTCGACCCAGTGGCACGGACCCGAACCCTTTCGGGGTCGACGCTTGTTGATCGTCGGCGGCGCGACGAGCGCGGTCGAAATCGCTGAAGAATGCGCTCGTGCGGAACTTCGCGTCGTGCTCAGTGTACGCAGAAAAGATGTCGCGCTGGCGCGGCAACGATTCCTCGGGCGCGATCTTCACGACTTCGTGGCTTTGTTCGAATGGTTGCCGCGCAGCCTGATGAAATCATACTGCTCGGGCAAGCGATCACTGCCCGGTACGGACCTCGGGTTCAGCGAGTTTCGCCGCCGTGGGATGATTCGCCTGCGGCCGGCGATCGCGCGCGTGGAGGGAAACACCGTTGTTTTTGCGGATCACACACGCGAAGAGTTCAATGCGCTGGTGGCGGCGACCGGTTATCATTTCGACGTTTCGTTCTTGCCGCGGGAAGTCGCGCACTCGTCCGACGACGATAACAGTCCACCGCTTGCCGATGGATGCGAAAACGCGTCGTGGCCGCGATTGTATTTTGTTGGCATGCCCTGCGTGCGCGGACTCAACAGCGAATTCCTGCGCGGGATCGCCAGCGATGCATCCTGGGTCGCAAGAAAAATCTCGAGCCAAGATTGGAAGCGTCATGCGCACCAGGACTAAAGCCGCGCTGTGGGGAGCGTTGCTCGTAGCGACGGTCGCAGGCGCCGGAATCGCCATCGGCCACTTCAGCGGCGGCTACGCGCGCTTCGCCGCGCTCGCCGGCACGGTCGGATTCCGGCAGTGGCTGGTTCTGGCACTTGCGACGGCGTTGTTCTACGTGTTCGACTACTGGAGAATGTCTACCCTGTTCGCGCTGCAGGGCATCCGCATCGGACCGGCTCTCGGCTTTCGCCTCACCTGCGTTTCCTACTTCGTGTCCAGTCTCACGCCGACCTCGGAGCTCAACATTCCGGCCCTGGTTTTCATGCTGCGCCGCGAAGGCATCGCGATCACGAGCGCCGTGACGGCATTGGTCGTCAAGGTCATGTACATCACGTTCTGGCTTTGCGCATTCGGTTTTGCGGGATTGTTACTCCGCGCGGATGTGCATCTGCCGCCAATGCTCGCCGAACATGTCGTCGTGCTGGTTGCGCCGACAGTCTTTCTGCTGGCCGCATTCGCTTACGTGGTCTTTTTTCCGCAGCAGGTATTGCGCTGGACCGCGCAGCGGCTGGGCGGCGAATCGGCGCCGGGTTGGAAGGGCCGCTTCCTTGCAGGCCTGCACCGCAGCGTCGCCGCGGTGTCGGCTCTTGGCCGATCGACCGACCGTATGCATCTGCTCAGTCATCTGTCGTGCATCGGTTTCCTGGCCGCGTACATTTTCATCGGCGCGTATCTTTGCCGGGCGCTTGGCGTGCCGATGCCGGCGGACAAAGCTGTCTGCGTATTCAGCGTCAGCCTGCTCATCGCGTATATTTCGCCGGTACCCGGTTCGATCGGCGTTTCCGAACTGCTCACCAACTATCTGATCGACCCTGCGATGACCGAAAACGGTATGGTGGCTAGCAGTCTGCTGCGCTTCCTGTGCTCATACTTGTTGATGATTCCCGGCGCGATCATCCTTTTGGACGCAATGCGCGCGGCGGGGTGGCGGCAGCTGCAACGCAAATGGCAGGGGGCGTCCTATGACTGAGCCATCCGGCATGAATTCGTTGCTGCGCGACAAGCGCGTGATGGTAACCGGCGGTTCGCGCGGCCTCGGTCGCGCGTTGTGCGAACAACTTTCGGCCGCGGGGGCCGCCGTCGCGTTCAACTATTCCGGCGACGACGAGGGCGCGGCACAGACGTTGGCGGCGATAACCGCAAGTGGAACGCGCGGCCGGGCGTTCAAAGTCTCCGTGCTCGACGAATCCGGATTGAGCCGGATGATCGGCGACATCGAGCGCGAATGGGACGGCGTGGACGTGCTCGTGAATAACGCCGGGGTGAGTCAGCCACTGCCGTTGCCGCTCATGGAGGAGGGCGATTGGGACCATGTCATGGACATCAACGCGAAGGGCGCTTTCCTGGCATCGCGCGCCGTGCTCAAAGGCATGATCCGCCGTCGCCGCGGTTGCATCCTCAACATCGGCTCGCTCGCCGGTTTGCGCCTGATCGAGGCGCCGGTGCACTACTCGGCGAGCAAGGCCGCCATCAAGGGCTTCACCCAGGCGCTCGCCAAAGAGGTGGCCCGCTACCAGATTCGCGTCAATTGCCTGGCGCCCGGTTTGCTCGAGGAAGGCGTGGGACAAAGCCTGCCCGAGCACCGCCTGCAGGAATACGTGAAGCACGTGGCGCTGGGCCGGATCGGAACGCTGCAAGAGGTAGCGCGATTCGCGGCGTTTCTGGTGTCCGATCGAAACAGCTACATGAACGGTGAAACCATACTGATGGACGGTGGCCTGTGATGACGTCTGCAGGCCGGGCGGAGGGACTTCGCTGCCTTGTGCTGGGCGGATCCGGATATGTCGGCTCGGCCGTGTGCCGCGCGCTGGCCTCGCAAGGCATGCGTGTCGCCTTCACCTACTGGAAAAATGATGCGTCCGCAAAATCGCTTGCTGACGAGTTGCCGGGAAGTGTCGCGTTACGTGCGGACCTGACGCAGTTCGCACAGGCCACGGCTGCGGTGGACTCTGCCGCGCAAATATGGGGTGGACTCGACGCGCTGATACAATGCGCCGGAACGGCGGGCGAGCCGTCGCTCTACACCCGCGATGCCGCCGTGAAGCCGGACCGATTGCTTGCGATCAGCGAAAGCGGCTGGGACGAGATGATGGACCTCACCTCGAAAAGTACGTTCGCGGCGTGTCAGGCGGCCGCGCAGGCGATGGGAGAGGGCGGAGGTCATATCGTCGTCGTCGGTTCGATGGATGGCGTGAAGTCCGTGCCGTCGCCCGTTCACTACGCATCCGCCAAGGGCGCGTTGCGCGCGATGGTACAGGCGCTGGCGAAGGAACTGGGCAAGCGGCGCATCCTCGTCAACATGATCGCGCCAGGCATCCTCGACGGCGGCGTCGCGCGCCTGCTCAGCGAGCAGGAACGACAGGAATACGTCAAGCACTGCTCGCTCAAGCGCATCGGCACCGCCGCGGAAATCGCGCAGTTCGTGGCGTGGCTCGTTACCGAAAACACATACGTCACCGGCCAATCAATTTTGCTGGATGGCGGTTTGTGAAAGTGCTGCTGCCGCGCATGCTCGGCATCCTGCCGCTGCTCTTTTTCGTGATCTATACGTACGCTGCGTTTGCTGAAAACCGCGCCGCTGAAGCCTTGTGGATGTGTCATGTCTCCAACGTGATTCTCGGCATCGGTATGCTTACGCAGCGACCCGTGCTGGTGCGCATGGTATTTCCATGGCTCATATTCGGTGTGCCGCTGTGGCTGATCGACGTCGTCAGCAGTGGGGACGAACGCACGGTTTCCACGGTGTCGCACATCGGTGGATTTCTGGTCGGGGTCTACGCGATATGGCGTGTGCGCGTGCCGGTCAATCCATGGCTCCCGGCGTTGCTGCTGTTCATGATGTTCCGGCAACTGTGTCGCTGGCTTACGCCGCCGTCGCTCAATGTGAATCTTTCGCACAGCATTTACAGCGGCTGGGAAGGCTGGTTCCCCAACTATCCAGTCTATTGGGTAGTCACGACGCTGGTGGCGGCGGCCAGCCTCTGGGGACTTGGTCGATTGATGATCGTCGCGTTCCCGCCGCGACCGAAGACAACCAACGAACCCACGAATAGGTATATTGACGCAGCTTCAGAGCTTCCCTAGGAGATTGGCGATGGCCGTGATCGAGCCGGTGGTGAGCGCGGGGCGCAAGCTCAACGATACGTCCAGTCTTTGCACTAAGTGCAAGCAAGGCATCCCGGCGGCGCTGTTCGAAGTCGACGGCAAGATCGTCATGCGCAAGTTCTGCGCCCAGCACGGCGCGCAGGAGGTGCTCATCGCCTCCGACGCGTCGTGGTATCACCGCAATCAGAGCTTTCCAGCCGCGCTGAAGGCGCCGGCGTTCGTGAAGAAACAGGTAGACGCGGGCTGCCCGTTCGATTGCGGCGCGTGCGCCAGCCACCAGCAGTCAGTCTATCTTCCGGTGATCCCGATCACGAGCGCGTGCAATCTGGATTGCCCGATCTGTTACACGATCAACAAGAACGAGGGCGCATTCAATATCTCGCTGGAAGAATTCGCGCAGATACTCGCCGTGATCCGCCGCAACGATCCGGGGATGAAGATCATCAATCTCACCGGCGGCGAACCCACGCGTCATCCGCAGTTGCGTGAGATCGTGAAGCTGTGCCACGAGGCCGGTATCCACCGCGTCACGATCAGCACGCATGGCCTGTCGTTCATCCACGACGAGAGTCTGCTCGCCGACCTGGCGGCGCTCAGGGCGCGCATCGTGCTCTCGTTCAACTCCTTCAACGAGGAGACCAACAAGAAGATGATCGGCGCCAACGTCTACAAGGCGAAGATGCGCGTGCTCGAGCAGTTGGCCAAGCACAAAGTGGACACGACCTTGATTCCCGTGCTCGCGCTCGGCGTGAATGACCACGAAATCGGGCCGCTGATCGAGCTGGCTCTGGGCAGCGATTTCATTCGCAGCCTGGAAATCCACACGATGACGTTCACCGGGCAGAGCGGCGTCGATTTCGACAGCGCCTCACGCATCACCGTGCCGGATGTGCTTAAGCGCATCGAAGCGGCAACGGCTGGCAAGGTCCGGCTCGACGACTTCGTGCCGTCGCCGTGCGCGCATCCGATGTGCTACCAGACATGCTATCTGTTGCAGACCGAGGCGATGGGTTTCGTGCCGTTCGCGCGTTTCATGAGCGTGGACGACATTCGCGCGCTGCTGACCGACAATCTATATATGGAACCCGGCGCGAAGATGGAGACGGTTCTGCAGGGTGTCATCAGCGACTTGTGGGCGCGCGCGAATCCCGACGCCACGGCGGACGAGGTCCTGAGGACGCTGAAGCACCTCATTCACCAAGTGTTCCCCGCACGCGGTATCGGCTACGCCGAACAGCAGGTGCTAACCGAACGCGCAGCCAAGACGATCTACGTGCATTCGCACATGGACGAGGCGAGTTTCGATACCGATCGCATTCGCCAGTGCTGCGTCGGCGTGCCCTCGGCCGATGGCGGCAACGTGCCGACTTGTTCGTACAACATTCTGTATCGCGAACGCGATCCGCGTTTCAGTACGAAACGTCCGGCGCCGCTCGCGAGCGTGGTCGGCGGAAGAAAGTTCTATGCGATTCATCCTCGTTGACCGCGTCGATGCGCTGACGCCCGGCAAGGACATCGCGGGCGTAAGAAGCCTGTCGCCTGACGACGAGGTTTTCGCCGACCACTTCCCCGATCATCCATTGTATCCCGGCACGCTCGTGGTCGAGGCGCTGGCGCAACTCGGCGGTTGCCTCGTCGAATGCAGCTTCCACCAGAACTCGATGCAGACGCGGCGAGCGGTGCTGATGCAGATCGTCCGCGCGAAGTTCCATGCGCCCTGTCGACCCGGAGACGAACTGCAACTGCGCTGCTCGCTGGTTTCCGAACTTGCCGGAGCGGCGCGCGTCGATGGCAAGGTCCGAGTGCGCGACGAGCCCGTGGCGGAAGCGACACTCGATTTCCGCCTCGTGAGCGTGGACTCGGAGCGTCTGCACGAACAGCGCCGCGATCTCTATAGAACATGGATGCAGCAACTCAATCCGACATTCGCGATTCGGTAATGCTCGATAAAATCAGGCCCGACAAGATCAGCGTGACCGGCAGCGGCAGCTGCGTGCTCGCGCCCGGTGATGCCGTCGCGCTGAATGTGCTGCCGTTCCTGAAGACTCGCAAGATGCGCAAGTTCATGGGCAAACAGGACCAGCTCGCGGTAATCGCGGCATGTCTGTCGTTGCAGGGCCGCACGCTGAGCGCGCAAGCGCTGCGCGAGCGCACCGGCATCTACATTACCGTGGGCTACATTCCATTCGAGCGCGACGACATCGAAGCGATGGCGCGCCATTCCGTCGAAGACGGCCGCTTTTCGATGAAGCAGTTTTCAACGGACGGGATCGAGCAGGTCAACCCGTTGCTCACATTCCGTTGCCTGCCCAATATGCCGGCCTTCCACGTATCGCTGAATTGCGGCATCCAAGGCCCGTACTTCGTCACGTATCCGGGCGCAGGCCAGTTCTACCTGGCCCTCGAACGCGCCGTTGCCGCGCTGTCCGCGCACGAGATCGACTACGCCCTTGTCGGCGCGGTCGCCGACCAGAACAACTTCCTGGTCGAGTTCGATCGAGCGAACAAGTCTTCGCTGCGTAACCGCAGCGTCCGCGATGCAGCAGGATTCGTATTGTTGGAGCGAAATTCCGGCGTGGCCGGTGCAGCGCCAGCGCTGGCGCTGCAGGAATTGGACGTGAGCTATCGGCCGCACGATCCGTGGGCCGGTGGTTCGGCACATCAGGAGAATTTCGCGCCGGATGACGCCGCTGCCGACGGCGCCTTCCTCGGTGCTGCGTCGTTGCCGGTATTCCTCGATCAAGCGCGACGTCGCAATCAGGGCGGCGAGCTCACGCATCGCATCGCCACCGGCGATGGCATCGAGGCGAGCAGTCGATGGAGAATGCAGTGAGGCGCGTTGCCATCACCGGCATGGGCGTGGTGTCGCCGCTAGGCAGTGAGCTCGGCGAATTTGCCGACGGCCTGCTCGCCGGTGAATCGGCCGCCGCGCCGATTACCGTGTTCGACGCGTCGCACTTGCCCACGCGCATCGGCGCGGAAGCCCGGCTCGCGGCCGGCGCCATTGCGTTGAAGGATCGCAAGATCGCATTTGCGGAAAACGCAGTGCGGCGCGCCATCGACGATGCCCAGCGTCGGGGCGCCGCGCTCGCCGACCACTACGACGCCGGCGGCGGCGTGAGCCTCGGTATCGGGCTCGAGCTTTTTTCGATGCCGGACATGCTCGCTTTCCTCGCTCACGGCGGCTTGCCCGACGGCATGCAGCCACTCACGTTTCTGCAGACGCCGTCCGACCTTTGCCTGCATGCGATTTCGCACGAGCACGGCCTGACGAGGCCGCCGATCATGCACGTCTCCGCCTGTGCGGCGGCCACCGATGCGATCGGCATGGCTTTCCGCATGGTGCGTGAAGGGCGGCGTTCGTGGATGCTCGCGGGTGGGTCGGACTCGATGCTCAACCCGCTCGGCGTCGCCGGCTTCTGCAAGCTCGAAGCGATGACCACCCGCAACAGCGATCCCAAACGCGCTTCGCGTCCGTTCGACCGCGATCGCGACGGATTCCTGCTTGGCGAAGGTGCCGGAGTCGTGGTGCTGGAGGATCTGGAGCAGGCGCAACGCCGCGGCGCCGCGATCCACGCCGAGATCCTCGGCTATGGCTGCTCGTTCGATGCGCACGGCATCAGCGAGCCACATCCGGAAGGCGACGGGGCCGTGCTGGCGATGAGTCGCGCGCTGCGCGATGCGCGGCTGGCCACGCACGACATCGGGCACATCAACGCTCACGGTACGTCCACGCCCAAGAACGATCCGGTCGAAACGCGCGCGATCCGCCGATTGCTCGGTGAGCATGCCGACCGGATCACGGTCCATTCGACCAAGTCGATGATCGGTCATCTCATCTCGGCTTCCGGCGCGGTGGAATTGATTGCGCACATCGTTTGTGCTGCGCGCGGATGGATTCACCCGACCATAAACATCGAGAACCGCGATCCGCAATGCGACCTCGATTATGTCTGCGACGCGCCGCGTCGCATCGAGCGCGGAGTGTTTCTCAAGAACTCATTCGGCTTTGGCGGCCAGAATGCTACGTTGGCGGCTAGGCTCGCATGCTAACCGGGAAGACCGTGATCGTGACCGGCGCATCGCGCGGCATCGGCCGCGCGATCGTCGAAGCGTGTGCACGCGAGGGCGCCGCAGTCGGCATCAATTTCCGCAAGGATGAAACATCAGCCCGGGAGTTGGCGCGCGAACTGCATGAGCGCCACGCAACCACTTGCCACCTGCTTCAGTTCGACGTCGCCGATACTGATGCAATGACCGCGGCGTGTCGGCCGCTGATCGACCGCGGCGTGCGAATTGACGGCTGGGTGAACAATGCCGCTAGCAACCGGCGCGGCTTGCTCGTCACGCAAACAGACGACATGGTTGCTGAGCAGCTGCGCACCAACATCCACGGGTGCATTTCCTGCTGCCGGTTCGTGTTGCCGCACATGATGGCCAGCCGCACCGGATCGATCGTAAATGTCGGGTCGATCGCGAGTTTTTTCACGGCTCCAGGTCAGGCCGTGTACGCAGCCACGAAGGGTGCGCTCGAATCGCTTACACGTTCACTGGCACTCGAATATGGGCGCGCGAACGTCCGCATCAACTGCGTACTACCAGGACCGATCGATACTGATATGCTGCGTGACACCCTGCAGGTGGCCGGCGAAAAACTGGAAAAGCGCATTGCGCTGCGCCGGATCGGCAAGCCGTCCGAGGTAGCCGAGTTGGTCGTTTGGCTGCTATCGGAGCGGGCCAGTTTCGTGACTGGCGGCTCATATGTAGTGGATGGAGGATATTCGCTCGGATGATCGAGGAAATCATCAGATCGCGGCGTTCGGTGCGGCGCTATAAACCCGAGGCACCGCCCCGCGAAGTGCTCGAGCGGTTGATCGAGATGGCCATTCTCGCGCCTTCCGCCAGCAACAAGCAGCCTTGGCGTTTCTTTGTCGTGAACAACAAAACGATGATCGCGCGCATGGCGAATGCGGTGCAGGAAGCGGTCGACCGCATCGTGAATCATGTGCGCGCCGATTTCATGGATGCGTTTCGCGCCTACGGCAACTATTTCGTACGCTTCCAGGATGCGCCCGTAGTCATCGTTCCGGCTTTTCGCGAGCTCGAGGTTTTGTCGAATCTCGTCGATGAAAAACTTGCAATGGAAGACCGTGAACGAATCGCCGCGATGGAGTTCAACTCAGGACTCATCAGCACATCGCTCGCCGTGCAAAACCTCATGCTGTTCGCGCACTCGATCGGGCTGGGCACATCCTGCATGAGTGGTCCACTGCTCGCGGCCGACGACCTCAAACGTCTCCTGGGAATTCCGTCGTCGTGGCGTATCACCGCGCTGATTCCGACCGGATACCCCGACGAGGCGCCGACCGCTCCAGCGCGAAAACCGGCAGATGCCGTAATTCGCTGGCGCTAGCATCCAACAAGAGACCTTCTACCGTGCCGGACAAGCAAGAGATATTCAGTGCGATACAAGCGTGCCTAGCCGATAGCCTCGCGCTTGACCCCGCCGAGATCAAAATGGACTCGCGTCTGATAGAAGACCTCGGGGCGGATTCCCTGGATTTTGTCGATATCATTTTCAGCCTCGAGCGGCAATTCTCGATCAAGCTCAAGAGTGCCGAAGTCGACAGCCTGCTGCGCGCGGATTTCGACGGCGAGCGTCTCGTCGAGAACAGTTTCATTCCGCGTGAGGACGTCGACCGGCTGCTCGAATGGCTCCCGGCGCTGAGTCAGGCGCCAGATCTCAATCGCCTGGCTCCATTCGAGCTTTTCAATTACATCACTACCGAAGCGCTCGTTTTGCTGGTCGAACGCAGAGTCCTCGCGGCAACAGACCAAGACGTGACCATCGCGACGTAACAACCAATCTTTTGCCAAGACCTAACCGTCTCTCCGAGAGCTGTCGTTCGCGGGCGACTGCTCGTTTTTCATTAAGATTCTCCTCGTAGGCCCGTGCGATATTCTGATTGTTGCGCCGTGCGAGTGTTGCCTACAATCACACGACACCATCTCACCGCCCTGATGGGCGATATCGCAAGGGTCCCGTGACGATAACCACGTTCATTGTCGTTCTTCTGATCGCCTCGCTCGTTGCGATCGCGTCGCGTCGGTTGACCCTTCCATACAGCGTGGGTTTGGTCATCGCCGGCATTGCGATTGCGGTGTTTCCGACCGGGGTTGAAATACCTCTCACGCGCGACTTGATCTTCGACATTCTGCTGCCGCCGCTGGTGTTCGAGGCGGCGCTG
>Ga0105239_10007316_pt1 | contig 12673 bp, 27 predicted proteins | sample KBSC44metaG_FD_92761 | JGI IMG/M metagenome (GOLD analysis project Ga0105239, IMG submission 92761) | Corn rhizosphere microbial communities from Kellogg Biological Station, Michigan, USA - KBS C4-4 metaG | ecosystem: Host-associated > Plants > Roots > Rhizosphere > Soil | place: Michigan, USA...
GGACGACGCCACGGCCGCCGCGATCGTCGATCATCTTATTTCCCGTATGGGCAAGCGGCGGGCGGTCGTGGTCCGAACCGACACCGTCTATGGAAACAGCATGAGCACGCAGTTCGTCCAGGCCTTTGAGCGGGACGGAGGAACCGTCCTTCGCGACTACGCAGTCGACGAAGGCGCGACCGATTTCCGCTCCATCGTCGCGAGCTTCCCGCAAGATATGGATCTGGCGTTCTATGGCGGCACGTTCGAGGGCTTGCCACTGCTGAAAACGATGCGAAGAACGGGCCTGCCGCACCTGCTGGCGACGGGTGACGGCTGCTGGGACGATTGGAATTTTCTCGAACCGGCCGCAGATGCCGCCGAACAAGGGGAGGGAGTGCTTGTCCTGTCGGCTTGTCCGGGGCTAGGCGTTGTTTCCGGATCCCGCGCGTTTGCCGCCCGCTACGCGGCCCGCTTCGGCCCCATCAAGAACTATGCGGTCAACTGCTACGACGCAGCCTCACTGATGTTCGAAGCAATAAAATTGGCGGCCGCCGAAAACAAGCTCAGTCGGCAGGGCGTGATCTCGGCTCTTCGACGAGTTGAGCACCGGGGGATCGCATATCCGGCGGTCGTCAGCTGGGATGGAAAACAGGACAATGTAGCAGCCGTCACGGCTCTTCATGTTGTGCAGGAAGGGCGGTTCAAGCAGATCGAACTGTTCGGGCGGCACCAGACAACGGCGGGACTGTGAGGAGCCGCAAGTCACGACTTCAGGCGCATGCCGAGCGAACGCCTGAGCTTGCCGTTTAAAGCCCAAGCGTCCATTCGGCCTTTGGCAATCTGGTTGGCCGGTCAGGCTCGACAGCCTCGACCAACTCGGCCGCGGCCTTCATGACAAGGTCTGCCGAGCGCTCGACCTCATCGAGGCGCCGCATGATCCGAGCACGAAGACGGACAAGTCTATGAAGCTCGGCGTGTCTCTCTCCAATGGTCAGAAGTTCAAACAACGCTAGCTCCTCAGTGCCCGGTATTGTCCAGGCTAACCGTCGCTCAGACCGGTCGCCTCAGCGAGATCGCAATACGGCCAACCTGCTTCAACCTTCGACGTACGCCTCCTCCGCACGCCAGGAATCGGTATGGCGGGGAAACCGGTTCGGGCATACCAGACCTCGTTTAGCCTCAACCGGTCTTGCGCCGAAAAGTCACCATTGCGCGCGCACGATCAACGTGTGCGTCAAAGCCCGCCGCCTGCCAGGACTTGTATTGGACGTGCGTCGTAGTGGTGGGATCTTCGTTGGCCCACCACCAATCGTATTTCCGGGCTGATTCAGGCAACGCGGCCATTTTCTCCAAGGATTTGAAACTCAGCGTCACGACGTCATCAGTTCGCGTCATAAGGTATTCCAGCCACGGGTCGTAGTGCGCCATGGGGTGATTAGGTGTCAGCACTTCGATTTCTTCGTTGGTATCGGTATGGCGGGTTTACATTGCGTGCGCAAGCATAGCTCCGGCGATACGCTTAGATATATCAATTGAGCGCATATCTCGCTAAGTCTTTGCGGGAGGCGCTTCTATCGAATCAGAATGGTCTTTTCCACCCTTTCGGTTGCCACTTACTCTCCATTGGCGGACGCAATAAACATGCGCAGGAATCGAGAATAGCCGAGAGTCCTTCCAGGGAGAAGGCGCTCCGGCATGAATTTCAGACCCACAACTCGAGTTGCGCGCCGCGACAATAGCGGCCGCGGTCGCCGGTATCCGTTTCCCTGGTCGGCCTGGTCGGCGGCACCCCGAGACTGCCGAAGAGTCGCGGCGAGGTTATCGAAAATCGCGTCCTATAGTTGCCACCTCTGCGATTGATGGCTTCACCATGATCGATCGGAACCTCGAATCCGTGGACCCCTTCGATTTGATGCTTGTTGCTGGCGGCATCTCGCGTGGCGCCAGAGTCAGTTTGTCGACCGTCGCGAGGATGGCATGGACCGATGCCTCATGAATCGGCGCCGGCACGTAAAGCCTGTTGCCATTCCCCCCGCTCATCAGCACGCCTGGTTGACAGTGCTCCTCGATCGTCGCTCTGGTCAGTCGCAGACCTGCACGGAGGTCGGAATTGTTCTTCGCCGGGAGAGTCCGGGCCGCCACTGCTGTTATCAAAGCGTCGGCCTGATGGAATAACCTATACGCCCCCTTTGTTCCCGCTAGCGGGCGGACGGCGTCATCTTCGCAAACCCGTCGCAACGAGCCACGCCGTTTCCGAGTTCGGTCTGCGCATCTCGGTGTCGCTGAACTCAGCATCTCGCACCGCAGCAATGACTTCATCCGGCTCGCGCGGAGTGAAGATATCTGCTGGCATGTTCATTCGTTCATATGCGCCTTGGGAAGGAAACCCAACACGACTCGCCCGCCGGGCCTGAGCACGCGCACGAGCTCCGCGGATCCTTCCCTAAGGCTTTGCCAGAAATATACTGTATGGACGCTGAGTGCTTTATCGAATGTTGCATCGGGCAAGGGCAGGTTCTCCACCGTCCCGACGCGAAACTCGGCCCGTCGGGCGCGCACTGCGTCAGCGAACCGGCGAGCGGCAGCGCCCACAACATCCTGGGAACGATCAACACCGCAGACGAATGCTGCGCGCTGGAGAAGGTGCAGCAGTATCGGGGCGCCGCCAAATCCCACCTCCACGACACGGTCTTTCCGAACCAGTTGTCGCTGATCGAGAGCGTAGCTGTTCAGTCGCGCATTGCCGCGGTTCATACCGGCTCGGACGAGCCAGTCGCCGATGCCACTCGGCCAGGAGAGCTGTTTTGCAATAAACCTCGGCGCCATCTGATTCCCAAGCCCGCCCCGGATCACAGGGCGGTTGGCCGGACGTACGCAACGTCCTCGATGGCCTTTCAGCTGCGGTTAGCAACTTCGTCAAGCGGAACCTATGTCCGCCACCTTCTTATTGGCGTTGATGATCCGGTCGCCGTAAGAGACCTGGCTGACGTGCTGATGAAGGCAGCAAAAAACGGGGAAATCGACTGCGTTTCGAAGTGATATTCGAGGCTCTGGAGCATCCGAAGTTTATCTGCCATAACCGAGTGGAACAAGGTTAACTATCCGACGTTGTGCACGCAGTGGTCGGTCCCCTCGGGGTGTTAGCCATAGAATCACAGGAAGCCCGTCGCTTACGCTAATTAGCCGCGACGGGCTTTTTATTAGCACAACCTAAAGGATGTCGTGCGCGCGGACCTCTCGATTGGCGCATAATATTTGCCCGCCCCGCTGTATCCGGGGTAAGGGCCCGGCCTGCTTGTTCGAAGTCCCCCCGACTCCCCGCAGGTCGGGCATCGTATGTTTAGGGCGGTGCCGGTTAATTCAGCCTCGGAGGCTCATCGGCAACAAATGGAGCCAACGCGTTGGCGACCCGCTCAAGGAATTCCTCATAGTCGGGAATGATGCCGTCGGGCTCGATGAAGATTTCGCCTTTGTCCATCCGCGCGGGGTGCTCGATCGTCACCGTAAAAATATAGCCAGGCATCGCGGTCGACAGCGCCGCTTCCATGCGCGACCTGTACGTGACATTTTCGTATCGCGCTTCCCTCGGCGGCACTATCAGAAACTGTCTGGCGGTAATGCCGGCCGCCATGCGTGTGGTCATGCGTTCAAGCCATTGCATGCGCTTCGCCCCCCGCGACTTCCCCGCCGGAAAATCCAGCGGCCGACGCATACTTCGGTTGGGGACCGGATACATGAAAGCGTCGGCCGCCAGTTTTGGGCGGGGGCGCGTCTCAAATGACGCAGAGGTAGACTAGGCGCGTTGGGGGCGCCTTCAATCAGCATGCCCTGACATGGTGAATAGCCGGTTACTATCCACAGGGTCCTCAACGCCGTTTAGACGCGTATTTGAAAACGGTCCGGCGGGCCTCATCGGTCACCCTTATCCAAAAGCGCTCCTCAGTCCGGGCCTGAACCGCCTTGCCGGTGGCCTCCTCAACGGCCTCCCACGGCGTTTCAGCGCTCGTGACGTAGTGCGCGACAACCACGTCCTCCACCAACTCTTCCACCCTGTACACTCTCATCGATCTGCTCCGTTCGGACCAGAACTTAGGCGGTTGGGACTTGTTCCTGCGAACTCGCTGGCGCTACCGAGCAAGTTCCTTCAGAAGCGCTTCAAGCGCTTCTACGTCAGGCGCGTAGGAGGCAGCGTGCACGGGATACCGTTGTATCTGCTGGCGATAGAAATTCACCCACGTCGGCAACTCGGCGATCGGGAACGTTCCTCGCCAGATGCCCTTCTCAAGGGTGAATGTGGCCGCCGCCGAATCGTAAGTCGCTATCGTCTTCATGCGGGCGTTATAGGTTTGTGTTTCTGAAACAAAAGGCGCGTTCCGATCGTTTGCGATTCGCAAAAGCCTGGGTGCGCAAAATGCCATCCACCTCTATCAAGAAAGCAAAGTACGATCCGGTCAGCAGGATCCTCTCGGTCTGGTTCGTGGCCAGCGGCAAGCGCTACGACTTTGAGGAAGTGCCCCCGGAGACTTATGCGGCGTTCCGGTCGGCGTTTGTCAAAGGCCGCTATTTCAACGACCACATTCGCAATCACTTCCGATATCGCCGCATTCCAGACTAGCTGTCCGTTTCGAGCGGTTTGTGGCCAAGCTGTTCATGCCAGAGCACCTGCCGCAGATCTCGCCGATCGACTTTTTGTCGGCAAGTGGCGCAACGATACGTGTCCGGGTGTCGCAGCTGCGCCTGGTTGGTCATGTGCGCTGTACGCGAACCGCCGCCCCAATTCAGAAGGCTTGGTCATCGGAAAAGCTGTCCACTGCCTCGATTATCCTCGCGGATATCATCTTTGGGCGCTGCTCATTTCGAGAAATCCCGCGCTATGGTCTCCGCGAGACTGAACTCGAAGATGCTTCGCTGTTCCTCGTCGACCACCCGAAACCAATGTTTTTGCAAAGTCCTCGGTGAGATTGGCGCGCCAGCCACACGCTCGGCTGCCTTGATCGGTTCTTCGACCTCCACGGTCTGCGACGCGACGACCTCGTCGCCGTAAAGCTCTTCGACCTTATATCGAGGCATTCTGTCACCGGCGCCCGAAGGCCTTCGCCTCGCGCTCAAGCGTCTCACGGTCGTTTCCGTGCTTGTCGATCAGCTCGCGAACCTGCTGGGCCGTCAGCCCTACCTTCTGGGCGAAATGCTCGACCTCGTAGTCTTCGTCGGCCGAAACTCGGTCGCGGTCGCGGAAATCGCGCTTGCTCTTGTCGTCTGTCATCTCGAGATCCTCCTGAGAGGCAGAAACAGTGTTATTGTTCTCTTGTTCCCTTTTTAGCTATTGCTAACGGAGCAGAAGAATGGCTGTGCTATTGAATCGCCGTCTGGGGATGCGTGTAATGCGTAAGGATGGCGCAAGGCTCAGCTTCATCAAGCCGACGGAGCCGGAGCGGTTTGGCCGGCGCGCTCTTTCTTGGGGATGCCATCCTCCGGCCGAAAGCTTTGCCTACTATCTTTTACGCGGCACGAGATAGTTCGTTGGTTGGGTGCCGCGCGTCACCGTTACCGATGCATATCCGTCTGGGAGCGAAGCCGTGACATTTGCATCGATATCTCTGCATCGGCCGAGGATTTCGCCATTAGGTGACCGCGCCAAACGATCCGCCAAAGCAGTTTGGCAATCAGCGAGTGAGGAATAGATTTGGGTTGGCATTTCGATCCGGTGACACACCGGAGCCTGCCCGGGGTTGCAAGCGAGCAAGACCATGATCGCCGAAGATGAGATGTCCATCGGTACCCTCACGCTTCACTTGGCATTACAAAGGAAAGCGCGATCAAATCGTCCGGGTCGACGCCGCCTAGGCCGTCGTCCATTACTTCTGCCACTCGTTGAAAGACGTCTATCTCGTCTATGCTCACATTGGCAGCTTGCATCTTTTTTCGGAAACACGTGAGCCTTGCTTCCAGCGCTGCGGAAGTTTTGTCGCGCTTGGTTTTGTCCTCAGCCATTGCCGTTTCTCCCTTACATTTCGCTGTTGGCGATGATGCCGGCCTCACCTTCCGTGAGAGGATGCTGTGGCGATCCCGCGGCCTTAAGCCTGACGCCCAAGCTGCCAGCTATTTGCTGACCGTCCGACACGAAAAGGATGCCAGCCGCCTCCAGTGCGCGCCGAATTGCGATCATCTTGCTTGGATTGGGTACTCTGTTGCCGCTCTCAAAGTCGCGGATGATGCTTTCGCCCATGCCGGCCTTTGAGGCGAGGCGCACTTGGGGCCACTTCAGAAGAGCCCGCGCGGCACGACATTGCTCCGGTGTCATGTTTGCCAAAGCGGCCTCCCGCCGCACAACTTCTGTGCCTTGGAACGGTCTACCGGCTGGTATGTTCCGGTTTGCTTATTTAGCAGTAGCTAACGGAACTGAAGGAGCCATGCGATATTGAATCAAATTCGAGTTGTGTGGAGTTCCAATGCGCAAGCCTGCCGGCGGGCGCCGGTTATCCTTCATTCCGCCGCTAATGCCGACGTTGGTCGATAAGCCGCCGGAGGGTGATGGCTGGATTCACGAAGTTAAATTCGACGGCTACCGATCGCAGATCGTCATCGACGAGGAGGACGTGCGCATCTTCACCCGCCGCCGGCTCGACTGGACGTCGAAATATCGCGATTTAGTGAAGGCAGCTGGCGAGCTCGGCGTTCAAAGCGCCATTGTCGACGGCGAAATTGTCGTCCTGAACGACAAGGGCATGTCAGACTTCGGAGAACTTCGCCGTGCGGTCACGCAGCGCCAGCACGACCTCTATTTCGTCGCCTTCGACCTCCTTCACCTTAACGGGCACGACCTGCGCGACATGCCGCTGATCGATCGGCGCGAGGTCCTGCAGGCCTTGATCCCGTCCGGCCGTCGTATTCAGTTCAGCGGGCGCTACCGGGCACCGGTGCCGTTGTCTTCCACCTCGTAGATCAGGCAGGCTCGAGGGCGTCGTCTCTAAGCGCAAAGACAGCGTCTATCGCAGCGGCAATTCGACAGCGTGGCTCAAGGCCAAAGCCTATTCGATCGACGAATACGATTTGCTTGGCGTGGAGCGCGAGCCTGGCAAGCCTGCCTTTGCTCTGATGGCGGAGCGAGGAACAGGACGCTACGTCGGATCTGCCTTCGTTACCCTGAACCGAGAGAATCGCGAGCGGCTTTGGCGAACTGTGCAGGCGCATTCCGGGCCGCCACCGAAGGGCATGAAGAGGCCGGCCACGCAATGGGTCAGGCAGGGCTTGATCGGTCGCGTGAAGCACCTACGTGGCGAGGAAGACCATCTCTGCAGGACTTTCGCGAAGAATAGGAGGCCCGGGGTGCCTATACATCAAAGAGCTAAGGAGGCAGGAATTTTCGATGCGGCCGAACTGGCGCTTTTAGCTCGGGTGTACGACCGCTTGAGATACGACGAGCAAACTGCCGATCAACGTCAGGTCTTAGCGTCCCGCATCATCGCCAACTTCATGGCTGGTATTGTGGATGAGGAAGAGCTGGTTTCCCTATCGAGGCTGCCGCTCGGCCGATAGACGGGCAACAAATCCGTCGTCTTAAAATGATACAGCCAGTGTTGCCGCCTGGTTACAGCGTACTCCATCATCCCGTTCTACAAGGCAACTAGTGCTGCCGGTTCCTGGATATCTTTGGCGGGCCATCCAGGGGAGAAACGGGGCGCAGTTTTGAGGGAGTTTAGCCCGTCGGCCTATGCCGGCGGGTTTTTCTTTTCGCCGGTTGGGAGGTGGCCGGCGCCTCTCGTTGGGAGAATTGCCTGAATTGACGCCGGCCCGGCGGTCCTTGGGGAGGTCCGCCACATATGCAAATCGGCTAATCTACCTCGAATGGACATGGTGTGATCGCGTAAGATTTTGAAGCGCCACCGTTGAGCGGGTCGCCCATGCCGTCCATCTGGAGCGGCTTGTGATCTCGTGGCGCGTGAATTCACTTGCCTACATCGAAGGGAACACACGGCCCGACTCCGAATTGAGCTTGCGGTAGGCGGTCGGTCCTTCAGGGTGTAGTCGTCTGCTGCCCGTCGCCGGTCACCCTCAAGCTGGCGGCAGGCTTTTCGAACGGGATCTTCATTCGGATGAACTTACATGTGCAATGACTATGAGCAGCATATTGCCTGGGCAGAATATTGCCGGATGATGGAATCGCTGGCGCTGAAGATCCCGAGCCATCAAACCGAACTCGATTTGCCGAAAGCAGACGACATTCGCATTAACGATCCGGCGCCGATCATGCGCTCTGCGGGCGATGCAATCGAGCTAGCCTCGATGACGTTCGGCTTTCCGCCGTCTGGGCCAAAAGGTGGGCCTGTGTTCAACTTCCGCTCCGAAGGCCGCCGGTTCGCTGACAGCAAGCGCTGCTTGGTGCCGGCATCAGCGTTCTTCGAATTCACAGGCACAAAATATCCGAAGGCGAAACACCGCTTCACACTGAACGATGCTCCGTTCATGGCCATTGCTGGCCTATGGCGAGAGGGCGTCGGAAACAAGCCGCCAACCTTCACCATGCTGACAACCGATCCGGGGCCAGATGTGGCACCTATTCACAATCGGCAAGTCGTGATCCTGCGGCCGGAAAACTGGAGCGCCTGGATTAATCTGTCGAAACAGGAGAGCGAATTGTTGCGGCCTTTGCCGGAGGGATCGCTATCGGTAGAAACGGTGCGACCCGAGCGCGCCTGAGATCAGTGGCGAAGGGCTTCCGGCACGCTGAGAGGTCCAATCTCGAAAATATACTGGTAGGGGCCTGTGCGGCGCCAGACGCCACGTGCGCGCCCGTTCTCCCTGTCTCGCTTAGGATCAAGCGCCACGCCGCCGAAGTGGTCAACAAGGGCCGCAGCAGCGGAGCGATCAGCAAAGCAGTGCAGACGCCTTTGCTCCTGCATGCCGTCTTCCCAAATCGCGATCACCGCCCTCGTTCGGCAGGCAAGGCCGTTCCACCAAGAAGCGACGGATCAGTGTTAAGGTTACGATCGGTGCAGATATCGTCGGATAGCGCGACCTGATGCGGCATTTCGCGATCGATGGTCGACGGCTGCGGAATGCTTCGACCGCGCCTTACCATCAGTGTTGTTTTTGCCGCTCTTTCACCCGGGAAGCTTCCCTTAGATCGATTTCGGCCTGGTCGCGGATCGCCTCGGCGAGGGACAACTGTAAATCCAAGTCTTCCGGGTAGACGGCCATGACCCAAGACGCCATCAATTCCGAGATAGCCTTCTTCTGGCTAATGTCTGACAGACCGCGCAATTGTTTGCCCATTTTGAGAGAAGCACGGTGGATTGCTGGCATCTCGCGCTTGAGGATGGCGAAGATTTCTGGTTGCTCGGCTTCGGTGGCGCGTAGCGGTTTCATGGGAATGTCTCCGTTCTGCCAGTAGTGAACAAAATGAGAACAAAAATGTCAAGCGTCTCTTGACCGATGAGGAATATGTTCCTCATTTCAGCATATGCCAGAACAACCCGAAAAGTGGCCCCGAGGCCAAGCCTGGACGCTTACGCATGCCCATGACGCAGGGCAGGTGGCCGGCATCCGGTGCTTGCGCTGTAGCGTGACGCGCTACTATAAACCGGCAGAGCTCAGGGACGTCATCGGCAACGTTACGATCGACGACGTGCGGGAGAAGGTGCGCTGTCAGCAGTGCAAAAGCCGAGAATGGATGAGCGCGCAGCTATTTCATCCGGCTGGAGAACAGGCCCATACGATCCGCTATCGGCGCCTGGTGCAGATCCGTTGGGAGAAGCGGGTTATCTGGCGGGATGAGTGAGCTTCCGACGATCAATCAACAGACCACCAACCTCGTGGTATCGCTGGGCGAGCGGTGAGGCGACGCCGTGTCCTTACCCGGAGGCCGCTCCTCACACGTGCATGGCCATGAACGGTGCAAAGATGCCGCCAAGCTGCTCGCCAAGTTCCCGTAGGTGGCTCACTTTGGCGGTCACGATCCTTCTTACCTCCTGTCGAACCGATTCGTCCTGCTCTCCCCATTTGCCTGAAGCGCTGCCAGCCGCCTGATGGCCGTCGATTGCAGTCTCATGGAGATCCTTCAAGTAATCTTCACCCTCTCCGGAAATATAAACTGCGCACGACGGCGGACTTAGTGAAAAAGGTTTAGGTCGTAAAGCTCGACCTCGTGCCAAGTCTGATTGAAGCAAAATTTGTGAAACTCTACGGTATCATTGAATACTTTGAAGCGTCTATCGAAAAGGTTCAGCGGTATCTTTTCATGCGCGGTTCGCCATTGACGCTTGGCGATTAAGGCAACAGCAAGGGCGATGGTTGCCGTTGCAAATCCCGCGATCGTCGGGCCGAGAGCTTGGACAATCCTGACCCAATAGGGAAGCACCTGTTCTGCTACTGTGTGATTCATCGACCTCACCAAAAGGCGGCTGCAAATCGCTCGCCGACGATTTTAAGCGAAGCCGCGCAGATCGCCCTCACTTCATGCCTTTCTTGGAAGGCGCCTTCTTTACCGTCTTCTCGTCGGGCTTCCGTCCTAGACCGCTTGCCTTGGCCAACTCTGACCTTTGAGCGGCATAGTTCGGCGCCACCATCGGATAGTCCGCCTTCAATCCCCATCTTTCGCGATACTGGTCAGGGGTCAGACCGTGGATGGCGAGATGCCGCTTAAGGGATTTGAACTTCTTCCCGTCCTCAAGGCAGATGATGTAGTCTGGAAACACCGACCGCTTGGGATTAACCGCTGGCTCATGTCTTGGCTGTTCGGTTGCGGCCGGATGTCCGATGCCGGTGAGAGACGTATGCACCGACGCGATCAAATCCGACAGGCCCGTGACGGGGAGGGGATTGTTGCTCACATACGCAGAGACAATGTCCGCGGTGAGGCTGATGAACTCGTTGTGGTCGTTGTCGGCCAATTTTTCTCTCCTTGCTGCACGCCGTTCGTAGTTGGCGCGAAGGGAGAGTGCAAGGAGAGAAGCTATTCTTAGGTCTGTCACCTGTCCGCAGCAAATTCGGCCGCCTTGTTCGCCCTGTATTCCGCTATCGCTCTTACCCTCTTCGTATCTTCAGTGCGCGAGTCCTGCTCGACAACATTCTCCCCCGCAGCAGGACGTCGCTCTTCGTCGATCCTCTTTTCCAAACGCTTGCCAAGCCACATGCCGACCCTGTCTTCGCCATCCGGCGAAGGCATCGTAAAGCCGGCCGTGATGCCAAGCTAGAGTGCATAGGTCGAGAGCAGTTTCACCATCGTCAGACGCATGCGCGCCAGTCGTCGTGCTGAATTGTGGAATGCCTCGCGCTCGGCTTCGAGCAGGAATTCCAGCGTCATCATGTCGAGCAGGAATTCGTCAACGGCTCCTGCCAGCTCCTGCGACGTTCCTTTGAATTGCGCGAGGAGCGTGCGCGATTCTGCGACGAGGTTGGCGCCGTCGGCGTCGATCAGCGCCTCGAGCTTCTTGAAGCAATCCAAATCCGGAAATCCCCCTTGCCGCGGCTTTTAATTACCGACGCGCAAGAAGGTTCCTTAACGAAAGGAAAAAATCATGACCGCATCCCGCGAGTAGGAATCGCTCGCCCGTGCTCGCGCACGAGGGCGGCTAAAGTCCGAGGCGCTTATTCGGCGATACGGTGAGGGCGCCTTGTACCGCTCGGTCTGAGCGGGCGCTTTTCTGCCCCAGTTGCGATCGAGGCGGGCCGGTGCGGCTGGAGATACTGCCACTGCTGCGGTGAGCGCCTTGCGCAAGAGCTGGGCGCCTAGCACCGCCACGTCGTCGCAGGCCTGTATTCCTCCAGCGCCGTGTGAGCCGCGCGGGACAGATAAAGTGCTTCGACGCCCGGCCGGTTGAAGCGTCCGCCGTTGATCGCCCGCGCCCGTACCACAGGTGGGCAAAAAAGCCAATTTCGGAGTGAGATAGCGATGGAAGATTTCGTCCGGCTCGACGCGGGTGATATTCACCCGCCCCGTTCTCGAGATCCCGGATAAAGCCCAGAATCGCTTCGACCTTACCCATCTGCGACGAGCTCGGCCGCCGTGCGATGGCCATAGTCGGCAATCGACTCGTTGCGATACCAGTAGATCGCCTTGTCGACGTCGCCGGCGAGTTCCGTCGCCGCCGAAATCACCTTGACCATCTCGCGCATCCGGCCCTGCAGTCGCTCCGACGACGGGTTACGGAGTGTGTTGCGGTGGACACCGGTCAACTGGGCCAAATTGGCAACCTTCACGCCAAGAGCCTGGGACAGGACACGTCCGGCGCCGCCTGCGCTTGATCCAGGTCAAGGGAGACGACGGAGGGCACTGTATGATTTGGTCCGTCTTGGGAAGGACACAAGGCGGGACGGGTGCTTCTGTCCGGCTCCAATGCCTCGGATCTCCTGACGGAACCACCTGAACCGCCGCCTGGGGTCAGCATGTATCAAAACAAAGACTTGAAGCGCGCCGCTGAATTCATTTCAGCGACGCGCGGCTTTGCCGATGGCACGGCCGCCCCATTCCTCCGGCGCAACGTCAGCGATGGTTTGCGAGAAGGTCCAGGCGTGGCCGGCGGGATCGCGGCAGGAATACTGTCGCTCGCCATAGGGATAGGTCGTCGGCGCGTCGATGATCGTGGCGCCATGGCGCATCGCACGGCGACAATGCGCGTCGACGTCGGCGACGCGTACCATCACTGAGATCGCTTCGCCGACCGGCGGCAAACGTCCGCCGGTACCGGTGACC
>Ga0105239_10007318_pt1 | contig 12672 bp, 10 predicted proteins | sample KBSC44metaG_FD_92761 | JGI IMG/M metagenome (GOLD analysis project Ga0105239, IMG submission 92761) | Corn rhizosphere microbial communities from Kellogg Biological Station, Michigan, USA - KBS C4-4 metaG | ecosystem: Host-associated > Plants > Roots > Rhizosphere > Soil | place: Michigan, USA...
CACATTATCTGCGATGACAATCAGCAGCCCAAAGAATTACCGCTCGATTCGCAGGTGTCTATGAACTTCTGGTGTTTTTCGCCTTCAATATTCAGCTATTCAGAAAAACTGTTCAACGAATTTCTGGCAGCAAACATCTCTAATATAAAATCCGAGTTCTTTATTCCTATCGTAGCCGATCGTTTTATCACCGATAAAAAAGGCGCTATAAAAGTAATACCCACTTCAGCTCAATGGTTTGGTGTTACTTATAAGGAAGATGCTCCTGAAGTAAAAGAGAGCCTGAATAAACTGGTTGCAGCAGGGGAGTATCCTCCGGCTTTGTGGTCGTGAACCGGCAGTCGTGAATCGACGGTCGGCAGTCGGCAATCGTGAATCGGCAATGTGAGTAGCTAATAATAAAAATATAAAAGCCCCGGATGGTAAATCCGGGGCTTACTATTTTATGATAATCTGCTCGTTTCTTAATCACCCATTCACGACTGCCGATTCACGATTGCCGTTAATAGCTCTTCACCATAAACACGCCATCTTCCAGCTTCTTGATCTGCTGAACCCTGTCGAGGTTTTTTACAGAAGAATTCATTGTTAAACGGATATTCTGATAACTTGAATCCTGTTTAATTTCTTCAAGGCAGCGGAAGATATTTTTTGCTGTAAGGGCAAATACAACGCCTTCGGCCTGTGTTTGACGGGTATTGATAATACCGATCACTTCGCCGTTTTTGTTGAATACCGGTCCGCCCGAGTTACCCGGGTTGGCCGAAACACCGAGCTGGAATGAAAGGGTATCGCCATTAAAACCGGTTTTGGCGCTCATGTATCCTTCGTTGTAAACAATTTCTTCGCGGGGATAGCCTAATGTAAATAAGGGTTCGCCCAATTCTGCGCTGCTTTTACGAATGCCATAGGGCAGGGGGCCGATGGAACGGAAATCATCGTCTTCTATTTTCAAAAAGGCAAGGTCAGTGGCGTTATTCAGGTAAATAATACGCGATCTGAATTCCTGTCCTTTATTATTCTGAACTACTACTGAAGATGAGCCGTTAACAACGTGCGCATTGGTAACTATATACCCTTTTCCATCAACCAGAAAACCGGTACCGCCGAATTTAACAGGTAAGTTTTCAGGCGCTTTGGTGATGCGGTCCTGTACCTTATTATAAACTTCATTGGTCTTTTTGGCAACTTCCTGCTTAAATTCTCTTCTCAGTTTCTCCAGGTCTGCAATATTTTTCTTTTGAGAGTAGTAGGTGGTCATACCGGCAATAAGTAGGGTAGTGATACCGGCAATGGAGGCGGCTACCGCCATAGTGCGTTTATATCTTCTGTATAACTGAACAATGGTAGCCCGGGGTGCTGCTTCTTTAATATCACCGCTGTTGAGCAGTTGATTGTGTACATCGGTGAGAGTAGATTTAAAATTCTTCCAGTCGCAAAACTGGTCCATCTGCTGCAGAAACATACTATGTTCAACCACTTTCTGATCTACTTCAGGTTGGGTTTTGCGGAGTTGTTCAAAAGAAGCTACTTCTTCGGGCGACATTTCGCCACGGAGATAGCGTTCAATAGCGTCTAATAGTTGTACATCTTGCATCACACGTCGTTGTTTTTAAATTCTGCAAAAAATAATTTGCGGAGCCTCATCAGACATTTGTATTTCTGATTTTTGGCGTTATCAGCGTTCGTATATCCAAAATGGCCGGCAATATCTGTCATGCTTCTCTTCTGCAGGTAAAAAGCCTCAATCAAACTTTTGCATGGTTCACCTAAATGTAACAATGCCTTTTCCATCATCTGAAACTCTGAATTCTTCTGGTTGTGACCCTCAATTTCTTCTTCAACAGGAACCGTTTCTTCCAGGGAGCGCACATCAGGAAAATATTTTTGCTGCTGCTGAAGGCGTTTGAGCCAAAGGCGGCGGCTTACTGAATAAACATAGGTTTTCAACAGACAGTTCAATTCAAAGGTGCCGGTTTTCGCCTTTTCATAAAGCACAATAACGGTTTCCTGGAATATGTCACGTGCATCGTCTGCAGATCCGTTATTGTTGATTATCAACGCCTGAACCATATTATAATATAACTTATAAATGGTTTCAACCGACTTCCGGTCGTTCCGAGCCAATCCTTTTAACAGTGCTTTTTCGTCGGTAGAATCAATTTTCACGCTAGAATCTTTAATTAATACCCAATTTAAAGATAAGTAACCCAACGGGTTCTAAAATTCAGGCCAAAAAGGCTCTTTTTGGGTTGATGCCGGTAAAGTTGGACTTTTTTCAAAAAAAATAAAATTTTTTAGGGTGACCCGGGTTACCTTCTTCCGTTTTCTGTATTAAACTTCAAATCATTTGTTAATAAACAAAATACGGTACAATGAAAAAACTGTTGTTAGTTTTAGCGATCGGCTCTTTTGTAGCTTGTAATGATGGTGGTAGCTCAGAAGAAAAAACTGCTACTGACTCTACTACTACATCTACAACTACAGATTCAACAGCATCTGCAACTACTGCTACACCTGTAGATTCTACAGCTGCTGCTGCTCCTGCTGATAGCTCTAAGAAGGCTATGGATACTACTAAGAAAGTAGAGAAGAAAGAAAAGATGGAAACTAAGAAGAAATAAGAATTTTTCATATGGCAAGCAATCGTTAGAGGCCGTCCTGTTCTCAGGATGGCTTTTATTGATAAGCCATAAGATTTTTGAGGCCCCGCCAATGGCGGGGTTTCTTTTTTTCGCCCTGTCTCTACCTATCCCACAAATTGCGATTATAAAATCCTGAATGGCCTCAAAAGGCTGGAAAATCAATATAGTTTTCTGGAAGAGTGGTCTGTTTTTTCAGAAAAATGGCCCATAGCTGATTTATACCTTGTTAATACCTAACCCACACTTAAAGCGCACTTTTCTGCTGAAAGTGCGCTTTAAGTCCGAACAAAGTATAACCCAGGTATAGCTAATGTACCTGTTACATCAAATAAAAAAAGGCCACCCTGTAAGGTAACCTTTGAACATAATATCAGGTTTTTATAAGTTTATCGGCTGCCGTATCCCACATACCCCTGCGTCATCCTGCATCCGCCCTTTGTTGCTGTACAAGAGGTAAAAGCTGCACTGGCGAGAATAACCATTACCAGAATTACAATTGTCCGTTTCATTTTTGTGATATTTAAAGTTTAAGATTCCTGATGATGACGAATAAAGGGCTGAACGATCATCAGGTAATTCAAAGGTTAACGGACTTAAGGGAAAAAAGGAAAATTCGGTAGGATCAATTGGATAATTGTCAGAAGAGTTCCCAAAATAACGAAGAAAATCCGGGTTCTGCAAGTTCGGCACGAAATTTTTCTCGTATCCTCCGCCATTGCCGGGGACTTTTAACTTCTTCCTGAGTAAAAATCCTAAGCAAATGATATGCCGCGGCTAAAGCCGCCGACCTGAATAAAAAGTATAGCTGGAGCATAAGCCCCGTGGGAAAAAAGTTTTTGCCGATCGTTACACCTTAAATACATTTAGTCGCACAAATCCGCAGTATGAAACGTCCATTACAAAATTTTCATTATCGTACACTTGTGAAAGTAATGGTAAGTTCCATCTGGCCAGAAAACAAATAATATTTTCAGATGAAAGTACATTTTATAGCCATTGGAGGAAGCGTAATGCACCAGTTGGCGCTTGCCCTGCACAAAAAAGGATATATCGTAACCGGAAGTGATGATGAAATATTTGAACCTGCACAATCAAACCTAAAAAAGGAAGGACTACTACCATCAGCCATAGGCTGGCACCCCGAAAAAATAACGGCCGATCTGGATGCTGTGATACTCGGTATGCACGCCAAACAAGACAATCCCGAGCTGCAACGTGCTAAGGAGCTTGGATTAAAAATTTATTCTTTTCCCGAATACATCTATCAGGAGAGCAGAAATAAAACCCGCGTAGTGGTAGGGGGTAGTCATGGAAAAACCACTACCACTTCCATGATCATGCACGCCCTGAAAAAAACAGGAAAGGATTTCGATTATCTGGTAGGCGCCCGTCTCGAAGGGTTCGATCAGTCGGTACAGGTAACCAATGCGCCAATAATCGTATGTGAGGGTGATGAGTATCCCGCCAGCACCATTGAAAAGCGGCCCAAATTCCATTTCCTGTTCCCGCATATTGCTATTTTAACCGGCATAGCCTGGGACCATATAAACGTATTCCCCACATTTGATTTTTACCTTGAACAGTTCACCATTTTTATTCAGAAAATAGAGCCGGGTGGCATACTGATCTATAACGAAACAGATGAAGTATTAAAAAAGCTGGTAACCGAACATAAGCGCACCGATATCCGTTATCAGGGCTATCAGGTGCCGCCCCACTCAATTGCAGGTGGTAAAACTACGCTGACCATTGAGGGTCAAACGGCAGAGTTACAGGTATTTGGCAATCACAACCTGCTTAATTTACACGCCGCCTGGTATGTTTGCCGCGAACTGGGCATTGATGCCGCTGCTTTTGTAAAGGCCATGTCGTCGTTCACCGGCGCCAGTAAACGCCTTGAGCTGCTGGCACGTAACGACAACACGATCGTTTACCGCGATTTTGCCCACGCTCCGTCAAAAGTAAAGGCTACCATTGACGCAGTAAAACACCAGTATCCCGATCGTACGCTGATCGCTGTGCTGGAGCTGCATACCTACAGCAGTCTGAATGAACAATTTATGAGTGAATATAATGGCGCTATGAACAAAGCAGATAAAGCAGTTGTATTTTATTCACATCATGCGCTGGAATTAAAGAGAATGCCCGAACTACCTGCTGAAAAAGTATTAGCAGGATTTGGGAAAGAAGAACTGGTGGTGATTAACAATAAAACGGATCTGATGCAATGGCTTCAGCAGCAATCGTACAAAAATGCCTGCCTACTTTTAATGAGCTCAGGTAATTACGATGGAGCGGATATGCTTACCTTTGCACAGCAAATAACAGATTAAAAATTCCAAACATCAAATGGCAGATTCCGAATAAATACAAAAATCAAATTGTAAATTTCGAAATGTTTTCTTTGAAGCTTCGCTTCTATTTTTGGGAACCTGGTTTTTGTGTTTTGTAATTTTTCTTTTTACCATTATCAATTATCTTAGTTGAATGTTGCAGTTAAAGAGACCGCTGGCTATCATTGATCTTGAAACAACCGGTGTAAACCTGGCATCTGATCGTATCGTAGAAATCGCCATAGTTAAGGCGCTGCCTGACGGCACAAAGCAAATAAAACGCAAACTGCTAAATCCCGAAATACCTATTTCGGCAGTTTCACGCGAAATGCATGGTATTACCAATGAAATGGTAAAAGATGCGCCCACTTTTAAACAGGTGGCCAACGAGATCAAGCAATTTCTCGACAACTGCGACCTGGCAGGCTATAATTCAAATCGTTTTGACATTCCCCTGCTGGCTGAGGAGTTTTTACGCGTAGGGCTTGAATTTGATTTTAATAACCGCCAGCTGGTTGATGTGCAGAAGATCTTCCATATGATGGAGCAGCGTACCTTAAGTGCGGCATATAAATTTTATTGTAACAAAAACCTCGAAGGCGCCCATGGCGCAGAGGTGGATGCTTCCGCAACCTGGGAAATTTTACAGGCCCAGATTGAGAAGTATCCCCAACTGGGAGCCAGCATTGAAACTATTATAACCTGCATTGGCGACGACTGTATTGTGGACTTTGCCCGACGCATGGTTATGGAAAACGGGGTGGAGATCTTTAATTTCGGAAAGCACAAGGGCCGTGCCGTAGCCGACGTCCTTAGGGCTGAACCTCAGTATTATGACTGGATGATGAAGGGTGATTTCCCCATGCACACCAAACATAAGCTGACCGAGATTTTCAACCGTACCCTGTTAAAAAAGGGATAAATGAATGCAAATGTGTAATTTATATAATTACACAATTTGAATTATTGTATTTTCGTACTCCAATATCAATCGAATTGTTTGGAAAATATAGTCATCATACCGACTTACAACGAAAAGGATAATATCAGCCATTTGATTGATATCATCTTTGCCCAATACGATAATTTCCACCTTCTTGTTATTGATGACGGCTCACCCGACAATACAGCCGGCATTGTAAAAGATCTGCAACGGCAATATCCCGGCAAACTATTCCTCGAAGAACGAAAAGGCAAACTGGGCCTGGGTACAGCATATATCCATGGATTTAAATGGGCTTTGAAAAGAGGCTATAAATTCATCTTTGAGATGGATGCCGATTTTTCGCATAATCCCAAAGACCTGAAACGCTTATACGAAGCCTGCTCTACCGGCGGTGCAGACGTGGCCGTTGGTTCTCGTTATGTAAAAGGCGGCGGCACCATCAACTGGCCCCAGAACAGGATCTTATTATCAAAAGGCGGTTCATTATATACCCGGTTAATTACGTGGATGCCGGTAAGGGATACCACAGCCGGCTTTGTTTGTTACCGGAGAGAAGTGCTGGAAGCTATTAATCTCGATCAGATTCAATTTTTAGGATATGCCTTCCAGATTGAAATGAAATTCGCTTCCTGGAAACTTGGCTTTAAGATCAAAGAAGTACCGATCATTTTCGAAGACCGTAAACACGGCGTATCTAAAATGCATAAAGGCATTGTAAAGGAAGGCATCTGGGGCGTGCTGAAACTTCGCTGGCACAGCCTCTTCAAAGACTACCGCAACAGAGTTAAAAATTCCAGTGCATCCGCATATACTTCCGTAGCACAATCAGGCGAAAAAGCATTTGCAAATAAATAGTCAGCAAAGTCGGGCAACGCTTTGACAGGTTGTAGTGTCAGAGGTGTAAACCGAATTTATATGAAACTGATTGTCCGTTTTGCTTTAGCCGTTCTTATCATGAGCTCAGTAGCTTCCTGTAAAAAAGATCATGGCAGTACCAGCGACACAAGTGCGTTTGTTGGTAACTGGGAGTTATCACAAGTGATAGCCAATATGCCAACCATAAACTTAGCTTCCGGGAATGGAAATGTATTAACATTAACTGCTAACACATATGCATTCCGTGAAAATGGGCAGCTTAAAAAAAACGGTACATATACATTGAAAGACGATGTAACTGCTGAACAAAATGTTTGTCTCGTTTTCGCTGCCGGTACGTTCACAAAAAGAATAATATTTGATGGTGATGAATCAGCACCTAAAACTTTTATAGACGTTACTAACAATCAGCTTTCCCTTGCTTCGGGTTGTTTTGCCGATGATTCCGGTTCTAAGCGTATTTATAAACGTCTGCCTACAGAATATTAACTTTCTCGTAGAACTTAGATATCGTGTGGTTAAAAACGCCGGGTTGCTCCATGTTAGGCATGTGCCCGGCGTTTTCTATTATAACCAGTTCGCTATTTTTAATTTCATTCGCCACCTTTTTCATATCGTCAACCGGTGTAAAAAAGTCATCGCTGCCAACGATGATCAAAGTGGGTTTGTCAATTTTTTTCAGAAAGGAAAAATTGTCTCTCCGCTCTGCTCTTCCGCGATGGGCAGCAGCAGCGCCTTCAGCTTTGGTATCTGTCATCATTTGCCATAAATGCGTATATGCTTCATTCCTGCTTTTGATAGTATCAGGATGCAGATATTTGTAAATATCCTGCTCAGTGTATTGCTGCATACCAATGGAAAGCAAACGGGCTGCCAGTTGCAGCCTGCTTTGATATGATTCAGGTGTTTCACCGGAAGGATTACTATCGCAAATGATCAGCGATTTTGTTCTATGAGGAAAAAGCCTCGCAAATTCAACGATGATCTGTCCGCCCATGGAAAGACCAATCAGATGAACCTGTTCTATATTCAATTCATCCAGTAAAAACGCCAGATCGAGCGCCTGTTCTTCTATATAGATCTTATCAAATTGATGATCTGTTTTTCCATATCCTTTCAGATCGGGAAGTATTAGTCTGAAATTCTTTAATGTATCGTACTGGTAGCGCCACATGGTATGATCGAAGGGATGACCATGCACCAGCAGAATGGTTTCTTTGTTGTTAGAATGAAGGTCTTCAAAAAAGTGGTTATTACCTCTTAATTTAATGTATGCCATAGCTTTCGAAGTTACACTTTTGTATCTGTGCCCTGAGTAAAAGTCGAAGGATCTGTGGCAAAAAACTGAGCGCAGCAAATTCTGTGTCAATTTTTATGAGCGGTCATACTTCCGGATAGTATTTGGTTGCATATTCTTCTTTATACTAATTTTAGCGTTAAACCCAGCAAAACGCACATGAGAAAGTTATTTAATATCCTGCCGGTATTGCTGGCGGGATTATCTGCGGTTGCACAGAAAAAGCCACTCGACCATTCTGTATACGATGGCTGGCAAAATATTAACGAACGCTATATCAGTAACGACGGAAAGTGGGCTGTATTTACCATTACACCTCAGGAAGGAGATGCCACCCTGGTTATTCAGGCCACAGACAATACATGGAAAAAAGAAATTCCCCGCGGATATGGTGCCACCATCACAGAAGACAACCGGTTTGTTATCTGTAAGATCAAACCTCCTTTCGCATCCATTCGTGAAGCAAGAATAAAAAAGAAAACAGCCGACCAGATGCCGAAAGATAGTCTGGCCATTGTTGAACCCGGTAAAGACAAGATCGTTCGCATCGCCGGTATAAAATCATATAAAACGCCTGAAAAGGGAAACAGCCCGTGGATGGCTTATTTATATGAAAAACCATCAACTGCATTGACTTCATTACCCGATTCTGCCACACAGTTAAATAATCTGATGCACATGGCAGATAGTCTGGCCCATGCAGCTGACAGCATCCGCAATAAAATAAACGAAGCAAAAACCACCGGACTGGCTGTTCTGAAAGCTAAAAAAGAATTTAAAAGCCATGAATCAGTCGATGAAGGCACTGAACTGGTACTTCGGAATTTATATACCGGTGAAGAAAAAAAATATTCACTCGTAAACGATTACTTCTTCAGCAAACAGGGAAATGCTTTTATTGTAAAAACGACCCGAAGCAATACGAATACATCCCTCAAATCCGTCATAATTTGGTATGGATTGCAGGATGGAAAAATCGATACCGTCATGCGCGGATTTAATGAGGCCAGAAATTTTGCACTCGATGACAATGGAACACAGCTGGCCTTTATTGCCGAACGCGACAGCAGTACTAAAGCGCTTCAGAAATTTTATAAGCTGTGGTATTACAGAACAGGTATGGATAGCGCCCGTCTGCGCGTTGACAGAAATACAACCGGTGTAACAAAAGGACTGACCATTAGCGAATATGCCGTTCCTGAATTTAGTAAGAACGGTAAGAAATTATTTTTTGGATTGATGGCTATCAGAAAACCCAAAGACACTACACTGATAGATTTTGAAACCGCACGGCTCGATGTATGGCATTATAACGATGATTACCTGCAGCCCCAGCAATTGGTTCAGTTAAATACCGAACTGCGCAAAAGTTACAAAGCAGTATTAAACGACAATGATGATAAAATAATTCAGCTGGGAGCAGAAGACGCAGAAAATATTTTTCTGGCCGATGATGGTGATGCCGACTATGTACTGGCTACTTCTACAAAAGGTAGCCGTATTGAAGCACAGTGGCAGGGTTATTATATGCCCACCGCCTGGATCATTTCCACTGTCAATGGTTCAAGAAAACTGATAAAAGAAAAGCAGCGTGGTATTTTCAGTATTTCTCCCGAAGGGAAATATGTGATGTGGTACGATATGCAGCTGAAAAATTATTTTACCTATAAGGTAAGTACCGGTACTATTACCAATATCACTAAGAGCATTAAAGTACCGCTGTATAATGAAGATGATGATCATCCCGATGATCCGCCGCCACACGGAGTGATGAGATGGCACAAAAACGACAAGTATGTTTACATCTACGATAAGTACGATGTATGGCAATGCGATCCCGAAGGAAAAACACCGCCTCATACTATAACCGATGGCCGCGTTCATAAAATTATTTATCGGTACATGCAGGGCGATAAGGATGAGAAATTTATTTCAAACGGGCAAACGCTTGTATTTAAAACACTGAACGATGTAACCAAACAAGGCGGAATAGGCATTCGCGATCATGACGACAATGGTTTTCCCCAATATGAAATAACAGGCGCTTTTCAGATCGGACTTCAGTTAGTAAAAGCAAAGAACGCCAATAAATATCTCTACACTGTTGAAAGCTTTAATTTGTCGCCCAAATTGATAGTAAGTGAATTGAAATCATATGATCTTGGGAAATTGAGAAATATGGATGTAGAGGGTAAACCGTTATTAGCGGATTCTATTTTGCAAAATGTTCTCGCTACTACCAATCCTCAGCAAAAACAATATAACTGGTTAACAGCAGAGTTGGTAAGATGGAAAATGTTCGACGGCAACATGTCTGAAGGCTTATTATTCAAACCTGAAAATTTCGATCCGAAAAAGAAGTACCCGATCATATTTTATTTCTACGAAAGATATTCAAACGATCTGTACCTGTACCGGCCTCCGGCTCCCAGCGCTTCTACGATCAATATACCTTATTTCGTGAGCAATGGGTATCTGGTATTTGTTCCCGATATTCATTATAAAACCGGTCAGCCCGGCGAAAGTGCCTATAATGCTGTTGTATCGGCTGCTAAAAACATGGCAAAAAAGCCGTGGGTCGATTCTACCAAAATGGCTATCCAGGGACAAAGCTGGGGTGGTTATCAGGTAGCATATCTTGTTACACGCACCAATATTTTTGCCTGCGCAGAGGCCGGCGCTCCTGTTTCCAACATGACCAGCGCCTATGGCGGTATCCGCTGGCAAACGGGTGTAAACCGGCAGTTTCAGTACGAGCGCACGCAAAGCCGTATTGGTTATACATTATGGCAGCGGCCTGATCTGTACATTAAAAACTCTCCTTTGTTCAGAGCCGATAAAGTAACTACGCCATTGCTGATCACCCATAACGATGCCGATGGTTCTGTTCCCTGGTATCAGGGTATTGAATATTTTACTGCTTTACGCCGTTTGGGTAAAAAAGTATGGATGCTTCAGTATAATGGGGAAGATCACAATCTGGTAGAGCGCAGGAACCGTAAAGACCTCAGTATTCGTCTGGCCCAATACTTCGATCATTTTTTAAAAGGCGCTCCCGCTGCCCGCTGGATCACTGAAGGCATCCCTGCCACACTCAAAGGAATTGAGTGGGGAACGGAGGTTGAATCACGCAGCTTTTGAAATATACCTCACTAAACTGCGCTTGGCAACAGGTAATAACGTTTCGTAAATAGGAAATGATAATTCGGTTTCGATGGAATATACTGCGGGATTGGGCAGATCTTTTTTATTACGTAATAATTCTGCCTTAATATTCTCGTAAGTATTAACAATGTTTCGTTCCCACTCGTTCACGTATTCGGTTCTGATGGCGCGGTACTTTTCATCATGCTTTTCAAAAAAGCTGAGGTGGTACTGATATACGAGGGTATGGCGGTACGAGCCTTCGCTTAAAAAGAAATATCCTTCATGGGTATCGAGGGGAACAAGGCCCACCGGGAAAATATTCAGTTTATCTTCTACAAACTCATATATTTCTGTACCGCTGCTGATCGTTTTCTGCATTTTCTCTGCCGCATAGGTGATGATATCTTCCAGTTCCTGCATCATTTCATCATCCCCAATGATCTGTTCGTATAATAGCTGCAGCTTCTCCAGCTGAATACCTGTTAATTTTTTGGGAAACTGTTCCTGCAGAAATTTTTTGTTTTCTTTTAATGCCTGAAGGTTATGGTAATGAAAGATCACATCCGACAATTGCGGATATAATTTCGATTCATTGAAATACATATTAACCTGCTGAAGATAGGCGAGGAGTGTATATTTCTTTAACTCAAAATCTATATAACCTTCGGCAAACCATGTTTCTGATAGTGTTTTCATGTGATTACGATTTAAATAGTTTAGAATTCGGGTATGTTCTCAATAACGATTGCAGGCAAAACAATCAGGGTTTGTCGTTTACTGAATTTACAAAAAAAAGACCATGCCAGGAAGAGGTAGTTTAATTTTTTTTACGTTAAAAGTGGGCTCTAAAACAAAGAACCCCGGCTACTGCCAGGGCTCTCATTTGGTACTTCAGCAAAGTCCGTTGCTAAAGAGTTCGTTCTGTAGAAAAGTTTTCGAATTCTTTGGCTACTGCATTCAGGAATGTTGATCCCAGCGCGCCATCGATAATACGGTGGTCGTAACTCAGTGAGAGATACATCATGTGCCGGATGGCAATAAAATCACCCTGTTCTGTTTCAATTACAACGGGTCTTTTCTTAATAACACCAGTTGCCAGAATGGCTACCTGCGGCTGATTGATAATAGGCGTTCCCATTAAACTGCCAAAGGTGCCCACATTGGTGAGGGTAAAGGTGCCACCCTGTGTATCGTCGGGGCGCAGGCGGTTATTGCGCGCTGCATTGGATAGGTTATTAACCTGTTTGGTTAACCCTACCAGGTTAAGCTGATCGGCATTGCGTATTACCGGAACAATCAGGTTGCCGGTTGGCAGGGCTGTAGCCATGCCTATATTAATGTCTTTTTTTACAATCAGTTTATCGCCATCAATACTGCTGTTCAACCACGGGTATCTTTTAATACAGCGGATGATCGCTTCAATGAACA
>Ga0105239_10007321_pt1 | contig 12671 bp, 23 predicted proteins | sample KBSC44metaG_FD_92761 | JGI IMG/M metagenome (GOLD analysis project Ga0105239, IMG submission 92761) | Corn rhizosphere microbial communities from Kellogg Biological Station, Michigan, USA - KBS C4-4 metaG | ecosystem: Host-associated > Plants > Roots > Rhizosphere > Soil | place: Michigan, USA...
ATACTCTGTTTGGTCCGGGGACATCTGCGAGGATCCGTGAGCTCGCACAGGCCGCGCGGGATGTCCGGACAAAACCCACTGGACGCATAGCCGGCTCTGATACAACTCCCCGGATCATTTCTCTGCTCGAGCAACTCTCGAAAATCCCTGTGGCGGGAAAATACGTGGAAGGAGCCGCCAGAGCGGCAAGCAAGATCGGAAGTCTCGGGGAAGAGGCGCGACAGGTTCGGTATGCTCAGACGAGTCCCCTGCAGGATGAGGCTCGCGCTGCCGGGAAGTCTCAAAAAAAACAACAGCGTGAGAAACAAAATAGAGAGCGTAGGCGAAATACGCTCAATTCCCTGGAGACCAAGGCAGGTGTCGGCACATTGACACTGAAAGACGAAAAACAGTGAAAGTTCTGGTCATATCAATGGACGTTGTCGGAGAAGGTCTGGCTTTCGCATTGAGGTGCGTTAAAGCAGGGCATGCAGTGCGCATGTATCTGAGTCCCAAAGCCAATCAGACGATTGGAGAGGGATTCAAAGGCATCGAGCGCGTCAAGAACTGGCTGACCTCCATCCAGTGGGCTGATCTCATACTCCCTACGGGAAATCACGAGTTCATCCCAGCGTTGGAACGAGCCCGGAAAATGGGAGCGACGGTATTCGGCCCCTCGGTCAAATCAACCCTGCTGGAGATCGATCGCGGTGCTGGAATGCAGTTTCTGCAGAAACACGGCATCGAGTGTCCTCCATTCATGACATTCAAGACTCTCAAGGAAGCGGAAGCCCATGTTCGTAAGACCGAGCAGCGCTATGTGTTCAAGCCGATGGGAGATGCAGACGACAAATCTCTGTCGTATTGCTCGAAGTCCCCGGCGGACATGATTTCCCGCTTGCAGCGCTGGCAGAAACTGGGAATGAAGCTGGAAGGGGAGTGCATGCTGCAGGAGTTTGTCGACGGAATCGAATTCGCGGTTTCCCGTTGGATGGGTTCCGATGGATTCGTTGGCAAACACAATGAGAATTTCGAGAGAAAGAAACTTCTGTCCGGTGATGTGGGACCCAACTGCGGAGAGTCAGGAACTATTCTCAAGTACGTTGATTACTCCAAGATCGGAGATGAAGTTCTTTTTCCACTGGAAAAGGATCTTGTTTCCATGGGTCATCAAGGAGATATCGATGTCAACTGCATCGTGGACAAAAAAGGAAAGGTCTGGCCTCTGGAATTCACCTGCCGTCTGGGGTGGCCTGCGTTCAACATCATGTGCGCTCTGCACACCGAAGATCCGGCCCAGTGGATGGTCGATGCATGTAATGGCAAGGACACCTTAAAAACATCTTCGAAGACTGCAGCCGGTGTCGTGTTGGCTCAGCCGGACTATCCCTATTCGAATCTCACGAAAAAGGAGACCGACGGAATTCCCATCTATGGTGTGACAGACGAGAACCGAAAGTACCTGTCACCTCAATCGGTGAAGGTTACTACGATGCCTTCCATGCAGGGTGAGAAGCTGTCGGAGTCTCCGACATGGACAACGGCTGGAGACTATCTTGCGGTGGTGACCGGAACCGGGAAAACCGTAAAGCAAGCCTGTGAGCGTGCGTACGGAACACTGAAAGAGCTGCATGTTCCGGATGGTATGTATCGGGACGATATCGGTGAAGCACTGGAGGAGAAGATCCCGGAGCTGCAGAAACTGGGATTCGCCACAGAGTTTCAGTATTCATGACCACCTATTTCTTATCCCCGATTTCCACCATATTTCAGTACTTTACTGACGTAGGTATTGTCCTGTCCGGAGGAAAGATCAATACGTATCTGGCGGGCACAAGCACGCCGACGCCTACCTGGACAGACAGTACGGGGAATACCCAGAACAGCAATCCTATCATTCTCAATTCCTCTGGTCGGCTCAACAATGTGCAGATCTGGCAACAGTCCAGAGTGCCTATAAAAGTCGTCATCACCGATTCGAACAACAATCAGATAGGTCCGACGTTCGATCAGATCTCTGGAATAGGAGACCCCGGGTCAAATCTCACCAGCTTCTATGGTGGAACCGACACTGGTTCGGCGAACGCTTACATCCTGACCTTCAGTGCAAACTTCAACTCCTATGTGGACGGGCTGGTCGTTTACTGGATTCCAGCACATACCAATACCGGTTCCAGTACCGTCAACATCAATGGCCTGGGTCCTGTCAGCATCAAGAATCCCGATGGCAGCAATGTCACATCAGGACAGATACAGGCCAACGGCATGGTGTCGATGATCTCATCAGGCGGTAATTTCCTGATGCTGAGTTCTGTCGCCACGGGCGGAAATTTTTCGAATGGCAGCTTCACGGCTACCGTGCTCGGCTGTACTACGGCCCCAACATTGACCGTCAGATGGGCCAAAGCCGGAAGACTCGTCACTCTCAACGTGCCATCAACCGGCGGGCTGACGAGTAATTCCACAAGTTTTGGCGTGTCAGGTCTGCCTTCCAATCTCCAGCCTGGAGTGGGCGATCCTAGTCATGTTGTATACGGAGTTCTGGCAACGGACAATGGTACGCTCACGTATGGAGCGGGGGATGCGTTTGTCTCGGCTGCCAGCGGAAACATCACCTTCGAATTCAAAGGCGGTTCATGGACGAGCAGCGGCACCAAGGCTATGGGTGCTTTCAATCTCTCATATTTCGTCGATACCAATTTCGGGTAATCGAGAATGACCGCGACGATATCACCCCCGATGTTCCTTCAGTTTCAGAACCCGAATAATTCGGGGTCTCCGGCTGTCGGATTCAAACTTTTCACCTACCAGGCCGGCACTGCCACCAAGCAGTCCACCTGGACAGATTCCACACAGGCTGTTCAGAACGCCAATCCAATGGCACTGGACGCCAACGGAGTAGCTTCAGGAGGTGCATCGGCAGCGATTTGGGGTGATCCATCCCTGACCTACAAGTTTGTCTGGGCACCGGCCAACGACACTGATCCTCCCAGCAGCCCTATCCGGACCATCGATAACATCAGTTTCCCGGTATCACTTGGGTTTATTCAGGTTCTGACGAGTCAGCCTGTCCTGGCTTCCTACGTTCGCACCGCAGCCGAGATGGCAGCCGGTGTGACGCCCGTGAACTATGCGTATGCGATAGGCGATATTCGCCGTTACGGTGCAGATCCTACAGGGGGCAACGACTCGACAGCAGCCATACAGGCTGCCATCAATCAGCACGCACAAGGCGGCCCAGGGGTCTATAAGCCTGCAGGGACGTACAAAACTGGCACGCTGGTGCCGCCAGTCACGCAATTCGGCTTCCACATGTATGGGGATGGCCCGGGGCGTACGACCCTCATAGCGTCCGCCGCCAACACGCCGATATTCCAGCATTCAGGGACCACGGGCGCTATTGAGTATGGTCTGTTCGAGAATTTCTCGATCAAGGCCCATGCTAGCGGCTCAACTGGGTCGGCCTTCTACTGCTCGGGAATGCGCTCCTGCATCATCCGAAACGTGCGCGGCCTGTCCAACGGCAGTGCGGGGTATAACGCACTCTTTGATTTAGCGGCGTCGCCCAACCCGTGCTACGGCAATATATTCGAGAACTGCGGTCTGGATCAGCAGACCGGCTGGAGCAAGATCTGGTATTGCAACAACAACGGCACCAGCTCCTCAAATAACCCCAATGCCAATACCATCATCAATCCGTGGGTATATGCCAATGTCGGTCTCAGTGTCGCGATCGATGCATACAATTCGACGGTGCTGAATATCATCGGAGGTGACTTCGAGGCCAACACAACCAGCGTCCCGATCACCTTCACTGGCTCGCCCGCGGGCACATCAGCCACCTTGACGGCGGCGTGGTCCGGTGCCACTGGGCTCTACAACATCACCTTCAGTGATGCTGAAGTGCGCTCGGCGAGCTTCACCAATGGCAGTACAGCAGTGGCATGGTTGACCTCGCTTTCCGGGGCGCCCACGAGCAGTGCCACCGTCAATACCGCGGTGATGATTAATATGGGGCAGAACACCACGATATTTGGATCGTGGTTCGAGTTGAACGGCGCTGACCTGTATTACGTACCTCTAGGCGGCTCGAATGGGAGTGTTGTGCAGGGATGCTACTTCTCCACCGTTCATACGGTGAGTTTCGCGGGCTGCACCGGCAATGCGTGGGTCATGAACAATGAGCCGGTAACTCAGAGTTGGGTCAACAATAACGGTACCAATGTACGGCTGAAGCCGGCCGTAGATGTGCCTGCAGCTCCGTCGGTTGCACAGACTGCTGGCTCTGGCGGAACGCTCACGCCAGGGTCTGCCGTAACTCTGACTCAGCCGAATCTTGCCAACATCATGGCGTATCTGCTGCCCTACACATGGACACCCACGACAGCGGCAACGTTCTCTCAGTTTACTGTGACACCACCAACCAACTGGCAGATTGTCGGTCTGTCTGTAGGGATGACACGCAATGCCTCGGGACAGCCCAGGGCAACCGCGATCAATGGTACGAGCAGCGATGGCACGTTTTCTACCGACAACGTGACCAACGATTCTCATTCGCTGGTGGTGGAAGTAACTATCAAGCACATCGATCCATGAATTGACATGACCCAATCCCCCCAAGACCCATCCTGGCTGCCCTGGCTTGGCGCACTCGTGCCGGCGGCGGCTGCCATCGGAGCTTTTATGCGACGGTTTTTCAACACGGTCTCGCGCGCTGAATTGCGTGAGGCGATTCAGGACTCCAACCGGATCATCGATCAGCGACATGCTGAGACTCATGCGCGGCTCGCCCGCCAGGATGAGGAACTCAAGGAGATTCGACAAGATGCCGCAGCCACGCGGGCGATTGCGGCCCGGCTCGAGGGCCTGGCCACGACCGGGAAGTTTCCGAGGATCGAACGATGAGCGCACTCCAACAGGAATTTGCACAAGCCGCAGCGAAACTCATTCAGAAGGCCGCTGAGTTGGGCTATGGCGTTACTATCGGAGAAGTCTGGCGCTCGCCTGAGCAGGCCGCTTTGAACGCCTCACACGGCACTGGAATCGCTCATAGCCTGCATACCGATCGCCTCGCGATCGATCTGAACCTGTTCAAGGATGGCGAATATCTGACCGCGCCAGAGCCCTACATTGAGCTCGGCACCTGGTGGAAAACGCTGGGTCCCGCGTATCGGTTCGGGGGAGACTTCCAGCACCTGAAGGACTATGACCACTTCAGCATTTCGCCGGATGGGGTACGCGCATGAGTATCTGGGACACAATCGCTGCTCCGATCATCGCGATCATCAACAAGGTGGTCCCCGACAAGACTGCCGCGGCGCAGGCGATTGCTACCTTGAACCAGATGCAGCTCCAGGGGCAACTGCAGGAAGAGTTCGCCCAACTCCAGGCCGTCACGAGCTCCCAGAGCGACGTAGACAAGGTCGAGGCGGCAAACACGAATGTCTTCGTCTCAGGCTGGCGGCCGGCAATCGGATGGGTTTGCGGGGCCGCATTGGCCTCGCAGTACATCTTCCGGCCGGTTCTACAGTGGGGATTTGCCTTGGCCCACCAGCCGTTGCCCACGCTGCCAGGCATCGACGATAACCTGTGGCAGCTCATGTTCGGACTGTTAGGTCTGGGTACGCTGCGCACGGTTGAGAAAATCAAAGGGGTGACGAAATGAGCAACGCATTCAAAGATCTGACCGACATGATTGAGGCGGTGTTGCGCTGACAGGTGTCGGTGCGGGTGTCTTGCGCCATTTATCGCAAACGCCGCACGACTGCCAATCAGGTTTGCGCGCTGAGACGGCATCCCACTGATGCTGTTCGCCGTTCAGCTCGCAGTCCGGCTTCGTGTGGTGATCGACGGTGAAAACCTGCCAGAGGTGATACTTCTTTCCGCACTCGCTGCACTCTTCCTCGCGGGTATCCTCCGAGTAGTCCTCGCCCTCGGGCTGATACTCATGTTTGCAGTACGGGCAAATGACGTTGGCGTCGCTGCTCTCGTGTCGCGCCTTCGGCTCAAAGAATTCATCTCTCATGTTTGCTCCGCCGATCCATTGACCGGTCTCCAAGCAAGTACGCATATCAGCACGCCGATCCCATCGCAGATCAACTCCGCGTCAGACTGCGGAGCCATGTTCCAGCCGAAGTGCCACGTTTCAACGAAGAACCATGCTTGACCAATCCAGAACACGGGCCAGTTGAATCGGGAAGGGCGCTTCGGACGGACTGGTCTAGTCCCATCGCGGAAGAATTGCATTACGTTCATTTATCGTCGCGCCTCTTAGTCTCACGTAGAATTTCCAGCAACGCCTCGCGTATTAGGCGGTGCTCAACAATATCGTCAGCCCGCGCGCCGCCGGCCTTGATCGCTTCAGTTTCCTCAAATACGTGCTGACCAAGGTGCTCGAGGAGTACGTCTTTCAAGTGGCTCATGGATTACCTGTCGCACTAACTCGTGAGCCTGGACGACATTACGGCCCGCTCGACCTCCGTCAGATCCCACGCGGCCACCACGAGCCACGCATCGCCGCCGAATCGGCGCAGCAGAAAGGGATCAACGGGGTAACGTTTCGTCCATTCGGCCTCCCACAGAATGTGGTAGTTCTGAAGTCCGCGTTTCGGACGCAGGTGCACAGGGATAATCGGCACAGTAGCGCACCATTCATAACGCCACCGGTCAGTCGGGTCTTTCGGACGCGTCAGTCCGGGCCAGTCCATGCGCACTACTGCGGCCCGCTCGTTGGTCCGGGGCGAACGTTTGCCGAATACGCAGCGATTGGACGCTGGGCGAAACCAGCACTCCTGTAGATGAGCGGGTGCAATCGCAAGCTTCGGCAGGCCCTCTGCATTGAGCCCCGTAGCACGGATGGACTCCAGCGCCCGAATGACCGTCTTGCCCTGCGCTATGCGCTTGTAGATGACGGCGATCTCGGCATCGGCCGAAGTCTGCCGGTGTACGTGGCTCTGGTATTTCTGCCATAGCTCACGGGCCTGATCGCGATTGATCTGTGTTAGCGCCTCAACTTTCATGGTTTCTCCGAAATAACTGTTGTGGATGTAATTTGTTGCATCAGGCTATCAGCGCCGTCTGGGGATGCTCGCCGCGGATCTGGGCCAGCACATCCTCGAGCATGTGGTCGAATCGACAGATCCCGCTACCATCAATCGAATCGGCCAGTCCCAGCCAGTTGCGCACGCGGGCAGCGGTATTGACGCGCCCGACGTGAACCCATTTGCCGAGCATCTTCGCGGTACGCGCCGCGGCCATAGCCTGCGGACTGAACTTGAACTGATCCGAGCCGCCGACGAATACCGCCTTGATCTCCGACCACGGGATGCGCACGCGCTCAATGCCATCCTGGAGGACCAGGGCTCGCGGGAGCTCCTGGGTTCTGGCCCAGAAGATTTCAAAGAGCTCGGCGGTTCGTTGAGCATCGCCAACCACATCGGGGAGGCACACGAATAGAGGACGGTCGCGGTCGGCTTCATCAAGCAACCGCTCCCATGTGGCCTGATCGAATCTCCCAAAACAGCCGTTGTCGAGCGCGTAGGGAATACCAGTCGCGCGAGCGTATTTCGTCAGCGGCGTACGGAGCTGCCAGAAATCCTCGCCATACCGCTCGCGACGCTCGGCAATCATGGCAGGAGACAGGTCTAGCAGGATCTTCACGGCCGAATCGTCTCCACGTCCGTACCATGGTGGTGAGCCACGAGTCTCTGCCGGCCGCCGAACTGCTGCCAGAGCGTGTTGGCGAATTCCTCGTGATAGCCCTTGAGCTCCGCGACCGCCGCCTGGATGTCCTCAACCAGGATCATCCGCGGCGACTCGATGGTGAGCACGTAGTCGACGGACCGACCATTCTTTGGGCACGTCGCGCGGAAGTGTTGGGTGTAAATGTTCACTTGAGCACCATGGAAACCGCTACACTGATCAATACTTGCGCGGCCACATAGATAGCGAGAACGCCGAGGGCAGTCACTTGGGCTCGCCCCGGTCGAGGCTCTTTGCGTACTGGTCGAGCAGTATCCCTATGACAGCCATGATGACGAGTCCAATCCAGGGATGAGTGAGGCACCAGTGGATCATGGCTCTTGACTCGGTGAGTGCTGTGGATGTTGCATTTTGAGCGGGCACGTCCGTACCAGTTCGCGGAATTTGCGACAAGGCATGCATCGGCATTTCCTGGCAGAAGGAAAACTCGCGACATATCCGCAAGTCCGCATGCATGCGTCCCACCACAATCCTTTCATCAGACCGGTCATGGCGGAGGCTCCCTCTTGCCCACTTGTATTCGTTGGACTATTTCCCGAACCTCCAGCCACCCACACGTGCAATCGCGCTCCATCCCGCGAGCCGCGCTGCAGTTGTATTTGTGCCCATGATTCTCAAACGCGCGACTCAACGCCTTTTTGAGCATCTGGATGGTCAGCTTTCCGTTTTTTCTAGACATCTGACTCGCTCACGGATAACTGTTTGTCCCATTCGGCGCTGGTGAAGAATCTCACCGTATCAGGAGGCCCGAACCAGTGAGCCCAGCACCGCGTGCAGACCCGGTTGACTCGAGGCTCTCCAACGCTCCAGTTGTCTGGACTGTGCTTCACATAGTCCATGATGGAAATTGCCGGCTTGGCGCAGCGGCAGGGCGTCAGAACGGGATTCGCTGCCACTTCCGGCGATGACTCCAAGGGACTTGCTTCTCTAGTTGTCGTCTCATCCAGCACGGATTGCTCTCCAGTCTGATCGATCGCCAATACCACCAATTCACCCGCTAACCGTCCCCGTTCACTTCGGAGCATCGGCCGGACAGAGCCAGCCGGTCTCGGTTGAGAAATACCAACCTACTGCGTCTTTCTGATGGAGATTGACGCGACCGTCTGATGCGGTCAGGTTGATCTGAGACTGGCAGCGAGCACAGCAGACCCTGTAAACCGATCCTCCCGGTATGGGCGCCGAGGCTTTCACTGAGTTGAACAGATCCGGGTCGTCGTGCGCCATCGCATAAGTACGAACCTGCTCTGATGTTTGGGGTTCCATGGCTTTCTCAGCGCGGCAATTACAGTCTTTTCCAATGCGGATGGCGCACCAGTGCAAATGCTCACGCGCCAGAACCGGCGCGGCTTTCTCAGCGTTGCGCACAGCCATAGCCGCGCACTTCTCACACACGACGGCTCCATGGATACAACGTGACGGTTCCTTGGCGCCTATCCGACCGCCGCAATCCTGACAGTACTTCCACGGACGCGGTGCAAGTGGGATGCAGGCGCAGACGCGCTCCTTCGGTTCCTCCGGTGATCTTTGGCGACGAGCTTCAAATGCCGTCGCGAGCACATGCCAGAAGTCCTCGCTATATCCACTCCGTACCTGGACGCGGAAGCTTTCCCCGTCTTTCAGTTCCAAACAGTCGAGCACCAGCCGCAGAGAGTCGGTGTGCGAAATCCCTCGAAAGTCGATGCCGCAGTCCGAGCATTTCAGGTCCGCGCGCTCGTGTTTGCAGTCAGCAGGCTGACGCGCGAACGTCTCGACAGCGCGTCTTTGCTGCAACTCGATCAACACGGAGTGCCATGTTGCAGAGAGCGGTGTCCGTAAATTCTCGTCGATCATCTGCTGCAGTGTGCCATCGGATACACGCTCATTTGAGGCCCGGTTAGTATCGGTCACGTGTAGACTCCTCTTGCTCGACCCTGCGAACCTTCCAGCCAAGCCGCTCGCACATCCGACGTGCCGCCTTCTCCGCCGCCTCGGGCGAGTAGAGAGGGATTCGCGTCATTGACAGTTCAAAGCCCCGGCCGTGCAGCTCAAACTTCCAGCGGCCTTTGGGTGCAATCAACTGCGGGACGGCGTAGCACGTCAGGAAAACTGTCACCGTCTCCTTGGTCATAACAACGATCCTCCACACCAGGGACAGTAGTTCCACCATTTATTAGGGGCAGTAGGCATCGATCGACCGCATGCAGTATCGAATAGACCCGCTGTTCTCTGCAGAACCCAACGACAACGGCCCGTCTGTGTGTATGCGGCTCGCCAGTCTGAGTTGACTTTCTGTTCCGATGACGGGTTAGTAGGCGTATTCATCGCAACCCCTGATTCCAGCACCATACGAAGTAGGAGCTTTTGAACCCCTGCATTGGGCAATGCTCCGGATATCTGGATGTCGCCCAACGGAAGCACGCGAAGCCTTCGCCGGTCATGGATCGAACCCACAGGTGCAGGCCATGTCCATTCCATTAAAGTAGCGGCAAGCGGGGGCGTGCCCTTCCTTCGCGATGGCTTTGAGCACACGCTCAGCCTCGGCCATCGTTTTCTCGGCCGCATCCAGCTTGCGCCGCGCTTCCTGCAACTTGGCGCGCAGGCTTTCCCAAGTCTGCGAAGGGGAATCATTCATTTGCATCTCACAACGGCTACGTGATGGAAGTCATGGAGCACAACGTAGCCGAACTCTCCGGCCAGATAATCGATGCTCTGCGACTCATAGTGATTTGACATCACCAGATCGTCCGCGTCGTCGTGCCAGCGAAACGCATCCCGATAGAGCACTTTGTCGCCGGGCTCAGCCAACAGGCGGGCGGCCTCGCGTACCAGCTTTATCGCGTCATATCGCTGATACGTTGGCAAGTTCCGCTGGAACTCGGCACGCTGCTCTTCCGTCCACGGGACGCTTCGCATTTCTGCAGTCGGCGAAGCATTCATGTCAATTCCTCATCGATGGCATCTATGACAGCATCCAACACAGGATTGCAGACCTGACGCTCCATGGAGGCACCTTCAGCGTATCTACCAGCGCCAACACCCTCCCTGATCTCATGGATGCGGTCTTTCAGGCGTTCTGCGAACTGACTGACTGCCGTATCTTCCTGGGCCGGCAACACGCTATTGAGCCAGTCGCGCAGCTCCCGAGCTTCCGGCACGGTCAGCCAGCCGGCATCCACCCAGACCTGGCCAATGCGATTAGGCTGGGCATTCTCAATCTCGGCGATCCGCTCCTCTACGCAGGAGCCCTTGCGAAGTAGCGGGTGAGCTGGACGAAAGGTCTCTGCAGTCATGTTGCCTTCCTCTCGGTTGCTGGCTCCAGAGCGGCTCGGGCGATTACCAAGGCGGTCCGGTGCGCAAGTTCGCCCTCTGACCAGTCTTTGCGCGCCTCGGGGCGCCACAGATCAGGGCAAACGGACTCCTCTGCAATCATGCGTAGGGCGTCACGCAGCCGCTCTATCTCGGCAGCGGCTCGAAGTAGCAGCGGGTCCAGATCCTCTGACAGAGGCATCAAATCGCTTACAGCGACCGCGCGCAGCTCGGCTACAAGATCTTCGGGACGGTAAGCACTCATTTGACTGGCTGCCTATCTTCACCCAACCAAACCCCGTTTTCGATGAACCCATGGAATCGATGGCCACCGGCTCCGTCAGTGCAGAGGATCGATGGCGACACGGTGAGAACGCCTCTACTCGGGATGGTGGCAGTGTGGTTGCTCAAATTGGTAATGAGCCTGCCGGGTCCCGGGCAGTGGGCATAGATGATCGCATCCCAGCTACACCATTCGCCCGGCTCCAATTGGTGCGGCTCTTTGTTATCGACGTAGACTGCTTTCATAAATTCCGCTCCACATTTGATACAGGCGCCCTTAGAACGTCCCCAGTGCCAATCGATATCGTGGCTGCACCTAGCGTTTAGGCCACGCGAGTGAGCTTCCCAGAGCTCGCAGCGAATCGCCTCTAGCCGTACATCTCTGCCGCTCTGACCGAAGTCAGACTCGATCATGTCGAGCACAGCTTCCACCGACTGCATCATCCAATCCGGATAGACTCTAAGATCAGTGGTCCGGTCGCATTGCTCGGTCATGCTGACTTCCTCATGGACTTGGGTTCCTCGTCGCGCTCCAGCGTGACTTTGAACAGCGTGCGCGAGTGGGTATGGAAGGCGACGATGCCCTCGGGCTTCATGAAGCCGGGCGCGGCCGCGCTGCCTTCCGTGCGGAGCCGGTTCAGGGCGTGCTCGACAACGTGGTGCAGTCCGACTCCTTCAGACAGGATCGGCACGACGTGGCAACAACGCGGTGCCCATTGCTGCTTTTCAGCAAGCCCAGTGGTGCGCGTGTAATCCTCCTGCTGAGCCCAGCGACCCACGTTGAACAGGCTCCAGCGCTTCTCAGTGAGCCCGTACTTCCGCTGGATACCTGCGCCCCACCATTCCCCGAAGTGCGCGCCTGCGCCCAATGCGGCCAGCTCATCGGCGTGCTGATAGACCCACCGGCCAAAGCCGTTGTTATCGTCGCCGCCAACGTGCGCGACCCAGCGATTGCGGGAACCGGCGCGGATGTAGTGCGGTACGCCACCAATGTCGATCTGGCAGTCGTAGCCGTGTTCCAGCGTTGAGCCTTCTGCAGGCCGGATATGCACCTGGCCGTTCGTGCCGTCGATCTTCTCAGTGACGATGACCTCGCGGTTAAGGCGGCTGATCTTCTCGAATTCTTGGAACTCGACGGGTGAGCTTTCCATTACAAGGTACCTTTGTTATTCAAGTGGTTAGGATCGGCCAACATGTGCTCAGTCACGGAAATAACTCCTGCGCACTCGGGCCGGCTTGGCCATGCGATTCATGCCGCGGCCGGTGCCATCGCGCGGCGCCGTATCGGGCGGAGTAGGGTGGTTCTTCCAGGTAAGACCGCGACGGGCGCCCCTGACGGTGGCGGCAGTGACTCGCCAGAGCTG
>Ga0105239_10007322_pt1 | contig 12670 bp, 11 predicted proteins | sample KBSC44metaG_FD_92761 | JGI IMG/M metagenome (GOLD analysis project Ga0105239, IMG submission 92761) | Corn rhizosphere microbial communities from Kellogg Biological Station, Michigan, USA - KBS C4-4 metaG | ecosystem: Host-associated > Plants > Roots > Rhizosphere > Soil | place: Michigan, USA...
CGCGTGCTGTGATCGCCGCTGCCGTTGCCCTGGCCGCCCGGGTGCGCGCCGAAGCGGGCTTGCCGCTGGCCGGCGTCGGCGTCGCGCTTGCCGGACTGGTCGATGATCGTGGCGTGCTCCGCCGAGCGCCCAATCTCGGTTGGCGCGACGTCGATGTGGTGTCCGCATTGAAGGTCGAGGCCCACGACTGGATCGCTGACAGTTCGCTCCGCGTCGAGAACGAAGCGAACCTGGCCGCACTGGCGGAGCTCTGGTACGGCGAACGCCCCTGGTTACGCGATTTCGTGCAGCTCTCCGGCGAGATCGGCATCGGAGCCGGGCTGGTGCTGCGCGGGCAGTTGTTTCGCGGGGCCCGGGGGCATGCCGGCGAGCTCGGGCACGTGATCGTCGATCCGCGCGGTCCCGAATGCCACTGCGGCGCGCGGGGCTGCCTGGAGCAACTGGCCGGCAAGGAGGCGTTGCTCGCCGCGGCCGGCGTCTCCTCCCTGGAATGGCTGAGAGCCGACGCGACCGCGGGCAAGGCTCGGGCGCTGGAGGCTCTGGAACACGCCGGCGTCGCCATCGGGCGTGCTCTGCTGTCGGCGCTGAACGTGATCGACCTCGACGTGGTCGTCCTCGGCGGGGTGTACGCGGGCCTGGCCCGCTGGCTGATCCCTGCGGTGCAAAGCGAACTCTCGCGAAGGGTGTCCTCCCCGTGGAATCCGGCCACCGTGCTGGCGAGCAGCCTCGGCGACGACGCAGCCGTCCGCGGGGCCGCCGGTCTGGTCGTGCACGACATTTTGTCGAACTGACGGGTCGCGGCCGGCAGCATTGCCGTTGCGTAAGCGTTTTCAGAAGATGACGCCTCGGTAACAACTTTGTCTCGGCGTCGCCCGAATCCTTGAAGCGGTCGAGATTTTCGCCATATGTTGAAGGCCGCAACATAATCAAGCCCGCGCTTGCCGGAGCACCTCCGAGCAGCGGTCCTCACCTAAGAAAGGCGCCCAGCACATGCGCAAACCAGTTTTCGGTTTGATCCTCGTGGGAGTCGCCGCGTCGCTCGTTTTGAGCGCGTGTAGCTCCAGCAAGAAGAGCTCGTCGGGCAACTCCAGCTCGGCCGCTGGCTCGTCATCGGTGGCGTCGAGCAGCAGCTCAGGCGGTTCAGGCGGCAGCTTCGACGGCAAGGGCGCCAAGGTCGGCATCATCCTGCCGGACACGACGTCCTCGCCGCGCTGGGTCAGCTCAGACCCGGTCGCGCTGGCAGCCGACTGCAAGAAGGACAACCTGAGCTGCGACATCCAGAACGCCAACGGTTCGGCTGCCACCATGCAGACCATCGCCAACCAGATGCTCTCCAACGGCGTCAAGGCGCTCATGATCGTCGACCTCGACTCGGCGTCCGGCGCCGCGATCGAGCAGGCCGCTAACAAGGCCGGCGTCATCACGGTCGACTACGACCGCCTGACGCTGGGCGGCGGCGCGTCGCTCTACGTCTCCTTCGACAACAGCAAAGTCGCTGCGCTTCAGGGCCAGGCGCTCACGCAGTGCCAGCAGGTCAAGGGCAAGTCGGCCGTCAAGTACGTCGAGATCGACGGCAAGGCGAGCGACAACAACGCGCTGCTCTTCAAGCAGGGCTACGAGAGCGTGCTGTCGAAGACCCCGGGCTGGACCCTCGTCTCCGACCAGAACGGCCAATGGGACGGCCCCACCGCCGGACAGGTCTTCAACACGATGCTGGCCGCGACGCCGGACATCAACGCGGTGATGGTCGCCAATGACACCATGGCTGACGCGGTGATCACCGACCTGCAGAGCGCCCACCTGAACGGTCAGGTCGCGGTCTCCGGTCAGGACGCCACTTCGGCGGGCCTGCAGCACATCATGGACGGCGACCAGTGCTTCACGATCTACAAGCCGACCGCCCAGGAGTCCGGTCCGGCCATCGACGCGATCGCGCAGCTGGTCACCGGCAAGACCCCGGCGGGCACCACCACGATCAAGGACACCCAGACGGGCAAGGATGTCCCGGCGTTGCTCGCGACGCCTATCGTGATCACCAAGGACAACGTCGCCGACCCGATCAACTCCGGTGACACCAGCAAGTCCGCGACCTGCACGGGGGCCTATGCGGCCAAGTGCACGGCGGCGGGAGTCAAGTAGCTCTGGCGCGGGGTGGTCGTCTTCGACAGGCTGGAGCCGACCACCCCGCCTTTTCTCGTCCTTGATTACTGATCTGATGGAGGTCGCCGACAGTGGCTGACGAACCGCTTCTCGAGTTGCGCGGAGTGAACAAGAGCTTCGGCCCGGTTCACGTGCTCCACGACGTCGACTTCACGGCCTATCGCGGTGAAGTGACCGCACTGGTCGGCGACAACGGCGCCGGCAAGTCCACATTGGTCAAGTGCATCAGCGGCACCTACGCGATCGACTCGGGCGAGTACCGCTTCGAGGGCAAGCCGGTTTCGGTGCACTCGCCGCGCGACGCCTCGGCGATGGGCATCGAGATCGTCTACCAGGACCTCGCGTTGTGCGACAACCTCGACATCGTCCAGAACATGTTCCTGGGTCGGGAGCGGACGAGGTTCGACCTGCTCGACGAGACCTCGATGGAGCACTCGGCGCAGGAGACGTTGGCCTCGCTGTCAGTGCGCACAGTCAAATCGGTGCGGCAACGCGTCTCCAGCCTCTCCGGCGGGCAGCGCCAGACGGTCGCCATTGCCAAGGCCGTCCTCTGGAACTCCAAGCTGGTCGTGCTCGACGAGCCGACCGCGGCGCTCGGCGTGGCCCAGACTGCTCAGGTCCTCGACCTCGTCCGGCGCCTCGCCGACCGTGGACTGGCCGTTGTGCTGATCTCGCACAACATGCTCGATGTCCTTCAAGTCTCGGATCGGATCGCCACTCTGTTCCTCGGCCAGATGGCCGCCACCGTCAAGCGCAGCGACGTCAACCAGCAGCAGCTCGTCGAGTTGATCACGACCGGACAATCGTCCAGCCTCGATCTCGGGCAGAGCGGTGCACTGAAGGGAGCCCACGCGTGAGCACCACCGATCAGAGCACTGAAGCGGCCGCCAACGACACCCCAGCGCTCGCCGAGAGTGCCGAGGCAGCCAGCGCGTTGGCTGGCGCAGCGGCGACCGCACCCCAGGGCGGCAGCCCGCGCGACTACTTCCGCCAGTACCTGCAGCGGATTCGCGGCGGTGAGATGGGTTCACTGCCGGCCATCACCGGACTCGTCTTGTTGGTGATCTTCTTCCGCATCGTGCACCCCACGTTCGGCGGCCTTTTCAACTTCGGCAACATGCTCACCGAAGGCGCCGGCCCGGTGCTGATCGCCATGGGCCTCGTGTTCGTCCTCCTCCTCGGCGAGATCGACCTCTCGGCGGGCTACGCCGCCGGGGTCTGCGCCATGGTGATGGTGCGTCTCATGGTGGGCTATAACGTGCCGGTGGTCGTGTCGGTGGGAGCCGCCTTGCTGACCGGCGTGGTCATCGGTCTGCTGATCGGGTTGCTCCGAGCCAAGATCCGCATTCCGTCATTCGTCGTCACCTTGGCGTTTTTCCTGGCATTCCAGGGCGTCGCCCTCTACATCGCCAACAACGGCAAGGGCCAGACGGGCGACATCCGCATCACTGACAACTTCGTGAACGGGCTCGAACACGACCAGCTTCCGGTGTGGGGAGGCTGGTTGTTCGGCGCCATCTGCGTCGCCCTTTACGCGGTCATCAAGCTTCTCACGCAAAACTCCCGTCGCCGGGGCGGTCTGCCGACCGAACCGCCTTTGATCATCGCCCTGAAGATCGGCGCCCTGACTGTCGGCGTCTTCCTGGCGGTGTTCGGCCTGAACCAGAACCGGGCGATCAACAAGACGCCCATCCCCCAGAACATCAACGGCAAGATCCAGTTCGTCAAACCGCCGGCGCTCGAAGGCATTCCGTGGGTCGTTCCGCTCATCGTCGCGCTCTTCGTCATCTGGACGTTGATGCTGAGTCGGACCCGCTACGGGCGCCACATCTACGCGGTGGGTGGAAACGAGGAGGCGTCGCGGCGCGCCGGTATCGCGGTCGACCGCGTGCGCGCGTCGGTGTTCGTGCTGTGTTCGTTCATGGCGGCGATCGGCGGCATCATCATCGGCTCCAACGTCAAGTCGGTGAGCGTCAGCAACTACGGGGGAAACACGCTGCTGCTGGCCGTCGGCGCCGCCGTCATCGGCGGGACGAGCCTGTTCGGCGGCAAGGGCCGCATGATCGACGCGATCATCGGCGGCGCCGTCGTCGAGGTGATCTACAACGGGATGTCCGACCTGGTGAAGGGCACCAACAGCTCGTCCGTGCAATACGTGGTCACCGGACTGGTCCTGCTGCTCGCCGCGGCTGTCGACGCCCTGTCGCGACGACGAGCCGGCGCGACCGGGCTGGCCTGACGTGATGTCAGGGCCAGCCAAAGGCGGCTGACCGTGGCGCGTTCAGCTGCGCGCCCGGACGAGATCAGGCGTCACAATCTCGGCTTGCTACTCGAGCAGGTCCACCGCGACGGTGAGCTCAGCCGAGCCGAGCTCACCCAACGGCTCGGACTCAACCGGTCCACGATCGGGACGCTGGTCGCGGGGCTGACCGAACTCGGAGTCGTGACCGAGTCGGTGCCGACGGCGAACGACCGGGCCGGCCGCCCCTCGCACGTCGTCGGACCCAGCATGGACGGTCCGTACGCGGTGGCGATCGACCTCGACGTGGATCACGTCGTCATCGCGGCTATCGGTTTGGGCGGGCGGGAGATCCTCCGGCGCGAAGGCGTCATCGACGACCAGCATCGCGCGCCCGAGGCCGTGGCTGAGCAGATCGCGAAGCTGGTGAAGGAGCTGACTGCCGACGTTGACGCCGGCTGGCCGACCGGCATCGGTGTCAGCATCCCCGGCACCGTGAGCCGGGGTGGCGTGCGCGTCGACCGATCGCCGAACCTGGACTGGAGCGACGTCCCATTCGCCCAGCTGCTCTCCAAGCGGCTCGCCACCGAGCTTCCGGTGCGGCTGGGCAACGACGCCGACCTGGGTGTGCTAGCCGAGCACCTGCGCGGGGCGGCTCGCGATCACACGAACGTCGTGTACCTGACCGGCCGGATCGGGGTGGGCGCTGGGATCCTCATTGACGGCGCCCCGTTGCGCGGCCGGTCCGGCTTGGCCGGCGAGATCGGACACGTGGTGTTGGATCCGGCCGGACCGCTGTGTCATTGCGGCAATCATGGTTGCGCCGAAACCTATATCGGGCAACTCGCCGTCCTGGCGGCGGCCGGACGGGAGTTGCCGCCCGGCCGCGACAGCGCCAGCCTCCTGGTCAGCGCGGTGCAGCAGGGTGACCCGGCCGTCGTCGGAGCGTTGCGACGCTGTGCCGACCCGCTGGGCCGCACCATCGCGACGCTGGTGAATCTGCTCGATCCTGACTGCGTCGTTCTCGGTGGCATCCTGGCGGAGATTCTGGCGGTGGCGGGCGAGGACGTCATCGATGCCGTTGACACTCACGGCTTCGGCTCGCATCGTGGACAGTCCATCTTGCGCGCGGCCGGGTTGGGCCAGTACTCATCGCTGATGGGCGCCGCCGAGTTGGCATTCCAGGAGCTGCTGGCCGACCCGCTCAGTGTGCGCGGCGCCGCCTGATCAAGACAGCGCGCCGGCCTGGCCTTCGAACTGCACCTGATAAAGATCGGCGTACAGCCCACCGCGTCCGAGCAACTCGTGATGCGTTCCGGAGTCCACCACTCGGCCCTCGTCGACGACCAAGATCCGGTCGGCGTTCAAGATCGTCGATAGCCGGTGCGCGATGACCAGCGAGGTCCGGCCTTGCAACGCCCGTGCCAGCGCCGCCTGCACGGCCGCCTCGCTCTCGCTGTCCAGATGGGCGGTGGCCTCGTCGAGGATCACGATCGCAGGGGCCTTGAGCAGCATCCGGGCCAGCGCCAACCGCTGCTTCTCCCCACCGGAGAGACGGTAGCCGCGGTCGCCCACCACGGTGTCCAACCCGTCGGGCAGCGTGCGGATCAGGTCGGATATCTGGGCGGCCTCGATGACCGTCCAAAGGTCATCGTCCGTGGCGTCGGGTTTCGCGTAGAGCAGGTTGCCGCGGATCGTGTCGTGGAACATGTGGGCGTCCTGGCTGACGACGCCGATCCGGTCCCTCAGCGACTGCTGGGTCACCGCCCGCACATCGTGGCCGCCGATCCGCACGGCGCCGGAGCGAACGTCGTAGATGCGCGGCACCAGCTGGCTGATCGTCGTCTTGCCGGCGCCCGAAGGACCGACGAGGGCGACCAGCTCCCCCGGTTCGGCCCGGAAAGTAACACCGCGTAGCACCTCCTGCGTCGGCGCCGAGTCCAGGAGCGCCACGTCCTCCAGGCTGGCCAGCGACACCTCGTCCGCCGTCGGGTACGAGAAGTGCACTCCCTCGAACTCGATGCTGCGGGCATCCGCCGGAAGCTCGACAGCCTCCGGCGCGTCGTCGATCATCGGCGCGAGGTCGAGGATCTCGAACACGCGGTCGAAGCTCACGAGCGCGCTCATCACGTCCACCCGCGCGTTCGACAGCGCGGTCAACGGACCGTACAAACGCGACAGCAGCAGGGCCAGAGTCACCACTGTTCCCGCAGTCAGTTCGCCTTCGAGCGCGTAGTAGCCGCCCAAGCCGTACACCAGGGCCTGGGCGAGCGCAGCCACCAGCGACAAGGCGACGAAGAAGGCCCGCCCGTACATCGCCGACTGCACGCCGATGTCACGTACCCGCGCGGCTCGGCCACGGAAGGACTCGTCCTCGACGTCGGGCCGGCCGAATAGCTTGACCAACAACGCTCCCGCGACGTTGAACCGCTCGGTCATCGTCGAGTTCATGGACGCGTTGAGGTTGTACGACTCGCGCGTGATCTCCTGCAGCCGCGCCCCGATTCGGCGGGCCGGGATCACGAACAACGGCAGCATCACCAGCGAGATGACGGTGATCTGCCAGGAGAGGGAGAACATGACAGCAGACGTCAGCACGAGGCTGATCACGTTCGAGACCAAGCCGGAGAGGGTCGACGTGAACGCCTGTTGCGCGCCGAGGACGTCGTTGTTGAGTCGGCTGACGAGCGCGCCGGTCTGTGTCCGTGTGAAGAACGCCAAGGGCATTCGCTGGACATGGTCGAACACCGACGTCCTCATGTCATAGATCAGCCCCTCGCCGATTCGCGCGGAGTACCAGCGCTGGACGAAGGACAATCCGGCATCGACCACAGCCAGGAGCGCGATCGTGACCGCGATGAGGATCACGACGCGCTTGGAGCCATGTCCGGTGATCTGGTTGACCACCCGACCGGCCAAGACCGGTGTCGCGACGCCGATGAGGGCGTCCAGTGTGATCACGAACAGGAACAAGACCAGATCGCGCCGATATGGCCGCGCGAAGCGGAAAACGCGTCGCCAAGTGCCCTTGGGAATGGTCTTCTGCAGAGCGGCTCGATCGGCCCGACGCATGGACCGGGCGAGCTGGCCCATAGGGGACGGGCCCATTGACATTCGATCACCTCGCCGATGGCAAACGTTCGAGCGCCCGGCGATCTTCCTCTGCCGTGGCCGGACGACCCTGTGTTCGCCGCGGGCGATCAGGACTCGTGGTCGAGCCCCGCCAAGGAGCGTAGCCGCCGGTACTGGGCCTGCCGTTCGGCCGCCTGTTGCGCGTCCTGGCTGCTGGCGCCGGCCCGGAGCAGCAGTGCCTTCACCTCGGCGGCGGCGTCCCGATCGACCTTCAGCAGCGAGTCGACGGTGGCCGCCACTTCAATGCCGAGCCGATCGGCGCCGACAACCCGGGAAGCCAGCCCGATCTCTCGGGCCTCCCGGGCGTCCACTCGACGTCCGGTCAGGCACAGGTCAGCGGCGACGGAGTAACCGACCAGGTCGATGAGGCGTTTGGTGCCACCCAGGTCAGGCACCAGTCCCAGCGTCGCCTCGGCCATGGCGAACACAGCGTCGTCGGCCAGAATGCGCAGGTCGCAGCCGAGAGCGAGCTGGAAGCCAGCGCCGATCGCATAGCCGTGCACTGCCGCGAGGCTCACGGTCGTCGGCGCGGACCGCCAATCGAATGCCTGCTGCCACGTTTCGATCCGCTGGTCAGCCGCCTCGCCAGAACCCGCCGCGAGCGCGGCCATCTGACCATTAGGTGAAGCCAGCAGCGACCTGTCGAGTCCGGCCGAAAACGCCCGGCCCGCTCCGCGGATCACCACGACCCGGACTGTGCCCGGCAACGATCTGCGGATATCGGTCAGCGCCAACCACAGCTCAGGCGTCTGCGCGTTGAGGAAGTCGGGCCGATCGAGCGTGATGGTCGCAAGCTGCGGCGCACCTGCTCGATCGGCCCGACCGAGTTCCAGCCGAACGCCCGCGCCCGGCGCGACGGGAACGGAGGCGGGCGTGTTCAGCGCAGTTTCTCCTATGCTTTGCGGCTGGCTGCCTTGCGTGAGTCGACCTTACGGCCCGGGGCCGTCGATTTGGCGGTCTTCCTCGGGGCCGGCTTAGGCGTCCGGGTCGCGGTGGCCGCTTTTCCCTTGGCCGGACGGCTGGTGGGCGTCTTGGTCGCGTGAGCCGCGGAGGGAGCTGCAGCGCCGCGGGTGCTCGTCACTTTCGTTCGGGTTGCGCCGCCCCGGCTGCGCAGCTGGACGCCGGACTCGGCCAGAACGCGGTGGATGAAGCCGTACGAGCGGCCGTTCTCGTCCGCCAGCTCGCGGATGCTCGCACCCTTTGTGTACTTCTTCTTCAGATCGGTTGCCAGCTTGGTGCGATTGACGCCCGTGATCCGAGCGCCTTTGCTCAGGATTGCCATCTAGCGGTCCCTCCCCTACCGTTGTCCGACCTCTGATATCGGACAAGATCACCCAGATGCTAGCAATGATCTCCGATTACCCCAAAGGATCACGCTAGGTTGATCAGGTCCCGTAGATCGTCGCTCCAGGAGTCCTCGATGCCGTCAGGCAGCAGGATCACCTTTTCGGGCGCGAGGGCCGTGACCGCGCCTTCGTCGTGCGTGACCAGGACGATGGCCCCGGCGTAGGTGCGCAACGCGTCGAGCACCTGTTCGCGACTGACGGGGTCGAGGTTGTTCGTCGGCTCGTCGAGCAATAGGACGTTCGCCGCGCTGGTCACCAGCATGGCGAGCGCGAGTCGCGTCTTCTCTCCCCCGGACAACACCCCCGCGGGCTTGTCGACGTCGTCGCCTGAGAACAGGAACGCGCCGAGGATCTTGCGAAGCTCAGTGTCGTTCAGATCGTCGCGGCCGACGCTGGACGCCGAGGTGCGCATGTTATCGAGAACGGACCGGTCGTGATCAAGCGTCTCGTGCTCCTGCGCGTAATAGCCAAGGCGCAGACCGTGGCCCGGGAGAACGTCACCGGTGTCGGGAGCCTCGATCCCGGACAGAAGCCGCAGCAGTGTCGTCTTGCCCGCGCCGTTGAGGCCGAGCACCACGACCCGGGCCCCGCGGTCGACGGCGAGATCCACATCGGTGAACACCTCCAGCGAACCGTAACTCTTCGACAGCCCGCTGGCTTGCAGCGGAGTGCGGCCGCAGGCCGCCGGAGTCGGAAAGCGGAGCCGGGCCACCTTGTCGCTGACCCGCACCTCGGCCAGGCCGGCCGCAAGTTCGGCAGCTCGCCGGTCCATCTGGTGGGCCGCGCGGGCCTTGGTCGCCTTCGCTCGCATCTTGTTGGCCTGCGCGGCGAGCGATTCGATCTTGCGCTCGGCGTTGGCGCGCTCGCGGCGACGGCGTTTCTCATCCGTCTCGCGTTGCTGAAGATACGTCTTCCACCCGACGTTGTAGACATCGAGCGCGGCGCGATTGGCGTCGAGATACCAGACCTTGTTCACCACTGCGTCGAGGAGCTCAACGTCGTGGCTGATCACGACCAAGCCCCCGGTGTGCTGCCGCAAGAAGTCTCGCAACCAGGTGATGGAGTCGGCATCCAGGTGGTTGGTCGGTTCGTCGAGGAGCAGGGTCGTAGGTTCTCCTCCGGAGTCCTGGAAGAGGATGCGGGCCAACTCCACGCGCCGGCGCTGTCCGCCGGACAGCGTCTCCAGGGTCTGGGCGAGCACGCGGTCGGGCAACCCTAGATTCGCGCAGATTCGGGCGGCTTCGCTCTCGGCGGCATACCCGCCGCGTGCCGCGAACTGCTCCTCGAGGTTTCCGTACCGTCGGATCAACGCCTCGTCTTCCGGCGTCTCCGCGAGCTGGATCTGGATCTTGGCGATGTCCGCCACCAGCTGATCCAGACCGCGGGCCGACAGGACCCGGTCCGAAGCTGTGACATCCAGATCGCCGGTCCGGGGATCCTGCGGCAGGTAGCCGACTGGGCCCTTGGTCGCCAACTCTCCGGCATGGGGGGCCGTCTCACCGGCCAGCACCCGCAGGCTGGTGGTCTTCCCGGCCCCGTTGCGGCCGACCAGACCGATGCGGTCGCCCGGCTGGATGCGCAAGGTCGTCGGGTCGAGCAGGATGCGCGCGCCAGCGCGCAACTCCAAGCCGGTGGCCGTGATCATGAGAAGACTTTCCGTAGACGGGTAGCTGAGATCGGCGAATCGTCGGCCGGTCACTCCCGCTGAATCACCCGTCCAGTTTACCGGGCTGACGCCTCGACAGCGATCTGGCGAACCGCCGACGCCCTACGCTGGCGGATATGCAGTACAACGACGACTCCCGCCTTGACACTTCGTCGGTCTCCGACTCTCGATCCGGCGGGATCGGACGCGGCGGCTTGGCCGTCGGGGGAGGCGGTCTCGGGCTGGTGGGAGTGATCATCTTCGTTGTGATCAGCTTGGTGAACGGCGGCAAGACGGGCTCAGGGGCCGCCGATGTGCTCAGTCAGTTGAACCAAGGGACCGGCGCCGCGGCGACTGCCGACAACGCCCAGCTGGCCGAGGAGTGCAAGACGGGCGCTGACGCCAACGCGAAGTTCGACTGCGCGATCGTCGCCGACATCGACTCCATCCAGTCCTACTGGACGGAGCAATTGCCGAAGCTCGGCGCCCAATACGCGCCGGTGAACACCGTCTGGTTCAGCGGCCAGGCGAACACCGGCTGCGGGTCCGCGTCGAGCGCCGCCGGCCCGTTCTATTGCCCCGCTGACAAGCTCGTCTACATCGATCTGAGCTTTTACGACGATCTGAAGAGCCAGTTCGGCGCGACGGGTGGTCTCTTCGTCGACGCTTATGTGCTGGCGCATGAGTACGGCCACCATGTGCAGGACCTGCTGGGTACTGAGGCGAAGGTCAGGCAAGGCGAGACGGGTCCGACGTCAGGCTCGGTGCGCCTCGAACTGCAAGCCGACTGCTACGCGGGCGTCTGGGCGAATCACGCCTCGACCGTGCCCGACTCCAGCGGCAAGCCGCTGATCTCCGACATCACCCAGGAGGACTTCGCCAACGCGCTCGACACCGCCGGACGCATCGGCGACGACTACATCCAGACCCAGATCGCGCACCAGACGTTCGACCCGGGCACTGAAACGCACGGCACCGCGGTCCAGCGGCAGAGGTGGCTGACGACCGGTTACCAGAGCGGCGATCCCACGCGGTGCGACACGTTCGGAGCGGCGACGCTCTAAACGCTCAGACGTTGAACCCGAGCGAGCGCAGTTGCTCGCGGCCCTCGTCCGTGATCTTGTCGGGACCCCACGGAGGCAGCCACACCCAGTTGATCTTGACCTCGGATGCGAGCGGCCGCGAGCCACCCGTCAGCGCGGTGTTCGCCTGGGCTTCGATCTCGTCCGTGAGCGGGCAGGCGGCCGAGGTGAGCGTCATGTCTATGGTGACGACGCCCAGCTCGGACTCGTCGGCAGCCGGATCGATCCGAAGATCGTAAACCAGGCCAAGATCGACGACGTTGATTCCGAGCTCGGGGTCGACGACGTCACGCATCGCCTCTTCGATCTCTTCCCGGCTTGCCGCGATTGAGGTCATCAGCTTCCTCCTACGTCACTGGTCGCGCTGGCCTCGGCCACCGCGCTCTTCATCGCCATCCAGCCCAGGAGCGCGCATTTCACTCGGGCGGGGTATTTCGAGACGCCCTCGAACGCCACCGCGTCATCGAGCTCGTCGGCCTGCTCGTCGGTCAGCGTCATCGCGCCCCGGGACTGCATCAGCTCGAGAAACACCTCTGACAGCTCGAGCGCGCGCTCGATCGTCTCGCCGACGACGAGTTCGCTCATCACCGAGGTCGACGCCTGGCTAATGGAACAGCCCTGCCCATTCCAGCCGAGGTCAGCGATCCTGCCGCTGGCGAGGTTGACTCGAAGGGTCACCTCGTCGCCGCACGTCGGATTGACATGATGCACCTCAGCGTCGAACTCGGCGGGCAAGTCGTGGTGATGCGGGTGCTTGTAGTGATCGAGGATGATCTGTTGGTACATCGAGTCCAAGGGCACGGTCATCCGAACACCTCACGCACCCGGCGCATGCCGTCAACGAGCGCGTCGATCTCATCTGTCGTGGTGTAGACGCCGAAGGAGGCCCTCGTGGTAGCGGGGACGCCGTAGCGCACACAGACCGGCCGGGCGCAGTGATGACCGGCACGGACGGCGATGCCTTGTTCGTCGAGTAGCTGCGCGACGTCATGCGGGTGGGCGTAAGGCACGGTGAACGCGATCGTCGCGCCTCGATCGAGGTTGACGTCCGGTCCGATGACGCGCA
>Ga0105239_10007323_pt1 | contig 12669 bp, 12 predicted proteins | sample KBSC44metaG_FD_92761 | JGI IMG/M metagenome (GOLD analysis project Ga0105239, IMG submission 92761) | Corn rhizosphere microbial communities from Kellogg Biological Station, Michigan, USA - KBS C4-4 metaG | ecosystem: Host-associated > Plants > Roots > Rhizosphere > Soil | place: Michigan, USA...
GGCCATGGTTCCCAGTCGACGCCACCGGTCCGCGTGCTGTCCCCCCCCGCGCCGCCTGGACCGCCCGATTGTCCGCCGCCACTCATCCCGCTGACGCCGGAGCCGCCGACGCCGGTGCTGCCGCCACCGCCGGAGCTGCTGCCGCCGGCTGCTCCGCCACCACCGCTTGCCCCTGCGTGCGTGCCGCCATTTCCACCGCTGGCGCCGCCCGACCCGCCTGGACTGCCTGAACCCCCGGGACTGCCGGAACCGCCCGGACTGCCGGAACCGCCCGGGCCCATGGATCCGCCAGAACCGCCCACGCCTCCGGAGCCGCTGCCGTGACCGCTTGCGCCCGTGCTGCTACACGCGGAAGCGAGACCGGCCGCGATGGCCAAGGCCACCACGACCGCAGAGAACTGGTGTGCGTTCCGGCTGGCTGAATTCATCGGCATCTCCCGGAGCGAGCAATCAGTGGCTGGACAGGGCGGAGAACTGATCCGTGTGCGAGCGGCGGCGGTCATGGGCGGGCCACTCGACCTGTTTAGATAATTGCATATTGTCGCCCTCCCCGGTAGCACGGAGTGTGTCGGGATTCGCTGCGGTGCACTGACATTCCTTCCGTCGTATGCGGGGCGTTGAACTTTCGACAGCGGCGACGGATCGTCAGCGCTTCTCGTGCGCAGTCGGCTGGGAGCCCGCAAAGACTCGATGGCATGCCGATTGCCTGATCGCGGGGTGTGCTCCCCTCCGGCTTCTCGCTGCTGCTGCTGCTCGCGCTGGGAAGCGACGCCCCGATGGCGGCCGTCGGAACAGCGGCCCCATCTCCCGCTGTCGTTGCCGAGTTGCGGGCCGGCGTCGGCGCGCCGCTCGGGCCGATTGGCCTGGCGGTGGCCGTTCCCTTCGGGAGATTCTCCGTCGGGGGCGGGCTTGGCGTCGCCGACGTTCGTCTCCATGAGGCGCTGTTCGGACGAGTGGCACTGATCCAGGGCGGTCGCCTTCGGCTCTCGTTGGAGCTGGGGTGGTCCGACGGCAGCACCACAGAGGCCGTCACCACGCTCCCGGATGTCCGGCTCTCCTCGACACGCGGCGGGAACCGCTATGACGCCAGCCTGGCGGCGGAAGTCGGAATGGGCCCGACCTGGCTGGGGCTGCAGGCTGGCCTCGGCTATCTCGATGGCAACGCCAGTTGTTGGCAGCAGAATCTCATGACGAACGTCTTCATGCCGTGCGACCCGGGGTTGTCCCCGACGGCGTCGGCCTGGCTGCCGTTTCTCGCCCTCTCGCTCCGCCACCGGGATCAAGGCGACGCCGACAGTCCCGATGCTGGGGGAAACCAGACGGGAATGACGGAGGGCCCTCAACTGCGCATGTTTCTCGCCGGCACGCGAATCGAGCGCACCGACGTCTTCTCTGATGGTCATTTCGACGGCGCCACCAGCGAGAGCGGCAGCATCGATGGGGAGTTGCTCTGGGCGAGAGGCAGGTTGTTTCGCTACGGGTTTGGTCTGCGCTACGAGGTCGCACGGGTATCCGACACGTACCCGGACCGCGGCGGCTACGACCACTTCGTTTATGCACCCGTGTTGCTGGGCGCGGCGCTGCCCCTCTCCGGCGCAAATCAGATCGAACTCATGGCCGGGGTGGGCATCGGTATCGGGTTCGTGCGCGGCGGGTCGACCTCCGACCGCTCGGACTACCTGCGCGCGGGAGGCCCAACGATGGAGCTCGCCTTCACCTACTGGACGCGTGTCACCCGCGGCCTGGATCTGTCGCTGGGCCTGGCGATGAGGGTGTCGGTGCTCGGCATCCAGAATGGGGCGGACTATTTCCGCGACAACTCCGTTCTGCGGGGCGTCCTCCCCTTGCGGCTCGGCGTCCGCTGGTCGTTGTGACCCCCTCGTCTCGCGGCCCCTATGCGTCACGCGTGTCGCGGCCGCCAATCCGTCGATTCCGGGCCGCCGGTTCGGACAGTCGCCCCGACAGCTCACCGAACCCGGCGCGCGATCTGCGCCGGCCCTCAGGGGCGGCGCAGGCCTACTCGCGCTTCTTCTCGATGACGCAGAAGCCGTGACCAAAGGGATCGCTGCAGAAGGCGATCGCCGGGTAGGTCCCCTCGCTGGTGAATGACTGCTCGACCGTGGCACCGGCGGCCTGTGCGCGGGCGAGCGTGTCCGCGAAGTCGTCCACCTGGATGTCCAGATGGACCGGCGTCCAGTGGCGTTCGTAGCGACGGAGGTCTCCAGCACCTGGAGCGGGCCTGCTGCCGGCCTTCTTCTCGAGGAGCCACACCTCGGCGTTGTCCGCCGCGAGCGCAATCCCCCCTGGGTACTGCTGCGGGAGCTTCCGAAAGCCGAACACCTCGCTGTAGAACCGAAGACCGTCCTCGAGGGAGGGAACGTCGATGCTGATGGAGAGCGACACCATGCCTTCGTTCTACTCCATGTCCGTCGAGTCACACGACGGACAGCGTCGTCGAGCTCAGAGATGGAACTTGGATGTCAGATAGTCGTCCAGCGCCTGCTCGGTCGCCGGATCGGCAGGTCCCCGCACGACGATCATCTCGGCGACGATTCCCTGGAAGCCGTAGGTGTCGAAGTCCCACGCGCCCAGATACAGCGGGGCGTACCCGCCGGCGGGCGGGTTGGCGATCGCTTCGGAGGTCCCCGTCTGAAGTTGGCCGTTCAGGCGAACCCGGAGCTGCCTTCCCTCCGAGGTCGAGACGATCAGCCGCTGCGTCGATAGCACGAAGTCCCCCCCCACAAGCAGGCGGGAAGCTCCCGCTTGAAGAGACAGCGCCGGAGTCGTCTCTAGCTCGATGAAGAACGTGGGAGGCGAGGGTGGCGGCGGCAAGTCCGGTTGAGGCGGCGACGCAATCCAGGGGAGCATCGCGGTCGTCAGGACGGATTCGTGAGTCACCTCGCGCTCGGCCAGGAACAGCACCGCCACGGTGAAGTCCCCGCCCAGCGTGAGGGCGTCCTGTTGCGCGGCGGTCGGTTCATGCTCCGAGATGAAGCGATTCCGCCCGTTGAAACGAACGGCCCCATGGCCGTTCAACCGCGTCGTGGTCGGCATTTCTTCGACCGCAGACTGGGCGGTGAAGACGTGCCGGTACCCCGAGCGATCGGTCCACGTCATTTGAGCAGTGCCGGGCGCGTCGATTCCCACGTCCGCGTCCAGCCATACGACGATTCCGCTGAGCTCTAGGGACGGCGGCGGAAGATCAGTCATCGCGTCGGTTGCGGCGTCGCCACCACCCATCGCGCCATCGCGGCTACCGGTGTCCCCGGCGGCGCCCCTGACGACGACATCCCCCCTGCTCGTGGCGACGTCAGCCGGTCCGCCGTCGTTCCGTGCCACCGAGCCGCTGGCGCCACACGCCACCAACGCAGCAGCCGCCGACAACAAGAACAATCGCGCGACCAGGGAACTGGGCAACATGGTCACCCCACGGTAGCATCCTGGCCGCCGGGAGGCAGCTGTACTGCGCTCCTGCGAAAGGGTGAACAGATGGGAATCCGTGGGTCAGTTGGGCGAAACGGCGTGAACGACGCCCTGGACGTGCAAATCGTTCAGACACTCCTCAATCGCTTGCCGCTCGAGCCGGCGTCACCGGCCAGCGTGACGGGCTACTGCGACGATCAGACCGTGTTTCTGATCGACCAGCTTCAAGAGCGCCTGATGAACTTGCCGCTTGCAACTGGACTGGTCGCTCCCAACAGCGGCACCTGGTACGCGTTGAACAAGCAGAGCGGTCCGGCTGGCGCACGCAGTCTTCACTTCGAAGAGACAGTCACGGCGTTGCAGTCCGAGATGCTGAACTTCGCGCAGCGGTTCATCAAGGATGCCGATGTGCGCGCTGCCTACGTCCAGAAGGCGGAGGACGCGTCACGAGAGCTGTTGCAGGCTGTCGACGAGGGAGCGATCACGCCCATGCAGGCGGCATCCGACGCGCAGGCGTTGCGCAACGCCCTGCTGGACTCGGCCCGTATCAAGAGCAGCGACATCGGTCGTGCGGCAGCGCAAGCCGAGAAGGCGACCGGCCTCTCGATGGAGGCGCTGCTGTCCAAGTATTCGCGACGGCTGTTCCAGCGGGAGTTCTCCGAGCTGGCCACCGCCGAACAAGATCTGGTCTACATCGAGATCGCCAAGGCGGCGGGGCGGCCCAACCCGAAGTTCACCGGCGCTGCCGCCCGGCTGGGGACCGCGGGAAAAGGCCTGATCGTCATCTCCATCGCGGTGGCGGTCTACACCATCGGTTCCTCGGATCGGCCAGGCCGCGAAGCCGTCAAGCAGGGGGTGACCGGTGGCGCCGGCTTCCTGGCCGGCATGGGCGGGGGAGCGCTCGCCGGTCTCGCCTGTGGACCGGGCGCACCGATCTGCGTGGGCGTGGGCGTCTTCGTGGGCGGTCTCTTCGGCGCGCTGGGAAGCGACTTCGCCTTTGACGCCATCTGGGAGTGACCGATCCCCGACCGAGTGGCATGGAAGCGATACAGACCTTCACCGTCCGGCCTCTCCAGGAGTCGAAGGGAGACTCGCGCCTGCTCGCGGATGGCAACGACGTGGGCCGGGTCGAAGGCCTGGTCCTGGAGGGACAGTATCGCTGCGCGCCAGGGTTCCTGGTCGTAACGTCTGACGACAGCCCCTTCGAGGAGCGCCTGCACTTCTATCTGCTGGATCGGTCCTACGGGCGGCTGGACGACGTGACGTTGGGCCGGATGTACAACCCCGGCATCTATCGTGAAGTGGTGGTGGCGCCCGATCGCGACGTCCTCGAGTTCACGTTCTTTGGCGGCGACCGCTGGCGGCTGTCGGTAGCGGGGCAACCGGCGCGCAGCTGGCTCCCTCGGCCCTTCTCTGCCGTGACCAGGGCTGGCGCGTGGGCGGCGCCGCACCAGCTCGAGCTGAGGAGAATCGACCGTTAACTAGGCGGGGCCGCCACGGTGGGTCCCGATCCACCACGTGGTCCCGCTGGGGTCGGTCACGCCAGCCGTGCGGTCGCCGTAGTCCTGGTCGCGCGGCTCGACGACGGACTGGGCGCCCGCCGCCAACGCGCGCTGGTACGTCTGATCCACGTCCGGCACGTAGACGTGAAGATAGACCGGGGTCGGCGCTGCGCCCGGGCGCTCGCCGACCATGATGATGGAGTCGCCGATGCGCAGCTCGGCGTGCCGGATGCGGCCGTCAGCCTCGGTGTGACGGCGCACCTCCCGTGCGTCGAAGACGCGGGCGGCAAAGTCGAGCAGCGGCGCGGCGCTGCTGACCACCAGATAGGGCGACACGGCAGGGCGGCCGGTTGGTGCACCCGACGTCGCCTTATCGGAGGGCCTGGCGTGGCGAGGTTGGTAGACGCCGAGGACTCCGCCTCCGGGCAGGGTCACGTTCGTGAGGATGCCCCAGCCGTGGTCTTGCGGCGCGGAGCAAATCACGCCTTGCTTCGCCAGCTCACCAACGAACGCCTGCACGTCGTCGCACATCAGGTACTGTTGGTGAACGCTGTCCTGCTTGCCTTCGTGGAGCGCGAGCTCGGCGGGTGGCAGCGCGAAGATGAGCCGCCCATTTCCGGCGTCGACGTGAGGCAGCCGCAGGACGTCACGCAGGAAGGCGCGGTCGCCTTCCCAGTTGGTGCTGTAGATGACCGAGTGAGCGCCGATGAGCATCGCTTGGGTCCCTCCGCGCCCGGAGCATGGCATGGGCTGTTCTGGTACGCCCGCGCACCATGAGGCCTGGCATGAGACCGCCCGGCATCTTTTCTTTTAAAGATAGCGGGCGATCTGGCAGTCTGAGAGATGACCGCGATCCGTGTAAAGGCCTCCAGGCGACCCGTCGCACCCTCCCTCTCCCAGGACGCCGAGCGCAAGCTGCGGTCATGGTCGGCGCGGCGGCTCGTCGTCGCGGCGATCGCGCTGTGCGGAGTGGTTCTGCCGGCGGCCGGGGCGCGCGCCGACAACCCGATCGTACAGACGAACTTCACGTCCGATCCGGCACCCATGGTCTCGAACGGGCGGGTCTACCTGATCACCACCCACGACGAGAACGCGGCAGGGCAGCCCTGCAGCGCGGTGGCCGGTTACACCCTGTGCCAGTGGTTCGCCTACTCGTCGGCCGACATGGTGAACTGGACCGACCACGGTGTGGTGGCCAGCTGGAAATCGTTCAGCTGGGCCAGCACGGCCGCCTGGGCGCCCCAGGCCATCCCCCGCAACGGCAAGTTCTACATCTACGTCCCCCTGAACAACACCTCGGGCGCGACGAACATCGGCGTGGGCGTTTCCACCAGCCCCACGGGCCCGTACATGGACGCCATCGGCAAGCCCCTGGTCACGGCAGGTTGCCCGGGAGGGTCGGGCGACATCGATCCGACCGTCTTCATCGACGACGACGAACAAGCGTATCTGTACTTTGGAAGAAGCGTCCCCGGCTACGTGAAGCTGAACAGCGACATGACCTCGTACACGGGGGGCGTCCAGTGTCCCGCCGTCAACGCGCAAAGCTTCGGCCCCGCGTCCGCGGGCGGCTTCCCCTCACAGTACGAGGAGGGGCCGTGGATCATGAAGCACGGCACGACCTACTACCTCGCGTACGCCGCCAACAACATCCCGGAGGACATCTCCTATTCCAAGGCCAGCGCCCCCACGGGCCCCTTCACCTACGGGGGGACCATCATGAAGGCGATGGGCGCCAGCTTCACCAATCACAGCGGCATCATCGACTTCAACGGGCACTCGTACTTTTTCTATCACAACGGTGCCTTGCAAAAGGGCGGCTCGGTCCCCTCGAACGGCGACGGCTATCACCGCTCGGTGTGCCTGGAGGAGTTCAAGTACAACACCGACGGGTCAATCCCGACGATCCCGCCCACGACCGCCGGCCCGCAGCCGCTCGCCAACCTGAACCCGTTCCTGCAAACCGAGGCCGAGACCATCGCCTGGGAATCCGGCGTTCAGACGGAGGTGAGCAGCGACACCGGCGGCGGCATGGACGTCACCTCGATCAACAACGGCGACTACATCAAGGTGAAGAGCGTCGACTTCGGAACCGGCGCCACTTCGTTCGACGCGCGGGTGGCCGCGAGCAGCGGCGGCGGCAGCATCGAGCTGCACCTCGAAAGCGTCAGCGGAACGATGATCGGGGCCTGCCCCGTGGCAGCGACCGGCGGCGCGCAGACCTGGGCCACGCAGACCTGCACCGTCACCAGCACGACGGGCGTGCACGATCTCTTCCTGAAGTTCACCGGCTCCGGCAGCGGCAACCTGTTCACCTTCAACTGGTGGAAGTTCGGTGGCCCGGGAGCGAGCTCCACCGGCGGCGGCGGCATGGGCGGCGCGACGACGACCGGAAGCGGCGGGGCGGGCGGCGCGAAGGGCTCGGGCGGGGCGGGCGCGGCTGGCGGTAGCGGAGCGTCCTCCACCGGTGGGTCCGCCGCCGGCGGTCACGTCGGCACAGGAGGAACCGTCGGCGCCACCGGCGGTACCACCGGCGCGGGCAGCGGCGGAACCCCGGGCAGCGGCGGCGCCGTCGCGACCGGCGGGACCAAGGGCAGCGGCGGCGCGACCGCCAGCGGCGGCACCCAGGGCAGCGGCGGCACCGTCGCCACCGGCGGTGTGACCGGCAGCGGCGGCTCCGGGACGTCAGGAAGCGGCGGCGCCTCCGCGGGCAGCGGAGGCACGGACGGGAACGGGTCCGGTGGGTGCAGCTGCGAGATGGCGAGCGGTCGAAGCGGCGGGACGTTCGGAATCCTGACGCTGCTGCTGGCGTCCATCTGGACCCGTAGGCGCCCAAGACGGCCGCGTGGGATGCGCTAGCAGACAGGGCTCGGAAGAGGTCAACGGAGCGGTATCTACAGTTCGCCTTCGACCTTTGGAGGCCTGCCGACGGTGGCCGTCCAGACGTTTCCGGTCCTTCGGAGCGAGCCGAAGGCCGAACCACATGCGGAAAGCGCACGAACTCCCGGCGGCTTCGACGGCCAGTTCGCCTCTTCCATCGTGGCATTGAACGGCCATCCAGTTGGCGTCTCCGAGTCAACCAGCAGCAGAACTACTTCGGGGGACGGACTCCGCTCGTAATTGTCGAAGTCGAAGCGGATCACGTAGCCATCCTGCAAGCACTCTCTCTCAGGGACGCGTGTCCAGTTGTGACCGAAGCGGGCATCGACGAAGATCCGCCCGGAAGACATTGCACGCTCCTGAACACACGCCTGTTCGAGTCCGTATGGCTGTGCATCGTACGTCTTGACCGTTTCTTTCAGCGCTGCCACCGCCATCTGACAGAAGGCACTGGGCGCCGCCGCGGGCCCGCGTCCGTTCGTTAGTTCGTGGTGGCTGCACCCGAGAACCGCGAGAGCGACCATCGCAAGAAAGACCAACCTCACCGCCCCGCGCCTCCGAAGTGATGTACGGCCTGCGGATCGATGGTCAGGGAAATCACTTGCAGTGTGTGCGGATTCACTTCGACGTTATCTTCCCTCGCTGCGATCAGATAACCGACGCGCAACGCCGGAAGCTGCGTTGAAAGGTCTGCCGCGACACTCGTGCTTCGACAACCCAGGATGTCGAAGTGGGTGACGGTAGTGCCCGCCAGCGCCTGCTTCAGCCCGCTCATTGTGGTCCTTCGTCGGCAGCAGTGCGTTCTCGCCGCTGAGGGCATGGCCATAGTAGACGACGTGGGTGTACTGAGCGGCCTTGACCGCAGCCTCCATCTCGGACGCGTTCCGGATGAAGACGAATCGGGCGCCGGTGACGACGGCGTCGCTGCCCATGAAGACGGCAAGGGCAGTCCGCAAAGCAGGCTCGAAGGACTCGCGGTTCTCCTTGGTCAGTACGAAGGTCTTTCCGATGCTTCTGTGTGCCGCATCGCTGAGAGACATTCGTGCCGGCACGCCGTACACCACGAGAACTCGAGGAATGGCGGACACCCGACGAGTGTGCCGCAAACCCTGTCGACCCGCCATAACCGGGGAGTCCAGTTCCGCCGCCTCAGCTATCGCGTCTGGTGAAGCTTCTCCGGTGCGTTGAGTTCGAACTCGGCGAACTCCTCGCTACTCAGACAGCGCGACTCAATACCTGATCAGCGCGTCCACGCACGCGCCGTAGTCGACCGGCTCCCCGTCCCACATGGGCAGGGGGAAGGTCCCGTCGCCATCGGGCCGGCCGCCGTCGCGCGCGTCCCAGCCGCCGTCCGTCCATTCGAACACCCCGGGCTCGGGCCGGACCGCCGGCACCGCCGCGAGGCGCTTGCCGCTAGGGGCGAAGGCGTCGACGTCGCCACTGTTCGTGACTCGCAGCTCGAAGCCGCCCTCGTGGACCTGGCGATGGTGAAACGAGCAGAGCGTCAGCAAGTTGTCGAGCGACGTGCGCCCGCCGTGCATCCAGTGCTGAACGTGATGACCGTGAAGAAACGCGCGATTGGCGCATCCAGGGAAACGGCAATGACGGTCCCGGAGCACCATGGCCCTGCGGATGGCCGAAGGGATCGCCCGCGTGCGCCGCCCGATGTCCAGCACCTGCCCCTGGGCGCCGCTGACCGCGACCACCAGGCCGCCATCGCAAGCCACTCGTCGTAACGTTTCCGCGGAAACGCGGGTCCCGTCCCCCAGCGTCGCCGCGAGCGTGTGGTCGTCAGAAACCAGGTCCTGGTCCACGTGCAGCACGACCTCAGCGCGCGGCCCGTCGGTGCCCGGCGCGGCCGCGCTGTCGTCCTTGCGTGCCAGGAACGCCGATACCAGGTGCACCAGCGCGTCCACAGCCGTCGCCTGCGGGGCAGGGGAGGCCTCGTCCCGACCGACGCGCGCGCGCACGGCAAGGCTGCCGCCTTCAGACGCCATGGCCGCACCCGAAAGCGCCCTCCGTCCCGCCGTGAGCGCCTGCATGACCAGCTCCGCCTCGTCGGCCGACAGCACCACTTCCAGCTTGACCAGGCCGTCGCCGAGCGTCCGCGCCCGAACCTGGCGCTCGGCAGCGTGCTCCCTGTCAGCCTCCGTCGCGCGCCGGAAGCCGCGACAGATCCGCTCGAGCTGGGCGCCCGTCGCGGCGAGCGCGATCTCCAGCACCCGTTGTTCGTTGTCAGGCGTCGCGATGCGCGTCACCGCCCGCACCTGCGCGTAGGACAGCCGCCCCTCGCCGAACACGCGATCGATCGCCGGCAGCATCCCGAGCGCCCGCGCCACCCGCACCTTCTCACGCGCCGCCCCCGGATCGATCCCAATCCGCCAGGTCAGCCAATGCGCGCAACTCTGCGCCCCCTGCCGATGCCACCCCTCCGAAACGTCAAACAGCCGGACACACGTCAACAACCGATGCGTGGCAACGTTCACGCGCCCCGCTAATCGAGCGATCTCTTCGCCCAATGCAATGTGATCTGGTGATGAATCAAGCATGGCGTTTCATTGGCACTATACTAATGTTCAGCCTCGGCAGCCACCGGTCGCAATTGACCAACCGAGTTTGAAACGGGAACAGATGTCAGTTGCGCCGGAAATGATAGAAGCAGCGGAGGTGCTGGCTGCTGTCGAGACCCAGTACTAAATGCGGGAGCCGAGAGAGCCGGCGTCATCAAGCATCTGTTCCGTATCGGCACGGGCGACACCATCAACTTCGGAGCGTGGGAAGGGCAACTCTACCGGTTCAGCCCGGACGGCGCGGTCATCCGACCTATGGAAACTGGTGAACGGATGAAGTCAGCATCGCGTTGCATTTCTACCCTGGACAGCCTGCCGGGCGGCGTCCTCCTCCTTCTAGCCCTGTCGGTAGCAGCTGGGGCGAGTTGCCGCGGCTGCGGTCAGCGGCAACCCCGCCGTGCTGAACCGACGTGCGCGGTCCAGGACTGCGCGACGGGAAAGACGGTGGACGATGGTTGCTCCAGCGACGGGCGGTGCCTCTCATGCATCAACTACTGTGCGCCAACGGGACAACCACGGGCGAAGTGACTGGTCTGAAGATGCCGACTGCGAATATCGGCGAGTGGCCACCACTTCGACCGACCCTCCTCAACCGCGTTCCAGGACGCCGTCGTTCGGCAGGTCCCGCCCATGAGAGCCCATCGTTCGCCCGACCTTCGCGCCCCCGACACTGACGACCGGGTCACCACGACACCTGTGATAGCGCGACCGATCCGCCGCTCACATGCGCATCACTCCGGACCAGCAAATCCAGCCGTCAGCGACCGTTGTGTGCCTTTCTATCGAGAACCGCTCCGCTAGCGTCATCGATGGTGATGCGTCAAGAACCAGCCGACGCCCCCGGTTCCGACGGTCCGTACGATCATCCGTCTTCGCTTCGCGCGGCGTGGCCACGTTCATCGAGTTCCGTGGCCGAGGATCGCTCGCCGTCTGCTTCGCCAACGCCACGTCGTCCCCGGATGACAGCCGGGTCAGGACGGTCACCGTTTCAGATAGCCGGCGTCGATGACTGATAGGTCGGACTCTCGGACGACGATCCGGGCGTTCATCCCTATGGCGAACGCGTTGGTGCGGACTGTCCACTGGCGGTCTGCGGGGTTGGAACGCGACAGTGTCGCGTCGACTGGTAGGCGCCAGGGCCATCCGCGGGACTCGGCATAGTGTCGCGCGACCTCGATGATTCGGTCGCGAAGGTCCGGAGTCGGTGTTGTCATGGTGACGAAGTGGCGGGTGCGCCGGGCACCTGGGAAGGTTCGGGGATGAACTGTACTGGGAACCTCTGTGTGCCTACGATGATGTTGCCGATCTCGGCGCCCTCGCAGAGCAGTTGTTGGATGGAAAGGTAGCCGTTCCTGATCGGAAATCGGATACCGGTTACCAGTCCGGCCAGGCCTCGGACAGACAGTTGCGCGATAGTCTCTGCCAGTCCTTCTTCGAGGTACTTGAGAATGGCCGATACGGTGCCGATCACTTGGGCGCCAGACGCCCGATCGGTCCCAGGAGTGCTAGACGTGCCGGCCTCATCCCAGCGGGGATCACATTTGCCGGTGGCGGAGAACGTCCAAGTGACGTGGCGGACGACCGTCGAAGCGCAGTCGAACGTTTCTCCACCCCCCTCCTAGATTGACTTCCCCCACCTTCCCGCCTAGCTTCGGGGGCCTGTGCGACTTCTCTTTGCGACCCGACGGAGACTGAATGCCGAACGACGCTGACGCTCCCAAGTATCCGGACTTGCGCACCAGTCCGGTGATGATCGGTATCGATGTGGGCTCGACCACGGTGAAGGCGGCGGTGGTGGACCCCGATACCAAGCAGATCATCTGGTCGGATTACCAGCGGCACCAGACGAAGCAGGCTGAAAAAGTCGCTGAGCTGCTGACGCAAATCGGTCAGGATTTTCCGAACTTACCGCCTGGCTCCATCCGGTGTTTCATCACCGGATCGGGGGCGTCACCGATGGTGGTCCCCATCGGGGCGAAGTTCGTTCAGGAGGTGAACGCGGTCACCCTGGCGGTCGAAGAGCTGCACCCGGATGTCGGGTCGGTCATCGAGCTGGGGGGGCAGGACGCGAAGATCATCATCTTCAAAGAGGGCAAGGCGGCCCCTGAAGAGGTCACGCCTGAGGGCGAGACGACCGGGCACGCGGAAGGCGACCTGGGGTCGGGGGTGGATGTCAAAGCCACGACTTCCAAAAAGCGGAACAAGACCGCCATCGCCTCCATGAACGACAAGTGCGCGTCCGGGACGGGCGCCACCATCGACAAGTGCTTCATCAAGGTGGGCATGCCGTCCGA
>Ga0105239_10007324_pt1 | contig 12668 bp, 12 predicted proteins | sample KBSC44metaG_FD_92761 | JGI IMG/M metagenome (GOLD analysis project Ga0105239, IMG submission 92761) | Corn rhizosphere microbial communities from Kellogg Biological Station, Michigan, USA - KBS C4-4 metaG | ecosystem: Host-associated > Plants > Roots > Rhizosphere > Soil | place: Michigan, USA...
AACAAGCGATCAGGCGTCGAGATTGTGCAGGCGCTGGCGGTTGCGCAGCACGATCTGGCGGGCGCCGGAGAAACCGAGGATGCCCTGGCTGTGCAGCTGCGACAGTGCGCGCGACACGGTCTCGAGCGTCAGGCCGAGATAATCGCCGATATCGCGGCGGCACATCGGCAGCGCCATCATGCCGGCAACGGCCAGACGACGATCCATTTCGAGCAGGAAGGTAGCAACGCGCTCCATCGCAGTCTTGCGGCCGAGCAGCAACATATGGTCTTCGGCGTGGCGGAGCTCACCGGCGGTCATGGCCCAGAGCTTGCGGGCGACCTGCACATCGGTGCCGGCGGCCTTCTCGAGGCTGGAGCGCTTCACGAGGCGAACGTTGGTGTCGATGATGGCTTCGGCGGCAAGGCGGTGGTTGGCGCCGGATTCGAGGCCGAACACATCGCCGGGAAGATGGAAGGTACCGATCTGGCGGCGGCCGTCGGAGAGGAGCTTGTAGGTGCGGACCGCGCCGGAGACGACCTGGTAGACGTACTCGGCCGGCTCGTCCTCGCCGTAGATCTCCTCTTCCTTGCGGTAGGTGAATTCGGTGGCGACGAGGCCGACATGGCCGGTGATCGCACCGAACTGATCTGAAACGGGACGGGGCGGTGCGATCTTGCCGCCAATCTGGGTGTTGATCGCCTGGGTGTTGAGGGTCTGCGTCAGCATTTGCGCCATCTCCGTTGTGATGGCGCTTTGATACGCGGTATCGGGTGCTTCGAAAATTTCGCGAGATATCTTAAGGGGGGTGCCTTACGTAGAATCCCGTAGGTCAATTCCCGCGCTTGCCCTGGATGACCTGGCGGATGCGCTTGACGAGATTTTCGTCGAGAAGCGGCTTCAAGATCACGTCGTTTACGCCCGCCGCGGCTGCCCGGCTGGAGATATTGCCGTCCGGATAGCCAGTGATCAGGATCACGGGCGTGTCGCCGAAGGACTGGCGCAGGCGACCGGCTAGCTCAATGCCGTTGATATCGGGCATCTTGTAGTCGATCACGTAGCAGTCCGCGCCGGGCAAGCTCGGCGCATTGAGCAGCGCGGTGGCGTTCCGAAAGGTCCGCACCGAAAAGCCGTCGGTTTCCAGCAGAAAGCGCAGTGATCCCAACACGGCGTCGTCATCGTCGACCACGTAGACGATGGGTTGTGCGGAGGGGGCCATTGGCAGCCGCTGATGGTGCGAGCCGATTTCGATCATTTCGCTCGCATATCACAGGCGCAGAAAACCATACTTGACCTGCCTCAAGCTGGCTTCCCTCAATCCTTCAGCATGCCGGCGCGCATGGCGAGCCGCACCAGTTCCGACAGGCTGCCCGCCTGCATCTTGGTCATGACATTGGCCCGGTACACCTCGATCGTGCGCGGGCTGATGTCGTAGTCGCGGGCGATCAGCTTGTTGGAGAGACCGGCGACCAGTCCTTCCATCACCTGGCGCTCGCGAGGACTGAGGGATGCGACGCGGGCCGCGATGTCCTGGGCGATCGCCTCGTTCTTGGCCGCCGGCTCCGCCTGGCGGATTGCCATCTCGATCATGGCGGTCAGGCGGTCGTCCTCGAACGGCTTTTCGAGGAAGTCGACGGCCCCGAGCTTCATGGCCTCGACTGCGAGCGGTACATCGCCGTGCCCGGTCATGATCAGGATCGGAAACGCCGAGTGCTGCGCCTGCATTCGCTTCAGCAACTCGATGCCGTCGAGACCCGGCATCCGGATGTCCGAGACGACGCAGCCGAAGCCGAGGCCGGGCAGGGCATCAAGGAAGCTTTGCGCGTTGTCGTACAACGTGACGCCGAAGCCGGAGGAATCCAGCAGGAAGTTGAGCGAGTCCCGCATCGCCTCGTCGTCGTCGATGACGTAAACATGTCCTTTGGTCGTCATGGCTCAGGTCTCGTCGGCTGCCGGTAAGGTGAAGCGGAATGTCGCGCCGCCCGATGCGTTGCTCTCGGCCACCATGCGGCCGCCGTGAGCCTCGATGATCGAGCGGCTGATCGACAATCCCACACCCATGCCAGTCTCTTTTGTGGTGAAGAAGGTCTGAAACAGGTTTGGAATGACGTCGTCCCGGAAGCCAGGTCCGGTGTCTGATACTTCCACCTCGATCATGTCGTCACCGACGCTTCTGTTCGCAACGACGAGCTCGCGCCGCGGCGACTGCGCCATCGCTTCGAGCGCGTTGCGGAACAGATTGACAAGGACCTGCTGGATCTGGACGCGGTCGGCGAGGACGAGGTCGGCGCTGGGATCGAGCTTGAAACGAAGCTGCACGTTCTGCTCGCGTGCGCCGGCAAGGCCGAGGGCGCCGGCTTCTTCGATCAGCTTCGACAGGCTCTCGACCCGCTTCTCGGACTCGCCCCGGGAGACGAAGTCGCGCAGGCGCCGGATGATCTGGCCGGCGCGCAGCGCCTGCTCCGAGGCACGGTCGAGCGCGCTCTCGATTTTCTCAATGTTGGGATCGGTGCTGCCGGCGAGCAGCCGGCGCGATCCCTTCATGTAATTGCTGATCGCCGCCAAGGGCTGGTTGATCTCGTGGGCAAGCGCGGACGCCATCTCGCCCATCGCCGTCAGCCGCGAGACATGGACGAGCTCGGACTGCAGTTCCTGAAGACGCGTCTGGGTCTTCTGATGCTCGGTGAGGTCGCGGACGAAGCCGGTGAAATAGGGTTCGCCCCCGGACTGCATCTCGCCGATCGACAGATGCATCGGGAACGTCGTGCCGTCGCGGCGCTTTCCCGTGACGATGCGGCCGATACCGATGATGTGAGGATCGTTGGTCGATCGATAGCGCGCAATGTAGCCGTCGTGACGGGTGCGGTCCGGCTCCGGCATTAGGATGCTGACGTTCTGGCCGATCGCCTCCTGCTCGGACCAGCCGAACAGGCGTTCGGCAGCGGTCGAGAACAGCTGCATGATGCCACGGCCGTCGATGACGATCATGGCATCGGGAATAGTGTGCAGGATGGAGCGAAGGTGGGTCTCGCGCGTGCGCAGCGCTTCCTCGACCTGCTTTTCCTCGTCGATGTCGAGGAAGATGCCGGACAGATGTCGCGCGACGCCGGCATCATCCCGGATCAGGCCGGCACGAGCCCTGATCCATTGACCCCGGTCGGACGTGCGGGCGATCCTGAAAGAGACGTCAAAGCTGCCGCCGTGTTCGGAGACCTGGCTGATCGCAGTCTCGACGCGCGCGCGGTCGGCGGGCGCGAGGCGCGACAAGAAGAGATCGTAGCTCGCAGGCCGTCCCCGCTCGATGCCGAGCAGCATCCGCGCGGTTTCCGACCATTCCAGCTCGCGCGTCGCGAGGTCGAGATCCCAGGTGCCGACGCCGAACCCCTCGATCCGGACCCGGAAATGCTCGCCGCGATGATCGTCGGGCGGATGCGTGACACGGGTCGGCGACAAGTCGAAGGCTCCCATTCTGTTGCGGTTAGGCGTAGCGAACGTGCCGGTAATTTCGCCTAATGGCGCGCCGGAGGCAAGTTCGGATGTTTGATTCCGTTGGCGGATTTGCCGTGGAATCGCCCGGGGGGCAGTTTGATCTATCTCATCGCGCCCGGTCAAAGCGCCCTTACAAACTTCATGAAAGTTCGCTGCCCCGGAGAATCCCGATGACATACGCGACCGTCATGGTTAGCTTGGCGCTTAATCAGCCCAATAATGCGCGTGTTCAGGTCGCGGGCGAGCTCGCCGAGCGATTTGAGGCCACGCTCGTTGGCGTTGCCGCAGCGCAGTTCGCCTCGCCGCTCTATTTCACCGATGGCGCCGCGGCGCAGAGCCTGATCGATCAAGAGCAGACCTCCGTCAAGCGGCGCCTGGCCGATCTGGAGGCCGAATTCCGCGCCGCAACCAAGGCGCGCGGTGTGCGCGTGGAGTGGCGTAGCGCCCTCGATTTTCCTGCCCGGTTCGCGCTCTCGCAGGCTCGCTGCGCCGACATCGTTGTCAGCGGCGGGCAGAGCCCGGCCTTCTCCGATGCCTTTTCGCTCGCAAGCCCCAAAGATCTCTCGATGCAGGCCGGTCGACCGCTTCTGGTCGTGCCTGATCGAATCGATTGGCTGGATTTGCGCAGTGTGCTGGTGGCGTGGAAGGACACGCCTGAGGCGCGACGCGCGGTGGCGGACGCCTTGCCGTTGCTGCGCAAGGCGAAGGACGTTGTCGTTGTCGAAATTCCGGAGGAAGACGACAACCGCTCGGTCGTTGCTGAGCGCGTCAGCGATGTCGCCGCTTGGCTCGCGCGCCATGGTATCACGGCCACGGCGCGTGTGCCGGACGTCGTCGGGAGCGAAACTGCCGCCGTGCAACTGGAGAGAATCGCGGGCGATGTCGGTGCCAGTCTGATCGTTGCCGGCGCCTACGGCCATTCCCGCTTCCGCGAACTGATCCTGGGTGGCGTCACCGAATATCTGGTCAGTCAAAGGACCCGCTGTGTGCTGCTGTCCCATTGACGGCCGGCCGGCACGAAGCAATCGATGAGGACGCGCCATGTACAAGTTCCTTGAGCAGACCGTAGACGGGTACATGACGCGCAACGTCAAGACGGTGCAGCGTGACCACAATCTGCTTGCGCTCAGCGAGATGTTCGAGCAGGACGATTTCAATTCCTATCCGGTCGCGGACGACGGCCAGGTCGTCGGCATCGTCACCAAGTTCGACATCCTGAAGTGCTTTGCCTTCACGCCGAGCCAGATGCTGCCGCGCTATCACGACCTGATGAGGCGCAAGGTCGGCGACGTCATGACACCGGAATTCATCTATGTCAGCCCCGACACGCGGCTGACGCGGGTGCTGCAGATCATGGTCGAGCACCGCATTCGCAGCATCATCGTGCTCGACAGCACCCAGAAGCTCGTCGGAATCATCGCGCGCGAGGACGTCATCGCCGCGCTCAAGGCGACCGCGAACGATTGACCGACTGTCCCTGAATTCTGTTCTTCCGGCCTCCGTGATGTCACGGAGGCGGCGACGCGCCTTGCGCTCGGCGCACTCGCCAAGCGGTTGAGATCGCTTGCTGATCAGGAAAAGCCGCACATTAACAGAAATCCATCTGTCTTGATTTCAATCAATTCCCCGCGAGGTTGAATGTGGTTTTTGGCAGCGTGTTCTTTCAGAGAGAATCCGCGATGCCCCAGCCCTCTATCTCCAAAACCATGACGACAGGCGAAAGCGGCCTGGCGCTTCTGTTCGCGGTCACCGCCTTCCTGTGCCTGGTCGCTTCGGCCAAGGCGCTCGACGCGCCCTTCGCCTTCCACGCCGGGTTGAGTGCGGCCGCGAGCCTGGCCGCGGTGTTCTTCATCATCAATCGCTACTACGATCGCCCGGCAGCGCTGCCGCCCGCAGAGATCAATGGTCGTCCAAATTACAGTATGGGCCCGATCAAGTTCTGCTCCGTCATGGCAATGTTCTGGGGCATCGCGGGCTTCCTGGTCGGTCTCATCATCGCCTCGCAGCTGGCCTGGCCCGCACTGAACTTCGATCTGCAATGGATTCAATTCGGGCGGATGCGGCCGTTGCACACCTCCGCGGTGATCTTCGCCTTCGGCGGCAACGTGCTGATCGGCACGTCCTTCTACGTGGTGCAGAAGTCCTGCCGCGCGCGGCTCGCCGGAGACCTTGCACCCTGGTTCGTCGTGCTCGGCTACAACTATTTCATCCTGATTGCCGGCACCGGCTATCTGCTCGGCGTCACCCAGTCCAAGGAATATGCGGAGCCGGAATGGTACGCCGATCTGTGGCTCACCATCGTCTGGGTTACCTATCTGCTGGTTTTCCTCGGCACGATCCTCAAGCGCAAAGAACCGCACATCTTCGTTGCGAACTGGTTCTACCTCGCCTTCATCGTGACGATCGCGGTCCTGCATCTCGGCAACAACCCCGCACTGCCGGTGTCGGTCTTCGGCTCCAAGTCCTACATCGCTTGGGGCGGTATCCAGGATGCGATGTTCCAGTGGTGGTACGGCCATAACGCGGTCGGCTTCTTCCTCACCGCCGGCTTCCTCGCCATCATGTACTACTTCATTCCGAAGCGCGCGGAGCGGCCGATCTATTCCTACCGGCTCTCGATCATCCACTTCTGGGCGCTGATCTTCCTCTACATCTGGGCCGGTCCGCACCATCTGCACTACACGGCGCTGCCGGACTGGACGCAAACGCTCGGCATGACCTTCTCGATCATGCTGTGGATGCCCTCTTGGGGCGGCATGATCAACGGCCTGATGACGCTGTCGGGCGCCTGGGACAAGCTGCGCACCGACCCCGTGCTGCGCATGCTGGTCGTCTCCGTCGCCTTCTACGGCATGTCGACCTTCGAAGGGCCGATGATGTCGATCAAGGTGGTGAACTCGCTCAGCCACTACACCGACTGGACCATCGGCCACGTGCATTCCGGCGCGCTCGGCTGGGTCGGCTTCGTCTCCTTCGGCGCGCTGTACTGCCTGGTGCCGTGGGTGTGGAATCGCAAGGGCCTCTACAGCTTGAAGCTCGTCAACTGGCACTTCTGGATCGCGACCCTCGGCATCGTTCTCTACATCTCGGCGATGTGGGTGTCCGGCATCCTCCAGGGCCTGATGTGGCGTGCCTACACCTCGCTCGGCTTCCTCGAATATTCCTTCATCGAGACCGTCGAGGCGATGCATCCCTTCTACGTCATTCGCGCCGCCGGTGGTGCGCTGTTCCTGATCGGTGCGCTGATCATGGCCTATAACCTCTGGATGACCGTTCGCGTCGGCGAGCAGGAAGTCCAGATGCCCGTCGCTCTTCAGCCGGCGGAATGAGGAGCTTCCCATGTCGTTCTGGACACGCCACCAAGTCTTCGAAAAGAACTCGATCATCCTGATCGTCGGCATTTTGCTGGTGATCGCGATCGGCGGTCTCGTCGAGATCACGCCGCTGTTCTACCTCAAGAGCACGATCGAGGTGGTCGACGGCGTCAGGCCCTACACGCCGCTGGAGCTGGCGGGGCGCAACATCTACGTCCGCGAAGGCTGCTATCTCTGCCATTCGCAGATGATCCGGCCCTTGCGCGACGAGGTCGAGCGTTACGGCCACTTCTCGCTCGCGGCCGAGAGCATGTTCGACCACCCGTTCCAGTGGGGCTCGAAGCGCACCGGTCCTGACCTGGCCCGCGTCGGCGCCAAATATTCCGACGACTGGCACGTGACCCATCTGACCAATCCGCGCGCGATCGTGCCGCAATCAGTGATGCCGGGCTACCCGTTCCTAAGCTCAACTGAGGTCGACCCGGACACCATCGCCGACCACATGCGCACGCTGCGGACTGTGGGCGTTCCCTACACCGACGACCAGATCGCCAATGCTGCCGCCGACATGAAGGCCCAGGCCGATCCTGACAATGCCGGCACTGACCCCTTCACCAAGCGCTACGCCAAGGCCGTCGTGCGCAATTTCGACGGCAAGACCGGCACGCCCACCGAGATGGACGCGCTGATCGCCTACCTGCAGATGCTCGGCACTCTGGTCGACTTCAAAATCTACAACGAGAAAGCCAATCTTCGCTGAGAAGGCATTTTACCGATGAAAGCCATCCTGACACTCGACAATCTCGCGTCTGGTCTCGTGACCACGATCTGGACGCCGGTCTTCGTCGCGATCTTTCTCGCGATCATCGCCTACGCGTTTTGGCCCCGCAACAAGGCAGAGTTCGACAAAGCGGCCAGCCTGCCGCTGCGGGAGGAGTGAGAGATCATGACCGATCATCATGGCGAATTTGATTCCGTCACCGGCAGGCACACGACCGGACATGAATGGGATGGCATCAAGGAGCTCAACACGCCGCTGCCGCGCTGGTGGGTCATCTGCTTCTACCTGACCATCATCTGGTCGATCGGCTATTGGGTCGTGTATCCGGCCTGGCCGCTGATTTCGAGCAATACGACCGGCCTGTTCGGCTACTCCTCACGTGCCGACGTCGCGGTCGAGCTTGCCAACCTGGACAAGATCCGCGGTGAGAAGATGGCGGCACTCGGTGCGGCCTCGCTGGCCGATATCGAGAAGGACCCGGCTCTGCTGGCGCTCGCCCGCGCCAAGGGCAAGACCGTGTTCGGCGACAATTGCGCGCCGTGTCACGGCTCCGGTGGCGCCGGCGCGAAGGGATATCCGAACCTGAACGACGACGACTGGCTATGGGGTGGCACGCTCGACCAGATCATGCAGACCATTCAGTACGGCGCGCGTTCGGGCCACGCCAAGACGCATGAGGGGCAGATGCTGGCCTTCGGCAAGGACGGCGTGCTGAAGAGCGACGAGATCGTGACGGTCGCCAATTACGTGCGCTCGCTGTCGGGCCTCTCGACCCGGCCGAACTTCGACAAGGCCAAGGGAGAGAAGATCTTCGTCGACAATTGCGTCGCCTGCCATGGCGATGGCGGCAAGGGCAACCAGGAGCTCGGTGCGCCGAACCTGACCGACAAGATCTGGCTCTACGGCTCGGACGAGGCGACCCTGATCGAGACCATCAGCCAGGGCCGCGCCGGCGTCATGCCGGCCTGGGAAGGGCGGCTCGATCCGTCCACCATCAAGGCCATGGCGGTCTATGTGCACTCGCTGGGCGGTGGAAAATAGCCCGAAAAGCGTCGATCGGCGGTTGGCGGGGGCGAACAAAAATTCGCCCCCGTTTGCGTTGGATCAACTGACCCAGTGCCGTCGGGTCTAGGTTTAATCGCACCTTTTGAGGCCAACTGAGCGATGAACAAGACCGTGAACCCGAATGAGCTCACATCAGGCGACGACGTTGGACCGCTCTACGTAGCCCGCAAGAAGGTCTATCCGCAGAGCGTCCAGGGCACCTTCCGCCGGATCAAATGGGGTCTGATGGCGTTCTGCCTCGGCGTCTACTACTTCCTGCCGTTCGTGCGCTGGAACCGTGGCATCGGCGCGCCCAGCCAAGCGGTGTTGATCGATCTGCCGAATAGCCGCTTCTATTTCTTCTTCATCGAGTTGTGGCCCCAGGAGGTCTATTACTTCACCGGCCTGTTGATCGTCGCCGCGGTGGCGCTGTTCCTGATGAACTCCGTCGGTGGCCGTATCTGGTGCGGCTATCTCTGCCCGCAGACGGTCTGGACCGATCTGTTCTATGCGGTCGAGCGCTTCTTTGAAGGCGATCGCCGCGAGCGCATGCGCAAAGACAAATCGGCCGGCGCGCTGACGCCCAAGCGCCTCTCCGAGATCGTGCTCAAGCATGCGACCTGGCTGATGATTGCCTGGTGGACCGGCGGCGCCTGGGTGCTGTATTTCAACGACGCGCCGACGCTGGTGAAGGAACTCTTGACCTTCCAGGCGCCAATGATCGCCTATATCTGGATCGGCATCCTGACTGCGACGACCTACGTGCTCGCCGGCTTCATGCGCGAGCAGGTCTGCACCTACATGTGCCCTTGGCCGCGCATCCAGGCCGCGCTCACCGACGAATGGGCGCTCAACGTCACCTATCGCTACGATCGCGGCGAGAAGCGCACCTCGGTGAAGAAGGCCGCGGAGCTGCGCGCGCTTGGCGAACATGCCGGCGACTGCGTCGATTGCTATCAATGCGTCGCAGTCTGCCCGACCGGCATCGACATCCGCAACGGGCCGCAGCTCGAATGCATCCAGTGCGGGCTCTGCATCGACGCCTGCGACAACATCATGGAAAAGATCGGCCGGCCGAAGCGGCTGATCGGCTACGACAACGACATCAACATCCAGCGCCGCCAGGAAGGCAAGGCGCCGATCTATCGTATCGTGCGTGCCCGTACCATTGCCTACAGTGCGATCATCGCGGCCGTCGGCGGCATCATGGTCTATGTGCTGGCGACCCGCACGTTGCTCGATATCAACGTACTGCACGACCGCAACCCGGTTGCGGTCAAGCTCAGCGACGGTTCGATCCGCAATGCCTATACGGCCAGGCTTCTGAACAAGAGCGGACATGATCGCGTCATCGCGATCGATATCGACGGTCCGGTCAATGCGACAATCCATGTCATCGGTGCGGATTCCGTGACGCCTGACCGGCCGATGATCGTCATTCCGCGCGATTCCACCAGCGAGCTGCGCCTGCTCGTCACCGCGCCGGCCGACGGCAATCCGGAGAAGTCGATCCCGGTCCACTTCCATGTCACCGATATCGGGCTCGGCGAGGCCGCATCCACCACCGACAATTTCGTCGCGCCGTAAGATCAGGAGACTAAAATGGCCACCAAGCCGCTGACCGGAACCAAAGTGTTCCTGATGCTGGTCGCCTTCTTCGGCGTCGTGATCGGCGTCAACGTGACCATGATGAAGCTGGCGATCGCGACGCTGCCCGGCACCGACGTCGACAGCCCCTATGCCGCTGGCATCGCCTATGACCGCGAGATCTCGGCAGCGCAGGACCAGGCTGCGCGCAAATGGAAGGTCAGTGCGCATATCGAGCGCCGTGCCGACGGCAATGCCGTGCTTCAGGTCGAGGCGCGCGATGCCGCGGATCGGCCGCTGACCGGATTGAAATTTGGTGGTCGCCTAGAGCGGCCGACCGATAAGCGTGCTGACCTTGCGGTTGAGCTCGCCGAGGCCGGCATCGGCATCTATCGCGGCAATGCCGTGTCCGTCGCGCCGGGGCAGTGGGATCTCGTCATCGAGGGCGATGCGAGGGGCGAGCGCGTGTTCCTGTCGCGCAACCGCGTGATCCTGAACTGAGGGCTCGTCATGCAGGTGACACGCGATTTCTCTCACTATGTCCGCGCCGCGGGCGCAGGCTTCCAGCACATCGATCTTGCCGTCGAGGGCGTTCATTGCGCCGGCTGCATGGCCAAGATCGAGCGCGGATTGTCTGCCATTCCCGATGTCACGCTGGCGCGGGTGAATCTCACTGACAAGCGCGTTGCGCTGGAATGGAAAGAGGGAACGCTCGATCCTATCAGCTTCATCGATCGCCTCGAGGAGCTCGGCTACAAGGCTTATCCTTACGAGACCGAGAGCGCTGAGGCGAGCGAGGTCGCGGAATCGCGCTTCCTGTTGCGTTGCCTCGGCGTTGCCGCGTTCGCCACCATGAACGTGATGATGCTCTCGATCCCGGTGTGGTCCGGCAACGTCTCGGACATGTTGCCCGAGCAGCGCGACTTCTTCCACTGGCTGTCCGCGCTGATTGCGCTGCCGGCGTCGGCCTATGCCGGTCAGCCGTTCTTCCGTTCCGCCTGGCGCGCACTGTCGAACAAGACCACCAACATGGACGTGCCGATCTCGATCGGCGTTTGCCTTGCGCTCGGCATGTCCGTGGTCGAAACCATCAATCACGCCGAGCACGCCTATTTCGATGCGGCGATCATGCTGCTGACCTTCTTGCTGGTTGGCCGGTTCCTCGATCAGAACATGCGGCGGCGAACCCGCGCCGTTGCCGGCAACCTTGCGGCACTGAAGGCGGAGACTGCGGCGAAATTCGTCGGGCTCGACGAGATATCGCAGGTGCCTGTCGCCGCGATCCATCCCGGCGACATCGTGCTGCTGCGGCCGGGCGAGCGTTGCGCCGTCGATGGCACTGTGATCGAGGGACGTTCCGAGATCGACCAGAGCCTGATCACGGGCGAGACACTCTACGTCACGGCCGAGCAGGGCACACCGGTTTATGCGGGCTCGATGAACATCTCCGGTACGCTGCGGGTGCGGGTATCGGCGGCCTCCGAAGCGACGCTGCTTGCCGAGATCACGCGCCTGCTCGACAACGCGCTGCAGGCGCGCTCGCGCTATATGCGGCTTGCCGACCGTGCTTCGCGGCTCTATGCGCCGGTGGTGCATGCGACTGCGCTGATTACCATTCTGGGCTGGGTCATTGCGGGCGCGAGCTGGCATGATGCGATCGTGACTGGCGTCGCCGTGCTCATCATCACCTGCCCCTGCGCGCTTGGTCTTGCGATCCCGACCGTGCAGACAGTGGCTTCGGGTGCGATGTTCAGGGCCGGCGTGCTGCTCAATTCCGGCGATGCCATCGAGCGCCTCGCCGAAGCGGACCACGTCATCTTCGACAAGACGGGTACGCTGACGCTGCCCGATCTCGACGTGACCAACGCGGCCGACATCCCTGCCGATGTCTTCGAGCTCGCCGGCCGTCTCGCGCTGTCCAGCCATCATCCGGTCGCTGCCGCGGTGGCGCAGGCCGCTGGCGCTAAGTCGCCGATTGTGGGTGCCGTCGAGGAAGCCGGGCAGGGCGTTCGTGCAGTGGTGGATGGCATCGAGCTCCGTCTCGGCCGGCCGTCCTTCTGCGGCGCCGGGGCGCTGGTGGTCAGCGCCATGCTCGATCCCGAAGCCTCTGTCGTCGCCTTCAGCAAGGGCGACCAGAAATTCATCCTGTCGGTGCGCCAGGGCCTGCGGCCGGATGCGCGGGCCGTGATTGCGGCGCTCAGGGATCGCAACATCGGCATCGAAATTCTCTCCGGTGATCGTGAGCCCGCGGTGGTCGCGGCGGCCCATGCGCTTGGCATCGCCGAATGGCGCGCCGGTGTCACGCCCGCCGACAAGATCGCGCGGATCGAAGAGCTGAAGCGGCGCGGGGCCAAGGTGCTGATGGTCGGCGACGGCATGAACGATGCGCCGTCGCTGGCGGCGGCCCACGTCTCGATGTCGCCGATCTCGGCTGCGCATCTGAGCCAGGCCACCGCCGATCTCGTCTTCCTCGG
>Ga0105239_10007328_pt1 | contig 12665 bp, 11 predicted proteins | sample KBSC44metaG_FD_92761 | JGI IMG/M metagenome (GOLD analysis project Ga0105239, IMG submission 92761) | Corn rhizosphere microbial communities from Kellogg Biological Station, Michigan, USA - KBS C4-4 metaG | ecosystem: Host-associated > Plants > Roots > Rhizosphere > Soil | place: Michigan, USA...
GCACCGGCTTCAACCTCATCTTCTCGACCGGCCTCTATAACGAGCATGTCGGCGGCAACGCCTATTGGCAGGTGAAAATCGCCACCGACAAGAACGCGGTCCGCAAGCTGGCCGACGTGTTCATCGCCGAGATCACCGACGGCGTGCCCGGCAGCGATGGGCTGAAAGCCGGCATCCTCAAGGTCGGCACCGGAAAGGGCGCGATCACGGACTATGAAAAGGCCGTGCTCAGCGCCGCCGCCATCGCGTCGAAGGCGACCGGCACGCCGATCACCACCCACACCGATTACGTGCTGGGGCCGGAACAGGTGCGCTTTCTGAAGGGGCAGGACATGGCGGCCGATCAGGTCGTCGTCGGCCATTGCTGCGGCAACCCCGACCACGCCTATCACATGGAGGTGATCGGCGAAGGCGCCTATGTCGGCTTCGACCAGTGGGGCATTCCGGTACACTCCAATAAAGACGGGGCCGACACGGTGCGGATTGATTCGCTGATGAAGATCCGCGAGGCCGGCCGGCTCGACCGGGTGATGATCTCGCACGACAATGTCTGGTGCATGCAGGGCGAGCCCTATGACCCGGCCTTCTGGGATGGCTTCGCCGCCGCCCAGACGCCGCTCCATTTCATCCGCAACGTCGCGCCGCAGCTCAAGGAACGGGGCGTCACGGCGGAAGAGATCGACCTGCTGACCCGACAGAACCCGCTCCGCTATTTCAGTAAGGAGTGATCCCATGTCAACCGCGCCACGGTGCGTGATTATGCAGGAACGTAGGTCAACCTGATCGCGTCCTCGCCGATTATATCGCTTGCCACAAGGCGGAGCGGCGGCCGGGGGGCGGCGAAGAACGGCTTGCCGTGACCCAGCACGACGGGGTGGAAGTAGAGTCGATATTCATCGATAAGACCAAGGTCGGTTAGGCTGCGCGCCAGGTCTGGTCCGCCAACCTCGATCTCCCCAACGCGCTGAGTTTTCAGCCCGCGTATCACCGCCTCGATGTCGTCCTCGACAAGTGTGGCGTTGGGGCCGACGGATTTCAACGAGCGCGACACGACCCACTTCGGTTGGCTCCGCCACGCCGCCGCGAAGTCGCGCTCCCCCGCGTCCCACTCAGGATGGTCTTCATCCCAATAACGCATGACCTCATACAGGCGGCGACCGTACACGCTGCCGGCCAGGCCGCGCGTTTGCTCGATGAAGTGATGAAAGAGCACGGAACCCGCCGCGAACTCCTGGTGGTCGACATAGCCGTCCAGGGACAGGTTCATTCCGAAGAAGAGCTTCGCCATGCCACAAAATCTCCAGCCCAGATTCCTCAGCCACGGAAAACCGCTGTTCTGTCATATCAGACGCTCGCGCTGGTCTGGCGTCAGCAGCATGCAATAGTCGGTCTTTCCGAACCAGCGATACCGGTTGCGGGCAATGTGAGCATAAGTCCAGTCGCGCAAGGGTTCGGGAATCAAGGCGGCTATGCGGAGCACACGCCACCAACCACCCAAAATTCCGCACAGCTCGAGATAGCCCCGCGAGGCGGTCCAGGCGCGGCCATTGGCGATCAGCAGATAGCTCTCGTCCATCGCAACGCCATAATGGGCATAGAGCGCCTGCCCCAGCGCATCCTGCGCGGGGGTGAAATTGACCAGGCGTTTTTTATCGTGGCGCATGATCCAGTTCGCGCCGCCGGAACAGAGGACGCACACACCGTCGAACACGAACAGCGCCCGACTGTCATCGAAGACCGGGATCGCAGGATTTTCGCGGTAGCTGAACGCGTGGGTCGAGACCTCAGGCATCGGCGGCATCCCGTATCACGGTGACGTCGAGCCCTGCGAGCGCACCGATATAGGTGTCGAGATCGATCAGGTCGAGACAGGGCATCGAACCACGCTGTGTCACGTCCCGCTTTGCCAGCCGTCGCGCCAGCAGGATCGCGGGCATGCAGGGAATATAGGGGCCATGACCCGGAACCAATCAATTGGTTTTCGCTTCTAGGTGTATGCCCAGCTACGGAAGCATCATCCAATGTCCCGCCTGCGACACCGGACACATCGTCAGGGTCGGCGAGATCAATGCACGCCAGCAGATCGCCTTCTTCTGCTCGGGTTGCGGCTGGCGGGTTTCAATGGAGCAAGACGGGTCCCGCGCCATGGCTGTTCGGCCCCGGCCCCAGAAACTGCTCCACCTCAACTGGAAGGGCCACGCTGACGAACGAGAGCTGGGGGATTAGAGGCCAGGCCTGGCTCCGCGCCGAAGAAAAGAGGCCGACGCGCTCCATCGGTCTGAAGGACTGGAAGAATGCGCGACTATGGAGGAGACATCCCCTGTCCGTCGTGCGGACATCTGCACCATGTCACGCCGAGGCAGCTTCAGGCTGATCTCGAGATCGGGTTCACCTGCTCGGAATGCGGGACGGACGTCGTGCATGAGAATACCATCGCCCGGGAAATCGCAGAGCACTTCGAGACCATTAAGAACGGGCTTCGAAGGCTTCGGATTTGAACCGGCCCGACCGTTGCTCGTGTATCTGCCGGCCCCTGCTCGACCGGAATATGTAGCCCATAGGAACTGCCGCGCCACCGCCATTCCGTGTCGCGTCACGACCCGTCCTGGGTTAGGCTCCCGGCTTCGAGCTTTCTCCTCCGTTACCCGGGTTCCGTGATCGACATCTCTCGCGTCTCGTTGCGTAGTTGGATCGTAGCTGGCTTGATAGCGGCGGCGGCGGTGTTGATCTGCTATCGCTGGATTGACCGCCCGTCAGCGGTGCTGGTGCATAGTATGGTGCATCCGGGAGGGCCGCTGGGGCCATTGTTTGCGTCGCTGACCCAATTACCCGACTTGCTGACAGCCGTCTGGGTCGTTCTTTTGATCCTGCTTCCCGTGCTGGCATTCGCAACCCGCGCCGTGCGGCGCACCTTCGATCTGGGCGCAGTCATGCTGATCGGCGGCAGTTTCGTGGTCGCCTCGGCCATGAAAATGCTGCTTAAGGTGAGCTTCGGCAGAACCTGGCCGGAAACCTGGATAAGCAACAATCCGTCGCTCATTCGGGACGGCGTCTACGGCTTCTTTCCGTTTCATGGGGGATCCGGCTGGTCAGCCTTCCCCTCAGGCCACATGACCGTGGTCATGTCATTTGTCGTTATCGGATGCCATCTGTGGCCGCGCTTAGCGCCTCTCTGGATCACATTGGCCGGCGGTGCTGCGCTCGGTCTGGTTGGCATGAATTTTCATTTTATCAGCGATGTGATCGCCGGCGGCTATGTTGGCTCCGCTTCGGCCGCTGCTGTTTTATGGTTTGCCTCCCGCCGAGCCAAGGTCAGGGATACCATCAGGCGTTCGACCGCGGGTCTCAGCCATGATGTGCTGTCCTGATCAAGACGTGCAAGGTTATCTGCATCGAGCCGTAACCGTCCGGTCGCTTCCGGTCCCTTGGTCGGATCTCTGCCGATCCGAATTCTGAAGCAACCGACCGCCGGGGGCCTGGAATTGCTCGACGATTATACGTTGCTGACGACCCAACTGGTGACGTTGTGGTCCGTTATGGACCCGATCGGCCACGTGCCGCTCTTCCTGTCCGCGACGGCGGCTTTGAACTTTGCCGATCGGCGCCGCACGGCGGTAATCGGCGTTGCGGTTGCGTACGGTCTGCTCGCTGCCTTCGGATTGGTGGGGCCGTTCGTCCTGAAGGCTATGGGCATATCGCTCCTGTCATTCCAGATCGCGGGCGGAATGATCCTCTTCGTCTTTGCCTTGTCGATGGTTCTCGGCAACTCCGCGGCTTCTTCAACAACGGCCGGCGAGGGAACGCTCGCGACCGCGATATATCCCATTGCCACGCCGATCATCGCGGGGCCCGGCGCAATGCTGACGATCGCCCTGCTGATGGATAACCAGCGCGAAGCTTTATCGCGGCAAGCCATAACGCTGCTCGCCCTGGCCGGGATCCTCACACTGCTGCTGGGCGCCTTCCTGCTCAGCGAGTGGATCCATCGCATCATCGGCGTGGGCGGCTCAAATCTCCTGCGCCGGGTCATGGGCCTGATCCTCTCGGCACTGGCCGTCAATATGGTCGTCAGCGCCCTGGCAATCTGGCTTCATCTGCCGGAGATTTAGGCCGATGCGTCGCTCACTCAAAGCTACAGCTTTTGTGGGAATTGGATTCTCGCTCGCAAGCTTTGCGACCGAGCCCGGCTTCCCGCCGGTTCTTCTCACCGCACTCGATCCGAGCCGCGCCGCCCAATCGCTTTGCGGCGCGGGGCGCGCGCGTTCGGGTTTTGCGCGGGAATTGCTGATCGCGGCCGCGGCCGCCGCGCCGGTGGGCCAGGCAGCGCCGATCCCGCTCTATAGCGACCTTGTCGATTCGCCCTTTCCGGTATCGACACCTAACCCGCAGGCGCGGCGCTATTTCAGCCAGGGGCTGGTCCTGAATTACGGCTTCAACCACTCGGGCGCCGTCCGGTCTTTCCGCGAGGCCCAACGTCTCGATCCGGAGTGCGCCCTGTGCTGGTGGGGCGAAGCCGTCGCGCTCGGCCCCAATATCAATGCGCCGATGGACGATCGCGACCGTGCGGCGGCGCTCGATGCAATGGACCGGGCAATGGCGTTACGCGACCGAGCATCGCCGCTCGAACGCGCGATGATCGAGGCCGTCGCCAGGCGCTATTCGCGCGACCCCAAGGCGGACCGCACCGCCCTCGACGCCGCCTATGCCGACGCGATGCTGGAGGTGGCGAGCCGTTTTCCGGCCGATGACGACGTCGCCGTGCTGGCCGCCGAGGCGGTCATGGACACGAGCCCGTGGAATTATTGGGAGGCCGACAAGAAGACGCCGGTTGGCCGCAGCGGCGAGGCCGTCCGCCTCGTCGAGACCGTGCTCGCGCGCAATCCGGCGCATCTGCAGGCTGAGCACCTCTATATCCATCTGCTGGAGGCGAGCGATCCGCAGCGCGCCGAGGCAGCCGCGGATCGGCTCTCGCGCCAGGCTGCACCCAGCGCCGGGCATCTCGTCCACATGCCGGCGCACATCTATTACCGGCTCGGCCGCTATGCGGATTCGATCCGCGTGAACATCGCGGCGGCGCGATCGGACGAGGCGTTCATCGGCGGCGCGGACGACCACAGCCTGGTGCGCTACGGTTACTATCCTCACAACGTCCATTTCATCGTGACTTCGGCGCAGATGGCGGGGGATATGAACACCGTTATCCGTGAAGCGCAGCGCCTGAGGACCATTCTCGATCCCGAGACGTCGGCGCGGATCGCCTGGATTCAGGCGATCGACGCAGCGCCTTATCTTGCGATGGCGCAGTTCGCCGACCCCGACGCGATCCTCGCCATGCCCGCACCCGACGGGCGCCTGCCCTATGCGGTCGCGATGCGCCACTATGCGCGCGCGGTCGCCTATGCCGAGCGCCGCAACCAGGCCGGCTTCAATGCCGAGCTGGGCGAGATCGCGGCGCTCAGAACATCGGACGTGTTCGTCGGGATGATCGCGCAAGGGGTACCGGCCGCCGACCTTCTGTCGCTCGCCGAAGCCGTAGCGCGCGGCCGCTTTGCCGTGGCTCAGGGACAGTATTCCGAGGCGGCGGACTTTTATCGTCAGGCGATCACGATTGAAAACCGCATCCCGTATCAGGAGCCGCCTTATTGGTACTATCCCGTCCGGCAGTCGCTGGGCGCCGTTATGTTCCTGGCCGGCCGATACGATGAGGCCAGCCAGGCGTTTCGCGACGCACTTGTGCAGGCCCCGAATAGTGGTTGGGTGCTCTATGGTCTTGCCCGTAGCGAAGCAGCCCAGGGGCACCAGCTGGAAGCAGCTGCCGCGACACAAGCCTTCGCCCGTGCGTGGCTAGGCGACGATCGCTGGCTTCGCATGGAGCGGCTCTGATCGCGCAAAGATAACCATCCACCAGCGCCTGCGATGGCCTGTTCACAACCTACTCGGCGATCGGCAGGGTAAAGCTGAATGTCGCCCCCTGCCCTTCGGTGGCAGTCGCCGAAATCCGGCCGCCATGGGCTTCGATGATCGTGCGGCAGATCGACAGGCCCATGCCCATGCCGTCGGACTTGGTGGTGTAGAAGGCGTCGAACAGGTGCGCCGCCTTGTCCTCGCTGAAGCCCGGTCCTGAATCCTGTACCGCGACGGTGATCGCTCCCGCCTCGCTCAGGCTGGACCGCAGGACCAGCTTGCGCATCCGCCCTTCGATATCGGCCATCGCCTGGGTGGCGTTGACCATCAGGTTGATCACCACCTGCTGAAGCTGAACGGCATCGCCCGGCACAGGCGGCAGGCCGGGCGTGAATTCCAGCTGCAGCACGACCCGGTTGGCCGCGATCTCACGTTGAACCAGCGACGCCGATTCGGACAGCAGGGCGTTGATGTCGACCGGCGCGGTCCGCGCCGTGTCCTTCTGCACCATCGAGCGGATGCGCTTGACGATCTCGCTGGCGCGTCTGCCCTCGGCGATCATGCCGGTCAGCGCCCCCCGCACCTCATCCAGGTCTGGAGGATCGCGGCGCAGGAAGCGCAGCGCCGCCTCCCCGTTGGTGACGATCGCCGCCAGCGGCTGGTTGACCTCGTGGCCGATCGAGGCGGTCAACTGCCCCAGCGTGGTGACCCGCGCGACATGGGCGAGATTGGCCTGGGTCTGCTGCAGCTGCTCCTGCGCCAGCCTTGTTTCGGTAACGTCCATCAGAGCACCGACGAACTGCCTCCCCTGGCCGTTCTCGGCCATGGCATGGGCCACGACGTGAACGTATTTCGTCGCCCCGTCGGCCATCACCAGCCGATGTTCGGTATCGATCTGGTTCCCGGCCTCGACCACGCGCGCATAGCTCTGCTGTACCCTGGCCCGATCGTCCGGATGGACCATCGCCATCAACTCCGCGACCGTGGGTTTATGGGCAGGCGCGTAGCCGTAGATGCGGGCGCATTCCTCCGACCAGACGATCTCGCCCTCATCCACCGTCCAGGCGAAGCTGCCGGTATGGCTGAGGCTTTGCGCCTCGGCCAGATAGGCTGCCTGCACCCGCTCCAGCGCCTCCTGCGCCCGCTTGCGCTCTGTGATGTCGGTATTGATCTCGAGCAGGCCGACCGTCTCTCCCTCCGCATCCTTTTCCAGCGACCAGCGGCTGGCGACGACGATCTCGCTGCCGTCCTTCCGGGTGCGGCTGAGCTCGCCCTCCCAGCGGCCGGTGGTCAGCACCGTATCCATGACACTGTCGAGCCCGCCCGGATAAACCGTCTTCAGCAGTTCGTCGCTGACCTGCCCGACCGCCTCCTCGCTCGTCCAGCCATAGGACAGCTCGGCGCCGCGATTCCAGAACGAGACCACATGATCCAGGCCGCGGACGAAGATGGCGTCGTGGGTGAGGTCCAGCAGCCGGGCCTGCTCGCGCTGCATTTCGCCCAGCGTGCGCACCCGCCGGACCAGCCAGGTGACCGCGAACGAGGTGACGAGGAAGGCGACCAGGGTCGAAAAATCGGCGTCGAACGCGACCTGGAAACTAAAGATGGGCTCGATGAAGAAATAGTCGAGCAAGGCAACGGCGATGATGGAAAAGACCAGCGAGGAACGCAGGCTGTCCATCAGCGACAGCACGGCGATCACCGCCACATAGATGAAGCCGACTGTCGAGCTCGTCAGCCCCAGCGCGAAGCAGGCCACCGTCGCCGCCGACATGATTATGGCGCCGATCAGCCAAAGCAGAACGAGCGGCGGGCGGGGAAAGCCCAGGCCGTCAGTCAAACCGGGGCGGAAAAGGCGCTCGAAGGGCAAGGATTACCCGCTTGTCGGTTTTGAATTGTGTACAATATTGAATGCGGATTCTTAAATGCCCGCGGCTCTCCTGTCCAGATTTTGCGAGGACTGGCTGTTTAATTCACAGCATTTGAACGACTTCGATCACATGCCCTTCGGGGTCCTTCACGATCGCGACCCTGACGCCGTGATCCGGCCGGCTGACCGGCGCATCGACCACCGCACCGCCGCCGGCCAGAACCCGTCCGACGAAGGCATCGACGTCCTGGGTGGCGAAGCCGAGGATCACCTCACCTGACGACGGGCGGGGCGTATCGGGATAGGCCAGCAGGACGAAGCTGGCGCCGCCCTGATAGGCTGGCGCGAAGATGATCTCGCTGATCGCCCGGCCGCCGAGCCTGTCGTCGACCCGCGCCTGTTCGGTAAGGCCGCAGACGCTCTTGTAAAAGGCGGCGGCCTTATCCAGGTCGCCGACAACCAGTTTGGTGAAGCCGAAGCTGGCGTCGCTCATTCCGTCCCTCTTCCTGTATCGACCGGCAGGCGCAGCTCGAACACAGCGCCGTCCCTGCTGTTGCGGGCGGTCATGGCACCGCCCATGTCGGTGATGATGGCATGGCTGATCGATAAGCCAAGGCCGGTGCCCTCTTCCACCGGCTTCGTCGTGAAGAACGGCTGGAACACCCGGGGCAGATCCCCCTCCGGAATGCCGCCGGCATGGTCGGCGATCGTGAAGACCACCGCTGCACCCGCGGCGAAGCCGGTGACCTCTATCCGCCGCCGATCCCTGTCGACAGGCGGCCTCGCGGCCTTGAAGGCGTCGCAGGCGTTGGCGATCAGGTTGATCATGACCTGTTCGAGCAAGACCAGCGTACCCAGCACCTTGGGCAGGTCAGGCGCTATATCGCGAACGATTTCGACCTTCGTGCGCCGCAGCCGCGCATCCAGGATCAGAAGCGCGCCGTCCAAGGCCACCGACAGGTCGATCGGCTGAACCTCGCCGCTCTCGCGCCGGCCGAAGAAGCGCATATGATCGATCAGCCTGGCGGCGCGCGCCGCCTGCTGGGAAATACGCTCCAGCTTCTGGGCGACCAGCGCGATATCGGCAGGCGCGGCGGTGAGCGCCGCCGCCGCGTTTTCCGCCGCCAGCCCGATGCTCGCCAGCGGCTGGCTGAGCTCATGCGCCATGCTGGCGGCAATCCCGGCCGCGGCGATGCCGCTCGACAGATAATCGCGGCCGCTGCGCATCCTGCCCCTGGCGGGATGCCAGCGCGTGACGTCGCGGATAGCGCTGCCGAATCTGGCGCTTCCGGGGACGCCGGCGAGGGCGAAGATCCTCGCCTCGACCCAGACCGTCAGATCGTCCGGCAGCAGGACACGGAATTCGACAAGCGGCGCGGCCTCTCCGGCCGAAAGCCGGGCCCACAGGGCAGACACAGCCGGCCGATCGTCGGGGTGGGCAAAGTCATCGAGCCGCCGGCCGGCGACGGCCTTGGCCGGCAGGCCGCAGATTTGCTCCACCGCCCCGGTCGCCTGCAGGATGGTCCGATCCCGGTCATGCAGGCAGAACATCTCGCCCGCAAGGGCCAGGAGCGTGTCCATCGCGGATGTGGGGAGCCGCGCACCGGAGTCGGGATAGCCCGTCCGATGTTCGCCGGCCCGCAAGGGCTCCGTAGTCTTCATGTCCTGAATTTCGAGCAGGTTAGCCGCCTCGTACACAGGATTCGTAGACGACAATTCGCTTCGACAATCCGGGATTCATCGTCTAGGGTCAATATTTGCATAATGAATTCCGGAAGAAGGTAACATCGGCATAAAGCGGCTTTTTAGCAGTTATTAAACTATCTTGCGGATAGTGGGCTTTGAGGTGCTTGCCCTCATGGTCTCCGGCCCTAGGTTTCTGTCGAACTACCAGCTGGAAATCATGGCGGGATAGAAACGGATAAACGATTGAAGACCGGTTGGCAGCGCGGCCAATTGCTTGGCATAGTGCATAATAACAGGGAGCGGCACTGTATGGGGCAAAAGCATTCCCCCAATGAAATATTGCTTGTCGACGATGACGACAGTTTTGCCGAGGAGCTGTCAGCCTATCTGAACGTGCACGGTTTCGCAGTCGATGTCGCAGGGTCGATGGACGAGGCCTTCGACTGCATCTCGGTCAAATCGCCGGATATCGTGATCCTCGACCAATTCCTGGGAGCGGTCGACAGCCTGTCGATGATCCGCCAGCTGCGGCGGCGTTTCCCGGGCGGGCTGATGATCCTCACCGGCAATGCCGAGCCGACCGACCGGATCGTCGGGCTGGAGCTCGGCGCCGACGATTTCGTCTCCAAGCTGACCTCGCCGCGGGAGGTCGTGGCCCGCCTGCGCTCGCTGCAGCGCCGGTCGCAGAACCTTGCCGCGCAGCAGCAGGAGGACGCGCCGCCGGCCACTGCGCCGGAACGCTCCGGCAGATGGGTGCTCGATATGTCGCGCCAGGAGCTGTTCGCCCCGGACGGACGACTGGTCCACCTGACCAGCGCCGAGTTCGGCACGCTGCGCCATCTCAATGCCCATAAAGGACAGCCGGTGTCGCGGGACGACCTGTCCCGCGCCGTGCTGCATCGCCGTTTCGACGCGCTGGACAGATCGATCGACAATCTGGTGTCCCGCCTGCGCAAGAAGTTCGAGGCGCTGGACCCGACCTGCCGGGTGCTGAAGACGGTACGCGGCGAAGGCTATGTCTTCGTCGGCTTCGACCACGACGGTCCTTAACGGCGCCCCTAACGTCGATAGTTGATCAGCTTCCAGTAAGCGACCGGGAAGAGCCGCTCGACGAATGATGCGTTCCTGGCGTCGGAGCCGACGATGATGCGCGGGCGGCGCTGCTCCACAGCGCTGACGATGATCTCTCCCGCCTCCTCCGGCGGCATCGTAAGCAGTTTCTCGTACCGGCGATGAGCCTCGATCAGCTCCGTCTCGGTCTGCGCCTGCGCGTGCCGGGCATTCTTGGCAATCGCGGTAGCGACGCCGCCGGGATGGACGGTCGTGACGCCGACCGAGCTTCCTTCGAGCTCATGCCGGAGCGATTCGGAAAAGCCGCGGACCGCGAATTTGCTGGCGCAATAGGCGGTCTGGCCCGGCGGGGCGATCAGACCGAACAGGCTGGAGATGTTGACCAGCTGCGCCCCGTCGCTGGCCTTGAGTAGCGGCAGAAAGGCGCGGGTCATCCTGACCACGCCCCAGAAATTGATGTCGATCAGCCACTCGAAATCGGCCTCGGCCACCTGGTCGAACGTACCGCCGAGAGCGACGCCGGCATTGTTGACCAGTATGTCGACGCCGGGATGGGCGCCAAGGTGGGCGGCAGTGACGGTTTCGGGGAAAGCCGCAACGGCCTGCCTATCCGCAACATCGAGACGGTGGCAAGTGATGCGCCGCCCTGCCCCGGCCGCCAGCTCGGCGGTTTCGGCGAGCCCAGCTTCGTTCACATCCGCCAGCGCCAGATGGCAACCGCGGCGGGCGAGCGAGCGGGAGATGGCGCGGCCGATCCCGTTAGCGGCACCGGTCACCACCGCGGTCTTTCCGGCGAGATTCATCATCTTTGAGGTCCTTTCACGAATTCGAGCACCCCGTCCTCGACCCGGCCGAAGCGCATCACCAGCATGTCGAGCAGATAGTTCTGATGCACCCTCCATGGCGCCCTGGAGCCCTGATGCGGCAGGACGCCCTCCGCGCGGCGGACATAGCCGGAGGTGAAGTTCAGCATCGGCGCCCGCCCGATATCCAGGCCGTTCAAGCGGGGCGCGCAGGACGTGTAGCCGCGACGCGCCATGAATTTGAGCAGCCGGCAGACGGCGCGCGCGGTCAGATCGCATTTGAGCGTCCAGGACGCGTTGATATAGCCGAAGGCGAGCGCGAGATTGGGCACGTCGCTGAACATCATGCCCTTATAGACCAGCTTTTCAGCCAGGTTCGCACGCACACCGTCGACGACGACCTCCATGCCGCCCATCAGGCGCACAGCCAGGCCGGTCGCCGGAACGATGATGTCGGCGGTCAGCTCCCGCCCTGATTTCAGCCTTATGCCGGTCTCGGTGAAGCTGTCGATCGTGTCGGTGGCGACCTCGACCTTGCCGTTGCGCATCGCGGCGAACAGCTCGCCGTCCGGCGTCAGGCAGACGCGCTGGTCCCAGGGGTTGTAGGGCGGGGAGAAATCCTTCGCGACATCGTAATCGGGGCCGAGATCGCGCTGGATCGCGGCCATCAGCGCCCGCCGGACCATCGCCGGCCGCCGCCGCGCCAGGGAATAGCCGGTCGAGCCGACCAGCACGTCGATCCAGCGCGCCAGCCCAGCCGCCACCCGTGCCGGCAGCAACGCATGCAGCCGCGCGCCCAGCCGGTCGTTCGCCGGTCGGGAGACGATAAAGCTGGGCGAGCGCTGCAGCATGGTGACATGCGCCGCTGTCCTGGCCAGCGCCGGGATCGTGGTGACCGCCGTGGCGCCGCTGCCGATAACGACGATCCGCTTGCCGGCATGATCGAGGTCTTCCGGCCAAAGCTGGGGGTGGACGATCCGGCCGGCGAAGCGCGCGGCGCCGGGGAAGTCCGGCATATAGCCGCCCTCATAGTCGTAATAGCCGCTGCACATATAGAGGAAGCCGGCGGTGAGACGCTGGCCGGCTTCGGTCTCGACCGTCCAGCGCACCTCCTCGGACGACCAGGACGCCCGCACCGCCCGGCTGCCGAAGCGGATGCGGCGGTCGATGCCGTACAGCGCCGCCGTCTCGATGACGTAGTTCCGGATCGCGGTCCCGTCGACGATCGCCTTGTCGCCGCGCCAGGGCCGGAACGGGAAGCCCAGCGTATGCATGCTGGAATCCGAGCGGATGCCGGGGAAGCGGAACAGGTCCCAGGTCCCGCCGATCGC
>Ga0105239_10007329_pt1 | contig 12665 bp, 7 predicted proteins | sample KBSC44metaG_FD_92761 | JGI IMG/M metagenome (GOLD analysis project Ga0105239, IMG submission 92761) | Corn rhizosphere microbial communities from Kellogg Biological Station, Michigan, USA - KBS C4-4 metaG | ecosystem: Host-associated > Plants > Roots > Rhizosphere > Soil | place: Michigan, USA...
CGCGCGGCAACGGCGCTTCGGACATTGGACCGGCGGAATATTTCACGTACAACACCGTGACCACCAAAGGCCACGCGACCGCTAAGGGATGCAACGGTACTGCCGCATACAGCGTGTTCCGCGCCAACTTGCCGGAAAGTTTCACCTCGCCCGGACCGGCGACGATCCTGTTCGACAAGAACGCCAATCGTTTACCGACGGCGGATGTTCGGCAGGTTCCGGTTGTCGCAGCGGCCGATGCAGCGAACACCGCATCGTTCGGAAGCGACAGCGCGTCGGATGCGGACGCCTCACCGAACTTCTCGGGCACCAGTGCGGCGGCACCGCATGCGGCAGCCATCGCCGCGCTCGTACTGCAGTCGCGTGGCGGTCCCGGTAGCGTGAGCCCTTCGCAAATGCGCACGATATTGACCACCAACGTGTTCCCGCATGATCTCGATCCGTCGTTCGCTTCGGGCGCAGCTGGCACGACGGATGGCGGACTGGTCTCGCTGTCGATCTCCTCCGACAACGATGCCAATGCGCAAACGGGCCAGAACGATCCGAACTCGATCGCGGTCACGTACACCGGACCCGGATCGCTGCAAAGCCTCACGTTCAATGCGCAAGGCACGGCCGCCACCGGCGGGCGGACCAGCGGCGGCGCGAATGGTGTGGTCGCCGGTTCGCCGGGATTCGTGACCTACTTCGATACGACGACGCCGGGAACCATCTTCCGACCGAGTAGAAAAGACTTCACGCTCGGCACGTTGACCGGCTTGATTCCGAGCGATGTCGGCACGGTATCGTTCACGAATCTGGCTCCGCCGCCGGCGACTGGCACCGACGCCTGGACGATGAGTCTCAACTTCCCTACCGGTAATTTTGGAAACGGCAAGGTGTTGCGATTCACCGTAGGACGCGGAGGAGCGCGTTCCTCAGACGTCACGACGTCTGGCGGTACGACGACGCTTTCGCCGATCGCCGACCTCTTCGGCGGTGGCGTATTGATTCCGTCCGGCCTCACCATCGCCGATGGCATGACCTTCAGCGGCACGACCACGTCCGGCGGCACATTCAGCGGCCGCATCAAGAACAAGATCGGTTACGGATACACCGTCGTCGATGGTTGGGGCTTCATCGATGCAGCCGCGGCAACCGGCGCGGGCACGACGATTCTGGTCAGCAACGGCGCGGCCCTGCCGTCCTCTGCGACGGTCGGCACACCCGTATTGTTGACGGTGACGGTAACGCCGGGCACGAGCCCAACGAGCACCGGCCTGTATGTAGCCGCGAATCTCGCGGGTATCGGTGGCGCTACGCAGCAGGCGTTTTACGACGACGGCACACACGGCGACGTGACGGCTGGCGACCACGTCTTCTCGTTCGCAACGACAGTAGCGGCTTCGTCGACGATTGGCGGTAAGCAACTGCCGGCAGTGGTGAGCGATGCGCAAGGACGTGGCGGCAATACGCTGATCAACTTTACCGTTTCCTCGCCCTCGCCGACTGCACCCACCGGCGTTGGCTTGGCCACGCCGAATGTCGTCAACGAGGGCGCAATAACGGTCCTCACAGTCGCTGTAACACCGGGCACTGGACCCACGAGCACCGGTATTGCAGTGACCGCCAATCTGAGCGCCATCGGTGGCAGCGCCTCGCAAGTGTTCTACGACGATGGCACGCATGGCGACCAAGTCGCAGGAGATGGCACCTTCACGTTTGCCGCGACGGTTGGTCTTCACGCACCGCCGGGATCGTTCACGGTGCCGGTTACCATGACCGACGCGCAGTCGCGCTCCACGCCGGCCTCGATCGGTCTGAGCGTCACCGACGTCATCTTCCGGAACGCGTTCGGCAACTAGTCTTCTGCATCGTGACAAGTAGAGTGCGACCGACGGTCGCACCCTTTTTTTTTGCGCTCGTCTGTCACGAACGTCGACAGCTTGCTCTTATCCGCTAGACATTCTTCGTCCCGGTCGGAAAAACGGGACGCCGCACCTATCGATACCCTCTCGTAAGTTGGGCTAGCCCTAACCCGTTTCGAGCGCGTGCATGTGCGTCCAATTCCACTTCGGCATGTCGATTGAATGCAGCGACGTCTTCATTCGACTTCTGCGCTGCTAATCAGGGCCTGCTGAATCTTCGCGGACAGTTGGCCAATCGTATAAGGCTTGGTAAGTAACAGAGTGCCAGGGTCGACCACGCCGTTGTGAACAACGGCATTGCGCGTGTAACCGCTCGCATAAAGAACCTTCAAGTCCGGTTTTATCAAAACCGCTTGGTCGGCAAGTTCCTTGCCCGTCATTTCCGGCATTACGATGTCGGTGAAGAGCAAACGGACATCCGCGCCCGCGCGAAGGATTTCCAGTGCGGCGGTCGGCGACAGCGTAGCGATCACCGTATAACCCAGCATTTCCAGCACGTCCTTGGCGACGTTCAAGACTGATTCCTCGTCTTCCACGAGTAAGATGGTCGGACGATCATGTGTCAAGGATGGCGCAGTAACTTCGACGGAAACCGTGTCGGTAGCGGGCCCAACATGGCGCGGAAGATAAATCTTGATCGTCGTACCGTGCCCGAGTTCCGAATAAATCTTGATGTGTCCGCCGCTTTGTGAGATGAACCCATAAACTTGGCTGAGGCCTAAACCCGTGCCGCGTCCGGGCGCCTTCGTGGAAAAGAAAGGATCGAATGCGCGCGCTGCTACCTCTGGCGACATCCCTGAGCCTGCGTCGGTTACGGAGATCAGTACGTACTGGCCGGCATGCGCATCGACGTTTGCGGCAGCGTAGCGCTCATCGATGTCGGTATTCGCAGTCTCGATGGTGAGTTCGCCGCCATTTGGCATTGCATCTCGCGCGTTGAGCGCGATGTTGAGTAATGCATTCTCCAACTGCAAGGGATCGACGAGCGCGCGCCACAACCCGCCGCCCAAAACGGTTTCAACGTTTATCGTTTCACCTAGCGTGCGGCGGAAAACTTCGGTGAGATCGGCGACCAGCCGGTTGATGTCCGTCACGCGCGGTTCCAGGGCCTGCTGTCTGGAAAACGCCAACAGCCGCGCGGTCAGGTTGGCAGCGCGTTGTGCTCCCTCGATCGCCTGATCGATCGAAGCGAGTAATTTGCCGTCCGGTTGCGGTGCCGCCCGCCCCTTTGCGATTTCTAGAGAACCCAAGATCACGGCCAACATGTTGTTGAAATCGTGCGCAATGCCGCCCGTGAGCTGACCCACCGCTTCCATCTTTTGTAATTGCCTGACCTGACTCTCTGCCGATGCGCGCGAGGCGACTTCGAGGGTAAGCCGAAGATTTGCCTCGTTCAATGCGACAGAACGGCGGCGGATGTCCCACACGTAGAAGCCGGCTAGCGCACAGAGGAGGAAAATCGCGGCTACGAACAGGCTGCGATTAGCAGCGTTGGCTCGATCGAAGTACACGCGACGCTTTTGCAGGTCAGACAGCAGTTCCTTGCTTGTATCGTCGAGCGATTCTTGAACCGCCACCATCAACCGCTTTCCCTCGCCGGTGTGGACCAACGCCAACGCGTCAGACTCACGCCCGGCCTGGCGCAGCGCGATGGTGCGCTCCAGCTCATCGAATTTATTTTCGATCTGCTGTCGAACGAATCTCAGCTTCTCCGACGTGGGATCGTCCGCTTTGGACAACAGCGACGACAGCACAGTCGGCCATTCGTGACGAGCCCGCTGGAAAGGTTCAAGGTACTCGGCCTGCCCGGTTAACAAATAACCACGCTGGGCAGATTCTGCGTCACTCACCAGCCGTTCGATCTGCTGAACGTCGCGACCGAGATCGTTTATTTGACGGGCCGCCATCGTCGAACGGTGCTGCAATCCGCTTAGAAAAAAGCCGGCGCCTGCTGCGACAAGGAGCAGGACGAATGCACTGGACAACAGTACATAGCGGCTAACTGGCGTAGACATAGGCTTGAGCGACGAGGTATTCCACATTTTCAAAAGGTGGCCGTCCAATTTTTGTGAAAATGTCTCGCAGCGACAGGAAGTTTTCTGCCGTGAACATCGCTGAGGTCGCGGTCAAGCCAATGTCGCGGCTTTAGCGCGCCTGGACCGAACGCCTCCGACTCACACAGAAGTGCCGGATTCCCGATGATCGCTTGCATCAAGCGGTTTGATCAACGGGGTGGCCGACTGCTGGATCAGTCGCCACTCCTCAAGGCCTGAGCACTGCGCTCTCTTACGAAATGAGCGTGATCGTATAAGCGCTATTCATTTTCAAGTCTTATCCATCGCATGGACATGCGATGGACGACGGCACATTTCGCGACTAGTTTCCCCGCACGCCCTTTTGAAGGACCTGCACGATGCTCTTCATACGCGTATGCCTTGCTCTAGGCCTGTTAACCGCGAATATTGGAGCGAGCGCCATCGCGTTATTCACAGAGCGCGTCAATGTGAATCCTGCAACAGGAGCTCAAGCCGACGGCATCAGCGACGCACCAGTTTTGTCCGCCGATGGGTGCATCGTGGCGTTTGTTTCGCAGTCCGGTACGCTGGCGCCGGCGAGTTACGGCCTGACGAAAACGTCTCCCTCGCAGATATATGCGGTTGACCGCTGCGTTACGCCGCATACGATCGAGCTCGTGAGCGTCACCGCAGACGGATTGGCTGCAGCCGACCAGTCGGCGAGCACACCCAACATCTCGGCTGACGGACGCTACGTCTCCTTCATGTCCGCCGCCACGAATTTGCCGGTGGCAGGCAGCGGGCACAGCGGCGATGCGCCTTTCCTGTTCGTACGCGATCGCACCTCGCAAACCACTTTTTCGCCGCTGCAGGCGTGGCGTCCAACGGCGAACAACAACGGCGGCATCGGTTTTGATTCGACGGCCAATATACGGTACATGAGCGCGGATGCATCGCGCTTCGTGTTCGATTTTAGAAGCCCGCCTGCCGTGCAACAGAATTTGTATGTCGTCAATTACGCCGGTGGCGTCAGCACACTGCAGCCGATCTGCGCGACGTTCGATATCAATTGCCTTACGGGAACCTCGGATAACCTGACCATTTCCGCCGACGGAAGCTCGGTACTTCTGCAATCGACTTATGCGTTCGCTGCAGGCGGAAGCATCGGTGGTTTTTACAGCGTATATGCGTACGACGTTGGTTCAGCGGTTTCGACGCTCGTCAGTGTTAATGCCAACGGGACACCGGCCAACCAAAGCGTGCAACCTTTGACGGATATCGCACTGTCAGGCGACGGAAAATTCGCCGCCTTCAACGCTGCAACCGCCACGAATTTTCCCGGCAACACCGGCAACACGCTGATGTTGAAGAATCGAATCTCCGGTGATCTCATTCTCGTCAGCGCTGCCAGCAACGGCACGCCGGTCACGATCAGTTACGGCATCGCGCTTCCGCAGCTTAGCGACGACGGAAATCGGGTGGTGTTCACGGCTGAAAACGCGATCGTCCCCCACCTCCAGCAGGCAGGGTACGATGCTGTCGCGATAGATTTCGCGCGGGGACGCGTGGTGAGCGTGTGTATCTCATCGAGCGGATCGTTCGCCTCAGCGGGATGCTCTAGGGCGACCATATCCGGGGATGGCAAGTGGGCTGCTTTTCGTTCAATAGCCAACACGTTGGTGCAGAACGATACCAACGAGGAACCGGACATCTTTGTCGTCTCAGTCGATCCCGTGCTAGACGACCTTTATGCCGACGGCTTCGAGCGCTAGAAGCCCAGCCACGTGCATGCGCAATGGGTCGTAGAGGTACGCAAAGAACGTCCGTTCCCCAGAAATTTCTCGGCTAACGAGCAATTACAGCCGCTGCCTACGCGCGAGCGGACGTGGCGCTGTACCTCGCCCAGCATAATGGGCGCAGCGGGGTCGTCGCCATCGTCTGGAAGACGCCGCGTCAACAGTCGTCGAAGTCGGCCGTGAACACAATTTCCGACTGCATTTCATACGCGCCGATATCGGGCAGCCCGACGGCGCGGGCAAACGGTGCTCCGCGCTGGTCGTTCGGCAACCCCTCGACGTTGTCGCCGGCGTTCAGGGCCTGACTGCCGCTTTGCAATGCGTGCGTTCGCGTGGCGCCACCGTTGTCGCGCAAGGGACCCAGTCGCGGACAGCCGCCCACGTGGGTGAACACGCCGCCGGGCGTGTAATCCGGAAATCTCACGAAGTTGTTCACGCCGGAGAAGCTCGCATGGTGTCCGAAGTTGGAACCATCAACGAAGCTGAAGTCATGCGGCGTATTGCCGCCGAAATTGTTCGTAATGAGCGCCGAGTGGAAGCGCAGATCCATGTCGCCGTATATCGTGCCTGTCGCCATACCGGCGGCGAACGAGCCCGAGTTCAATCCGGCTATATTGAACGCGATCGTCGAGTTATAGATCTTGACTAATCCGGAGTCCACGTAGATGCCGCCGACACCAACGGTGGCGACGTTGCCGGATATCGTGCTGTCTACTATCGCTGCGGTGAGCGGGGCCGGACTCGCGTTGTACGACTCGATGCCGCCCTGGCCGCCGTAGACGAAATTATTTTCGACGGTCGACCGCATGAGCGTCAGGTTTCCCGTAACAAACATACCCCCACCTTGCCTGCTGTGCGACCCGAAGCCGGCGATGTTGTTGCTGACCGTGCTGTCCGTCAGCGACACATTGGCGCCGAAGATGCCGCCGCCATTGCCTGTTGCCTTGTTGACGCTCACCGTGCTGCTGACCAGATTGACGGTCCCGGCAGCGATGCCTGCGCCGTTGACATCCGCGACGCTGGCGACGACGGACGCGTGGTCGAGCGTTGCGCTAGTAGCGGCGATGCCACCGCCGGAGCCGCTCGCATGGCAGTTCGTAAGCGTCACCCGATCGAGCTCCACTGCCGCATCCGCATAGATACAGCCACCGTTGCCCTGGGTGTTGAAGTCGTAGGCCGCAAAGCCATCGCTCAACGTCAGGTCCTTGATCACGAGGAACGGCAGCAAGGCAAGCGGCGGTCCGGGATGGAAAAAAACGCGTTCCGCACTGTCTCCCGTGATCGTGAGGGCGCTTTGCCCCGGACCGAGCAGCGTGACGATGTCGGGCGTTGGCAAAGGCCCGGCGGTCGTGCCCACTTCCGAGAGCGATATGGTGCTGCAGGAAAGTTTGGTCATGTCGACCGTATCGCCGCTTGCGGCATGGGTCAACGCGTAACGCAGCGTGCCGGTGTTGCCGCTCCCGCTACTAACATTGCTGCAGGAGTTCACGGTCCATGTCGTCGCCGCGAACGATGCGCTTGTGTCGGTCAGGGCCAGTATGCCAAGAAGCTGAGCTGCAAGTGGTACGCGGCGAAAGCGATGACAATGCATATGACCTCCACTGCAATATGATCGTGCCGGGAGACCGAAATACGTCTTTTTTCGTTGCTGCGCAAGTCATCAATGCCCAACTCGCAGCGAAGCGCCACGTTATCAGGTCCGCTTTCGGACACAAGTCGACTTTCGTGCGTCTGTAAATTTGGCAGTTCACGACTTCGATTCGCGTAAGTTTGGTCAGACTAAATTTCGGGAACAACGATGAATCAGTCGTCCTTGGAAGTGCTCTGCCCGATATCGCGTGGGTTACCGCCTTGCAGCTTCTTGGTTGCCTTGCTAGCGCTGTTCTTGATCTTCAATGCCGCCGCACGTGCCGCTGAGCCGCCGACGACCAGGATGGGTGGCGCCGCCGCCTCGACTTGCGTAGCGGCAACCGAGCACTGCGAAGAATGGATTACGCTGGACGGCAAGGCGTCGCGTTTGCTTGTCCATCGCACCCACGCGTTGCGGACAAAAAATACTCAGCTGAAACGAGCGCTGGTGTTTGTCCATGGCATCAAGCGTGATGCCGACAACCACTTTCGAACCGCACTTGCCGGCGCATTTCTCGACGGCGTTAGCGACGATACGCTGATCGTCGCGCCGCGGTTCGCGTCGAACAGCCACGCCGATGGAAACGAAGCGGGCAATTGCGGCGATACGCTAGGGCCGCACGAAGCCAATTGGATTTGCGAAGACAGTCGCACAGATACATGGCGCTTCGGTGGGGCCGAGGTCGGCCATCAAGACGTCTCGTCGTTTGACTTCATGGATCAAATCGTTCGGCTCTTGGCCGACAAGCGTGTATTTCCGAATCTGCGAAGCATCGTTATCGCTGGTCATTCGGCCGGGGGCGTGTTCGTCAGCCGCTACCAGATGACCAACAAGGTGCATGATCTACCGGATGTTCGGATTTCGTACGTCGTAGCGAATCCGTCATCGTATTCATATTTGGACGACATGCGTCCGACAGTAAGCGCCTTGCCTGACAATATCTCCGCCGAAGCGCCGGGATTTCGGCCGCCGCGGGTGAATCCGCCTCCGGCGTTCGTCAGCTATCCCGACGCACGCAATTGCACCACCTATGACGACTGGCCGTACGGACTCAAAAATCGTTTTGGCTACGCAGCACAAACTGCAACCGAACAACTGAGAGCCCAAGCGGCCAGTCGCCCGGTGACGTATCTGCTCGGCGACTCGGACATCCTTCCCGCGGGCGTGTTCGACATGTCATGCCCTGCCATGGCGCAGGGACCCACCCGGCTAGCGCGTGGTCTCGCATTCGCCAGATACATGAACGAACTTCATGCGGCACACCACAAGGTAATCGTCGTGCCGTTCTGCGGTCACAGCGCGCGTTGCCTGTTTACGGCAGACGTCGCCTTCCCGGCAATATTTCCGAAATAGACGATATCGGTTGCATTTCGTTGCTTGCGCGACACGTGCTGGCTCAGCGGGCGGCCATTCGAAAATTATCTCCACAACGTCGAGGCGAGATTCGCATCGAACGGCCGATACTGGCACCGGTTGCTCGCAGGGCGAAGCCTGGGATGCTCTGTGTCGATCACAGATGTCCGGTCTAACGCAGAAATGTCGTTTGGTTGCGAAACCGCATCGCGGGACTTCCAAATGAATCGGCAGCGACAGTCCGGCGTTGAAAAACACGCCGCGACGCGAAGCCACGTTCTGGAACGACGCCGATGACGCGAACAACCATTGAATCGACAGAGGACGAACATGCGCACATTTCGTGAGTGGGGCTTTGGTGTTCTATTGGTCGCTTACGCGTGGTCTTCTCATGCATATGCTGACTGCAGCGCGCCACCAACGTCCAGCGACGGTTATTTCGATCAGGCGTGGGGCAATCACGGTTGCGTCGTATTCGCCGGAGACAACCGCGATTCCACCATGAGCGCGCAAGTGGAGAAGCTTGCGCTCACAACCGGCAGCAATGTGTTTCTCGGTGGCAGCTCGTCGACGGGCTCCGGCTCGTGGTGGATCGGTGAGCTAACCGATTCCGGCCAGTTCGATGCGAATTTCGGAGATAACGACGGCAGCGGTCGCGTGACCGGCTGCGAACTGTATTCTCCGGCCACGTGCCCGGCCGAAATGTATTTTGATTTTCTGCCGCAGGCCGACGGCAAGGCACTCGTGCTCTCCAATGGCTATTTGACGCGTACGTCGGTGGGTGGACACGCGCTGGACACGTCCGTCGCCGGCGGAACGGGACACACCGCTTCGAGTTTTGCGATCTCCACGCCGCCAGGTCCACTCTACGGCGGTTCGTTCGGCGCGCTCGCATATTCGCTCGATGGACGTCTGCTGATCGCCGGATACGGCAACCAATCGCTGGTCGCGGCTTATCAAGTCGAAGGCATTGCCCGGCTGAAGGACGATCTCGCGCTCGACACGTCGTTCCACGCGGTCACCGATGGCGGCGTCGCCTACGCGGGCGGCAATTTCTTCGCGACGGGCGCCGACTCGCAGGCGCATCAGCTGTTGGTGCAGTCGACGGGAAAATTGATCGTGCTCGGCTCGGAAAACAGCCGCGATATCCGCGTTACCCGGTTGAATGCCGACGGTTCGCTCGACACGACATTCGGCAGCGGCGGTTCGACCGTGCTGGCGACGCCGCCAGCGCCGTGCACGAGCGCCGCCTATTCGAACGTTGCCTATCGCAACGGCGCTGTCGATCGCGCTGATCGAATCGTCGTGACGGCCATGTGCTATGCAGCGCCCGCTTACGATACGGTTGTTGCGCGCTTAACCGCAGACGGCGCGCTCGATGCGGCAACCTTCGGCAACGCCGGCTACTACGTGAGCAGCGATTTCGCTGCGTGTGCGAGTAGTCAACAGGTTCCTCCGCGAGCGACAGCGATCGACAGCGCCGGGCGGATACTCATCGCCGGCAACTGCGGTTCCGAGTTCGCCGTGCAGCGGCTTCGCGGCAACGGTGTTCTCGACACGTCTTTCGGCGACAATGGACTCGCGCACGGCAAATTCGACCCGGCCTCCAACGCCGACGAAGGCGATGTGATCATTCTCGACCGCGGCGGCCGACCGATCATCGGCGGCTATACACAACTGGGAACACGCACGGCGGCGGTCGCGCGCCTGACCTACGATTTGATCTACACAAATGACTTGGAAACCGCACCGCGCGGGTGCGTGTCGCCCAACTGCAACTGAGCGCGCCGATGAATGAAGGTTTTGGGAACGTGCTGCGTCGTCTCGCGTCGGCGTGACACGCACGCGCGGAAGCGATCTGCATCACATCAATGATCGTTTATCGACTACGTGGGCTATCCCGCAGCCGATCGTATTCGCGAACCCGTCGGATGTTCTGATCGCGTCGAAAGACCGGCTCGGATTCGATCCGGCTGACGACCACTTCGTGCGCGCACTCGCATGCGGTGCCTATATTCAGCAGCCGCCCGCAATCCAGGCACGCCATCGCGCCCGCTTCCGCGGCATCGTTGTTCCAGCTCATGTGTTCCCCCTGTACGGCTCGTTAGAGCCATATCGACAAAGGGCAAGTCCTGTGCCGCGAATGTTGGCGTCAAATCGTCGCCGTCGGTACAACGCGAACTCGGTCGAGCGCGACGCGCCGCTCGATGTCCGTCGAGCGGCGCGTGGCATGTTTGAAACTAGTTCGATTCGGTGAATTGGATGTAAGGCGCCGATCCACCGGTCGCCGTACACGGACCCAGATTGAGATTATTGGTTTCGCCCGTCGTGCCGCCGTTGCTCGGGCCGATACATCCCGGTGTGTTGCTGGTGCCGTCAGTGACTGCCAGCTTCACCGTGAGATGCGAGCCGGAATTGAAGGTCGCTGCTGAACCGCCGCCATTGCCGACCACGTTGAATTCCGACTCGTTCCAGACTGCGCCGATATCGAGCGTGTTCCCGGCCTGACTCACCGCATGCGCGACGCCGTTATAACTGAACGTCACCGTGTCGTTGCCGCTCATGGACGCGGCGCCGGAGAGTTGCGCATTGGCCAAGCCCGTGAGCGCAACCGCAGGCGCCGCGACGCCATTGCTGTTCCGGTAGCAGCCGTTGTACGAACTGGTCTTGTACGAGTTCCAGCTCCTCGGACAACGCTTGCCTTTCGGAATAAACAGCCAGTCCTGAATAAACGCCTGCGGCCCCGACACGCCGGTTCCGGCGTTGCCGGGATAGCTTGAGGAATAGATGAACTGTTCCCAGGTCTGACAACTGCTGTAGCCGTAGGCCGCGCACACCGGCGACGAGCTGCTGATATTCGTGTTGAGCTGCAGCGTATAGCCACCGCTGCTCGCCGACGTCACGCCGGTTTCGCTCGGGAAATTTCCGATCGCCGAGCGCGTCAGGCTGGATGTTTTCGCGGAATAGTCGTAGCCGTTGCCGACGGTTTGCGTGATCGACGGATCAGAACGGTAGTTCGGCGGCGGTCCGCATGTTTCCTCTTCCCAGCGCGGACTCGGAAAGTAAGCGCGGAAACAGCCCTGCCGCTGCGGCGGCGAATTTTTCAGCGACTCGTGCCACGCACGAACCGATTCCGTACCGGCGCTTTCTGCCTCTTGCGCGGCGGCTTGCTGGTTGACGTATTCCTCTTCCGTCAGCGACCCGAACTGCCCTTGCGCGGCGGCGCTTGCGGCGTTCATGAAAACGACGCCGATCAAACATGCGGCGCTCAATATTGTTTTCTTCACGGTGAACTCCTCCAAGTTATTAGAAACGAAAAGCACGACGTGACGTCGCTGTCCCCGCATGACGCGTAGTCAACCCTTTATCCTCTGCGAGTCAGGTCGACTACCGAAAAGACCCGACCACACTCAATCCGCAACATGCTTCGCGCTGCGAAAAAAAGTGAAGTCGACCCCTAAGATCGAACGTCTCCCCGAGCATATGGACGGTGCCGAAAAAGGACACGCGGCGTTGCATCAATCAAGCGCAGCGTCCGCTGAAGGAAAACCCTCGAAGCCCGCTATTCGACCGCTGGCGTGCGCACCATGTTCGGAACGTTGGCCTCTGTGCCGATGTTTTCGCACCGGGTGGTACATGCGATCTAAAAGAAAGCGGCTCTTTTTCACGCGCGCGCAGTTGCGCATGCTGGACCTTCAGAAAATTCTCCCGATCAGGAGTTGCAGATGAACACGCGTCCAGCCACACGTTTTACGTTTGTCCTTGCACTGGGCTTGGCGACTGTCGTCGCCGCGGCGGCGGAGGCGGCGAAAAACACGGCGCCCTCGCGAAGCGAATCGTCCGACGCGCACGGCTTCGACTTCGAGTTCGGCGAGTGGCGCGTCCACCACCGGATCCTGCGCCCCGACGGGTCTTGGGTGGAGTTCGACGGGACCAGCTTCGACCGCCCGATCATGGGCGGGGC
>Ga0105239_10007330_pt1 | contig 12664 bp, 10 predicted proteins | sample KBSC44metaG_FD_92761 | JGI IMG/M metagenome (GOLD analysis project Ga0105239, IMG submission 92761) | Corn rhizosphere microbial communities from Kellogg Biological Station, Michigan, USA - KBS C4-4 metaG | ecosystem: Host-associated > Plants > Roots > Rhizosphere > Soil | place: Michigan, USA...
ACCCGGTACGACAAACTCGCTAAAACGTTCCTCGGTGCGATTTTTCTAGCCTCTTCTGTCATTTGGCTTAATTAATGACACGCCCTAGGAGTCCTTACCATGTCCGTGAATTCAAATTACCGTGGCTATAACCAGTACAACAATTACAATACCAATTCACAATACGGTGGCAATAATTTTCCACCACCACTTTTTCAACCCGGCGGCGGTTCCAACGGTATGAATTTCGGCAATTTCCAAGGTCATGGCTATAACGGTTTTCAAGGTCAAAACGGTATTTTGGGTGGCAGTCAGCAGTTCGGTCAGGGACAGTTTGGCCAAGGTCAATTTGGAGCAGGACAATTCGGACCAGCTCGATTCGAAGCAGGACAATTCGGTCAAGGTGGCCCCGGTGGAATGGGCGGTCCTGGAGCATATCGTGGTCTTGGCGGTGCTAATGGACAAAGACCGCCTAGCGCGGCAGAAATGTTTAGTAAGATAGATGCTGATGGAGACGGTCAAATTACTCAGGAAGAAATGGATGCAATGGGTTCAAATAACCCCAATATGCCCCAGTTGAGTACAGAACAAAAGACCGCAATGTTTAACAAATTAGATGCTGATGGTAGCGGTACAATCAGTGAAAGTGAACTTTCAAAAGCCAGGCCTCAAGGTCCTGGAGGGCGGCGTCCAGGAGGTCTCAATGGACAACAACCTCCTTCCCAATCAGAAATCTTTAGCCAAATGGATACCGATGGCGATGGTACTTTGACTCAGGAAGAGTTCAATGCCTTTACCCCTACAGGACCGGATGGCAGCACAAATAACTTACCTCAACCGACCACGGCTCAAAAAACAGAAATGTGGAACAAGCTCGATCCCAATGGTACGGGTTCAGTCAGCGAGGCGGAATTCGAAGCGGCAGCACCACAACAAGGTCCTCCTCCTCCCGGACTCTTTGCTGGCCAAGGTCAATTTGGACAGTACAGCCAATACGGTCAAGGTCAGTTTGATACCACCGGAACAACAGGACAAATCAACGATTCTTACTGTCAACAACAGCAACAATACACAAACCAATAAACCAGGAGGAAAACTCGCTAATCATCCCTCTCTCACAAAAGCCTGCAGACTCCTTCCCCGCTCGGAAGGAGTCTGTACCCGTTTTAAGGGGCGGTGTTTTTCAGTCTGCTAAGGTTTTTTCTCCACAAAACGAAAGAGGGCGAGCGTTGCCGCATTGTGGATGATTGGTTCTTCAGAAACGTTCATGGGAATCTCTCCATCCATTCACGTCATTCCGCGCGTTAGTCACGGAATCCAGAGTAAAACCAATCTTTTCTGGATGCTGCGACTCCGCGCAGCATGACAATAGGACGCTAATGGGACAATGTCATTTCAAGAACTTTGCCTAAGAACCTGGATGATTCTGGCATTTGACAGCTGAGCGCCTTTGGATAAAACTAGTGGGTACCACAATATGGGCGGTTGGCGCAGCTGGTAGCGCATCACATTGACATTGTGGAGGTCGCTGGTTCGAGTCCAGTACCGCCCACCACTCTAAAGACAAGGCTTTTCAGGTTTTTTGGAGGGCCTTTTTTAGTGAGGTTTTTTGGCTTTGTCCCATTTAGTGACAACACGTAGCAATAGGTTGGAAATTTTCCAATCGAAGTTTTGTTACCTGATTTTTCGACTTCGATCCCAACTCTCCTAAGCTCGCTCTGCAACTTTTGATAGCTCAACGTACTTAGGGTAATTGGCTTCACCATTTTAAAATCTGTAACAGAGATTACGATCGGATTTATTTGATAGCCCCTTTGGGAATTCGAATCCCATTTTAAGGTTTTCACGGAACTTCAGCGTATCTCATCAAAAGCCACTTATGGTAATCAGTGAGAGCTTTTCAAGGGTATTGTAAATTCATTCCCTTTCATTGGGAATATGTGACCTGCCCCCTATTTATTTAGACCAGTAGACAGTAGAGAATCTTTTTTGCGAAAGAAAAAACAGAAAGGGATTCTCCGAACATGAAAACGAATCGATTTACGCCAGAGCAGATTATTTTAATTCTCAAGGAGGCTGAAGGCGGGAATCGGCCTATTAGCGAGTTGTGCCGTAATCACAATATGAGCGAGGCGACATTTTACGCTTGGCGAAAAAAAGTATGGAGGTATGGAAGCTAACGAAGCCAGGCGTTTAAAGACCTTGGAGAAGGAGACGCTGAGCTGAAGAAGCTTTTAGCGGAAACGATGCTGGCCAAGCAGGCGTTGGAGGCGGTATTAAAAAAGTGGTAACGCCAGCAGAGAAATCCAAGGCAGTCGGGCTGTTGGTAGAAGAAGGACTGTCTCAGCGTGAAAGCTGTGCCTTACTGAACATTTGCCGTTCCCGCTTGTTTTACCAACCTCGGCAGAATGAGGAAAAGGCGGCTTTAATTGCAGCAGTTCGGGCTTTAGTATTGAAGCATCCTCGTTACGGCTACCGTCGGATTCACGTTATGTTAGAGCGACAAGGTCAAGCGATAGAAATTAAGCGTCTACAACGGCTTTGGAAGAAAAAGCGGCTGGCAGTCAAACCTGCGAGAAAGTCCCGCCTGCGACGCAAGGGTCTTTCAGCGAATCCGCCGCCTACGGCCTTATATCCTAAATCACGTCTGGACCTACGATTTCATGCACGACCAGCTGAGTAATGGCCGGAAGATCCGACTGCTCAACATTGTGGATGAATGCACACGGATGTGCCTGAAAATCGATGTGAAGCGTTCAATGGGAGGCAAGGACGTTTTAGCCTGTTTAAGTCAAACAATGGCCGTTTATGGCGTGCCCGATTTTATCCGCTCAGATAATGGGTCAGAATTCATTGAAAAGTATTTGCGGGAATGGTTGCTCAGCAAGGCACCCAAACGCTGTATGTTCGTCCTGGCAGTCCGTGGGAGAACGGAAAATGTGAAAGCTTTAACGGGAAGTTTTGTGACGAATACCTGAATCGGGAAACTTTCCACAGCCTGCTGCAAGCCCAAGTTCAAACCGAATGGTGGCACCTGCATTACAACAGTGAGCGGCCACACAGCGCTTTAAACTACCGGACCCCGCTGGAGCTTTACGAAGAATGGAAAGAAAGGAAGAAAGGAAAAATAAAAGTGAAAATGGATGAACTGAAAACTTTATGCTACGTTGCCCAACAATAACGACTCTCTATTAACGAATGGTCTAAATTTTTGTGGGTACTGCAAAAATAAAAATTTATTAAACAATCCGATCATCTTTACCTCTAACCGGCAATGCAATGGTAAAAGTTGTTCCTTGACTAATTTTACTTTCAACAGTAAGAATTCCATTATGCTGTTTAATAATATCAAACGATATTGAAAGTCCTAATCCTGTCCCTTGCCCAATAGGTTTTGTTGTGAAGAAAGGGTCCATGATTTTGGTGAGGTTTTCTTTGGAAATACCAGCACCGGTGTCGCTGACTTTTATATAAACAGTATCTTGCTTGGTATAAGTATCAATTGTAATGATACCTTTCTCTGATATCGCCTGGGCCGCATTTACCAATAAATTAACAAATACTTGGCTAAGTTGACCTGCATTTCCAAAAATAGAAGGAATTGTTGCTAAGTTTAGGACGACTTCGCATTTGTATTTCAATTCATTCCAAGCCATCTTGATAGAAGAATTAATGACGTTGTTAATATCAACCTCGGTAACGGCAGCACTATCACTATGTGCAAAGGTTTTCAACCCTTTGACAATATCCCTGACTCGGACCAACCCTTCTTCGTTTTCATTCATAAGAGCGTCCATATCTTGTAAAAGGAAAGGCAAATCTTCTTCTTTTTTAAGCATTTCAATTTGTTTTAGTATGTCATCTTTTTTGTCAGCCTCTAGTTTGGATAGTTTAAGGAATTTTTCATCGTAAAACGATAGTAGTCTTTTAATAATCGTTATGTATTCTTTCAACGTGTTTTGGTTGCTCATAATAAAACCGATGGGGTTATTGATTTCATGTGCAACGCCTGCAGCCAATTGCCCTATAGATTCCAGCTTTTGGGCGTGGAATAATTGGAACTCCAAATTTTTACGTTCAGTTATATCGTTTTGAATGCAAATGAAGTTAATCAACTCCCCTGCAGCATCATTAACCGGTGAAATTGTTAACTCATTCCAGAACGGCTGACCATTTTTCCTTATATTCCTTAATACGGCGGTATAATGCTTTCCCTGTTCGAATGCTAATTTGAGCGTTTTTAGTATTTCCAGGTCATTGTCAGGATTTGCTAATACGGAATAGCTGCTTTCCTGTGATTGTAGTGTATAACCGGTGACAGCTTCAAAGATAGGGTTGCAATAAATAATGGGATTTCCGTCCTGTTTGGGATCGGTAATCGCGATCCCAGATGAGGCAGCATCCAAGGCGCGATCTTTCAATCGTAATTGCAAATCAGTATGCTCTCGTTGGAAGGCATACCCTAACTGGCTTGCAATATGGGTAAAAATGGAATAAGCGCTATCATCTACCTGTTGGCAACCTTTAGCGAACAGTTCAACGACAGCTGCCAGTCCGTTGTCAATGACAATAGGAAAAACAAATGCACAGGTTAATTCACCGCATTCCGGCATTGAATAGTCCGAAAAATCACAACATAGGGCTGGTTCCATAGTGTCAGCAACGTGGCCGAGTAACCCTTCACTTTGACTGAAAACTTTGTCGGACCAGGTTAAGATTGAAGAAAGATAGTTCGTACTTTGGGCACATGTTATATTGCTGGGAGAAAGCAATCGTTGTCTGCTGTCCCAATAATGTATAGTTACAGCAGACCAATCGGACAGCTCACAAATGCTTTGCAGTGATTTATTTAGCCGTTGTTCTAATGTTCCGGGTTCATTGGAGATGCTCGATACTATTTTCATCAATTCAAGAGCATTGGTGGTTCTGTTGAGCGGAGCAATCAGTTTTTGAAGGATATAGGCGAGGATACCAAAGAACAATACGATACCGAGTAAGATGGTCAGAATTTGGTAAAAGATAAGTTTTTCGGCTGCCTGTACCGCTTTCTTCTCAACCGCTATCGTAAACTCATCACAAGCTTGTGTAGAAGTGTAAGCCTGCTTTGAAAGCTCTTCATACCGGGGATTATTGATGATTGAAGAGACGTCTGCTCGCAATGTTACGACCGCAATATGTTTGAGTTCATCCCATTCTTTTTTTGCTTTTTCGAGAAGCGTCTTCAAAGCCTTATCCTGGATAGGTTCAACCTGAAAGGTACGTTTCCCATCCAGGCTGATGTTGATACTTCCCCCCTCGGAAAAGCCCTTGAATGTCTTATCAACCACTTTTTCAGTTTGTCTTGCGCTATCCGCATGTTGGAACAATGTTTCCCAACTGCCGGTAGCATGGGCTGCTATCACAACAGAAACTTCCCTGGCATATTGTTGCTGGAGGGTTTGCTGGAGACTTGCACTGCCAATGATATAGCTGTAATGCTTTTGTTGGTCGTTCGCAATAGCCAGGAGAATGCCGGATGCCACAAAGAGGGCTATAAATAATGAAAGCAACGCGGCCAGCCTCTGGAAGAGGAACTGCCCAATATTGGCTGTTGTCCTGGATTGTCCGTCCATGGATTGACCTACTTTATTGTCGGGAAGTGTTTATCTCTGGAGGCTTTCAGCATGGCGCGGATATCGTCATAGTGCCTGTCATCAATCTTGACGAAGCGTTTCAGGTAGCCTTTCGCCAAAATCTTTTTTCCTTCAGGATCAAACTCCATGCCAAGCAGCGCTTGTTGGAGTTTCTCCACGGTAGACGGCGGTAATTTTTTGGCATAGATAACAGGGCAAGTACTGGCAGGCCCAAGCACTTCTATGATTTTAACTTTTTTCGTATAAGGCTCCCCTGTCCGGCTGGCATAATCAAATACTAGAGAATCTACAGCACTCGCATCCGCTTTTTTAGCGGCAACCATCCGAATCGATTCTTCATGGGCACCCGAATGAAGGACTTTACTGAAAAATCCTTTCGTCTCACCAATATCAATCAGCTTCTTTCGAGGCATGTTATACCCGGAATTCGAGATCGTGTCATTATAGACAAACACTTTCCCTTTTAACTCTTTGAATGTTCGAACGGTACTATCTTTCGGGACAATAACATACGAATAGTAAACAGGCTTTTCCTGGTATTGTTTTGCACTCATGACCGGAGCGGCCAGTAAGGCTACTTTGGGTGACGGCTTTTCATTCATCAGTACATAAGGGAGGCCGCAAACAAAAGCGACATCAATTACCCCGTTTTCAATCAACTTATTTACGGTTGAGTAGGAAAGATTCGATACGAAACTTACTTTCATACCGGTTTTCTTTTCTAGATATTGGGAAATATCCGAATAAATACTTACCCCATTTTCAGAGACGAATGCTGCCGTCATAGCCACGTTTAATGTTTTATGCTGGAGCGTCGCTTCCGCGTTTGTTACGTTGGTTATAAAGATAGTACTCAAGAAAACCAATGTTACTAATCCGAAAATGGTTCTCTGAAACAGCTTATGGCACATCCATTAGCTCCTACTACATAAATTTATATTATAACGTTATTTTGATCGATAGAAAAAAGGTGAACTCACTACTGTATTATGAACTTAGATTGCTTAATTGGCTAGTTTTTTAAAGTTACCCGCATAGGATTTATTGTCCAGTTACGAAGTATGTCCCTCTATCTATTTCGGTTCAAAGCATAATTTCAACATAATTCTTTTAGGCTATCTTGGACTAATCAAAATCTATAATGCACATACTATTACCTTAGAGCCTGGGGGAGGTGCTGTTGCAGATTTGTTTGTGAAAATCGCTCAGCCAGTCACTACCGGAGAACAAGAAAGCAGACTAGACGATTTACTATTGCTCCCAAAAAGGAGCCAACCTTCTCGGCTTGAACAATTAGGAGCTGGATCAGTACAAATTAGCGGACTTGCATTCCAGAGTTCATTAGAACGGCTCAGCCAGATCCGAGGCCAATGCATCGTCTTGTCGCCATCCAGTTCAATACCGCCCAGTCGACTTGCCGCGCTTTCTATGTTTGCAATTCGAACCAAAAGCAACAGCAATTATAGCCACTTTGATCGCATTGATATAGATTCTTTGCAAATCGTAATCTCATCAGTAAAAAAAATACCTTGATCAGCGCTTCTGAACCTCAACTACAGACCTGAAAATAAATAGCTTTGAGCTTACGGCCCTTAACAATTATCCCTGTGTCTTGTGAAGTATTGGAAAGTCTTTTCGAGAGATAAATCGTTTAGCGCGTTCCAGTAAATTCCACAATCAAGCTTCCATGCCATGAGGGTGCGAACCATAGAATTCCGAACGCTTGATTTGTGCCTAATTAATCAGTTTCGCCAGTAATGTTCACTCCCAACTCTGTACCGATTTTGATGATTTTAGAATTATCGAAATAAAATATATCGTCCACAAACTTACTACATTCCTCAATTCCAAGTGCTTTCACAACGTTTTTTTCAAGATAGCTCACACTGAGAATCACTCTGATAGCCGTTGATTGGAAATAGGAGCCTTCTAAGGAATAAAAATCTTTAAATGCTTGATAGGTCTGCAAATTTTGGTCATACCAGCGTAGTCTCCGCTCTGACTTTAATAATCCTTCAATCTTTGCGGGGCTGATTTGATCCAAACTTTTACTGGCGCCTACCGTACCACCCTTGGCAAAATCACTAATGGCACGAGCGAGAATTACTTGGCTTTCCACCGGAAAGTGCTCCATTTTCTCAATGGCAGCACGGAGAGCAGGAAGTTCATCATACCAGCGTTTAAATGGTCGTTGTGAATTCAAGCTTAACCTCATCATTATCTATCAATTTTTGTATAGATAAACTCGGCAGATTTTTCTTTAGCCTTAGCTTTGAACATGGATTATTTACATTAATAGTTTGCGCAACCAATCAAACAGGCAATTCTGGCTGGCCCCAGAAACAGCTGAGTTGTGCGATGAGGTTAATTATTCACCATATCAACAATTTTAAGTAGCATTCATATATTCAAGGCGCTTTAGCTCATAATTTTGCCTGCAATCAGCATTTAAACTTTGTATCAGCGGGTATTCAGTGATTGAGTATACCGAAATGAAAGTTTTACTTATCCTTTTGCAAAAGCCTCTTCCAGCTTTGCGATATCCATTTTCTGCATGGTCAACATGGCATTGAAAGCAGCGGCGGCTTTTTTGCTGTCTTGATGCCGCATCATTTCCATCATACGAGTCGGAACCACCTGCCAGAAAACACCATACCGATCCTGCAACCAGCCGCACTCAATCGGCTTGCCACCACCGCTAATCAGTTTTTCCCAGTAATAATCAACCTCTTCCTGAGTCCCGCAATCGATGCTTAACGACAATCCCTCTGAAAATTCAAACCCTTGTTTCACATCAAATAAAATCACTTCCAGCCCGTTCATTTTAACGCGCGCCAGCGTCTGCCCTTCCGCAGGCCCTGCCGGTAATACGATTTGGTAAATGACTTCAAAATCTTTAAACACGGACGAATAAAACGCCATAATGTCTTCGGTTTTAACATTTCCCGAAAAGAACAAACTGGGTACAATTTTTTGTGAACTTCCCATACAATCCTTCTCCCATTATTTTCTGCTTTCAGCAAGAATCCTTCTTCAATGATCTTCCCATCGGCATCATTCAAATTCAATCCTCTATCGTGTCAGAAGCCTTAAGTTATTGTCTAGCGAGCTTTTTTCACCTTGCAACTAATTTATTAAAACAATAATTGTGTATTTGCATAAAATAGATTAGACTTTCTTCTTTCAGTTTCAGGTTTGTACACATTAAAAAAAATTCATATGACTTTGCGAAAGCGGGGTTTTTCAGGTTTTTATCTTCAAAACACTCTTGAGTTGAGGAGCATATTTGCATGACAAATGTACAAGGTTTCCCTCCCACTCCAGCACAAGCGCATCCACCATCCCGTAAACGTGTCGATGCCCCTCCGTCAGCTAAAGCTGGAAATTCCTCACAAACTCTTTCTGCACTGCAAGGGGATAGTCTTTCCTTAACACATCAACACCCATCTGAAACATCACACTTTGGTAAAAGAAGTGGTGGTAAAGCCTTGGGTAAAAGGATGAATAAAGGGGCGGGTCAAGTATTAGGCGTGGTTGAAGGTATTCTGGAACGCTCCTATAATAACCACTGGGAACGAGTCCAGAGTAGAGAGCTAAGACCCAGACCAGACAAGCCATTTGATGGCACACATTTTCATTATGACGTTTATGAGCCGGGAAGGGGCTATGTTCATTCTTGGGCTACAACGACACCGCCCAAAAGCAAAAAAAGGTGATAGACATATTAATGGCTTTTTCCCTGATATCCCTTCACCATACCGAATCCTTGGTTAATTACGCCCATCAGCGCCATATTGGCGATCGACATTTTGATGGCAGTTCCCCATTTCATTCTTAAGCCGGGAACGAAGTTCATGAGTAAACAACCCACACCCATTGCAGTGGTCATGGATTTGTTTGCTTGATTTTCCTTGACACCTTCCTTCCAGCCACGTTTTAGCTTACTTTCTGCATCCAGTTGCTGCTTTTGTGCCGGGGCTGGTGTTTGGGACATGTGATTCATTTGCGAGCTGGATTTGCCTTCCGTAATCGAACCTTGTGGTTGAGGATAAAAGATTGTTGAGGTGGGTGAGATCATAGCGGTTCTCCTTTCTATCCTTCAGCTTAGCACCAAGGTGCTTAAATGCCTTTAGGCAAAGGGCTGATTCATACCCTGCCAGGTTACTATGCTGTTGGTCAAAAGGCTCGACTCGTAAGCACGCGCTGTTAAAGAAAAAGCTGATGCGGAAATAAAACCATAAAGTCGTTGAATCCACTAATAAATCAACCAATCCCGTTTCCCACTGCCCAATCAATAGACAGTGGGACGGTTCTCAAATCATGAGCTGTTATTGAGTAGCAAAAGTTCAATGACTGGCTCTATAGGTTCGGATCATATCAAGCGTTACATCTTGCGGATAACAAATCGCTCCATACTCAGCAGCTCGGCTATACGCGCTATGACGCCCGCAGCTTGAGCCTTCATGAGTTTTGTTATAGGGGCAAGCGCAGCTCGCGGGAAAACTTGCTATCGACTCTTTGATGATTCGATGGATGACCTCGTTATCGTAAATTTTTACAGCAAAGGAAGATGAGCACACCATTAGACCAATTGCGATACTCACAATCGTTAATATTTTCATTTATTCAGTTTTATTCCCTACCCCAGACAATATAGTCCTCAGATTTTCCAACTAAGGTACAAGCTTGTAAAGTCTTTCTATGTTTGCTTTTACGGGTTTATGACGCCTGTTTTTTATTTCTTTTTTGAAGAATTTCCTTGTCGGCGGTATGGGTGTGAGGAATAAAACTGTGCAGACCGATATTGTCATTGCTGCTATCTGTTAAATCAATTTAGATCTTGTACTGTCTCTATGCTTGAGATTCCGCTTTTGTACAGTGAATAGGTCAATATAATATAATCATGTATAAGACGAGATAATTCGTAATTATTAGTTGTCAGTGGCTAGAGTAATGATAATTTCACGACTCATACAATTGAGCTATGCAATCTTGCATCTTGTCCTGAAAGGTTTCTTAAGACAAAATAAAGACAGACGATGTCCGTACTCAGCTCATCAGGTTGTTTTTAGGTCTTTGAATCAGCCATAGGTTTACCGAGCTTGCGTTTGAAATGCAAGATTTCGATTTTTAATCTTGAATAGCTTCTAGAGGTATTATGAGTCGATCAAAATCTTACAACCAACATCCGATTCAGCTTGAAAAATTTTTGCTTGAGAAAGGCATTATTACCGCCGCCCAGGTTCAGCAGCTAGAGAAGCTTGGTGATAAGTCCGGAACGGCCTTATATGAATTACTCATGACCTTCGATGAGCAAGTCATTGGACCTGCATTGGCTCAATTTTATAATGTAGGCTTTGTTTCGTCTGAATTTCTTTCCATAGAGCCTCAGTCTTTTACCATTTTGCCTGAGGACTTTTTGATTCGAAACAAGGTTTTTCCCGCTAAAATCGATACTTTTAAAAAACGTATAGAATTGCTGATGCTGGAACCCGACAGCGTAAAAGTTTTAGATGAGGTGGCTCTTTTAACGGGCTATAGGGCAATTCCGAAAGTAACTAGCCCTAAAGCGCTATTTTCGCTGCTCAATCGATGCAATCAGTACAAGATATCAGCAGACGCAGCATTGAGTTTGGCACAAGAAGTTCATCAACCGGCAGGCAGTACGGTCAGTTTATTGGAAAATGAGCTGGCAGCGGATGAGGCTCCCGTCGTTCAGCTGGTTAATGCTATTCTGTTTGAATCCGTAAGTCAGGGAGCGTCGGATATTCATCTGGAATCACAGAAAGATGGCTTAGTCATTCGCTTTAGGATTGATGGTATTTTGAATGATATTCGTACAATCCCAAAAAATTTGACCTCTGCAGTTATTTCTCGTATCAAGATAACCAGTGGTATGGATATTTCTGAACGCAGGCGACCGCAAGATGGACGGATTCAATTAAAAATCGGTGATGTCCAGGTGGATATGCGTGTTAATACGCTTGCAGCGCAACATGGAGAATCGGTTGTACTGCGTTTATTGCACGAGAAATCCACGACCACTAAATTTGAGCAACTGGGTCTTGAATCCGACGAACTGAAGCGTTTGATGCGCTTGTTACAAAATGCCAACGGAATTGTATTGGTGACCGGACCGACAGGTTCCGGTAAAACGACGACCTTATATGCGTGTTTGCAGGAAATTAATAGCCGAGCTAGAAAAATAATTACGATTGAAGATCCGATTGAATACTCTTTACAAGGGATTGTTCAGACCCAGATTTCGCATAAGGCTGGCTTGGATTTTGCGGTTTCACTCCGGGCAATTATGCGACAAGATCCGGATGTTATTCTACTGGGCGAAATCAGGGACAAGGAAACTCTTGAAGCGGCTATGCATGCAGCTTCTACGGGTCACCTTGTATTTAGTACCATACATACCAATAGTGCCGCCAAAACGATTAGTCGCTTAAAGGAAATGGGTACACCTGAGTATTTAATTAGTTCTACTATTGCCGGTATAGTTGCTCAACGGCTTGTGCGGCGAATTTGTGATGATTGTAAAACAGGATATCAGGCTAGTGTTGATGAGTTAAAAGTGCTTGGATTTCAACATTTTGATCATCCCATTACCTTGTATAAGGGACTGGGTTGCAAAAATTGTAAAAACACCGGTTATAGCGGTCGTGTTGCTATCTATGAAATTCTGGATATTACAAAAGAAATTCAGGAGCTGATTGATGCGAATGCCAGCATGGGCAGTATCCTGGATGAGGCCATTCAAAAAGGGATGATAACCCTGGGTATGGATGGTGAACGAAAAATCGCAGCTGGCTTGACTACTGTGGAAGAGGTTACTCGTGTACTCGGTCCTGACTGGTAGAAAACCAGAGGATAACGTCGTCTTTAATTGCCAAAGTGGCAACTGCCCGAGGGCAGGTTGTGGTTCAGGACCCCTCAACTGCGGATGCCTCTTATTTTCCGAAAGCGGTATGGGCTCTTAAAATCAATGCAAAAATGGCACACTCACAATATTGCTAAAGACGAGCTTCTAATTGCTGAAAAACAGG
>Ga0105239_10007332_pt1 | contig 12663 bp, 6 predicted proteins | sample KBSC44metaG_FD_92761 | JGI IMG/M metagenome (GOLD analysis project Ga0105239, IMG submission 92761) | Corn rhizosphere microbial communities from Kellogg Biological Station, Michigan, USA - KBS C4-4 metaG | ecosystem: Host-associated > Plants > Roots > Rhizosphere > Soil | place: Michigan, USA...
CCTGGCGGGGATGAATCCTTATGCTTCGGACTATGTGCTCGATCCTGGAAAGACGCTGAAGACGCCTGAATTTATTTTTACGTATTCCGATGAGGGTCGGGGGCGGGCGAGCCGTAGTCTGCATGACTGGGCGCGCAGCTATGGGGTGCTGGACGGGAAGGGGCCGAGAATGACGCTGCTGAATAACTGGGAGTCGACGCAGTTCGAATTCAATGAGCAAAAGCTGGACACTTTGTTTAGCGAAACGCGAAAATTAGGTGCGGATATGTTCCTGCTGGACGATGGGTGGTTTGGTAATAAATATCCCCGGAATAACGATCATACTTCGTTGGGAGACTGGCAGGAAAACAGGGCCAAGCTGCCGCATGGGATTGCGAGGCTGGAGAAGGATGCCGCAGAAAAGGGTGTGAAGTTTGGCATCTGGGTGGAGCCGGAGATGGTGAGCCCGAAAAGCGAGTTGTACGAGAAGCATCCTGAATGGGTGCTGAAGCTGCCGAACCGCGCGGAGAATTATTTCCGGAATCAGCTGGTTCTGGACCTCGTCAACCCGGCGGTCCAGGAGTTCGTATTCCGGACCGTGGACGATCTGCTGACGCAGCATACCGGTATCGCCTATCTTAAGTGGGACTGCAACCGAATGATGACCAATGCTTATTCGCCTTATCTCGGGAGTCGTCAGTCCAATCTCTATATCGACTATGTGGCGGGGCTGTATGCCGTACTGGACCGCCTGCGGGCAAAGCATCCGGCAGTACCGATGATGTTGTGCAGCGGCGGCGGGGGAAGGACGGACTATGGGGCGTTGAAATATTTTACTGAGTTCTGGCCCAGCGATAATACCGATGCGGTTGAGCGGGTATATATACAGTGGGGCTATTCTTATTTCTTTCCGGCCAATACGATCGCCTGTCATATCACTTCCTGGGGGAAGGAGCCGCTGAAATTCCGTACGGATGTGGCGATGATGGGCAGGCTGGGGTATGATCTGGACGTATCGAAGATGACGGAGAAGGAACTTGGGTTCAGTCAGCAGGCGCTGAAGGACTATCGCCGGCTGAGCGCTACGATCGGGCAGGGCGACCTGTACCGGCTGCTGGCGCCCTATGGTAGTGATCGGGCGGCGCTGATGTATGTGGACGGGGATAAGAAGAAGGCGGTATTGTTCGGGTATGTGCTGCATCCGCGGTATGGCGGTGTCTGGGCTCCGGTGAGGCTGCAGGGGTTGGATGGCGCCAGGACCTATCGGGTAAAGGAGATCAACCGGTATCCCGGAACGCCGGCAGTACTGGCTGAAGACGGGAAAACGTTCACGGGAGAATATCTGATGAAGACGGGGCTTGGCGTTCTGGGTAAGAAGGAATTGATGAGCGCAGTTGTGGAGATCACTGAAGAATAAAATAGCATAACTATGTCTGGCAATCGTATATTACTGTTGGCTGTGCTTCTTGTGGTGTCCGGTGTTGTGATCGGGCAGAAGAGCTGGAGTTTCGGAAAGGGGAACAGGATCGTCTATGATATGGATCGCGGGGTGTATTCCCTGTTTCTAAATGGACGGCAGGTGGTTGGCGATGCTTATGCTTTGTGCAGGGGCGACGGGGTGTTCGATTCGCGGGTTGCATCGTCGGAGAGGAAGGTGACGAAGACGGGGAATTTGTATACGGTGACTACGGGGAAGCTGAAGCAGCTGTTCTATGTTTATCCGGAGAAGGACTATGTTGAACTGGAGGTGAGGGTCGGCGGGACGAGGTGCAATTATATGTCTGTGATGACGGGGGCATTTGCGGGAGGGGGTATGCGGGCGCTGAAGGTGCCTTATGACAACGATATGTATGTTCGCTATGATGCGCGGGAACTGGGGAAGGGAGCGGTTGTGAGCTCGGAGGTTACGGCTATTTATAATGATGAGACGCGGGAAGGGGTGGTTATGGGTTCGCTGGAGCACGATGTCTGGAAGAGCGGGGTTGTTGTGGGGGATACGGTGTCGTTGTTTGCGGGTCTGTCGGATTCGACAATTACGCATGATCGTGTCCCGCATGGCATGGTGGGTCTGACGGATGGTTATTGTCTTAGTCCCCGGATGGTGGTTGGCCGCTGGGCTGACTGGAGGAATGGGATGGAGGAATACGCCCGGTTGAACATGCGGATGGGACCGCGGGTTGTATTTGGCTGGGACAAGCCTGTTCCGGTGGTGTGGAACAGCTGGGGTGCGATACAGGATAAGCTGACGCTGCCGAAGGTGAAGGGGGTTGTGGATTTTCTGCATGATTCGTGCGGTGGCTTCCGGCGGTCGGATGGCAGTCTTTTTATCGATCTGGATGCTTTCTGGGATAATATGACGCCGGGTGGGCTGGACGGGGATGTGAGTAAGCTCAGGGAGTTCGTGGTATACTGCCGGGAGAAGGGTATGCATCCGGGGGTATACTGGACACCGTTTGCGGAGTGGGGGAAGAGTGAGCGGCCGATCGCGGGGACGAATTACCGGTATGAGCAGGCGTGGACGCGGCAGAACGGAAAGGTCGTGGATATCGATGGGGGCAGGGCTATGGACCCTACACATCCGGGCACGCGGTGGATGATCGTGCATGTGCTGAGCAGGCTGAAAGCGCTGGGTTTTGAGATGATCAAGGTCGATTTTCTCGGGCATGGGGCGGTCGAGGCGGATCATTTTTATGATCCTTCCGTGACTACGGGGATGGAGGCTTTTCGTCGGGGGATGTCGCTGGTGGACAGCGTCCTTGACGGGAGTATGCTGCTGTACGCTGCTATTTCTCCCAGTCTGGCCACGACCAGGTATGTTCATATGCGGCGTATCGCCTGTGACGCTTTTTCGGCGATCGACAATTCCGAGTATACGCTGAATAGCACGGGGTATGGCTGGTGGCTGGGGCGTATGTATAATTTTATCGATGCGGATCATGTTGTGTTCAATGTGGCGCCTGATGGTATGAACCGGGCGAGGCTGGCTGCGTCGCTGGTGACGGGTACGCTGACCACGGGGGATGACTATTCGATTCCCGGAAAGTGGCGGAAGATGGCGGAGTTATTGCTGCAGAATGAGGAGTTGTTGGGCATTGCGAGGAAGGGCATCAGTTGGCGGCCTGTGGAGGCGAATACGGGAGACAGGGGAGTGAATATTTTTACGCAGGTGCTGGATGGGGTGACGTATGCGGCCTTTTTTAACTATAGTGATAAGGAGCGGGAGTATTCGGTGCCGCTGTCACGGCTGGGTATTACCAGGGGGTCGCGCAGTGCGACGGAATTATTTGGTTCGGGGGTATTGGATGCGGTTGGCCAGCTTAGGGTGGTTGTGCCGGCGAGTGATGTCAGGCTGTATCGTTTAAAGTGAATTTCTTCGGATAAGGATGGTCGGGATGGTTTCGCGGACCGGTTCACGGTGGAGGACGAATTCGGCGGCTCTTTCGGCCATGTATCTGAAGTCGGCCGAGTAGGTGGTGATCCCGTTGCAGATGATCTCTTTGACGACGTCGTCGTTGTGTGAGAGGATTCCGACGTCTTTCCCGAGGATAAGTCCTTTGGCTACACAGTCTTTGAGCATGGCCCAGAGCTCGGTATTATTGATGGTAAAATATACGTAGCCTTTCTGGATGGAGCCGGGCTCGTAGGTGGTTGCGATGGTGCTTTTTATCTTATAGTCTTTTACAAATTTCTTATAGGCGTTGAGTATTTCGATCGGAGTATCGGAAGAAGGGCGGTAGTAATACACCATGCCCTTGTAGGAGCTGATGGTAGAGTTGAGTTTACTGAATGCTTCGTAGGAGGATCGCTCAAATTCCTGGGTGATGTGTGAGAATTCACCGCCGATGGGCTCGTAGCGGTCGATCATCAGGAATTTGGACATGGGCAGGGTATGGATGATGTCGGCGGTCCTTTTGTGGGGGATTGGCGCTACGACGTACATGCCGTATTTTCCTCTGACGTTGGATATGATGCTTTCGAAGACGTCGATGTTGTTGTGGTGAAAGAAGACGTCTACGTGTGTTGTTTCGCCGAGGAGGTCGCGGAACGTCTTGTAGAAGACTTCCTGGAAGCTATCGAAGGCGAATATGATAAGGGCGAGTCTCAGCTGTTTTTCCGTGTCGCCGTTGGCGACGTAGAAGCCGACGCGGTTCTTGGACTCTACGATCCCGCGGCTGGTGAGGTCTTTGTACGAGCGGGCGATGGTTTCTCTGGCGAAGCCGAATTCGCGGATCAGGCTATTGACGGAGGGGAGCATGTCTCCCTGGGAGAGGATCTTGTCGTTGATGGCATTGATGATGCCCTGAACCAGTTGTTCGTGTTTCGATAGTCCTGCTATGCCTTCCAACTGTCGTATTTCCTGGAATACGTCGCGCATAGATAAAAAGGTTTTTGTTTTTTCAGCGTTTAGTGTGATCCGGTAGTCCGGTATCTATACTACACTGTGCTACTGCAAATATATTGTATATTTTACGGTTTTTGTGCTTTCCGGCCATTGATCGGTCCTGAACGGGGTGGCGGGGAAGCCTTCCTTATTGAACAGGTCGGCATTGCTGGCGTCGTCGGCCCAGGCGTAGCGTGCGGCGACGGGGTGTGGGACTTCGTCAGCGTATAGGTCTACCCGATCGTCGGTGAGGGTAGATTTGGCCGGATAGAATTTTTGGTCGGGGCCGGCAAGTTCGAAGCCGTTGAGTTGAGTGCCGGCCGGTGTCGCGGGGGTGTTGGTTGAGGCTGCGGCGGTGCTGGTCAGGCCGGAGCCAATGCTGGTGAAGGTCAGTTCTACGTGGTTCCCTTTTATTTCCATGGACTTGTATTCGGGTCCCCTGGCTACAACAGATCTTCCGTAGGTGTCTTTGAGGGCGAGCATTGCCAGTCTTTTGCCGACGTCCTGTTTGTTTTTGGGGTGGATATCGTTGGGCTCACCGATGTCGGTGGTTACCGCCATGCCGGTATGGGGTACCGATAGTGTCAGGGTCTGGGATTCGCGGAGTTCGGCCCAGGCGCTGCCGGTATTGGAGTTGCCGTGGTCTGCGCTGAAACTGGCGATCTGTACGTAGTAGAAGGGGAAGTCCTTTTCCTTCCAGTGGTTGCGCCAATCCTCAATGATCAGGGGCATGGCTTTCCGGTACTGGTATCCTCGTTTGGCGTTGTTCTCGCCCTGGTACCAGATGACGCCTTTTATGGGAAAGGGTGTCAGGGGGTGGATCATGGCGTTATAGAGCAGGGAGGGATAGCTGTTGGGACCGAAGTTGCCGTTACCGGTGGCCACGGCCGCCACCTGGAATTTCCAGGGGCCGGAGAGGTCTGTACGGTTGTTTTCACCGGAAGTGAGGCAGAGGTCGTTGCTATTGCCGTAGACTCCGCCTTCGCCGCCGGTGTCGTTGACCTTTATGGTTATGCTATTTTTTCCTTCATGAAGGATGCCCGGTGGTATATTGTAGATACGTCTGAGATTATAGCCGTTGGTGGAGCCGACTGGTATACCGTTGACGAAGGTTTGGTCGTTGTCGTCGATGATACCCAGGGATAGGGTGAAGGCGCCGGTGGGGCTGGTGGTTGGGCTGAGTTCAAATTCCTTTCTGAACCAGACCTGACCGTCGAACAGGTTGCCGAGCTGCTGGTTGTCCCAGAGGCCGGGGAGCTGCATTACCGGCCATTTGCTGTCGTCGAAGGATAAAGTTTTCCAGGAAGCGATGGCAGTCGTATCGGGCAGGTATCCCTGTATATTCTCCACGAGGCGGAGTATCCTTTTTCCGAAGACATTCCTCAGTGAATCCATGTCGAGTACGGGGAGGTTTTTTACAGCGTCGTGGTATTCCGCGCTTGTGTCGAGACTGTTCCTGCTGATCCATGATTCGATGTCGGTGCCTCCCCATGACGAGAATACGAGGCCGACAGGAATCTTCAGCGTTTGGTACAGTTCCCTTCCGAAGAAATAGCCGACGGCGGAGAAGGGGCTGATGGTGGAGGGGCTGCATTCCTGCCATTGTGCGGGTCTTACATCTTCTTCGGGTTTGCCGCTGATGTTCTTTTCCACGGTGAAGAGCCGGATATTGGGATATGCGGCGTGTGCAATCTCGTACTGGTAGTTGTTGACCCTGGACCATCCGGAGATGGGAAATTCCATATTTGACTGGCCGCTGCATACCCATACGTCTCCGACCATGACGTTCTTATAGATTATTGTATTGGTGCTGCCGGCGATCTTCATTTCGAATGGGCCGCCATAGGAGACCGGCGGGAGGGAGACGGTCCATTTTCCGCTGCGGTTTGCGGTTGTGGTGCGGGACTGTCCGTGGAAGGTGATGGTCAGTCGCTGGTTGGTGGGTGCGTAGCCCCAGATATTCAGGGGGTGGTCCCGTTGGAGCACCATATTGTCGCTGAAGATGTGGGGGAGGCTGACCTGAGTGATGGTGTTTTTTATTCTTAAGAGTTTGGTCTCATGGGATGCTAGCGGCTGGTCGAGGGATGTGGTCCGGTGTGTCCAGACGTCGCGGATTTCGTATGCGCCATTGGCGGCGAGGCCGAGGTCGCTCCAGCGAATACTGGCCTGCATGGGTCGGTCTGCTTTATTCAGTATGGCGACTGCGATATCGCCGTTTGCGAGCGGTTTGGTGAATATCGCCCAGGTGGTGTCGTTGACGATGCGTTTGCCCTGTATGCCGAGGGGGTCCTGGTCGATCGCGATGGCTTCTTTGTTTGTGAGGGTAGCCTTTGTCCGGGCGCTGAGGTTGCGGAGGTCGTTGCTGGCGGTCAGCGGTGCGGCCATGATACAGTAGAGGCTGAACTGGCTTTGGTATTCCTGGTCGTTGCAGCCGATGCCGCCGAGGTCGGAGGCGGGGCCTTTCTTTCCATACAGGCCTACTACGAGCATGTCGGGGTCGTTCCAGTGTCCTTTTTTTGCAAAACGGTCGAGGCCTCCATTGATGTCGACGATATTGAGGATGCCCATGCCTTCTTCTCCGGGTTTTGCCTTCCATTTGTCGCGGACGTCGCCGGTGGTTCGCCAGACTGTTCCGCCTGCTGCGGCGGCCCAAAGCCATGGTTGTCTGTCTCCCCATTCGCAGATGCCCAGCCGGATGGTGCGGCCTGATGTTTCGAGGGCGTCAGCCATTGTCCTGTACCGGGTTTTTGCGGTGGCTGCGTCAGTGGGTGCGTTACAGTAGTCGTATTTGAGGTAGTCGATACCCCAGGAGGCGAAGCTCGCGGCGTCCTGCTTTTCGAAGCCGAGGCTTCCGGTGAAGCCGCCGCAGGTGATCGGGGCTGCGTCGGAGTAGATGCCGAGTTTGAGGCCTTTGGAGTGTATGTAGTCGGCAAGTGCCTTGATGCCATGCGGGAACTTTTTTGGGTCGGGCCGGAGGTTGTTGTGGGAGTCGCGTCCGCTCACCCAGCCGTCGTCGATAAGAATGTAGGTATAGCCTGCGGCTTTCATGCCGGATGAGACCATGGCGTCGGCGGTGGATCGGATGACGGATTCGTTGATGTTGGGACCGAAGCTGTTCCAGCTCATCCAGCCCATGGGTGGGGTGGATTGGGTGGGGGAATGGCCCATGGGTGGGGTGGAGGGTTGTGCATTGGCGGCTGAACAGATGAGGCTGGCTGCCAGAAGGAAAGAGAGGGATTTATTTAACGATCGTCTTTGCATAGTAGAGCTTGCCGTTGAGTTTGACCTTTAAGGTACGGGATTGTTTTGAATAGATGTGATAGCTGGTGATGCGGCCGTTCTTCCATTTGAAGTCAACGGTGTAGTTGCCGCGCGTTTTCAGTCCTTTTACCTCTCCTTCCTGTTGCCATTCGTCGGGTATGGCGGGCAGGAGGTTGATATAGCCTGCGTGGCTTTGGATCAGCATTTCGGCGAGGCCTGCTTCTCCGCCGAAGTTGGCGTCGATCTGGAAGGGTGGGCCTGCTGAGAAAAGGTTGGGGTAGATGCCGCCTCCGGCGCCATAGTTGATATTGGTGGCGAAGGTGGGGCGCATGAGGTATTTGAATAACCGGTAGGAGTGGTTGCCGTCGTAAAGTCTCGACCACATCAGCATCTTGTAGGCGATGGACCAGCTGGGGCCGTCGTCGCCGCGGGCGTCGAGGGTCTTTTTGCAGGCGGCTGCAAGGTCAGGGGTGCTGTCCGGAGTGATGAGGTTGGCCGGATACAGCCCATACAGATGAGAGATATGCCGGTGGTGTGGCTCGGTCTCGGGATAGTTGTCGAGCCATTCCATGACGCGGCCGTCGGGTGCGATCCGTCCTGGGGGAGGTATTTGTGACAGTTGTGTCTGCAGGGAATCCCTGAATGCCTTGTCGATGCGGAACAGCGCGGAGGCGGTAATCACGTTGTTATACAGTTCGCGGACGATCTGGTTGTCGATCGTCGGGCCCATGCAGATGCTGGCGTGGTTGCCGTTGGGAAGCATGAAGGCGTTTTCGGGTGATGATGAGGGGGAGGTGACGAGCCAGCCTGTTTTTGGGTCCCGGATCAGCATGTCCCTGTAGAAGGCGGCTGCCCCCTTTAGGATGGGGTATATCTTTCGCAGGTAGGCGGTGTCGTTGGTGAAGGCGTAATACTGCCAGAGATTGTTGCAGAGCCATCCCGATCCGGATTTTGTAGCGCCCCATGAGGCGCTTTCGCCCGGTTCTGTGAAATGCCAGGGATTGGTGATGACGTGGGCTACCCAGCCGTTGGCCTGATAGTAGGCGCGTGCTGTCTTTTTTCCGTTGGGCACCATTCCTTCAACGAGCTGCGCCAGGGGCAGGTCCAGTTCGGACAGGTTGCCGACGTCGACGGGCCAGTGGTTCATCTCTACGTTGACGTCGAGGTGGTAGTCACCGTTCCAGGGGGTGTGTATCTGGTTAGCCCAGAGCCCCTGGAGGTTGGGTGGCAGGAGGCCGACTCTGGTGCTGCTGATGCTCAGATAGCGGCCAAACTGATAGAAGAGGGTTGCAAGCCCGTTGTCTGCCGCCGGTGTTGATTGGAAGGCGATCAGTCTCTGGTCGGTTGGGAGGTCTTCCCTGGATTGTGGTCCGAGGTTGAGGGATACCCTGTTGAAGAGGCGCTGGTAGCCGGAAATGTGGCGTTGCTTTTCAGTTGTATAGGGCTCGTGAGCGGCTTTGGTCAGGAGTTGCGTTATATTGTTGGCGTAGCCCGGGTTGTTGAAGTCGGTACCTGCGGAAATGTATAGGGTTAACTCCGACGCGCCGGTGATGATTAGCTTGTTGTCCAGTGTATGCTGGTTGCCGTCTTTTAGTACCGCCTGTACTTGGGCGAGGTATTGCATGCCTTTGCCGTCGGTGCCGTTGTCGAGCTGGCCATCCATTACCAGGGTGTTGTCGCTGGTGGAGATGGACCGTCGTTCGGGCCGGTCGATAGATATTGTGCAGTTAATGCTGCCGGGTTTGTCGGATGATATACGGATGATACCGACGTCGGAACCGAAGGAGGTGAAGTACTCTTTTTTATATTTTACGTTATTGACCTCGTAGGTAGTGGTGGCGATGGCGCTGTCGAGTGAGAGTTGGCGGTGGTAATGCGTGTAGTTATTTTTGCCGCCGTAAGAGTTGTCGAGATTCAGGGTTCCCAGCATCTGGAAACAGCCCCATTTGGGGCCTCCGGAGCCGGGGCCCTTGCAGATGAAATTTTTGTCGACCAGTTGCTGGGCCTGGTCGTTCTTTCCTTCGAAGAGCAGCTGTCTTATTTCGGGCAGGCTTTTATAAGCGTCATAGTTGTTGGCGTCCTGCGGGGATCCGGACCATAGGGTGATGTCGTTGAGGACGATATTCTCGGTGGTGACGCCTCCGTCGGGGGTCATGCCGAGCCGTCCGTTGCCGAGGGGGAGGGCGCCTTCCCATTGGGTCGCGGGTTCTTTATACCAGAGGCGGAGGGGTGTGGTTGCATTCCGAAGGGGTGCGGTTACATTCCGGAGGGGTGTGGTTGCATTCCGGATCGGGGTGGCTGCGGCGGAGGTATGAGTTTGGGCGATGCCTGTCTGCGAGAGACAGGCGATCGCCCATGTAAAAAATAGCTTGTGGTTGAACGTCATATTCTTCAAACTTACGGATTGTTAGCTATTGCTTAAACCAGAACGTCAGCTGGCTGAGGTTGACATAGCTGGGGTCGTCGGTTGTCTTTAAAATGCGGACCATGATGTAGCGGACTGGTGGCGGATTGGGGATGAGGTCTGCGTTGAAGGGGGCCTGGCCATCGTCTGTGCGAACCACTTCTTTTAAGAGGGTCCAGCCCTTTGTAACAGCCTCGTTCTTCCAGCCGGGATCGTTGCCTGGCAGCATGGTCTCTGCGCCGGTAGTATCGGCGATGCCCCAAACTTCGAAGTCGACGGGATTGTGGCAGCAGTTGCGTCCAATCTCCTGGACGCGGATCAGGTTGTTGTAGGTAGCACCCATGTCGAAGCTGAAGTGCTGCGGAAAGGGTGCTGAGCCGTCGGAGTGGAAGATGTCGGGGAATCCTTTTGGCTGTGTGGCTCCGTCCCAGAGCTGGCTCATGGAGGTGCCGAAACCGGCGCTCATGTCGTTGGGCAGGTGTATCTCCCTGAACAGGCTTTTGTCGCATTGTACGATCCTGAAGATAGAGGGGAAGGTGTCATAGCCGCTTGTCAGGAAGGTGTCTATGGCGCTTCTCACCGGTATGTAAGAGGATCTGTACAGGACGGAGGTGCCGAATTTGAAATTTGGGAGCAGGATGGAAGAGCTGTCGGGGGATATCTGTGTTTGTTGTGCGCCTGTGTTGTCGGTGTATTTGATCACCGTCGTGATATTGACCGAGTCAGGTCTCCGAAAGTTGATCGTCACGTCGGAATTGTTGCTGCTGATCACGAAGGGTGTGTCCTGGTTAGCGGGTCTGTTGTGCAGGTAATTCTGGTAGATGCTCCCGTAGATGCGGACGTTGTCCAACTCGGTCGTGATGGACTTGTTGCCGGCGTTGTCATAAGAGTTAATGAAGAACGTGTAGTTGTATTCCTGGAGGTTGCCGATCAGGCATCCGACGGTGTCTGCCGGGTTGTGTTTGCTGGCGGGAATGACGAGGGAGTCGGCGTAGTTGTTCCAGTAGACCACGTATCGGGCGACGCTGGGGTCAGGGCTTGGGTGCCAGGACAGCCGCACGCGGAGGTTGCCGGGCGATATAGCGACGGCGTTGACGGCTCCGGGATATGTTTTCTCGCTGCCGTTGAGGAAGGCCCTGAAGTCTGTCGGTTTCCTCGAGCAGGAGAACGCGTTACAGAGGAGCAGGACTATGAGAAGGATTTTTGTATAGTACTTCATAATAATTTGCTGTTGGTTAAAATGGATTTCCGTATACCGACATTTCGTTCATGTTATAATAGTTGTTGGTGCCGCCCATTGTCTGCAGGCATTCGAACCGGATATACCGGACTTTGGGAAGGTCGATCGAGAAGTCGAAGCTGAAGCCGTTCTTCCAGGTCTGGATATCGTCGTTGGTGAGCGGATTGTGCGCGGGTTTTGGAGGTGCGCTGAAGACGCCGAGGTTGACCCATCCGTTGGGAGTTGTGCTGCCGACTGCGGGGAGGAGTGCCGTGTCGGAGGGCATCAGTTCGTCCTGTGGGATGTCGGCTCTTCCCCACATGACCCATGTCTGGGGGGCGCCGGAGTTCCATACGAATATATTCCCATCGCCGACCCTGTCCCAGAGGACGTAACGGCTGAGTTTGGCGGTCTGTCCCATGTCGAATGTCGCCCATGCAGGCCAAATATTTGGTTTGGCGCTGGTTGGCAGGATGGGCTGCTGGGTATTGTAGCAGAATTCGCCGTAGTTGTTGTCCCAGAGGTTGCTGAGGTTGAAAAGACCGTTCTGGTAGTTGCCGACATCGGTTGCCAGCACGTAAGCCTGGAATCTGGATTTGTCGAGGATCGTCTCGAAGAGGGGCTTAATGGTCTGGAAGAGCGTGTCGGAGACGTTGCCCCACTGGTCGGTGACGTAGAGACCGAATTTCTTCGGGATCGTGTCGTAACCCCGGAGGCTGTAGTCGATGGATCCGTCGCCGGTATAGTGCTGGTCCTGTATCTGGTATTTGTTGGTGAGGAGATCGGGGAGCAGGGTGATGATACCGACCGGTGAATTGGTGGTGTCGGCAGTTTTGATGTTGATGCCGCCGAAGTCGGCCTGTAGCGCCAGGGCGGCATAGACGAGCTTGTAGGGCGGTGTTTTGGGGTGGACCGTTACCACTACCGAGTCCGACCTTACCTCCGCGCGGGAAACGGTATAGAGCACTACTTTGTAGTCAATCGTGTCCGCGAAGCCGCTGACCGTGATGCTGTCGGAGTAGTAGGAGGATTTTGTCTGACGGCTGGTCTTGCTGTTGATCTGGTAGTTGGCCTGCACGTAGAGGATGTTCTTCGAATCCGGAAGCGTGTAGGTGATATAGGCGCCGCCGTTGAAGCTGGCGACTTTGATATTGGAGATCACTCCAGGTTTCGTTTTGTCCGTAGAAGTGATGGCGTTGTAGTCGGAGGCCTTTTTGCAGGAGGCGACCACGAGGCAGATCACCGTCAGGACTATGAGCCATGATGGGGAAGGTTGCCGTTCTTTGAATATTGCTGATGCCATATAATAATGCGTTTATGTGTTTTTACCAGTAGGGGGTTTGGACGAGATTGGAATTGACCAGCAGGTCATATTTCTGGATCGGGAAGAGATAGTCTTTCAGTCCGAACTGCGGCTGA
>Ga0105239_10007333_pt1 | contig 12661 bp, 11 predicted proteins | sample KBSC44metaG_FD_92761 | JGI IMG/M metagenome (GOLD analysis project Ga0105239, IMG submission 92761) | Corn rhizosphere microbial communities from Kellogg Biological Station, Michigan, USA - KBS C4-4 metaG | ecosystem: Host-associated > Plants > Roots > Rhizosphere > Soil | place: Michigan, USA...
CATCGCGTCGCAGGGCGGCATCTCGCGCGGCGTGCCCACCGGGTTCACCGATCTCGACGAGTTGACCAACGGCCTGCACCCGGGCCAGATGATCGTCGTCGCGGCGAGGCCGGGTATGGGGAAGGCGCTCAAGCTCGACACACCCCTACCGACGCCGACGGGTTGGACGACGATGGAGGAGGTTCAGGTCGGGGACGAGCTCATCGGCGCCGATGGGCTCCCCACGCGCGTCGTGGCAGCCACAGAGGTCATGCTCGGGCGGCCCTGCTTCGAGGTGGAGTTCTCCGACGGGACGGTCATAGTCGCGGACGCGGAGCACCAATGGCCGACTGAGTCGGGAATTCGGACGACGGCCGAACTACGTTGTGGAGCAGACCGACTCATTCCAGCCACGTTGCCCACTCGGGTGGGGGGCACGACGGCCCTGCTGGCACTCGGTGTCCAAGTTGCATGGGTCCGGCAGGTGGAGAGCGTGCCGGTGCGTTGCGTGCAGGTCGACAACGAGTCGCACCTGTATCTGGCCGGCGAGGGCATGGTCCCGACGCACAATTCGACACTCGGACTGGATTTCTTGCGGTCGTGCTCCATCAAGCACCAGCAGCCGAGCATCGTGTTCTCGCTGGAAATGAGCAAGTCCGAGATCGTCATGCGACTGCTGTCGGCGGAGGCGAAGATCAAGCTCGCCGACATGCGCGCGGGCCGCATGAGCGACGACGACTGGACGCGCCTGGCGCGTCGGATGAGCGAAATCAGCGAGGCGCCGCTCTACATCGACGACTCGCCCAACCTGACGATGATGGAGATCCGCGCCAAGGCCCGGCGATTGCACCAGAAGGCCGGTCTTCGACTCATCGTTCTCGACTACCTGCAGCTGATGACGTCGGGCAAGAAGGTCGAGTCCCGCCAGCAGGAAGTCTCCGAGTTCTCTCGCCAGATCAAGCTTCTGGCAAAGGAACTCGAGGTCCCGGTGGTGGCAATGAGTCAGCTCAACCGCGGCCCTGAGCAAAGAACCGACAAGAAGCCAATGTTAGCTGATCTACGCGAATCAGGATCGATTGAGCAGGATGCGGACATGGTGATTCTCTTGCATCGACCCGATGCGTTCGAACGAGATGACCCGCGCGGCGGCGAGGCGGACCTGATCATAGCAAAGCACCGCAACGGCCCAACCAAGACCATCACGGTCGCCCACCAGCTACATCTATCCCGCTTCACGAACATGGCGCACTGAAGCTTGGCGGCGGCGGCATGATTTCGAGCGCACGAGTCCTCAGGGCCGACAACGGCGCTGAGGTGCTGTGCGACGAATTGCATCGGACGGTCGAGCGGCCGGTGGTGTGGTCGATGGATGAGCGGAACCGCCTGGTTGCCCGGCAGTTGTCCTCGGTGAATTCCGGCGGACTACGGGAGACGTTCAAACTGAGGCTGGCTTCGGGCAGGGTGCTGGATGCGACGGCGGATTCTTCGTTCCTCACGATCGACGGATGGAGGCGACTCGGCGGACTCGAAACCGGCGCTCGAGTGGCCATACCGCGCCGTGCGCCCGAGCCGCTCAACACTCAGCGGATGGTCGATGACGAGGTGATCCTGTTGGCGCACATGATCGGCGACGGGTCGTGCATAAAGCGCCAGCCGATCCGGTACGCCAGCATCGATGAGGAGAACCTGAGGGCAGTAGCCAACGCGGCCAAGCACTTCGGCGTCACTGCTAAGCGCGGTGAGTACGCGGCGGCTAAAGTCACCACGCTCAGACTGCCGGCGCCGTACCACTTGACACATGGGCGGCGGAATCCCATCGCAGCGTGGCTCGATGGTCTAGGCCTGTTCGACAAACGGAGTTATGACAAGTTCGTGCCAGCGGAGGTGTTCGCTGCACCTAACGATCAGGTTGCGCTGTTCCTGCGGCATCTGTGGGCTACGGACGGATGCGTGAAATGGGACAGGAAGGGCAAGCAAGGCCGGATCTACTACGCATCAACAAGCGAGCGTCTCACCAACGACGTCAGGCAATTGCTCTTGCGGCTGAGAATTTCGTCGCGCGCCTATCGCGTATATCAGGGTGCGCATCGCGACATCTGGCATCTCCAGATATCCGGCGTCAACAATCAGTTGCGATTTCTTCGCCTAGTCGATGTACATGGCGAGAAGTTCTTCGACGTGCGCGAGGTGCGAATGAATCTTGCTGGTGTGACGAGCAACGACAATGTCGATACAGTCCCGCGTCAGGTATGGGGCGTGGCGCGGCAGGCTCTGACCGAGCAACGAATAACTCAGCGCGCGTTCGCAGACGCGATGCAGACGAAGTTCTGTGGGTCAACCATGTGGAGGCACTCCCCCAGTCGAAGGCGCCTCCATCGCGCCGCCGCAATCCTCGATAACCAGGCGCTGCACGACCTCACGACCAACGACGTCTTCTGGGACAAGGTCGTCGAAATCAAGGCCATCGGCCAACGCGAAGCGTTCCACCTTTCGGTTGAAGGCGCCGATAACTTTGTGGCACAGGGCATCTGCGTTCGTTCCGCGATCTGACTCGTTGAGCCGGGCCCTCGGTTGCCACCGAGACGGTCCGGCGAAGACCATGGGGGTGGCTGACCAGCTGCATTTGTTGCGATTCGTGGTGACGTAATACGCCATTATCGGATCGCGTCAGACGACCTGAACCTCCGATGCCCGACGCGGGGCACTGGTCAGCGCCGCTTGCCAGAACAGATGAGCGACCTGACCGTAAGAGATATCACTGTGCGCGCCGGAGATACCACCGCCACAGCGTGCGCGGTGGCCGGCGTGTAGCTGCACGCCGACAACTACCAGGCCGCCCACTGTGACGGCACGAGGACGACGCGACGTTTCGTGGATGACCGATAAATTGCAGACCCACAGCGGGCCCGCAACGACGAATTCGAGAAGTGCTTCGTCAGAAAGGCGGCGGCACGGGTGTGAACGCCTGGTGGATGCAGCCGCAAAACAACGAGTGCTTCGCGGGGCACTGGACAAGCACCACGCTGAGCAGTGAATCCAGCCTCTGAGGATGCGTCACCGAGATCCCGTTCTCCGCTGTGCGCACTGGAGATACGCTCGTCGGCCTTGTGATGGCGGATCTAGTTGAGGCTGAAATGACGGCAGGCCCAAGGGTGATCGCGGGCCCGGTGCCCTCCGGTGCTTACCGGCTCGATTTCGACGGCGCCGCCCACAGTCCGTCCACTAATCGCAGCACAGTGGACGTTTCCGAGGCCTCCGCTGGGTTGGCGGGGTCGAGCTCGGCTGGGGTGGCCACAAACCCCGATGTCGTGCACGTCGACGCAAACGCCCACCACGCCACCAACGGCTCAGTGCCGTCAGTGACCTTTCCGTTCGAGGTGACCGCCGCACCCGACGCAGCCCCAGCACGGCGACCACCACCAAAAGAACCAACAGCCCAACAGCCCAGGTCGCCGCGTCCGTGATCTGGCCCGTCCCGGGCCAACACCGTCGTCGCGCCGATCGATGAACTGCCCGAGCTGATGGTCAATGGGTAGCGCGTCCTGCTTGCCGAGCACCACACCCAACCGAGCCGAGTACCGGACAGCGCCAGCAGATGGTTGGCCGTTCTCCAAATTCTTGTATGCACTCACCGACCTCGCGCGCCCTGCCGGGTCGTTTTGGCGAGATGAGTATGCACAAATCGCCGTAGCTGGAGCGCACTCGCATGACGAAAGAAAGCATCGGCTAGTTATCGTCAAATCAGTCAATTGGGCCTCAAAACTAACAGAATTTGAACTCTCAGCAAATGACCGTGCCGAAGTTTCATGAGACATCCGTCTTGTCTGGTACTTTGCCGAAAATGGGCCAAGGCGCGCTTGGTCTTCGCTGGAGGGAGGCTCTTCATGGCCAGGCATCGGAAGCCCCGCACGGTTGCAGCCCGATCCGCGCGAAAAGCGAACACTGGAGATCAGCACGGCGACGCGGTTCGGCGACACACTCCGGTGCTGTGCACGGGAGTCGCGGCACTCTCGATTGGCGCCGCGATGCTCAACGCACAGCCGGCAAGCCTGCCCGCCGATCAGATACGAGCCGTCGATCTGCGCAATACGTCGACTTCATTGTTCGGTTGGCTCACGAACACGGTGACCACGACGGTCGGCGCAGTACCCGTGGCGGGCGGGTTACTCGCACCCTTGGTCAGCAACGGCGCCAACGGCGCCACCCCCGGACAGAACGGCGGGAACGCCGGGTTGTTGATCGGCAATGGTGGTTCCGGCGCCAATGGCGCCCCGGGCAAGTCCGGCGGCAACGGCGGCAATGGGGGACTGCTGTTGGGCAACGGCGGGTCGGGCGGCAACGGCGGGACCGGTGTCAATGGCGCTGCGGGGGTCAACGGCACCACCCCGACTCCTCCACCGGCGATTGGTCAGGCCGCCAACGGTGCAAGCCTCCACGCTGCCAACGACTTTGGTGAATCAGGAGTCAACCCTGGGGTGTCTACCGAACCTGGGGTCACCGCGATAGGGGACAGCGCTGGCGACGGTGCCAACGGCGGACCCAATCAAACCGGCGGCGACGGCGGAAGCATTACGGGGTACGGCAACGGAGCCTCCAACAATGGTGGCATCGGCATCGGAGGCAACGCAGGCAACGGCGGAGCTGGCGGTACCGGTGCAAACGGCGGCAATGGCGGCACCATCGAAGAGGGTAACGGTGTCACCAGTGGCGGCACGGCCGTCGGGGGCAACGCCGGCAACGGAGGCCCCGGTGGGTCGGGCGGCGGGAACGGCGGCAACGGCGGCAACATCGGCAATTCCAACGGAGTGGCGGCGCCAGGCTTCTATGCCATTGGCGGCAACGCAGGCGACGGCGGAGCTGGCGGGGCCGGAGGTGGCAACGGCGGCAACGGCGGCAACATCGGGCCTGGTAACGGGTTCGCGAGCGGTGATGACGGTAGCAACCCGGTAGTGCCCGCTACTGCGGTCGGCGGCAACGCAGGCAACGGCGGCCCTGGTGGGGTGGGCGGCGGCAACGGCGGCAACGGCGGCAACCTGACCTCTGGCAACGGTGTGGCCTTCGACGGAACCGCGCACGGTGGCAATGCCGGCAACGGCGGCGACGGTGGCGCGGGCGCGGCGGGAGGTGATGGACTGCCCGGCGGAGCTGGCGGCAGCGGGGGCGGTGCCGGCTTGCTGGGCAATGGAGGTAACGGCGGCTCGGGTGGCAACGGCGGCATTGGCGGGACCGGCGCGCCTGGGGGCGGTGGTGGTAACGGCGGCTATATCGGAGACGACAGCGGGGTTGCCGGGCCCGGAGGCGTCGTCACCGCAGGCAACGGGGGCGCGGGTGGCAGTGGCGGCGCGGGTGGCAGCGGTGGTGCCGGAGGTGTCGGTGGCGGCGGCGGTAACGGCGGCAATGGTGGATCGCTCTTGGGCACGGGTGGCAGCGGCGGCAAGGGCGGAGACAGCACCGGCGGCAACGGCGGGTCGGGTGGTGCCGGTGGCAACGGCGGAAGCGTCGGTGCCACCTCCACAACCGGCAACGGCACCGTGACGCCAGGTGCTGCGGGCGCGGCCGGGCCTGCCGGACACGGCGGACAAGGCGGGGACGCGAGCAGCGGCGCTGGCGGAGCCGGGGGCAGCGGAACCGTGCGCGGCAAGACCGGCGACAACGGCGTCGGCCACAGTGGGGCAAACGGATCAGCTGGAGAAACCGGCTCGCAAGGCACTCACGGTTAGTTCACGGCCGGCCGGCAGGCCCAGACCAGGACGCCCGCATCGCCATCGCCTACGTTCGTCAGCTGCCGCCGGAATGGGCGTCGGCGCGTCACCGTGTTTCATCGGATGGAGCGAGCCATGCCAGCGTGCTGCGAAGTGCACGTTCCTAGGTATCGCCAATCTCACTATCTGCAACCGAAACCCATTGTGCAGTAACACATTTACGCCCATCAGAAAGCTCGTTGTCGTAGTTGATTCCGCCACCTCGGCGCAACAGGCTGGTATTGAGACGCTGCAGTCCGCCACCTTCCCTGAGCCATTGGTCTGCAGCGATCTTGCGTCCGTCGTCAGTCGCGCTTGCGATGAAACCATCCGCTGTGCGTTCGAGGACAACATCGCATCGTTTGGCTCCGGATTTGGCGGCGTTGTTAGCGAGGTCGTCGAGGATGAGGTGTGCGAGGACCCGGTCCGGGCGGCGCATGGAGCCTTCGGGTGGGTCGAAGCTGAATACGATCGCGTACTCGCCGCCCAGTGCACGAAGATTGGCCGCAAGCTGTCCAGGCCAGTCGATGTCGATGTCGGCGGCCGCGTCCATGGCTAGCAGCTGGCGGTAACCGCCTTCAACCTTGAGCCAAACAGCGGAGGGCCATCGTTTAGGTTGACACCGAGCGCGCATGGTGGTGGCTCCTGCCGCAGTAGCGGCGTTAGCCCCACGATCGGTGTGAGCGCCGTCATCGTGGGGCTTCTGGTCGCCCATTCGGTGGACAACTATTTGGTAGGCGGCGCGAAGCTCCGTCTCGGTCGTAGAGCCTCGCTGGTGGATCGGCATCTTCGGTGCAATCAATCGAGGATGGTGAGAACGAATCCGTCGTCGATGTCCGGCCCTCTCACCGTGTATCCGAACGCGCCCTGTAGGGCGGGGTTCTGCCATTTCGCCGCGCGGGATTGGTAGTTGAAGACGAGCTCCTTGGCCTCGCCGCCGAATTCGAGGATCCGTCGATCGCGATGTCACTGGGGTGGCTGTGGTGGGCACCGCTTGTCGAGATCAAGTAGCGAGTGCTCAGGCCGTTACGCAACGCAGAAGCTTAATAACGCTCTCCAACAATGCATCCCGTCGGGTCAGCGGTGTTGTCGATGCCTTTTGGCCGCGCCCGTCTTGGGCAGCAGTGGCGTGGCCAGCCGCCAGATTCTGTAGCTCTCGGGCGCGAGACCGATCGACCCCGCTGATGGTCGAACTCCATGAAACATGCGGTCGTGCGCCATGAAGTCGGTGTTCTACCGGCTTTGAGTGGCATCGAGCAATAGGGATATTGCGATGTCGTCCAGGGGTACCGCGGTATTGGCCAGAACGATGACCGCGGAGGAATGGTTACAGTCGAGGGCCAGCATGCTGGAAAAGCCTCCCGTTGCGCCGTTGTGCCAGGTGATGTCCACCCCGTCGATGCGATCGGTAAACCACCCGTAGCCCACCCTGCTGTGGCCGTCGGCATCCCAACGGGGCTCCAGCGCGGCGAGGCCCAGCGCCGTGCGATCGAGTAACGCTTGCGCGTAGCGAGTCATGTCGGCGGGTGTTGAGCGCACTCCGCCGGCGGGCGCGTAGGCGCCCAATGTCCATGGCTGCTCAGCTCTGCCGTGCGCGTTCCATCCCGTGGAGGCGTTAGGGGGTAGGTCATCAGCGGTCAGGGGGGTGGTTGATTGCGTCATGCCCAGGGGGGCGAACAGGTGGCGGTCGAGCAAGTCGGGGTACCCGGTTCTGGCGTGGGAAGCGAGGGCTTGGCCGAGTAGCGCTACGCCGAGATTGGAGTACGAAAAGTGGCCTCTTGCGGTGACCTTCGTCGCCTGCGCGTGTGCGAGAAGGCTTGGGAGGTCGGCGGTATAGGGGTTGCGGTGGCGCAGGATGGCGACGATCGCACTGGCACGATCCTTCAAACTGCTGGCGATTCGCGGCAGGCCGGACCGGTGGCTGGCTAGCTCTTCCAATGTGAGGTCAGCGGCATGGCTGCTGCCGAGGTCGAGCAGGCTTCCCACTGTGGTGTCGGCTCTCACCCCGCCGGCATTGACGGCGTCGGCGAAGAGCAGCGCCGTCATGGTCTTGGTGACGGAGCCGACTTCGTATTCGGTGTCGGGTCCCGCTCCAAAGTGAGCATCGCGCGGCACATACTCTTGGATGTGCACGACGCTGATGTGGTCGCGAATGTTGGCGGCTCGTACCAGGGGTTCAAGCTGCTCGATCAGGTGTCGGTCACCGGTTGCAGGTCTCAGTGTGGCCAATCCTCGGGCTGCGTCGCTCACGAAGCCCTCAGATGGGTGACCCAGCGAGGATCGAAATCCGGGTGATCCGCATAGATCATGGCCAGCCGACCCAGCACGGGCTGCATCGCGTGGACGTTGCCATCTTCGCCCGATGCGACGTTCCACGTGATGCGGCGCAGCGCGTCATCGACGAGCCGGCGCTTGAACGCCGTGTCACGCAGACCGCGCGTCGAGAGGTTGCGTCCACCGGCGCCTGCGCTTCGACGCATTGAGCTCAGCGCGGCCCGCTCATCTTCTGCTATTCGGGCAAGAACGAAACGCACGACGTTCATGAGGCCATTGTTGTCGATAGGCGGTGCTGCGCAACAGACTATGTTGCCTTGACGTCGGATCAGCGAAATCGCAGCTGGATCTGATCGATCTCGATTGTTCGGGGCGAGGCGCAGGCGCCCTTGGTCGCGTTGCCGACTGCATCGGGCATCGATGGGTGAAGCGCCGGAGCTGACAGTATGGTGGGGTGTGAGACTGTCGGGCAGATCTTCCAAGGACGTTGTCAAGGGATGGCTTGCGGAGATTCCCGGGTTTTGGCGCGATGGCGTCGGGCATCGGGGAGTCGACGGAAACCGGCTGCTGTTGGGCGTTGATCGTGACAAGGCCGTACCGGTTGCCGAAAGGTGAGCATCGAGATCGGCATGCTCTGATCCTTCGCCGTGCGAGCTGCGCGGCCTATGACGGAGCGATCGACTTGTTGAAACGGCCCGTTCAAATGTCCAAGGCGCCGTTCGTCGGGGCCACCGCTGACGGCGAAACAGCAAAGCCCTTTAGCCCGACGACAGACCCAGCCCAATGTTCGCCACATAGCCAGAAGCTCATGGACGCTGATCGAGCAAATCGCGGAGCTGCATGATGGCGAAGCGCACTTGGGCGTTTTTGGCCGCATTGCACACTGGGCAAAAGCATCAGAAATCCTGTGAGAGCGCCTATGAAAAGCTGTGGATCAACAATTTGCAATTGTTTAGGATTTTGCTCAGTGCACATACTTGAAGAAAGCTATGCAGCTTCTATTTCTATGCTCTACTGTTTGGCCATCGGGAGCCGATTCTCGGGGCTCCGATCGACGCACTAGCCGGCAACGGTGTGCTGGCGGGCACGTCATTGGTTCGGGGGGGCCAGAATATGCTGTGCAAGATATTGAAGTTCGCATCAATCCGCAAACTGCCATCGGATCACTCAAGCCGAAGGTGGCCGAGGTATTTGGATTTGCCACCAACGGTCGGCGAGGCACTTTCCCTCCGTGTGTGTTTCCCTCCGTCTACGCCGGAAATCGCGTGACGGTGAAGAAAGGCCTAACTCCCGTTCGATCGGAAGGCCCGGCACATCCAACGACTACGGGCGCAGCGCCGTTGGCCTCTTTGATGGGCGATCTACGGGCAGTGGACGTATCTAGTCTTTCGGGGGTATCCCAGTCAACACTGTCGCGTCTATGGGACAACCCGCGCTGGATCGAACGGGTCGAAGGAGCCACGCTGTCGAAGTTGATGGCAATTTCTCCAACAACTGGCAACTACGTGCGGCGATGGGGTGAAGACCAACGACTCCAAGTCGCGATGCAAACCGCCCACGCGGCCGGCATTCGCCTGCGCCAAGGTGCAGTTGCCCACCTCGTTCGCTCCGCGCCAGTATCGGCGGTGATTGGAGCCTTGTCCGCCGTCACGGAAATGATGCAAGGACGCCATGACAATGCCAGCAGAATGTACTCCGTCTGCTGGGGGCAAAAGAACAATGGGGTAATGGATGCCATCTTGTCTGGCGGCTCGGCGGCAGTATTTGAAGATCTCGACACAATTCTCACGGCTGCCGAGGTGTTCGCGGTGACCACTCCAGGATTCACCGATCTCAATCAGATAGTCGGATACGGCATAGTTCTGCACAAACTGATAACGCATGGCGTAACCCAGCCACGTCGTATCCTCGACGAACAAAACCCCTTGACATTTCTCACTAGAAGCTCCGCGATCGCACGAATTCTGTCCGAAAATGATTTGTCATTCGTAGAATGGTATCGAAACAGGGTTTCCGCGCATCGCGACCTGATGTTCATGGAGTTATGGTCACATACAACCTACGCAAATGACGTGCCGATTTGGCGCCGACTGCCGAAGACGGCGACACTGATATCGACCGCAGCAATGACAGCCACCGATATTCAGACCCGGAACGACGCGTACGTGTACTACCTCCTGGTGGTCGCGCTTCCCTTGCTTGTAAGGATGGACCCCCGGCTTGCCCGACACCGTCCATCGCTAACCTCGGCGCTCACAGCAGCAGAAGAACATGCCGACGGACGCATACGGACGGCAGCTCACAACATACGCGTCAGCCTCGACCTGAAGCTGCAATGAAGACCCACGCGACGGGGACAGCGACCCTTCGCTAGTCGCGGCATCGTTCACAGGCCTAAGTGTTTGTGACCGGTGTGGCCCACACCGGCCCGTTCAACGCAACCACTCGCCGGACACTCAACGATCGCTGATCCAACGACGTGGGTTCGTCGAGTCCGTGTCCGCCGCGGGTCAGGTCGGGTTCGGCGCGCGCCTTGGCGAGGTTCGGCGCAACCAAGCGACCAACACGAAAAAGACTGTTCACCAACGCTGTTCACGCTACCGCGCGCCCGTCTCTCAAGCCTTCCGCCGCGCGAGAGCATATTGCTCGGTCAATTGCAAACCAAATTTCGGTGGCGGAAGTTGCGTTGCCGCTGTCCCCAATGGCGTCGACGATTCGTCGCGTGGCACCCGTAGGGGAACCACGAACGTCGAAAACACCAGGAGAGGAAGATTATGCGCACCAAGCAATTCCGCTACACCACGGGTGCGGTGCTGGCGGCGACCGTCGCGATGACTGTCGCGTCCGGCCCAACCGCATTGGCCGGTCCCGCAGGCATCATCCCCGAGCAGTCTGCGGCGGACTCAAACCTCAGCGCCAGCATTTCATCGGACATCGCCCTGCGGCCGCAAGCCCTCGCCGACATGGCGCAGCACGCCGTCGATGCCGGCGTCGCCGGGGCCGCAGGCGCCCTGGCGGGACGTGCCGTCGGATTCAGAAAGAAGTCCAGTTCGACGGGCGCTGCCATCGACTCGGGTCAGGGTGGAAACGACACCCAGTTCGACGCTCCGACTAGCTAGTCGGCTCCCGGCTGCGCGCACGTTACGGCCGGGGCATGAGTCAGTCTCATGCCCCGGCTCACCGATCGGGTCCAATCAGAAAGGCGACATTGTGAATGCCAACACCGACTTCGAACACCCCACACACAAGATCCACGTCCGAATCCTGTTCTGCGCTCTCGTCGGTGCGCTTGGTGCGTTCGCACTGTGCACCGCGTTCTACAACTTTCCCGACTCCACGGTGAAGTCTAGGGTCAGCCCCGCGGTCAACGCCGTGGTGCAGCCGTGGCTCGAACAGGACTGGCACCTGTTTGCACCAACGCCGGGAACGTCGAACACCCACCTGATGGTGGGTGCTCGGATTCGCTCGAACGACGGGACGATCGTCGAGACACTCCCATTCGATGTGCAATATCCGGTCGAAGACCTCGTCAAGGCGAATCACGTCCTGCCCACCAAGCTGCCCGGGGTGACGTTAGCTGCACAGGAGCGGATGGCCGACTACGCAACCGAATTGGCGGCAATATCGCGCGCCCCCGAAGCGACACAGGCCGAGCTGCATACCGAGCTCGACAAACGGTACCAACCGGCACTCGACCAGATCGGGCGGTTCATGTCTCGATGCGCGCAGGACCGGTTCGGTACGGCTCAAATCCTGGCGGTACAGGGAACGTTCACCACCACGCCCATCACACCGTTCTCCGCGCGCTACGCGAACAACCCTGCGCCCATGCCCACGAAGATCGTCGTGACCACCAGTTGGGATCCCTTCGTGGCCGACATCGCGAATTGAGGCCGACGTGACAATCATCTGTGCCACAGCTACGCGGCTGGACGCCTGCATCACCAGAGCGTCGGCCGGATTCAACCGCCTCATTGGTATCGCGATACTGCGGATCGTCATCGGGATTGCCGGAGTCCAGTTCTACGTCTCCGATTATGTTCACCGCGAGTTTCTCTGGGGCCCAAACAGCTACAACTCGCTCACTGACGCATCGCACCAGCTGCGCCGCGGTCAGTTCTCGCTGTACTTCCTCGACGATTCCAACGTCTGGTTCAATGTCGTGTTCCATCTCGGCCTCGCCGCGGCGATCGGGTTCACCATTTTCGGTGGCCGTTGGCTCACACTTGTGCACGCGGTCATGCTCTGGTCGATCTATCTGCGCAATCAAGACATCCTCGAGGGCGGTGACAATCTCGCGCGAATTCTAATGTTGTTCATGGCATTCACCGTGTCCAACGCCTACTTCGCACCCGGCGCGAAACAACGACGAGTAATGCTCGAGTCCGAATCTGTTCAGCGACCGGTGATTCCCTTGTTGCACAACGCAGCCGCCACGGCGATGCTGGTGCAGATCGCGACCGTATATTTCGTAGCGGGATACCTCAAGGCCACCGGCGAGATCTGGACTAACGGCACCGCCATGTATTACATCAGCCGCATCCACCAATTCTCCATGTTTGCCTGGTATCCGCAGGCGATGAACAACGCCTACCTGGGATGGGCGGTCAACTACTTCACGATCATCGTAGAGATCGCCGTACCGTTCGTTATCTGGAGCAAGCGCG
>Ga0105239_10007337_pt1 | contig 12660 bp, 13 predicted proteins | sample KBSC44metaG_FD_92761 | JGI IMG/M metagenome (GOLD analysis project Ga0105239, IMG submission 92761) | Corn rhizosphere microbial communities from Kellogg Biological Station, Michigan, USA - KBS C4-4 metaG | ecosystem: Host-associated > Plants > Roots > Rhizosphere > Soil | place: Michigan, USA...
GCCTTGATGCATTTGCCGGCACCACCTACATCTCCGAGTCTGACATATCAATTCTTCGGGAAGTACAAGGGCAACACATCTCGTCATTTACCCTGCATGTTGACCCCATAATCAACGCACTGGGATTCACAGAGATGGAGCTGAATAGCGCTTTCGCAAAGGACAACCAGACTCCATATGAGGCACTCTTGGAGACGGCAAAACAAAGCGACATGAATGACAACAACTTCATTCGACCAGATATTGCGAAGGCGAGGAATATGTGGAAGCAGTATCGAGACGTTCAGGCAAAACTTTAGAGAAGTCCAGGTCGACATTAATCGATTAACAGGAGCTTGTCCTGGGTGAAAAAAAAACCTAGTATTAAAGCTGCTGCTTGGGAATCCGGATAATTCCCATCTGCAATGAACCCGGATTGAGCATATAGAGGCATCATCGAGTCTTGGAGCTGCTGTTTGACTCTGTAAATTGTTCTCGTATAACAGTAAGGTCGATGCGAACAGCTGCGTCATTAATTGTCAACGGCCAAAACTGCCCTGCTGTCTGTTGAAACTGAGGATGCAAAATCGAAAGTTCAAAACCTCCCCTGAGCCCAATTTTGGCATGGAACGAAACGAGGCTGGGACTTGGCACAATCGTGTCATGTGACAAGGCTGTCACTGATTATGGGCTCCGTGCAGGTGCTGCCTCTAACTACATGTAGGCAACTAGGTACTGACTATTGACTTAGAAGATGTCTAGGGTCTTTGTGTAGATGGATGGCCTCGGGGAGAAATTCAGAGATAACGCGCCAAGGCAAGAGGCTGAATGCCGCTTGTATATTTCACACTATGTGGCGAATAATCATGAGGATCGGCACCAGTCCGGCGGTCGGACCCGCGCCAAAGGATGATGATTGATTGATTAAATATAGTTAATCTCCTAGTATGTATTGTGTCCAGATATCAAGTCCTGGAGGAATAAAATGTGGTCTCTTCTACCACCAAATCTGTTCACTGGCTCTAAATTTCCCATGTAGACCGTAACTCGAAAGACCAAAAAATATGAACAAGAAAAGATCCTCAAAACGCCGTGTCTATCATATCGTGTATGCTGTAGTATGCTGTATCGTCGCGTAGGACTGACTAGCCCAACTCATTGTCGCTCAGTCTGGGGGATTATTATATCATGTTTAACCAAACACCACTGAAAAATGCCGAAAGGAGAGTGCCGATTAGCATGGCTGAGAGTCTAGTTATGCCATTGGTATTGCTTGGATTCGCACTGGTGCCAGTCCTCGAGGCAGTGTTGCTCTGGGTCGACGACGCCGCCGGTGCATCCCCTGTGTTTGTTCCCACCGGTGTCGCTGCAGGACGTGCGTCTTGCCTGGTGCTTGCCAGAGCTTCACAAGCACTGCGGTTGGGTCGCAGCTGGCCGACTGGTGACCCGATGTTGGCGATAATCGCCTGAGTATCTCGGACATCCACCGAAACAATACCGTCATTATTGATCCTGATACGGTGCTGTTGCCTCCAATGCGCAAATGTGGTGGTGGCCTGTATAAGTTGCTAGGTTTTCTATTAAATTTTTGGTCAAGACATTCTATTCCTGCCCTCTGGTAAAGGAGAAAGGTTCGATGGTTCTATCCCAAAGCTGGCGAACGATGGGCTGATGAAGTCGGAGGCGCCGGCAGTTGGCTGTGCAGTAATCTCGAGACTGACGGTGGCTTGGGAGGCGGCAAGCGACAAGATCGAAGCTCCTGTATCGAGCGATAGGTAACGAGGGTACATGGCAATGAAGCCTTCAACGGCGACGCAACATCTACCTGCTGGACAACAACGACGACAATAGACACAAGGTAACACAGACAGCAAAATCAAAGACAACTCGTCAACACGAACAACTAGGACACCAAACCGGGAACTCATTAAGTCAATGCAGATGTACACATGGCTCACCGAGAAGGCTCTGGAGTACTCAAATTGGCAGATATGGAGATCTCTCACGATGATGCGTAAAGAACAAATGCGGTGGCCAGCGGCCACGCAAGGATGGCGGGCCGATGCAGGGAATGTGGAGGTGGTTGGGTCGTTTAGAGATGTATGCCGTCATGTCAAGCCTGGGTCAAACCAAAGTTCGCCTAGTCTCAGCAACTTAAGTGGAATTCCGGGCCTGGTGGGGATGATAACAGAGGATAAGAGATTGCGTTCCAAGGCAAAAGTCCTCATTCCAATGCGGCTCCAGACTCGAACACAATATCTTTGTTGTCAACATGTGGATAGCAGGCCCAGAGGTGCCAACATTCTCCAAGTAACACATCAACGTCAGCCTTCCTTGGAACATCTTGAGTGTTTCCACACCCAAGCTGCCAATAAGGCCCCGTCTGTTTCATGACTGTGCCATGGTCCAATTAGAGAAGTCTACGGGGGACGCTTTGTAGACAGGACAGGGTAATGGACAATTAGGTATGTACCTTCAGCACACAGAGTAGAAATGGAAAGGGAAGAGGAATGGGATGCAATGGGGAAGCAGACATTGGAAAGCCTGCCTAGATTCCAGAGTTGACTCGAGGCATCACAACCAAAAGCACTCCGTGATAAGACCTGGTAATTAGGGGCGTGGTGTCTTGGAAGTCTGTCACTCTGCGGCGGCTTGCGGATAGACAAATGAGAGAGTTTGACTTGACGCGAACCCATGGGAAGGGGAGGAAACGGTGACGAGTTCTGAGGAGGAGTGCGGGGAAAGAGTTCCCTAAGCTCCCCCCGAGCTAGCTGAGCACACTCCTCGTACAGAATCAAAGTGTCTGGTGACTGGTCCCATCAAGGTAAGAAAGTGGTGAAGTGGTGTAGCGGGTACCTGAGGCGGGTGCCAACTACGCAACCAACAGCACAAAAGCCAACAAGTCCGGATCGGAAATCCGAGCTAGCTCTGCACAGAACACGAGGTAGCTTGCTGTCTTCTCCTCATCGTGAGATCGTAAAGCCGCTACGCTACGAATGTCCTGCACGTTGGCGCCTGGACTAAGGAGCAGTTGAGCGGCTAGTTCTGCAGCTCTTACCCCGACTCCATGAGATTTGTCAGAGCGCAACGCTGACGCTCACGTACGAGGAACGAGCGAGTAGCGAGGCTTGCCATCACGAGGACAAAAAGGCAAACGACGACAGGCAAAGGATAGAATAGGGCTGGTTAGGGAGGACGAAAACATGCCCTGCCCGCTCTGGCGTTTAGGTACCCTGGCCTTTTGGAGGTGAGACTAATGCAAGGTCTCACCCTCTATTACCTGAATACGCCCCCTCTTCTATATTCAGAAACACACCGGCTAACTACCGTACGGAAGAGCGGATAGGTACGGAGTAGGTAGGTAGGCAGAGAAAGAAACGGTGACGGAAAGCATAAGTTGGGGGAACCGAGAGGTTGAATTATCCATTAATTGAAGAAATGTTTCAAAACTGCTAATTATGGGGGTTGTTCCACCAAATGGTGTGAACTGCTCAGCCGCTCAGGGCTCTATCGTCATGCGTGGGGCTCATTATATGCTCTCTGGCTCGAAATAGTGTACAAGATGTGGTTGCACCATAGGTCAATCACACAATAGCAGAGCTAGAGATGGCCGTTCCTCCGCACAATTGAATTGAAAGTCATGGGTATCGGACTAGAAGTACAGGTGTTGGTATGTTGGTAATAGTACAGATGTAGGAAATGCTGACCAATGTCTGCTGGGCCAAAGGAAGTAATGGTAAAGCGAATACGCACAGAAGGAGCGGGTGTAAAGACTCGTTTTAGTGTGGTGGAATGCCGTGTTGCGAATAGAAGGGCGTGATCCGTGGACGGGATGATTAAGGACTGCGGAAAACTAGACTGGGGTGTCGCTAATTGAACGGAGGTCGAACAAGTGCGTAGTGAGACGGACTAAGATCCGATATTTCGAAAGGTTTAAGGCATGGAGTTGTTGAAAGATGCGATTAGTCTGCACAATGCAGGCATGTCGTGCTTGCGAACGTGGAGAAGGACGATGCCAACACATCGCTTCGTGCATAGCCTCATGCCGATGCACGAATGACCAGGCGCCAAGGACCGGTCAACCACCTTGGTAAGCCAGAACAGGGTATTCAGTGTTGATAATTTGGTACTAGTATCTTCGTCCAAGGTGGGAAGTGTCGTTGTTCATGCATGTCTTGTTGGAGAGAACGCATGATCATGTGGTTCGAAAACCGGATCCCAGAGTTGGAAGTGAGGAGATCAGGCCCGAATCCTGCGAGAGCCAGGCAGTGGATTTCGTGGTCATTGTTGCGAGTTCCGACTCTCTTCATTTAGGGATGGCGGGCAATGGCCGGTTGGGAGGAGGACCAGGGCAGGGAGGATACTTGGAACCTGCAGGCATTGTGATTGTCGTAAGTGACGATGATGGAAGTGGTTATATTGATATTGGGGAATTGATTGATGCAGTGTGTTGGCTTTGGCGAGCGTTGCACAGGTGGTTGAGGGTGAGAGGACTCGAGTGGTGGAGGCGGATATATATTAGATTTATACTGGAGCGTAAGGAGGAGGGAGTATTGAACTGGTGTTGGAATGCTGTTGGAATGCTGAAAACGTGTCAACCTCTGGGAAGGGGACTCAAAGCATATTTATTTTTTCAACAGGCAGCCTTTCCCCCGGCAGGCCCGAGAAAGTTGTTCCAGAAATGGTGACGAGGGCCACAGTCATCAGCCATCCGCCATCCGCCATCCTTGCTCTCCTCTCGACGGGGTCTCCCTTGGACTAGGAGACCAGGACAATCCACCCAGTGGATCCTGGCCTGAAAGCTTGCCAGAGTGTGACATGATTTTGACACGCAAGTCTTTTTAATCAGGGCCAGGAGAACGCCCCCCCTGGCTCGACCCCCTCGATGGAGACTAGATTCTCCTAGGCTCCTGACTAGAACCTGAAGTGCTGCGCTAAGGAGCTCTGACGCTGAAAGGGATGACCCAGCTGACCGGTACTCGACTGGGGTTACACAGTGGATAGGAGGAGATTGATGCCGCTTCATCTTTTTGTTTGCATTCTCCGGCTGGTCGTGGTCTCAACACCGCCCTTCGCTTTGTTTGCCTGGTCCCCACTGTCAATATCCTGCATGCCTGCATTCCTGGCTCTCCTAGTCAAGGCGTCTCCTAAGAAAGGCGTGTCCTCCCCAGCATGCTTTCTGGGTGCCCGAATTTGGCTTTCTAAGCGGGGATTGAGTGAGTGAGGAGGCCGACGACAATAATGTGGCTATTCTCTTGTTTGATTTCCACTCCACTCACGGCTCCCCTTAGCCTGGCGGTGTGTGTGATGTGCGCAAATTTCGGGGAAGCTGTTCAGGCTGGCAGATCTTGGCTGGACCTGGACCTGTTCCAACCCGAGGAGCAATAAACGGCGGTGTTGGGCACAATTCGTGACTCGTGAGGCTGCAAGCTGTCCATCCAGGTGTCCACTATTGAGTGGTGGCCATCACTCCGTAAACGAGCGGTAAGGACCAGGGGACTTGTACTCGAGGGGAAACATCATTCTGGCAGTCCAGCACACAATTTTCCTCCGTGGCCGCCATCCATGATCCGGCCTCGCACCACCATCAAACCTGGTAGTGGGTGGGTTAAAAAAAACTTCGGCACCGTGGTCCCATCCAACAAAGGTCCAGCGCTTCAATTTTCACCAGGCCAACCTGGCTCTCGTATCCAAGCTCTCAAGAGTTCGGAAATGCGTTTGCCCAGTCTCGGGAAGTGCAACAAGTATTATTTTTGGTCAGCATTCGCACTCGTGATCACGATCAAGGCAGTCATCGGCTTGACCCATGTCCCGCGGCCTGCTTTGTGTGTGTGTCAGATCCACGACTATTGGTGCTGCAGCCCTGCTTCAGCCGACCACGTTTTTCACAAGGTTGGCCTGCGCCCGGATTAGCCGGGTAAAACAGTAAACTCTCGGTACAAACTACAACGCCTTGAGTCATCGTTGGACACTGTTGGTTCCTACAATCCCGTTTGACCTCTCATCCCGTTTCCCTATCTCCAACACTGATTGGTAGGCAATGCAGTTCCATGGGACAGTTCTGCTTGTTATCCAGGTTTTTGCCGAGTTCACCGGCTGGTCGATAGACAGGGCTTATCGGCTCCATGGATGTCAGAATGTCTTTTTGCTGGTTTGCTCGGTTAGTATCTGTCACGCGCACTCTGTTTCACAAACTTGGGGAGCGCGCGGCTCGATTGGGTGGCATGCCCAAGCACAAGCCTTCGAGTAGGTGAGAGGACCCGAAACAGGTTGTAGCAAGGGCTAGGGCGAGTATCCTCCGTGCGAGGACGGAGTGCAGAGGACGGCAGATCTTTCATTGTAGCTCAGGCCTCGGTAGAATGGGGGCAAGAAATGACGACGAGGATTGCGCATCACCTTCGCCAACAAGTGCAACTCGATAACGGTTGTGAGGGGTGATAGGGCTAATGTCCCAGGTTGACGACGCAGGTTCTGCCATTGATGCAGTCATGATGATCCTTCTCAAACGAGTGTTTCATCTCCTTGTACCATCATCACACCGGTTCACCCACCAGTTCATCAGCGGTTCCTTCACAAGTGCAGTCTACGCAGTACATACCAGTACTTGCAGCTGATAGTCAGGAGCTTCAAACCTTCAAATCGGTTGAGGGGTTGGTGGCATTAGCTAGAGAGAGCGGGTTCCTGAATATCCCAATGCCACCCACCACCCTCAATCTCGATCGTCGCATGGCATTTTGCCACCCCCCGTTTAGAATTCCGCATTCTTTGTGCCTGGCTTGTTTCAGATTTACTCCTGAGCTGCACAACGGTCAAAACTTTCTCAGGCCAGATAAAAAGAGCGCCTGCAACGCAGCGCCAGTAACTCGTAAGACAATTGACCTCGCCGCACTCTATTTTGGAAATCTCTTCGGCTTGATGTTATGTTCGCGCCAGAAGAGTTAGCGAACGAACATCACAGCACGTAAATCATGATGACGCCCTTGATTCAATAAGCGATCGTCTCAGGATTGGCTTCAGGTTAGGACTAGTCTCACAGAGAATCACACTGGTGTCAAAAATAATGTACAGTCTTGTTGAATGGGCCTCGGTTCAATGGAGGTGGGAAAGAGATCTCTCCTCTCATGCAACACCAAAGAAACAGAAGAGGAGAACACAAGTGCACTGTCAGCTGAGACCCAAACACCCCTCCTGGGCCAACTGCTAAAAGCAGAACCACCGACCCCAATCATCCTGGGTGGCTTGGCCGCTTTCAGACGGAGTATTCGATCTGGTTTCACAAGCGGGGCTTCGCTTCTGGAATCTCGCACTCGTTCTTTCTCATTGCCCTTTTTTGATTAGACATCAGGAGATTAATAAGGCAGCTAGTTGGCGGTGACACTCCGTTCTGTGACATTGTGTTTGATTGTGATTACGGAGTACGGAATACGGAGTACGAAACAATCAACGGCCTGTTTGCAACACCAGGGCTGCGGAAAATCAAGCTAATGATGGAGTTGGGAAGGATGAAATTCGTGATCAATTAGCGATATTGATTGAGCCTCATGGGTCCAACTTGTGCAATCTGACTCATGATTTGCGTGAGGGTCCCCTGCGGCAGGTTGCACGAGTCGGGCGATGGGGGTCTGGTGAGTAATTCACCACAAACAGACCGCCTATTCATGAATTATCTCGTATTCGTGCTAAAGGCATGTTTGATGCCAATCCGGTTGAGTTTGTGTGGAAATTCCTCGCGCGCGCCGAATATGGGATAGGAGTTCTCAGGCTATCCGATGTTTTTGTTGAGGATGTGGAAGTTATTAGGCAGCCTCCTTGCAGTACCCAGGCGCCACTCACCCTCTTATTTGTTTGCGCGTTCAATATCGCCCAACCCGTCAAGCCCATTTTCTGATTCAAGCAAAGCTTTTCGTGTTCTTGAGAACGGAAAGGAGGTGGGACGGGTCTGGCCGGAAACTCGTTGGTGGTCTGCAGGAGCTAAGGGCCTCAGAAGGAAAAGGGGCTGCCACAACCACGTGGAGATTGCGTGACCCCAACGCCACAACATGCACTCCAGTGGGCCCAAATCATAAGAAATGGGATTTGTTACATGTAACATTTGACACTTCAAAACTAATGCACCTTCTGTGCGGAGTGACAAAGATAGCTTGATCACCTCATGCCTGATTCGACTCTGGGGTTCAGCTGAAGGGTTTGTGGCCCAAGGGCCGTTTCGAGCATGAATAAGCGGGTTCACCGCAAAGGACCCCGAGGACCCCGTCATTTCCTCGCTGGGTTTCGTTATCAAACGTGATCAACAAGAATGCCTGCAAGATTGGAACCGTTTCTCCACCTCGCCGACGAGTACTCGTAAGTCTGGAGACGATGCATGCAATTTATGTATGTTGCTAGGGAGTTAGTTCCTTGCCGTGGGTAGACGGAATAGACCCTGTTGTGTTTGGAATGTTCTATGAACTGACTCGTGTGGCCGCGAGGCGCTGACCCTCACAAATCATCTTCTTTTTGCTGTTGAGTGGATGCAATCCAATCTTGCATCAGTGCCTGAGTGTCGCCCTCTGTCCCAGCTTTCTTTTGGCCGGGGCCGCCTTTTCGCTCAACGAAGAGAGTCAGTACCGAACCCCAGATGCCGAAGCCTTCGTAGGTTGTCTTGAATCCAAGTTTTTTCTTGTCATCATCAACAGACAGATTCGGATTAGCATCTTCACCCTCAAATCCTTTCTCGGCATCGATCTCATCATCAACTGCAGGAATATCGCGAAGCACAATGTCATCTTCTTCCACTTCATCCCGAATCAACACTGGATTTTGGTGAGCTGCCCTGGTCAGCTTGCCGCCGTTATTCGTTTTTATCGGGGGCTTCTGCTTGAAAGTCTTGTTCTTGATGAGCAGGGAATGTCGAGTTCTAATTTCCGTGAAGAAGATTGAAACCTCGAAGTCATCTGACATCAACTGTCATTTAGGTTCTTCACCAAAGGCAACCTGCTATATCTGACCTTGCTTGACAATATCCTTGACCGTCTTTTTTTTCTTTCCCTTACCTCGAGCTCTTTCATTCTCTTCCCTTAGTTTTGGAAGGATGAGCGGTTTCACTGCTTCAAAAACTCGTAGTAAGGCTGGGTCGTTCTCATTCAGGAGCCATCTTGGCTCATCTGCGGGGTTTTCTAGAAAGATGCGACATTCAAGGACCGAATGCCTGGTTATCCGAATGTATCTTCTTATTGGAGCCATTATTTCTCCAATGAAATCTCAATCCTCGTGTTACGGCTCTCCATTGACTCTTTGGCGAGTCGGTGGACGAATTTGGGCTCGTCTCGGTTGAAAACAAGGGATGGGAAGCTGATGTCGAAAATTTGCCAAGAGCCGAGATAAGATAAGATCAAGTCTCCTGCCTGAATCTCCCTTCCTTACACTCACGCAGTGCACAACTCAACTCACCAACTCAACTAACTTTGAATGTCGTCGAAGGTGTAATGCGTCCGGCTAGGAGTTCAAGTTACCCAATAACTGCATGATTGAAATACCAGCTTGAGACTAGCCTGTCGTGGTTAAAATGATGGATGGAGCATCCACAGGGATAATCCTCGAAGCGATTGCAGAGCCCATGTTATACGACAGGACGGATCTAGGGATGATATCAAACCTCACTCGTACTTTACGATGCAAGGTCTGCCATCGTCCTAGTCTTTCTGGGGAGAATTCGATATGTAAGTTGCAGGAAGACCGGACCGGCTATCCCGTGAATTCATGGACCGTTTATCTCCTTCCAGGATCCAGGATCTCTACCTAGACGCTTGCGACTCCGTACTCCGTACGGAATACTATGTACAGCCCCATTTTCCCAAAGGGTCGGGAAAGTTGTGTCCGATGAGAATCTTGCGGACTGGCCTGACTCTAATTGCGTGATTCTGGATGAAGTCTTCATTGCAATGAGGCTGACCAGTAGACCAAACCCTCTAGATTCCATTATCCAAGGGCCCGACTTCTAACCCCTCCAAAGCTATTGTTGGTCACAGTTGGGCTTTTCTGTTGTAGGCTACAGCGTCATCATGCCAGATTATTCAGAATCGCGCAGCAGAAGGCCATCGTATTACAAGAAAGATTGAGTGATTGGCTCGAGCGCCACATGCTGGGAGCTTCTACCTCGAAGGATGACGCTACCTCAATCACCGAATAATACTCTTAAAGATACAAAAACAATACTTATGTATACTTACGGAATACTTGACCACTAGTAGGGATAGGTCTCAGCAGTCTCCAGAACACTCACTGTAGTACCCCACCATCCATCTCAGCAGGTGAACTTGTCCAAAGCTCCAATAGAACGGCGGTGATTAACCGGAAACTTAGCTAGCGAAGTCGCTCACTCTCGCTTATCTCAACGTTTTGACGACGACCAATTCTTGACAATCAACAGAAGTCTGCAATGCCTGTCTGACTTGAGAGCTCTCAACAGAATGACGTTGCAAGCATTGAATGAAACCTGTCAGTGCAGCCCCAGGTGAACTTCTGACCTGTCAATGATCCAACGTACTCGTGGTAATGAGAACACTTATGAAATCAATTCATTCGACCGCAAGGCTGCACGAGATATTCAGCAAGACCTACATATGAGAGTGTGCGTCATTGTGTGATAAAGGGGACCCCAGGGTGTAAGCTTAGGCCCTCGGCCTCTCAGCACAGCCACTGGAGGATTGGGAACACCAAGGGAGGTGTGGACATCCGGCAAATTGCTCTGTGTCGATCCACACCAGTTGGGGGCAGGATGGAAGGGTTCCTTCCAGAGGATGCACAACCATTATGATTGACGGTGGTTGATCGTGTTGGTAATTGCCCGCTACCTTGAGATCAATATGACTGAACCCAAGGTTTTCAATATTCAAGAACAATGGACTCATCTTCATGATTCTAATATTCATCAACCAAGTGACAGAGAAGAAAAGGTTGAAGCTCGAGGCGTCAAAGACTCAAGGGGTTTGAGCAAGCTCGCGCTTGACAAAGAAAGGTTAGCGTAGATGGCCGATAGACAATGCCATTGGCTGCATTTGGACTTGGCGGCGCCCCTTTTCTATCATCAAACATGGGTCACGCGTTTCAACTAGTGAACCAGGGTGATCCGTTCCCTTCCTCTCTGTGAGGCTCATGCTGCCTCTGCCTCTCGTCCTTAGGCACTCACTGGCTGGTCGAATATCTGGCGGCCATCGTTCCTTTCTCAGGTTTGCCCTCCCTCGTTACCTTCTCCTTCCTGTCGACCACACTCTCTTTGTGTCGCGACGCTGTCACTCATTTATCGTCTCGTGCTGTCCCTCATTTCTTCCGCTTGAAGTCGCGCTGTGCAGCGACTCGGAAATACACTCTTTTTGAACACTTGACCTTTATACACGTACACGTTCCCAAAGCACCGTCCGAGCGTCGCCCAATTTCCAACCTCAACGCACGGCCAACACCCTTCAAGACCCGGAGTCAAACACCCCCATTCCTTCGAACAAAGAATAAAACTTGTCCTCGACTCAAAGACCCAATACTCTTCAGTATAGAACAGGAAATATCCAGCAAAACATCAGCCATGTATTCCCTCAAAGCTTCAGGCCTTGCCCTACTTGGACTTGTGTCCACCTCTCTAGCCCAGACATTCACATCATGCAATCCCTTGGACAAGGATGACTGCCCAGCTATGCAAGCGTTGGGCGTTTCCAACTACAGCATCGATTTCACAAAGAGTCTCATGTCCGACACAGTGTGGAACACAACAGCAGGAACAGTAGATTTCGACAACCCGGGCGCACTATTCACCATCAACAAGCGAGGAGACTCCCCTACAGTTCAGACCAACTTTTACATCTTTTTTGGCCAGGTCGAGGTCATCATGAAAGCATCTCTGGGCCAGGGTATCGTGTCATCTATAGTCATGCAGTCGGAAGATCTAGACGAAGTCGATTGGGAGTGGATCGGAGGAAACGACTCGTACGTGCAAACAAACTACTTCGGCAAAGGTAACACATCCAGCTTCGATCGTGCCGTCTGGCACCCTGTCAACAAAGTTCAGGAGGAGTACCACAATTATACCGTAGACTGGACAAGAGAGAAGCTAGAATGGTTCGTCGACGGCCAGTCCATCCGTGTGCTCAATGCTGAGGATGCCAACGGAGGCAAGAACTTCCCCCAAACGCCTTGCAACGTTCGTCTTGGAATCTGGGCTGGTGGTGACCCCAAAAACCCCAACGGCACCATTGAATGGGCTGGTGGCGAGACAGACTACAAAAATACACCATACACCATGACCGTCCGATCTGTCCGTGTCAGTGATGCGACCCAAGCAACGCAGTATCAATGGGGCGACAAGTCCGGCAGCTGGCAAAGCATCAAGGTCGTCAAGTAAGTAATTCAAAGTTTCCCCAACCCTCTAGGACCCAGACGTGGAGCAATAACTAACCATACCTCAACAGCGACACCAAGCCCATCAAACTCGACGGCGAAAATGGCAGCTCACCAGCCCAGAGCATCGAGCAGAAATGGAACGGCCTCAGTCAGCAGACCAAGTACATCATCGGCGGTGTCGTTGGTGGCGTAGTTTTGCTCGCGATCATCATCTTTGCCTTCTGCTGCATCCGACAACGACGGGCAGGCAAGCACGAGAAGCTGATCGAGGACGCCAAGTACGAGAAGAACGCCGCAGAGGTCATGGCCTAC
>Ga0105239_10007340_pt1 | contig 12659 bp, 12 predicted proteins | sample KBSC44metaG_FD_92761 | JGI IMG/M metagenome (GOLD analysis project Ga0105239, IMG submission 92761) | Corn rhizosphere microbial communities from Kellogg Biological Station, Michigan, USA - KBS C4-4 metaG | ecosystem: Host-associated > Plants > Roots > Rhizosphere > Soil | place: Michigan, USA...
AGATATTGGCAATCTATTGGTTAGAGTGCTAAAATAGATACAGAATTTTGATAACGAATAGGAGAAACAATATGGGTAAAATTATAGGAATTGACCTCGGTACCACTAACAGTGCCGTGGCCTACATGGTGGCTGGAAAGCCAGAAATCATTGCTAACGCTGAAGGTAACCGTACAACGCCAAGTGTTGTTGCTATTAACAAAGCTGGCGAGCGACTTGTCGGTCAGGTGGCTCAGCGTCAACGCGTGACTAACGCTAAGAACACTATTTATGGTGTAAAGCGCCTGATTGGTCGTAAATTTAGCGATAAAGAAGTCCAAAAAGACATCGACATCGTACCTTACGAGATCGTCAAAAAGGGCGATGGCGTTGCAGTACGCCTAGGCGATAAAGACTACTCGCCGGAAGAGATTAGCGCCTTTATCTTGAGCAAAATCAAAGCCGATGCCGAAGCATTCCTCGGCGAAAAAGTCACCGAAGCGGTAATTACCGTTCCTGCGTACTTCGATGACTCGCAGCGTCAAGCAACCAAAGATGCTGGGAAAATTGCTGGCCTTGAGGTAAAACGAATTATTAACGAGCCAACGGCGGCAGCACTTGCCTACGGACTTGATAGTAAAAAAGACGAAAAGATTGCTGTATTCGACCTTGGTGGTGGAACGTTCGACGTTTCAGTCCTTGAACTTGGTGACGGCGTATTCGAAGTAAAGAGTACCAACGGTGATACGCACCTTGGTGGTGAAGATTTCGATAACCGTATCGTTAACCACTTCCTCGATGTCTTTAAGCAAAACGAAGGTATCGACCTAAAGGCTGATAAAGCTGCCCTGCAGCGCCTCAAGGACGAAGCAGAAAAGGCTAAAAAAGAGCTTTCAACCACGAATGAAACAGAGATCAATCTGCCATTTCTTACAGCCGATGCTGATGGTCCAAAACACTTCGAGTACAAACTAACTCGCTCTAAACTCGAAGAGCTGGTGGCAGACCTCATCGACCGCGTAGCTGAACCAGTCCAAAAAGCACTCAAAGACGCTGGTCTCAAGGCAAATGAAATCGACGAGATCGTGCTGGTTGGTGGTATGACTCGTATGCCAGCAGTTGTCGAAAAAGTGAAATCACTCTTTGGTAAAGAACCGCTTAAGGGCGTGAACCCTGATGAAGTCGTTGCCATTGGTGCTGCGATTCAAGGTGGAGTACTCGCGGGTGACGTCAAAGACGTGCTGCTTCTCGATGTAACGCCGCTATCTCTTGGTATTGAAACTATGGGTGGCGTTGCGACCAAATTAATCGAGCGCAACACCACTGTCCCAACCAGTAAAAGTGAGACATTTAGTACGGCCGCTGATAACCAGCCACAGGTAGAAATTCACGTGACTCAAGGTGAGCGTGAGCTCGCGGCAGACAACAAATCACTGGGCCGCTTCACCTTAGACGGTATTGCGCCTGCGCCTCGCGGGGTGCCACAGATCGAAGTTACCTTTAACATCGACGCTAATGGTATCTTGAATGTGAGCGCTAAAGATAAGGGAACCGGTAAAGAGCAAAGTATTACTATTTCTAACAGTGGTAACCTGTCTAAAGAAGACATCGAAAAGGCAGCCAAAGACGCCGAAGAGCACGCTGAGGACGACAAGAAACGTCGCGAAGCAATCGACGCGCGCAACGGCCTAGAAAGTGCGATTTACCAAGCAGAAAAAATGCCCGACGAATTCAAAGACAAAATTAGTGATGACGATAAAAAAGTTATTACCGATGCTGTCGAGGAAGCAAAGAAGCACAAGGATAGCGATGACAAGGATGAGCTCGAAGCTGCCTCAAAGGCCCTAAACGATGCCATCATGCCAATTGGCGCCAAGATGTACGAAGCCGCATCCAAAGAGGAAGCACCTGCCTCTGAAGGCGCCGAAAAGAAAGACGATGAACCTGTTGAGGGTGAAGTCGTTGACGAAAAAGCTGAAAAATAACTCTCGTAAAGATAAAAAGGAATCCCACACAATAAAATGTGTGGGATTTTTTGTATCGAGGAGCCGCGCTATAATAGTAAGCACAACAAGTATTAACCAAAGGGAGGAACACGTATGGGAATCATCGGTTGGATAATATTAGGCGGACTTGCTGGTTGGATCGCATCAATGATCGCCGGAACGAATCGAGAACAAGGGTTACTAGGGAATATCATCGTCGGTATTATTGGGGCCTTTGTCGGCGGTTTCATCTTTAACTTATTTGGCGGAGTTGGCGTCACTGGGTTTAATCTTTGGAGCTTTATCGTCGCGCTCGTCGGCGCCGTCATTTTGCTATTTATCTGGAGAGCAATCACGGGACGTAAAACCGCAGCTTAAGTAATCTGTATATTTAGAAGCGTTCACCTAGCGTGGACGCTTTATTTTATGTAACGTGATATATTGGTAGTACAGTCAAGCTAATGGTTTATCACATGCGTCTACACCATATTTTCCTACCAAACAAAAAGAATAATTATCACCCAGTAGCCCTTCGACCAGCCGGGTTGGCGATTTTTCTCTTCCTATTAATTGGGTTCCAGGTTTCGTATAATGTCTTTTCTGTGCATCAAATGAAGGTACTGGGGTATGCGATAGATGTTAACGTCTCTGATATTAATACGCTTTCTAATCAACAACGAACCAACGCAGGCTTACTGGCATTAAATCTTGACCCACAGTTAACGAGTGCGGCTCAGGCGAAGGCGAGTGACATGTTTGCAAAAGATTACTGGGCACATAATTCGCCAACAGGAAAAACACCTTGGGGTTTTATTATTGAGGCAGGATACAACTATCAAACTGCAGGTGAGAACTTAGCGATGGATTTCAATACTTCTAATGGAGTGGTGCAGGGTTGGATGGGAAGCCCGGAACACAAAGCAAATGTATTAAATACAAAGTATCAGGATGTCGGATACGCAGTTATGAATGGAACTTTACAGGGTGAAGAGACCACCTTGGTCGTTGCGGAATATGGTAGTAAAGCAGCGCCACCAGTTGCGGCTGCAACGCCAGCTCCAACGCCCTCGACTCCAGCACCAGCCAAACCAACTGTTACCGCAACTCCAACACCTACAGCGGCAGCTACTCCTGCGGTTACTCAGACAACTCCAACACCGCAAGTAGCGACGCAAAGCCCATCAGCTGAAACTTCCACGAAAACGGAAACCAAGTCAAACGCAACCACTGACGCGACAGGTGAAGTAAAAGGCGCTGAAGCACCCCTACCAGTGAGAGTCTACCAATCATTCAATTGGGGTCAAAAAGCTTCCATCGTTTTAATGAGTACACTCCTGTTGCTATTTATCATGAAACACACTTTAGTGTGGCGACAACAAAAGCGCGGCTATAAACACATCTGGTTGCGATCTCATGCATTAGGCCAAGCAATCGTTTTATCGGCCGTGCTTGTCGTCACAGTCTTAAGTAGTGTGGGGACGGTGCTGTGAAGAAGCGTCATATAAGAAAATTAAAGTTTCACACGATCTTTACGGTCATTATTACCGTTGTTTTCTTGGTCGTACTATTCTTTGTCAGAGACATATCTTTTGCTGTCGCGATGTTGTTTCTAGGGGTCTATATTGCGGGAAATGGCATTATTCACATGCGCAACAATGAACTGTCACGAGACGCGATTATCGAGTACATATTGGTGGGCGCCATTGCTGCCGTAGTTCTCGTGAGTAGTGTCGTAACGTTTATAAAGAGGTAACCGTAGCTGACACGCGTGTTGGCGATTGCCAGGTGCTACTGGTTGCAGTCGTTCGCAAGACTTTTTTGTAATTTAACAAACAGCGAACTATAGCGACAACTTGCACGACGTTCATGATATACATGATGAAATACATGATTGGTGCATATAGACACATCTTCAACTTGCTCATTAGTGACATGTGCTCATCTGGCATGATGTTCCAAACCAGATAAAGAGTAATCGTAATGTACGATCCAATCAGGAGAGAGACGTTGCCAAGCATCATACAAATGTAAATAACATAGGCAATCGCAAGAGGGTCGAAAAGTAAAAGTATCTCACCAAGAAAAGCCATCGGGATACGATACATAGTAAGCATTTTGCTATACTTACTGTCACGATTCGCAAACAATTGGCGGTGTTTGATAATACTTTGAAGGTTACCAAGTTTCCAGCGGTACCGCTGCTTTAAAAGATCCTTAAAGCTCTGTACACCTTCTGTTTCTGCGATGACGTCGTAGCCATAAACTACTTTATTCGCTTTGTTGCCTGAAGCAACGATTTTGAGACTGAGTGCAATATCTTCGGTGATAATATCATGATCATAAAACTTTACGGCCTTTAGAGTACTCATTCGATAAGTTGAGGCAACCCCGCCAATAATGAACTCACTGTTACTGACCGTAAAGAATTTCTTTGTACGATAGCCGACCATAAATTCAAACTTTTGAAGCAGTCCAAGAATACTTGATGCTTCAGGGATTCGAACGTTTGCAGCCACACCCACGACTGCTGGATCGTCAAAATAACGAACAGCGTTCGCAACACTCTTTTTGCCAAGAGTTGAATCCGCGTCAAGCGTCATGACCAGCTCACCCTTTACACCATGGAGGAGGGCATGGTTAAGTGCACCGGCCTTGCCGACGTTCTGTCGTTTGAACATCAGACGAATACTACGTTTTGGGTGTGTGGTAATATAATCTCGCACGAGTTTCTTTGTCGAATCAGTCGAGAAGTCATCAATAACGATAATTTCCGTTTTGCGGTACGTATTACTTTTTAATGACTCCAAAGTACGAATAATCGAGGCTTCTTCGTTGTGAGCGGGAATAATAATGCTCACGAGTGGACGAATACCCCTTTTTCTCTTTTGTAGCGTCTTTTTATTACGAAACTTATTAATGTCATAAATATTTGCGCCAACAATGTACATACCGAAGTGAAGTGTATTAAAAACACTGATAAGAATGAATATATAGAAGAAGACAGTTTGAAACACGTTAAGCCTCGCTCACGAAGTCAAAGATAAAGAGTCGGCGGTATTGATCAAAGAAACCAGCGCACGTTTGAAGTGTCAGAATTGGTGCGCCTCTGTAATTCAGAAGCCATGAAGGATCGTTTGGTGAGACATCATGGATAGCGCTCATTTTGTAGGTATATGTTTTATTGTCGGTCGTTTTGACAGTCGCAATCGTTCCGATAGCAGTTTTATTGAGGGGATTAAAGACATTTCCTCGATTATGGCCGTAAATATAGGTGTTACCCGAGATCGTATTCGGTGGAATACTGATGGTTGCAAAGAAAGCATCCGAGTCGTTGAGTGTCCACGTTTGAGTTTTTGTATCGTAATACCCGGGCGCGACATCTACCGAAAGATTGATAGAAGGAATAGTAACATTGGTTGGATAAGCGGTAGATTGTGCCTCTGCGGCCTTATTATCAGCCTTTAAGGCAGCAATTTGCGGTGCAGCGGTTATGCTGACATTTGACTCGCGAATATAGTCAATAATGTAGTTAGATCCAAGAAGCCCTCCAGCGAGGATAAACAGAATACCAACAGTGAGTTTGAATCGTAGTCTCATAAAAAGAAGAAGGGAACGGTAAAATACCGATCCCTCCTTTTATTATTTCTGTGTTGTTACGCTTTGTAGAATTTTTTAGCAGCAATACGTGCGACAGTTGTAAGGATAATTGCTGATCCTACAAGTACGCTCACGAGAGCTACAACAAATAATACGTGGTTTTCACCAGTGTTTGGAAGCACAACTGCTCCAAGTCCTGTGCCTGTTCCTGCACCGAGTACTTTACCCGACTCTGACATGATTTTTTCTCCCAAGACCTCCAGGTCTCACTTAATTGAATTATTACTGAGCGCTGCGTTGTCACCAGCAAAGCAGGATTCTCTGGATATAATTATACATATAAATGACTTATTGTAAACTATATTTTAGATTATGCTTATGTTAATACCTTTTGAGGTGTTATTTACTGGCAATTTTTGCGAACTGTTGTCGTACAAAATTGGTTATTTTAGCCTTTTTTAGGTCGGCTATGATAACCGGATAAGTGAGCACAATAACGACAACGAGTGCAGCCAAGAGTGGTGGAAGAATAGTCAGGAGCGTTTTCTTGGTAGTGTCGTTCGTCTGGTTAGGAACGATAGTAGCTGCAGTCTTGGTAGCTGAAATACCCTTCACGGCTCCTGTACTGTCATTAGTCGTTGCAGCTGCTATATCGGTAGTTGAGTCGGAAGGAGCCCCAGAAGAAGCAGATTTAGTAGTGTTGGTCGTTGATCCTGAAGTTGAAGAGCTTGGACTACTAGTACCATCAGTTGATCCAGATCCACCTGTTGGTGGGGTAGGCTGAGTCGGAGGAGTTGGTGGGGTAGTAAGTGTCACACTGGTTGAGGTCGGTGCACCACTCCAAATATTCGTGTTGCTATCACTTGAAACGATCTTTGAACCCGACGCAATGCTAATTGTTGTCGAACCCGAGTCTGTAAGTGCGGTAAAAGTTGCATTAAGCGCTACAACACTTCCATTTACGACAGTGCCACCTGCCGTGAAACAGGTTTGTCCGTTGGTTTCTGCAATGCTACTCGAGAATGAACTTCCACAACTCGTACCGTTTAATTGTAGCTGAGCACTATTAAATGTTAGCTTGGTTGTAACGGCATTTACATTTGTGCCATTTTCATAAACCGAAACGCTAAAAGTGCTCCCCTTTACGATTGAGCTTGCGCTTGGCGAAAGCGTAAAGCTTGCTGGGTTGGCCGCGAAAACGTTCGTTGTAAGCATTGCTGTGGCAATAAATACGGCTGTTAATGATTTGATAATATTTCTCATGGTTATTTGCTCCAGTTACTTAATATGATTGATAGATCAAGCGCATCAATAGTTCCATCACCGTTCAGATCACCTTGAGCAGCAGTCTGACCAGTCTTATTCCAGTTCGTCAGAACAGTACTAAGATCAAGCGCATCAATAGTTCCATCTTTATTGACATCACCAGATTTCGTTGTAGGTGGTGCGGTTGCTCCGTTAGGTGATAGCCACTGCAGGTTGTCAACATAGGCGGCGACTTTTGCGCCGTGGGCGATGACTTGTAGTCTAGCACTAGCGACGTTTGTAGAGCTTGGCGTGTAAAGGAAGTTAACATCACCAACTTGGACATTATTTGCTTTGGCTGAGCCAGTAATACCAGCTACAAGGTGTCCTGTCTTTAGATCATTACCAGCTGCATCGTATTCGTCGATATAGAAGTCCACCTCACCACTTGTTGAGGTTACATTTACAAAGTTAGTAAGAGTGTAGGTTATACCTGGTACTACTGTTACTCTCGGCGAGAACAAGTGACTGTCGGACGCGCTACCTTTTAGTAGAATACTATTCAGCGCACCAGTGGTTGAGCCATCAAAACTACCATGTCCCGCAAGGCTCGTCGTTTGTTTATCGGCGGTGATTGTCGTTGGACTATCCGTTGTCCAACCGTCTACGATACCGTCATTAAAGGTACTGTTTGGCATTAAGTTTGTGCCACTCGCTAGTGCATTAGTCACGTTAACAACAGGTAGTGAAACACTCTTTACGTATGCTGCAATTGTTGCGAGATCGCCAGTTGTGTATTCATAAGCAGCTGGACTAGCGTCGTAGGTTGGATCACCAGTTGCTTTGATTTCGTGAAAAACGAGAATAAGCCATTGATTGTTAGCTTTTGCTTGAGCGACACACTTTTCAACCTGCGCGGGTGTCGTGCCACCTTGAACTTCCATAACGGTGAGTAAATAATTGTTGTAGGGGTAAGTGCTACCAGGTGCGTAGTAGGGAAACACATTAGTCGTTGATGCCGGCGTACACGTAGTAGCCGTACTCGTATAGGTGAGGTCTTGGAAAGTACGATGCGATGCATAGTATTTGGCAATAACTGCAAGCGAACGGTTGTCATAGTCACCGTATGGACTTGCGAAATCAGTGGCAGGATATCCCATTTGGGCTAGTGCAAGCTGGCTTCCAGACATCTCTGTATCAAGTTGTGCATCAGTTAAACTTGGATTATCAACAGCTGCCGTTAGAGGGTGAGTGACAGTATGAGACCCAATCTCCCATCCATATGTGTTATGGAGCGTGGCAATGTCTGACCACGACATATGGTTTTTCGTTTCTGACTCCATCACGGCCAAGCTATCACCCGCATTAACGTCTGAACCACAGTCATTGTTGGCAGCACCTGCCTGTAGGCCAATACAATGAGTAATAATATAATCAGTCCCCGTAAAGCCGTAGGTTTGCAGGGTTTGTGCCGCTAGTAGTGCGCTACTAAGGCCATCATCAAAGGTAAATGAAACTTTCGCACTAGTATCTGGAGCATTTGCTGCAAATACACCAGAACTTGCTCCGAATACAGAGCTAATAAGCGTCGCAAAAAGAAATACTCCTAGGACGGCAGTAGCAGATAATTTAGATCTGAAACTATTCATTAACACTCACTCATCACAAATACGATTAAACTTAGCACATTTTATACCTTTTTTGCGTAAAAAGCAAGTATATTAAACATATCCACTATGAACAAAGCTACATCTAGCACTCTTGCGTCTTGACTGCTAATTTTGTATAGTAGTAACAGATGAATAAGCGCGATTACTACGAAGTGCTGGGCATCAAAAAAGATGCCTCGGCTGATGAAATTAAGAAGGCCTACCGCAAGGCTGCTGTTAAGTTTCACCCCGATAAAGAGGGTGGTGATGAGGCTAAGTTTAAGGAAGCCTCTGAAGCCTATGAGGTTCTAAAGGATAGCCAAAAGCGTCAGCGATATGATCAGTTCGGTCATGCCGGCGTTGGCGGTTCAGGTTCTGGCGGCGGTGCGGCTGGTGGCAATCCATTCGGTGGTTTCAATGGTCAGAATGTTAACTTTGACTTCGGTGGCGGCTTTGGTGATATTTTCAGTCAGTTCTTTGGCGGCGGTGCTAGTGGCGGCCAAGCACCTCAACGAGGGCGAGACGTCGAGGTCAGTCTGCAACTGACTTTTGAAGAAGCGATCTTTGGGGTTGAGGAAAAAATTGCGCTTGATATGGACGATGAGTGTTCACACTGTCACGGCACGACGGTCGAGCCGGGTTATGAAATGAAGACGTGCCCTACCTGTAAGGGCGCTGGACAAGTGGGGCGTGTGATGAATACAATCTTTGGTCAGATCCAACAGAATGTCACCTGTGAAACCTGTGGCGGACGCGGTAAGGTTCCCGAAAAAGTCTGTACCGTTTGTCACGGTAAGGGCACCGAGCGACGCAAGCGCACGATTACTCTTAAGGTACCTGCAGGCATCGATGACGGTGCGACAATTCGTTTGACAGGTAGTGGCGAAGCGATTGGTAACGGTCAAAAAGGTGACTTGTATGTCCACATCCGTGTCAAAGCGCACAAATTATTCACCCGGGAGGGTGACATTATCCTTTCGGAGGCGCACGTTGGCATGGTAGATGCAACGCTTGGAACTGAAATAGACGTTGAAACGGTTGATGGCAAGGTTCGTATGAAAGTGCCGGCCGGCACGCAGTCTGGAACCGACTTTAAACTCTCAAATCACGGGGTACCTCATCTTAATAGAAATACCCGCGGCCCACATATTGTGAGTGTGATTGTTGATACTCCTACCAAGCTTTCAAAAAAGCAGCGCGAACTGCTTGAAGAGTTTGATGCCAAAAGGTAGCAATTGCGCGTTGTATCCTTTTCCGTTAGGCTAAAGGAAGGAGTCTTATGAAACCAAAAATACAGTATGATACAACAATACACCTTGCAGCCGTCGGCCCATCAGTATGGGCTAAACTAGGACCAGAAAGGTGGTTCGATACATATAAGATTGCTGTTGCTGATAAACGAGAATATGAAGCACCTTTTGTCATAGACTTAGGTATTAAAGCCAGTGATATTGGTGAATTTACGACTCAAAAAATTATTGATACGGATGAGTTTAAGGCGGTCGCACTGAATGAATTACGGGATTACAAATTTATTGTCTATCGTCCAATTGATCCACCAAATTATCTTTCGGCCGATCGCTTTGTTGCTCAAGACCTAAGCTTTAGTCGCTATGAAGATAAGAAGTTCTTTCGCGAGACTTTTGCCGGCAAGGTTCCTATTCCGCGTCACATTTTTGTGGATCTTGATACGTTCCTCAACTCATCAGGCGGGGATAATTACGAGGCATATTGCGAGCAATTTGGCCCTCGGTTCGTTGTGCAGGACAACATTGCGGGCGGTGGACGAGGCACGTACATAATTAGTTCTGATGCTGATATGGAGACCTGTATACGTACGCTAACCCTCGAGCGTAAGGGTACTCACATCGTTATTTCCGAATTTATCACTGGAATTGAACGAAGTATTCAGGTATTTGTATCAGCTGATCATACGGTCAAGGGTCCATTGCAACAGCAACTCGTGCGCAATCCCGACCTCTTGGATCCGAATGGACGCGGTGGAGTATTCTTTTGTGGTGGACGATTTGTCTTTGACGCCAGTCCAAAGGTTAGGCAGCAGGTTGATATGATCGTTGAGACAATCAGCCAAACACTGAAAACTGCGGGGTATCGAGGAGTGTTTGGTACTGATTTTTTGGTTGACGAGAACGAAAACGTCTATGCTATTGAAGTCAACGCCCGAACGACGGGTCTTTTACCACTTCTCAACGAACAACAGGCTGAGCTACCTCTTTATTTGCTCCATATTTTGGAATTGACAAAACAGCCCTACGAAATAGAGGTCGAGAGTAACGAAGCTATCCTTGAGCCGTACACTAAACCAACGGGACCACGTTCGTTTGTGACAGTCTTTAATACAACCGGACAACACGCTTACTTAACTGATAAGATTACGACAGGCAACTATACCTATAGTGATGGAGTTCTACAAAAGCTTGATAGTGAGGCACGCTGGAATCCGGACGCAGATTGTATGATTCAGCTATTTTGTACGGAAAGTTTTCCTGCTCGTCCTAATCTGAAGTTTTGTAACGTATTCTTAAAAGAAGATGGATTTGACAGCCAGGGCGTACTCACCGAGACCGCTCGCGAGATCGCAAAATACGTCAAAAGTCAGGCAATAATAAAGCAGTAGCATATTTACATTTTAATCATAATATGTTAATATAATGAGATGGTTACAGAGAAGAAAAAAACAATGATTGGTCGCGCCGAGAAAGTATTATTCCCGGAGCTTTCTGATATGTTATTGCATGCCCGCATCGATACGGGTGCGCGCACATCAACTATCTGGGGCAAAGCGGTTATTAACAAGAACGATCAACTAGAAGTTACCTTCGTCGGTGACAAAAACCTTGTCCATACGTTTTCGGACTATGGTCATCGAGTTGTTGCGACATCTACGGGTCATACTGAGGCACGCTTTACGATTAAACTCCTCGTTGTACTGGCTGGACGTAAGGTTCGGGCAACATTTACGATTGCAAACCGAAGCTCACAGGTATATCCTGTACTGATTGGGCGAAACGTCCTAAAAGGTAAATTTATTATTGATGTTGACATGGGTACCGTTCTTAAAGCGGCCGAAAAGAAACGAATAAAATCCCTCGAGTCACTACTCGAAGAAAAGGAGTCATAATGAAGATAGCTATTCTATCCAACGGCCCAGGAAACTATTCGACGAAACGTCTAAAGGAAGAGGCGTTAAAACGTGGGCATGAGGTCAGGATTATCAAATATCGTGACTGTTATGCTTCGATTGAAAAAAATAATCCGACCGTGAGTTATAAGGGTGAAGATCTTGGCAAGTACGACGCGATTATTCCTCGTATCGCTGCAAATATGACTCGTTACGGCACAGCTATCGTACGTCAGCTCGAAATGCAAGGTGTCTACACTGTCTCGAGTTCGATCGCGATTAACCGGTCGCGTGATAAGCTTCGTAGCCTTCAACTTCTCGCCAAAGCTGGCGTGGGTATTCCTAAGACCGTCTTTTCTAGGAACTCGGTTGATATTGATAGTCTGATCGATAAGTTAGGCGATATGCCGGTGATTATTAAGCTTGCGCGTGGTACGCACGGCAACGGCGTGGTGCTGGCTGAGTCACGAAAAGCTGCTAAGTCAGTACTTCAGGCGTTTTACCTTACTAACGAAGACGGAACAAACGTTCTGCTTCAAGAATTCGTCAAAGAATCGGCTGGAACTGACATCCGTGTTTTTGTTGTCGGAGGCCGAGTCGTTGCCAGCATGCAGCGTAAGAGTCTCGATGATGATTTTCGTTCGAACCTTCACAAAGGTGGGGAAGGTACCAAGGTTAAACTTACCGACGAAGAAACCAAGATGGCAATCAAAGCCGCAAAAGCGATGGGACTGAACGTTGCCGGTGTCGACATGATGCGTAGCGAGCGTGGTCCACTGATTCTTGAAGTCAATGCCAGTCCTGGATTTGGTATCGAAAAGGTGACTGGTCGCGACGTGGCGACGCCGATTATTGAATACGTTGAACAAAACGCCAAGCGCAGCAACAAGAAAGACAAAATCGGCGCGTAGCCACTAGTGGTATAATGGGCTTATGGTTAAACCACAAGCTCCTGCTGGTAAGCGTACCCATAAAAGCAACCTCATAATAATTGCTGCTATCGTGATACTTGTGGCGCTTGCAGGCGTACTTGTCATAGCTCCGTTCACACAATCTCAGACC
>Ga0105239_10007341_pt1 | contig 12659 bp, 14 predicted proteins | sample KBSC44metaG_FD_92761 | JGI IMG/M metagenome (GOLD analysis project Ga0105239, IMG submission 92761) | Corn rhizosphere microbial communities from Kellogg Biological Station, Michigan, USA - KBS C4-4 metaG | ecosystem: Host-associated > Plants > Roots > Rhizosphere > Soil | place: Michigan, USA...
GATCAATGTACGCGGGGCCACGGTTCCGATCGTGGTGCAGTGAGGAAGAGGTCTTAGCGACAATGTCTCTGAACGGAAGCGTTCTCTACTCCCGGTTCCGTGCCGCGGCCGTCATCGTCGCGGCGCTTCTGATCGCCGGCGGAAGTATTGGCTGCGGCGGCGGACGGGGAATCACCGCCCCCGGCAGCACGACCGGCGGTACATCAGGATCGGTGCGCTCTGCGGGTGCGGTGACATTCGCGGTCAAATGGCCGGCGCGATCCGCCGATCGGCTGGTGCCGCTGGCGGCAAACAGCATTCGGATCAAGCTCGTAGCGAATTTCACCCCGGCAAAGGCAGTGCCCCAGCCGGATCTGCTGATGCGGCCGACCGGCACGGGACCGTTTACGACCTCCGTCACGGTCAATAACCTGGAACTCGGCGCCTATACGGCCGATGCCACCGCCTACCCCAATGCCGACGGCACCGGCGCCGCGCAGGCGACGACGGCCGCCGCTGCGCTCCCCGCCGCCTCCGTCACCTTCACCGCCGTCGACGGCGCCAATCCGACCGTCGCGCTGACCATGAACTCGACGATCGCGACGGTACAGGTCACTCCCGCTTATCCCGGCAGCCTCCGCGTCGGCGATCCGCTTCAGCTGATCTTCACCGCCTTCGATAGCGACGGCGCCGTCGTCCTGACCGCGCCGTCCAAAATTGCCTACGCCATCGATCCCACCTCGCCCAACCCGAACGCGATTGCAGTGGACGCCTCTTCCGGTCTGGTGACCGCAAAAGCGCCCGGCGTAGCAACCGTCCGGGCGACCGATTCCGAATCGGGCAAGTCGGCCACGACCACACTCACCGTGGTAACGGCGCCGACCAACACCCGCGGGCTCCGCGGGATCAACTGGGCCGATCCGAACGGCAACGAAGCGCCCGCGCGCAACGTCGTCCCCAGTGGCCTCAACTCCTCAATGACGGCCTCACAGGCCGCAGCCGTCGCTACCAGTATCGCCAATGCCCTGAAGGTAAGCGGCGGTCTGACCATCCGCATGCCGATCAGCTACGGCACGACCTCGGACGCTTCCTACTGGCCCAGGTATCAGGCGGCCATCAACGCCGTCGTTGCCGCCGGCTGCAACGTGGATCTGTGCTTCTGGATCGCCAGCAACGGCAATCTCAACAACGGAACCGACAGCATCGCCCACTGGCAGGCCATGTGGGACGCCGTCGATGCCGTCTACAAAAACAACGCGCACGTTTACTACGAACCGCTGAACGAGCCCTACGGCTACAACGACACCGACCTGACCAACCTCTACGCCGGCTTCGTCAGCCGCTACGCTCCCACCTCCTGGAAGTGCATCTTCGACGGCACCGGCTATGCGACCTATGTCGTCCCCATCGGCAACGATGCCCGCCTGAACAACCAGTACCTCGGGCTGCACCGCTACTTCTGGTTCAGCCCGTCGTCCGGCAACTGGAACGACAGCTACAACAACGCCGCCGCCGGCGTAGGCACCTACGCCTCGCGCACCGTGATAACCGAGATGGGCGTGGAGACCTTCCGCACCGTAGACTTCTGGTGGCAGTGGTCGCAGGGCCTACCACCGGACGTCTCCTTCCTCACCGGCACCTGTGCCTATGTTCACGATAACAGCATGGGCAGCATGGCCTGGTCCGGCGTCAACGATGTCGACTCCTACCGCTGGTACATGGCAGCCGATAATCTGGCCGAAGTCAACCCCGGCGTCGCTAACATGTACCGCTGGTCGTGGGGGCTCCCCGCCCTCTGGCCGCAGGCGATCCCGAACGGCGTCTATAAGCTCCAGAACCGCGCCGACGGTAATATGCTGGATAACCTTGGCGCGATCACCAACGGCTCGAACGTCGCCCAGTGGTCCGCTAGCGCCAGTGCGAACCAGCAGTGGGACATCACCTACGCGGGCGGCTACTACACCCTCACCTGCCTGACCGGTGGCCTCTGCCTGGATAACGGCGGAAACACGACCGACGGCTCCAACTGTCAGCAGTGGCCAAATGGCACCTGGATCGATAACCAGCACTGGCAGCTCGCCCCCACGGATTCCGGCTACTACCGGCTCATCAACAAGGCCAGCGGCGTTTGCCTCGATACCGGCGGCCTTACCGTCAACGGATCGCCCCTACAGCTCTGGGCACCCCGCAGCAGCGATACGCAACAGTGGAAGTTCGTCGCCCCCTAACCGCGACGGCCTTTCTCTTCTCACTACCAGCAGCAGCAACACCTCCATCGGTTGCTGCTGCTCAGGAGCGACCGGAGTCCACCGGCCGGAATCCAGTCGTCGGCTCTTCGTCATGTTTTGCTATACCGCGTCCAGCGCTTTCCGCACCATCGCGGTATCGACATATTGTGTCATGCGAACGATCTTGCCGTCCCTCAGTTCATAGAGGTGGGCAAAAGTAGCCCGCATGGATTTGCCGGTGGCCCTATACGTACCGGAGTAGACTCCGAAGGCGGCGACACGGTCGCCGTCCTGCAGGTAGGTATGGACATCCGCACGGTAGCCGATCCACTCGGTAGCGAGGCGGTGGAAGACGCCACCAATAATCGCTTCCACGCCCACATAAGTGCCCGCATAGGGAAACCCCTCGGCTTCGGTCCACTCGGCATCGGGAGCCAGAACAGCCAGCAGGTTGTGACCGTTATCCTCTGATGAACCTTCGTAGGTGGAGCGTACAAGATCCAGATTGGCGCTCATCAACTACCCCATTTCATCTCACCCATGGCAACCTTAGCACCGATGTTGAGCGCCACTTCCATGCCGAGATCAGGGTAGCGAGCCTTCATCGCTGCGATTAGCGCGACCGAATCCTCGGCTTTGGTGAGTTCGTCCTCAAAAGCGGCAAGATAGGTCCTGGTGTGCTCGATGGCGGAGAGTTCGGTAGCGGCGTCCGCAGCCATATGTCCGGGCACGACAATGGCAGGTTTGCGGGCGAGGATCTTCTCAAGGTTGGCTGTCCAGGCCGCGCGTTGCTCCCGGGTCGGTGTATCGGCGATCCAGACATGGACTCCAGAGAAGACCAGCACGCCGCCGAACACAGCCTGGAGCGTCGGCACCCAGAGATAACGGCGGTTGACTAGCCCCTCGGCGTCAATGATCTCGATGGATTGGCCGTCGACGGTAAGCGTCTTGCCTTCGAAGGTGTCGGGGATCACCACTTCGTCGAGCGTCTGCGGTCCGTTGTCCTTGAGCTGCGGCCCCCAGACGGCGAGTTTCTTCTCGACACTCGCGCGGATGGCAGCCACCGTCTCCGGCGCCGCAATCACTCGGGCCTCTGGGAAAGCCTCGTTAAGCGGTCGCAAACTGAAATAGTAGTCGGGGTCGCTCTGACTGACATAAATGGCGGTAAGGCGCTTTCCGGTGTTTTTGACTTCCTCAGCGAGCGCACGACCGTCGGAAAGTGTGAAGCCACCGTCGATCAGCAGGGCTTCGGTAGGGCCGGTGATGAGCACAGGAGCACGGAAGAAGCCATTCGGCCCGGCGGGATAATGTTTCCAGGTAAGGCCTGCGGCGAGCGTCGTTTCCATCGTCTCTTTCTCCTTGTGAACTCAGGCGGACTGCCAGATAGAGAGATCCCTATCCTGTGCCAGTTCGCGAGTTAGCGTAGCCCGAGTATACGCTAAGAGCTAACTTTCCGTAAGTACGTACCTTGAGGTAAGCTACTTTCATGACGACTCAACCCAAGGTAATCGCAAGCGTACAGAGAAGAGTTAGGGGAAATCTTCAAGTCGCTGCCTGCCCATCTCGGAGCGTGCTCGAACACGTGACATCGCGTTGGGGAGTTCTGGTGCTTCTTCTTTTGGTGGATGGCACCCAGCGCTTCAGTGAGCTTGCACGCGGTATCGACGGTGTCAGTGAAAAGATGCTGGCACAAACGCTGAAAGCTCTGGAAGAAGACGGTCTCCTGCAAAGAACCGTCTATCCCACGGTACCGCCAAAGGTCGAGTACAGCTTGACTCGACTGGGAAGTGAAGTGGCGGTTCATATCAGATCGCTCACGGATTGGGTGGAGGAAAATACGTCTGAAATACTGGAGAATCGCTCTAAGCGCTCTAACATTCTGATGGCTCAACCGACTTCCTCACCAATAGTTCGGTAGAAGTAAGCAGGGAGCGGGATAAAGAAAATCTCAAAATCGATTCCTCCGTATTGAAGAAGACGGCATCCCCCTACGTTACCTTCATGTAAGACGATGCTTAAGCCCCCCATCAGCAACGCGGAAACGGACGATACCCTGCTCCTCCGGACGGCGCAGGGTGACCGGGAAACCTTCCGCCTGCTGATACGGCGGCATCAGGGAATGGTGACACGGTTCGCCTGTCGCCTCCTGAACGGAGATCGCAGTGCCGCCGAGGACATCGGACAGGAAGCGTTCCTCCGTCTGTTTCGCGCGGCGAAGCGCTACACCGCCCGTGGGGAGATGTGCGCCTTCCTGCTGACAACGACACGCAATCTGTGCCGGGACCATCTCCGCCGCCAGCGTCCCACTGAGGAATGGGACGCTGCCCTGGACTACGCCGACCCGTCCCCTACCGGGGAGCACGCCGTTCTATCGCGAGAGCGATCAGAGATCGTACGCAAGGCGATCGCCGCTCTGCCGGAGGAGCAGCAGACCATACTGATCCTCTCGCATTACGAAGGGCTTTCCTACACGGAGATCGCGACGATTGTGGGCTGCCCACCCGGAACGGTCGCCTCACGAAAGCACTACGCGCTGGCCGCCCTGCGCCGCTCGCTCCACCCCTATGTTGAAGAGAAATGAACCATGGATGAACTGCCGCCGCCCGATGCCCCCCTATTGGCGCTCCTGGATACCTATACGATCTCCGGAAGCGACATCGAAAACCGGGTCATGGCCCAAATAGAGCGCGAGGAAGAGCAGGTCTCCCTGAAGGCGGAGGTGTCAGCGCTCCGCGCCGACATCGCCGCCATGCGGGCAGATATAGCCGAACTCAAGCGGATTCTCTTATCTGGCCGGGACGCCCCCCTCACTTCCCCCGCCGCCGACTCCCGTGGCAAATCTCTGCTCCCTTACGCGCGCTCGGATAGCCCCTTGCCAATTTTGAGCTAAGCAATCGCAAAACACGCCGATTCTCCCCGCCCATTTGTGGGTGGGGAGAGAGTGTGGATGGCAATACCGAAAGGTCAAAAACATGACACTGAACGCCTTAATGGACGAACTGGCGCAGCAGCGCGGCTCCGATCTGCACCTGGTCGTCGGAGAGCCCCCCGTCTTTCGTGTCGTTGGATCGCTGATCCGCCGCCCGGACGGGCCGATCCTGGACAACGAGGAGATGGAGTCGCTGCTGCTTCCCCACATGACCGACGCGCAACGCCTCTCCCTGCAGCAAGGCAATGATGTCGAGAAATCGCTCCACCTGGAAAAGAACCGTTTCAAAATGACCGTCTTCCACGAGCGAGGTAATCTGGCCGCCAGTATCCGTGTCATTCCGACACACGTACCGACCATGGCCGAGCTAGGGTTCGCCCGAGAAGATCATGCGACTCTGTATAAGCTGACCGAGCTAAAGCGGGGGCTGGTCATCGTCTCCGGCCCGACCGGCAGTGGAAAATCGACGACGGTCGCCGGCATGATCGAGGAGATCAATCAACAGCGGGCAGAACGCATCTTTACTGTCGAAGACCCGATCGAATACGTCTTTGAAAATCAGAAGAGCGTCATCACGCAGCGCACCGTCGGCGAGGATGTCCCCACCTTTGCCCAGGGTCTTCGCTCGGCATTTCGCTCCGATCCCGACGTCCTCTTGATCGGGGAGACGCGCGACCTGGAGACGATAGCGCTTTCGCTCAGCCTGGCCGAGACCGGTCATCTCGTCTTCTCCACCCTGCACGTGACAACGGCATCCGGAGCGATACAGCGGATCATCGATGCCTTCCCGGAGCAACAGCAACCGGTCATCCGTCAGATGGTGGCGACGAACCTGCAAGCGGTCGTCGCGCAGCGGCTGATCCCCCGCGCCAGCGGCGCCGGCCGTGTGGCCGCCCACGAGATCCTGCTCAGTACGCCCCGGGTCCGCCAGATGATCGCAGACGGCCACAGCGATCTCACCGTCGCGATCGAAGCCGGACGCGATATCGGCATGCACACCATGGACGATGATCTGATACGCCTCGTCGAAAATGGCACGATCACCCCGGATGCCGCCTGGTTTCACCTCCAGGACAAAGAACGCCTCCCACAGAAACGGGACCTCTAAGGCGGATCTCAGGAGAGAGGAGACGAGAGATCGTCCGTCTCAGCCCCGACCGGAAATGAGACTTTCGCCTCACGCGGTCGCGCACGGCAAAAGCCATAATAGAGGTAGACGCGAAAAGGAGCGTTAGCGATGAATGCGATGCTCGTCCCTCTACTTCTCTATATTGGCGCCGCATGCCTGGGCGCCGTTGCGGCGGTCGCGATCGGCATGCCGGCCTTGTTCGCCTATATCCGACTGATCGGCGGAACCTGGTTTATGGGGATTATTATCCTCTTCCCCATCGTCGCCACGTTTTTTGGTACGGTAGTGGGAATCGGGTTGCGGGTTGTCTACCAGCTCGCCGGCCTGAAGATCATGGGTGTCGTGCTCGGTGTTGTGCTCGGCGTCTTGCTTGCCTTTTACGCGATGATCATGATCCCCCTTTACCTCCGCGAAGCACGACGGCGGCGGGAGAGCGAGGAAAGCCTGCTCGAATACTATCGAATGTTGCGGCAAGAGAGGTTAGAGGCGCTTCCGGCCCACAGAGATTGTATCGACAGGACGATGGCTTCGGCATACCGTCTGCCGGATGGTGAGATCGCGCTGATGCTGGCGGCGCAAGCCGGTGAAGATGGACTGGTGCGGTTTCTGCTGGAGCGCGGAGTGAAACCGGGGAGACGCAACAAACGCGGACAGACGCCGCGGATGCTGGCGGAGAAGAACGGGCACAAAGAAGTAGCGGATCTGCTCTCAGAGGCGGAGCGTCTGCTGCCGCTCCCACCGCTCGACCGATTACCCGCCCCTTAAGCCCCTACCTGTCCCCTATAACTGCGCAGGATGCGTTATCGGCGGCATAGCGTCTTTGCCTATTCAGGGATCTCTGGAATGACGAGGGGACGCCCCTTCGGTCCATTATAAAAGTAGAACTCGTCCTTGCCGTCCACCCGCCCCTGCAGCACAGGCTCATCCACGTCGATCCGAATGCCCTTTCGCTCCGCCTCCTGCTGCAGGAAGAGCCGCAAGCGCTCTAGCTTGATATCGTCGGACAGATTCCCCTTGATGGCGAACGCCACTGCCTTGATCGGTACCGTCAATTTGCTTCCCTTCACGCCTATCCTCGTCCTCCCCTTAAAGTACAAGTAAGTATATCCGGCCGCATAGCCAGACGAGCGGCTATAGAGCCGTTCCTACCTGCTCCGCGGTGCGCAGGCGCTCCACATCACGCATGGGGGGATAGCCAAAGTGCCGCTTGTATTCCCGACTGAAGTGCGAGGCGTCCTCATAACCCACACGGTACGCGACCGTCGCGGCATCCATATCCTCGCCAAGCAAAAGGCGACGCGCCTCCTGCAGCCGGAGCTGCTTCTGGAACTGGAGCGGACTCATCGCCGTGACCCCCTTGAAGTGCTCGTGGAAGCCCGAGGGGCTCATCCCAAGTTCACGTGCCAGACTCTCTATCCGTAATGGCTTATCGTAATCATTTCGGAGCCGTTCGATGGCGCGGGCGATACGGTCGACATGCCCACCCAGCACCGTGACCTGCCGCAGACGCGCGCTCTGCTCCCCGACAAGCAGCCGGAAGATGATCTCACGCGTGATCAGCGGCAATAGCACCCGCGCCTCTACCGGAGGCGCCTCCACCAGCCGCACCAGCCGGACCGCCGCATCCAGCAAGCCCGCATCCAGCGGGCTGACATCCAGGGCGCGCACACTGCCCGCATCCCGCCGCGATGATGCCAGTCCCGCTTCGAGCAGGACGGAGGCGACCAGCGCCGGGTCGAGATCAAGGCGCAGGCTCAGGTAGGGCCGCTCCGGCGACGCCTCCACAAGCTGGCTCACCGCCGGCATTTCGACCGCGGCAAGCAGGTAGTGGTACGGGTCGTATCGGTAACGCGCCTCGCCGAGGTGGATCTCCTTGGCACCCTGCGCGATGACGCAAAACGAGGGGTGTGTCACCCCATGGACCGGCCCGGTCATCGAAAGCGCCCGGTTCAGGTGCAGCCCCGTGAGCGGCTCGACCCTCCCGATTCCGGGAAAGGCGCGCGTGATCCGCTCAACTAGCTCCTCCCGATCTATCTTCGCCCTCTGCTCGTCCCGCTGCTCCATCCCGACGCGCGGATTTTCGTTCCGGGTATTCATCAGATCCATCATAGCGCCTCACAGAAGCCACATCCGGCCTTCGCAGAAAGTCTGTAGGATCGGCCAATGATCTCCGAGGAATGTTATACCGCCTTGCCCTTAACGTTGCGTAGAATAGGTCAACAGCAACGCAGAAAGCGCTGGCTCTCCGATAGATCGTGGAGTTCTCGCCAATAGCAAGCCAGCGCCATCTGAGAGGAAATCATAACAGACAATGAACATTCAGCGAAACGGCGCACAGCCCTCCGATAAAGGACCGGCCGACTGGTTTACCGGCACCGTACGTATCGATCCCCTCTTCCAGGCTATCGAACCGGCGCGCACCGCCGGCGCCTGTGTCACGTTCGAACCCGGCGCCCGCACCGCCTGGCATACGCACCCGCTGGGTCAGATCCTGATCGTGACCGCCGGCTTCGGCCGCGTACAGCGCGAGGGCGGCCCTATCGAGGAGATCCGTCCTGGCGATGTCGTCCGGTTCGAGCCGGGAGAGAAGCACTGGCACGGCGCTTCCCCGACCACCGCCCTGACACACATCGCCCTCCAGGAACAGCTCGACGGCAAGACCGTTGACTGGCTGGAAAAGGTCAGCGACGAGCAGTACCAGGCCGCATAAGCGGCCGAACAATAAGCAGCAAGGAATCAAACACGTGCAGAAGCGCAAACTCGGAAACAGCGGTCTGGAAGTCTCCGCTCTGGGACTCGGCTGCATGGGCATGAGCTTCGGGTTCGGCCCCGCCAAAGACGAGCAGGAGATGATCCCCGTGATTCGGGCGGCCGTCGATCTTGGTATCACGTTCTTCGATACCGCTGAGGTCTACGGGCCATTCATCAATGAGGAACTGGTGGGCAAGGCGCTCTCGCCGATCCGCGAGCGGGTAGTGATCGCCACCAAGTTCGGCTTCCATATCGATGCGAACGGTAAGCAAGCGGGACTCGACAGCCGTCCCGAGCACATTAAGGAGGTCGCCGAGGCATCACTGCGGCGGCTTAACACAGACTACATCGATCTCTTCTACCAGCACCGCGTGGACCCGAACGTCCCGATCGAAGACGTCGCCGGGGCAGTTAAGGAGCTGATCGCCGCAGGCAAGGTCCGGCACTTCGGCCTCTCCGAAGCCGGCTTGAACACCATCCGCCGCGCCCACACCGTCCAGCCGGTCACCGCCCTCCAGAGCGAATACTCGCTCTGGTGGCGCGAACCGGAAGCGGAGATCCTTCCCACGCTGGAAGAGCTCGGTATCGGCTTCGTCCCGTTCAGTCCGCTGGGGAAAGGCTTCCTCACCGGCAAGATCGACGAGAATACGACCTTCGACAGCACCGACTTCCGCAACACCGTCCCTCGCTTTAACCCGGAAGCACGCAAAGCGAACCAGGCGCTGGTCGATCTTATCGCGAGCGTCGCCGAGCGTAAGGGCGTGACACCCGCCCAGACCGCCCTTGCCTGGGTTCTGGCGCAGAAACCCTGGATCGTGCCGATCCCCGGTACCACGAAGCTGCATCGCCTGCAGGAGAACGTCGGTGGCGCAAACATCGAGCTCACGGAGAGCGATCTGCGCGAGATAGAGGACGCCGCCTCTCGGATCGCCGTGCAGGGAGCGCGGTACTCCGAAGCGGCGCAACGAACCATCGACCGTTAGACAGAGAGAACACCAGGAGAACCTATGGAATACGCAAGGTTGGGCAATTCCGGAATGCAGGTGTCCCGCATCTGTTTAGGCTGCATGGGGTTCGGCGATGCGGAGCGCTGGACGCATAAGTGGGTGCTCGATGAGGAAAACAGCCGGCCGATCATCCGGAAGGCGCTGGATCTCGGGATCAACTTCTTCGATACCGCCAACGTCTACTCGATCGGCCGGAGCGAAGAGATCCTCGGACGCGCCCTGAAGGACTTTACCCCGCGCGACGAAGTCGTCATCGCCACCAAGGTGCACGGACGAATGCGCGAGGGAGCGAACGGCGCGGGCCTGTCACGCAAGGCGATCCTCAGCGAGATCGACAATAGCCTGAAGCGATTGGAGACCGACTACGTGGACCTCTACCAGATCCACCGCTGGGACTACCAGACACCGATCGAGGAGACGATGGAGGCGCTGCACGAGGTTGTCAAAGCCGGTAAGGCCCGCTACATCGGCGCCTCCGCCATGTGGGCCTGGCAGTTTCAGAAGGCGCTGCATATCGCCGAGAAGCACGGTTGGACCCGGTTCGTCTCGATGCAGGATCACCTGAACCTCCTCTACCGCGAGGAGGAGCGCGAAATGCTACCGCTCTGCCGCGAGGAGAAGATCGGCGTGATCCCCTACAGCCCTCTCGCTTCCGGAAGGTTGACCCGGGACTGGTCGTCCGAAACCACCCTTCGCTCCGAGACCGACCAGATCGCAAAAAGCAAGTACGACGCGACCGCAGAAACCGATCGCAGAGTGGTGGATCGGGTCGCGGAACTGGCAGAAAAGCACGGCGCTCCACGCGTTCACATCGCGCTCGCCTGGCTCCTGCAGAAGCAGCCGGTGACCGCCCCGATCATCGGCGCCACAAAGATAAGCCATCTGGAAGACGCCATCGGCGCCCTGTCCATCAATCTGTCCCAGGACGACGTCGCCTACCTGGAAGAACCCTACGTACCCCACGCCATCGTCGGCCACCAATAACGGCGAACTACCCCAGATCGCAAATGCGATTTGGGGATTAGCCCCTTAGCGCCAGGCCAGCAGAAGCACGGTCACTACCGCCAGGCTGACCCCCACATAGGCGACCGGCGAGAGAAGTTCCTTCAAAACGAGCAGTCCCAGCACATTGGCGATCACGATACTCGCCGCCGACATCCAGGCGATCACACGTCCCAAGTCCATCGTCGTGAAGACGTACAGCACCAGGAACATGGCGATCGTACGGATCAAAAAGTAGATCGCAAACCAGAGACTGAGGAACGTCGCCAGCGCGAACCCATGCTGCTTCATGTAGTAACGCCCCATGAAATCGCTGCACGAAAAGAGAAACTGAGACGCGATCAAAGCAAGGAGGGGTTTGTTCATGGAGTGCCTTCGGGCCGATCCAGCAGGCGCGCCAAATCGTCACCGCGGCATCCTACCACTCGCTCCTTGTCTGCCGCCAGCCCGCAGCACAGTAGCGAGTCTCCCCGTCCCGCCCACGCGCAGCGTGGTTACCAGACGGTTGGCGAAACCCGGGCGAGGGGCTTCCGTCCCTCGTGCCTTCATGCCTCTTGACACCCAAACAGTCGTTCGATATAATAAACGAATAAGCCGTACCGACTCTGCGGAACAACGACGTCGCCGCACCCGAGCCGGGAGCCGGCGAAGCTATGCCTCACCCGTTCTTCCACCGCGATGAGCGAGCGAGCGAAAGGTCCGCGAGCGAGCGATTCGCTCGCTCGCTCATCGATCCCCCAGCCAGGCGTAGGCGAAATCAGGCGAATATTTCGCCTAAAAAAGATTCGCGTGCAGGCGAAATATTCGCCTATAAGGTCATTTACTGCGCCCACTGCCACACCCCTACCAGGCAAGAAGACGCACCACGCCAAGTAACGCCTCCGGCGTGAACGGCTTGACAATATACGCCTCGGTACCGGTCGTGTAGGCGCGCAGAATCCCGCCGGTCGCCGCCTTCGCCGTCATCATCAAGACCGGCAGGCCATTCAACTCTGGGTCGCGACGTAGCAGCGCAAGCAGCTCGAAGCCGTCCAGCTCCGGCATCATGACATCGGCGATCAGCAGATCAGGGCGGCTCTCACGAATGCGGGCGAGTGCCTGGGCTCCGTTATTGGCGGTCTCCACCTGATAACCATGGCACTCCAGATTCACCTGAATCAGGCGGACGATGTTCGGCTCATCGTCCACCACCAGGATGCGACTGCCCCGCGAGGCCCGAAGCGGCGTTTCGCCCTGTATGGCGGTGGCCGGAAGAACAGCGTACTCCATACGCGGATGTTACCTGAACGGCTACAGATGGCGTTCCGGGTAAAATGGGCTATCGCCGAGGAGTCCGATCACGATCGATGTCCGCCCTTCCTAACCCACGCTATACGCCGGTCGAGTATCTGACGCAGGAGCGCGCCGCTGCCGGCAAAAGCGAGTATGTCGGGGGCGAAATATTCGCTATGGCTGGCGCCAGCTTTGAGCACAACGTGATCACGCTCAATATCGGCGGCGAGTTGCGTGCCCGGCTGCGCGGGAAGCCCTGCAGCGCTACGACCAGCGATCTGCGCGTACAGACCGGCCCGGCCGGCCCCTTCTTCTATCCGGATATCGTAGTCGTCTGCAACACCCCCCTCTTCCGGCCGGAC
>Ga0105239_10007345_pt1 | contig 12657 bp, 12 predicted proteins | sample KBSC44metaG_FD_92761 | JGI IMG/M metagenome (GOLD analysis project Ga0105239, IMG submission 92761) | Corn rhizosphere microbial communities from Kellogg Biological Station, Michigan, USA - KBS C4-4 metaG | ecosystem: Host-associated > Plants > Roots > Rhizosphere > Soil | place: Michigan, USA...
CTTGCTGTTGGTGCCACCAATGATGCTACTGGCGATACGACCGCTGCTGCTGGTGATTCGACTGGTGATCTTGCTGTTGATGCCACCAATGATGCTGCTGATGATGCTACTGCTACTGGTTGTAATTCCACTGTTGATCTTGCTGCCGATGCCACTCCTGCTGGTAGTGATGCTGATATCGTTACTGGCAGGGGTCGTGGTGGTAGAGGTCGTGGTAGAGGTCGTGGCAGAGGTCGTGGCAGAGGTCGTGGCAGAGGTCGTGGCAGAGGTCGTGGGAGAGGTCGGGGTGGTAGGGGTAGGGGGCGTGGTGCTGCTGGTAGCTGACGCTCATGCTCATGCTGATGAGAATCGATGGTCCTTCTGGTGATGATGCCAGCGTCTCCGATACTGGTAATGATGATGATGATGACGCAGGGAGTGTACGTGCCGCCTAGAGTGATATGATCAAGGGTGGTACTTTACCGTGTCACACGATCAAAGAAGCCATCGAAATTCAATCTGAGTCACCTGACCGATTGAGATTGAAACTCTAATAGAATGCCGCACCGATGTCGAGAATCTGAGATTCTCATTAACATCGGCTTGATGACCTTCCAGACCATAGATCGGTATAGGTGTTGAACGTCTGATTACGAGAAGAGAAGCTGGGCTTCTCAAGCAGTTAGTGTGACCAGGGGTAAAATGTTGGCCCGATCCTCATTCATGATGCCTATGCCCATTGTCCACCAAGCGCTATTATTATAAGAGACCAATTGTCTTGAACTGGAACTCTTGAATAGATAGAACGCGGGCCTTACAGATATTTATTTTCCTGACTTTCCTCGGATGGAGTATCTTGGGGGAGTCTCAGGGATACTCTCAAGGGCCAAATCTAGTGCAGTTTCTATAGTAGTGATCCCCTCTTGCAATCCTTGGGCCTTCGAGGCGGTACCTACTTGCTCTGCCGCCACTACTTGCTCTATTACCTGAGTTACTTGTAGTCGATTTCAAAGCCAAATTGGGTGCGATTTACACGCCTTGGTATAATATTTGCCAAGAGTTGGTGATTGCCACGAGGGACAATAGGTTCAGTGGCTTGCTTGTGCTGCTTTGGTTCCATGATAGTATCTTGGAAGCGAAATGCAATCCAACAAGTGGTTCGATTGTTTGTTCCGATCGGATGAGTGATAGAAACAGCATGCATGCTCCCAATCTCTGAGTCGATAGTCAAGCCCAGCGCTTTAAATAAGTGAGTGACTCGCAGTCACCCAGAACTAAAATGAGAGTGAATTGAAGCAAATACCTAGAACTAAAATGAGAGTGAATTGAAGCAAATACCTAGATGATCACATGATCTACGAAGTAGTGACCACGACTACTCTAATATACTTGTACTCAAGCACCTCTGGCTAGCTAGCAGACTAGGCTTTTCTCCTCGCATTGGCCAACATAAACGATTGACGTTCAGGGCCGGAGATTCCATTGGCTGACGGCATGCCCCAACCAAACAATGGCATCCACACTTTGCAAATCGATCGACCAACTGGCGTGCTAGTAAGGGGAGGAGTATATTTCAATTACATCCTACATAACTGGCGCTATTGGGAACTGGCGCCCGTGCTAAGTCTATTACCGCTAGTAGAGGGAGGAGTGTTATTTAACTAATACTCCGTACATCCTATATAACTAGCTCTATTAGAACTGGCGCCTATACTAAGTCTATTAGCGCTAGTAGAGAGAGGAATATATTTCAACTATATCCTACATGACTAGCTCTATTAGAACTGGCGCCCGTGCTAAGTTTATTAGCGCTGGTAGAGGGGGTAGTATACTTCAATTGCATCCTGGGTGGTTTCTAACTAGAATCCAGTTCCTTCTGCCCCTCGATGTATATACATACAAGTGTTTCTTCGTTTCGTTGCACGCTTTGCCTGCCACCTAATTCATGGTGGTGATGCTATTCGTGAGAGGTGGGTCGCCCGCCCTCTCCCTCCCCCTCCGCATCCCGTTGCCTTCAGCTATCTGGCAAGTTAAAAATAAAGAGTACAAAACATGCTCATAAAGTTCGTCTCAAGGATTTCCTAAGCCGTTAATCCCGTCCAGCCTTTTATGGGAGTTTTTTGGATCCCCACATTCTCATTTCCCTTTATTTTCCTATTTTCCGTTCCAGTTATTCCATTCCGCAAGTTTGTACAAAGGCCCAAGAAGCAGAAAGAAACCCCACCCTCACAAGTCTTGAGTATCCGTACTCTATGAAGAAAAGAAATAATGAATCCACAACGCAATATGACATGAGGAGGTTTCGGGTAGACATAACAGCGTGATAAGTGTGGCATAAACTCGTCAATGGGGGTATCCGAAAGATTGGGAGAAAAGAAAATCAGAACCGAAGCAGTAAATAATGAACCAGGTGAATCGGGGAGTACTGCTCTCGATCTTCCTGAGTCACAGATAGCAGAACCAGTCCTCTTCAACCGGAAGTAGTAACAAGAGAAAGCCCCAGGCCAGCTGGCGGTGGACCTGCAGTTGCAGTTACCGTGGTGGACTGTGCACGCTTTCGAGGGCTTCCAGTGGTGATGCCCGAGTCAACAACACCTTGATTGGTGGGTGGGAGACAACCCCAAGTTCCCACGTTTCCAGTCGCTCCCTTTCCCGTGGCAGGGGTGTTGAACAAATCATTGCAGAGTGCTTCGAAATCGTCAACATCGAGAGAAACATCGACTTCCGCATCTGCAAAGAGACGCTCAGCTTCAAGATGCCAGGTTGGAGCGGCTACGAGATTGTCGCTCTTGGTAGGTAGGTCTTTTGCTGGAGTCGATTGAATCGAAGAATTTTGTCGAGGTGGCGTCTCCAGAAGTGGTGTTGGGGCTTTTACCGCATTACGGGCGGACGGCTTTGGCTCTGTTGCTGGTGACACAAAGATCTTTGGGGATGGCGGTGTAGCAGAAGGACATGGGCTGTTCGTGTTCTTGTTCTCCACGATCTTAAGCATCTTCTCCATTGACCCCAATGTAGTTGAGTCGGCCCGTTTAAGTCCGATATCATCCTTCCTCTTCCTCGCAGCTGTAGAAGATTTGGTGGGGCTGGCCTCGATGGCTGGCAGAGAGGAGATACCTGCGACCTGGGCCGAAGTTCTTCGACTGTTCCCAGAGCTCTTGCATTTATTGAGAGGCCTATTGGGAGGTGATGATGTAGATGTTCTCGGTGTTATGGAGTGCTGCGATGATACGGCCGATTGCCACGACCTTGTGCGGGCACTAGAGGTTCGATTCGCAGAACGTAATCCACTCTCCACCGAGGTTGATGAAGCAAGTGATCTTGTTTTCTTCTTGGATCGCGGCTTCTGAGAGGGTAAGTCAGGCAGTGGGTCGAGGGGAGGATTGGAGGCCTCTATGGCGTTGAGATAATTCATCCGCATGTCGTCAACGATTCGTCTAACATCCTCTCTCGTGGTCGCACTGTCCTCGGCGATGCTTGTGCGTGCTGTGAAAGAAGAGGATGCGCCACTGGAAGAGAGCAAGGAATATCTCATATTTGAGGAGCTGTCAGAATGATCGAGCTCCAGGTGGGATGCGGAAGCATCACCCTTGGGATGTAACCCACGTCTTTCCAGGTCGTAAGTCGCATGAGGTGTAGGTTGCAGTGCAGGTGAGGCCGAGGGTGTATTTCCCCTGTGAGGGAGGACATATTGTGGAAGGCGCGAATCAGGAACTGAAATTAGGCTTTGATTGGCCCTTGAGCCAGGACGATCTACACCGGCCTGGGCATAGATAGTGGCGAGTCTGCTGTATTCAGCCTTCCACAAAGCCTGAATTGTGGGAGTCCGCTCGTCGCTAGACTCTAGCAGAGATGTGGTAGAAGCCATGTAATTGGGAACAAAATGTTGGGATGCATTGGAGTGTGTAAAGCTAGACCGGCTGTTGAGCACAGCTTCGAGTTCCTTAAAACGGGCATCAGTGGTCGACGGCAAGGGTTTTTGGAGGGGTGCGACAGGGGGGCTAGAAGACGAGAGCGAGGTGAACGAGCCTGAGACAGGTACATCGCTGGCAGATGTCATGGGTGACCAGATGGAAGCAGAAAAGGTCGATTCTCCTCCGGGGGAGTTTGGTGCGGTGGAAACGAAGATTGGCTGTTGATGCTGACCGGAAACGACTGGTGGTGGAGGACGGGATGGGCGCCTCTGCTTCCCTCCAACAATGAATTCGCCGTGACGAATATCATCGAGTGTTCGATCATAGTCCTGTTGGGTGACAAGCAGTTCACCTGAGCTCAAGCGCCGGCTCGTCTGAAGTTTCACTGGACCATTTCCTCGTTGGGGGCGATCTCCCACCTCGGGCGGGGTTCCTGGGACGGTTGTATTGTAGGAAAAGGAATGAATACGATTCAACTGATCTTGGTTACGTTTAGCCGTGCTTGGACGACCAAGGGCGTGATTAATGAAAACTGGGATTCGACCTTGAGACGGGGCGGTGGTATAGGGAATGCTGTGCAAATCCAATTCACTACTGCTGATACTGGGCCGAGACTTTGATTTTCTTGACGAGAGCAGTTTGCGAATTCGCGATTCCATCATTCTGGATCTGGATCTGATTGAGCATTGACCTCGAAGATTCAAGGCTATGGGCTTGCCAGCGATGAAATCCAGTGTCAAGCGGGGCCTTTGGCGCGTCAGTTTCTTTGACGGGTTGAAAGAAGTGGTGACCTTGGTGGCGGAGACGGGACCAACGAAGGTCTGAGGGTGTACAAATCAAAAAGACGATGATCATGAACGAAAGACTGGAGTGAGATGAAGACAGAGAGAGAGGTCATGCCGGCAGGTCCAGCAGCAACAGATACATAAGTGAGTTAGTAATTAGGAGGGCGAGGAGAAGTGCGAGCGAGTGAGGGAGGTCGAACGCGGATGAAGATAATTCTCTGGAGGGAGTGAGGCGAGGATCATGCTTGAACGGTGTCAAGGGGAGGCGTTCAGGCAGTCGGACAGGGAAGAGGCTTGGAGGGAAGGCTTCGAGAGAGAGCGAAGCCAGGTCGGTGGCCAGGATGTGTCGGCCATATAACACGAGAGGTGTGGAAAAGAGAGGTGCAGGGGAACCGAGTGGTTGACAGGCAAATGGTTGGATGGAAAAGGGCATTAGGTTTCCGGGGCGTTCAAGGTGCAAGGCACGAGGGGACTCCGTACGAGGGCTCGTTAGCAAAGACTAGCCGACAAGGATCGGACAGGGTAGGGCTCTCGGTGGAGGGAAAGTCGGATGGTGTCATACGTCAATAGCCATCATGATGGGGAGATGTGAAGCTGATGGGACAATTTTTAGGATGATGATGCTTGTGGAGGACGCGAGACGGAAAAAAGGTGGCTTGACGCAGGAGGGAGAATCCCAGAGGCTCTTCCATGCACACAATCACAGCACCCGGCTGGGCTTCCCTGGACAACGACGGGCAGTCCAACCGACATGAAGCCCAAACACACAAACCACACAACCCAAAGTGAAAGGTTTGACGCGCGTGTTTGAGGTTTGAAATTAGGCGGAGGAGGGAAGCTTCTCAAGGGAGATCGAGACCCAAGAGGGTCCCATCCACCCTCTGACGCTCTGAGGGTCCATGGTCGCCGGGGAATTTGTTGCGCAAGCCACAGGGACGGGTGGACAGTGGACACTAAATTACGGGATGGTTGCGGGCGGGAATCATGAGGCGAGACTTGAGTGTGAAAGCCGAAAGAGGGAGTTTCTATATCGTTGTTGCTCGTACTCACACGTCGACGTGTGGTGTTGTTGGGCTTCGGGGTCCAGGCACGGATACGCGTGCAAGGAACAGACAAACACAACAACACCAACTTGGACAGGAGTCTAAAGTTCGGCCGAGACAACCGCATCGGTAGTTGAGGTTTAGACTAATATGACTATCCAACAAGAATGGAAGCTTCCAAGACACAGCCAGGGAGTAACTGGCATACTGGATACTCCCCCTACCGGTAAGCCGGCAGTGAATCAGTCTCTTGCATACTATCATATTGACCAGTTCACTAGAACCACTGGGCCAATGTCACTGCCCATCAGGACGTTGGTTGACAATGTACCATCTCCACAAACTCTCAAGCTCCGTCCTCCATCGTCCGAGTTCGACGGGTACTACAGGTACGAGGGAAAGGATCCAGAACAAGGTTCAGACTACCTTGTTTCCTGACTGCTAGCTGATCGATATTTTCTTCATAGGCGAAAACAGGCGAGATGATCAACCAAACTGCCTGCGGGTACACGTAACTAGAGGAGTTCCCATCAGCCAACAGCCATCAGCCATCAGCCATCGGTCCTTCCAGCAGCCCGAAAGTCTCTACGAGCAAGAATCCAAGTACTCCGTACAGAGAAGGGAGTCCTCCTCAGGAAGAGCTGAAGTGCCCCCTGCAGTGCCAATATGCCAATGTGCCAATATACCAACACCACCAAGTTTGAAGCGGCAAACAATTATAAATCCCGGACGGGAGAGCAGCCGGATTGCCTTGAAGCCTACAGGGGATCCTTGACACCCGAAGACCTTGAAGACCTCGAAAGACCTGGTGGGAGATAACCGAGTGCTAGTCATGCAAGCCACCAGGGCGCCTTTTGGGGCCACCGACAGGGGACCCAAGTTCTCATCCAGATACGGAGGACGGCGTTGACTCGCCCAGGCCACGAATGGTCCATTGTGATGGTATCTACGGAGGACTCGCTGTCAAACCATCGAGTTCAATCAAACGCCATCTCCAAATCGACCAGGATCGGCCAACTATCATTCTTCTGGCTGAGTCTAGGGAACACTATTACTGCTTTGGCAGCTTCTATTTTCAGAGAGACGGCTTCGTTCTCGCTTCTGCAGGCTTCCTTGACATCTTCAACCAGTGACCACCAGCTGCCCTTTCTCCTGGGAACAAATACTTTAGGTAACAATTGGAATCCAACGCCGAAAGATGCAGGTATTACCGCATCCGCATCTGCAGTCTTGAAAAAGTGGCGGTCAAGCTTTGGAGTCTCAACGGTTGTTGTGTTGACTGTCTATTCCTACTGGTGCCACTCCTGATCATCGGCCTGCTACGTCAAAACGGTTGAACCACAACGTTAAACATGACGAGATTACACGTCGTGGGTATCAGTACGGAGTACTCCAGCTAATAATTATTCGCTTGATGGTATTGTATGATATGTCACCTGTCAACTTGGGGGCCATCGATCTGGTGATGCTCTCCCCTTTGCTCCACAGGACCACAGCAAATGACAAAGGGTGTAATGCAATCTCAGGTTCGCCCGGAGCCCCTGTCATCGGTGTGCTCGTAATACTGACTAACGAGGTGATTGACGAGTTCAGAGCCTCAGAAATTCATATCCTCGTACGTACCAAGCACATCTATTTGCTGTCAGAGTGTCAACTATTCGTCTCTGATTTTGATCCTTGCACTCCGGATGAGCTTCCGATCGTGCAATACAGATACCAAAGATGCGTCACTCTGCACTACATGCTAAGGACAGCCTCAGAGGAACGACCAAAGAGACACTGGCCGGCACGACCCAGAGACAGCCGGGCACCGAGTACCCAGTACCTGGCCCCAATTCCTTCCCCTCCCCTGGACTCTGGAGTACTTGACTTGCTCTTCAATGTCAGCATGGCATGTCTTGCAGTATGCAGGATGGCTGGCACGACGCCGTGCACGACCTGCTCCAGTCTCAAGGTCCTTTCTATTCAGACTGGAACCAAACCCGCATTTCCTGGTCAATGGGCCACAGCGGATCCATCTGCTTAAGGTTTCGTATGCAACACTGGTTTCTGAGAAGTGAAGCACAAAGCCACATCTCGAACCCGCCTGGTTCCTTTTGAGTCTCGTCGAGTCAAGAGCATTACACTGACAAGTTTGTCTCATCGCATTGCATTGCATGTTTGCTGTGTTTGATTCCGGGAAGTTGAGCCCTTTGCACGGCAACACGTCATCCCCCCCTCGCATCATATGCGCGAGGTAACATTTACTCGTTCGTGGAAGAAGGTAGGTGAGTTCTGAAGTTGAGTCAGGAATCTTCGCTGTGCCCAGGCGTGCCACGGATTGTGATCATTTCTGGCCGAGAGCTCGATATTCTGCCTTTCGCAGGCAACCTGATTGTGAGATATGTGTCAGGTCACCCATTCCCTAGTTGCCAACATAGTCATCAAGGTTTAGTTCGCTATCACAGCCCTTCTATTTACGAGTGCATCTCTTACACAGGCCGAGTCCTCTAGTGGGTGTCCTGTGGCCACAACAAGACCATCACAAGGTCCCTACACAAGTGCCTAACGCAAGTGATGCAGATTGACGTGGCAAACAGTTGCTGGAAGCATTTTATGGATAATTGGTGATTGAGCTGCAGCGGCAATATGCTGGATCAGGGTCTATTTTCTGTTACAGATGCCGACACAGGACACGATGGCGTTGAGCGCAGCCGGCTTACGTGTGGTCACTGGCTACTCTCCAACCCAAGGGACACCAAGAGGAGATGAGTAAGCCGCTGTCGGTCGACAAAGCCAGCTTATCTACGGAGTACGGAGTACTCTGCACACTGCCAACGTCACGGACAATCCAGTGGTACAAGTGAAGGGTACTCAGGTCCGCGCTGGCAGTGGAAAGGCAGGAAAAGAATGGAATGACACCATTTCAAAGGATGGAAACGCAGCACTGGAGGTCGCGGTCGAGGCAGAGGCAGAGGCAGAGGCAGAGAGGTTATGTTGTACTCGCCATGGTAATGCGACGACAGGGAAATCAAGGCTTGCGATTGGAGGAGTGGGTCAGAGATGAGATGTTGACAGTGTTGACAATGGCACATTGAAATGCGTTGGTGAGGGCGAGGGTTTCATTCCACGAGTCCCAGTAAGAGCTGATCAGTTGCTCGGTAGATATGTGGATGTAACATAGGAGAAGGCCGCGCGATGCCGGTGGTTACCCTCTCGTTGCACTGTGGGTAGAGCCCATGGACGCGCTGGGCACTGGTGGCCCCAGCACAACCAACTTTGAACGCAACGCAACTCTACAGTGTGACTCCAACTTCCCCTCCTCTCGTCCCTCAGGGAGTACGAGGTACGAGAGGTACCCTTTCCTTGCTTGTCTTTACCCGCGAAGCAGGCTGGTGATCACCTCATTGCCCTCCGTGGCCCTGGCACTGGCAGCCCTGAACTGGCACCTAAACTACGCCTTGGGGCACTGGTTAGGGGGCACTGGGCGCCCGGCGCTGGGCGCTGGGCACTCTTGTTCCTGCTGCTACGGGTGCCTGGGTGCCCTCTTCCACCTCCACTTCCCCCTCTCCACCGCCCCTACTCAGTACCGAGCACACACAGGTTGAAACAGCTTTGATTTCTCGCCTGTCCTCCCATTGTCACGGTAGTCCACAATTTCTTTGCCTCCCCATCTTTTCTCTAACGGGGATCCATTCTCCATACTCTGGACAGGTACCTCAGTCACAGAGTCACAGGTGTAGGGAGTACGAGTAGTATTCACCTGATCCCTCCCCATCGGTCATCACACCCTCTGGGCCGCCAACTGCTCTCGCCCCTTCCCGCGCCCGCATCCCCTCCTCGCCTTTCAAGTTCCAATTACATAGAACAACCCTGGTCACCAAAACTGCACGCCTACCTCGTCCTTGCATTTTGGTAGCACTCAGAACAGAGCAGACAAGACCTTCTGCCCTCTGCCTGTGTATTGACCATATCCATTTTCATGTTATGCTACTACCACTCACTACTGCCACTCCTTCCTCTACCACTCCTCCCGATCACCATGTCACCACAGTCCTTTGACTTTTATCCAACTTCGTGACATATCACCCACGTCACCCACATCACCTTTGCTCTCTTGGGTGTCCCTCCGCGCAAACAAAAGCGTTCACAAAGCCCATCATGACGGATGCCTCTCGTACCCTTCTCGACTAGACCCTCACCTTCCCTCTAGTTGTTGTCAATCGTCCTGTCCGCCCACCATGACCCTCCTCGAGTTCTTTCGCAGGATCTTGCGCCACTTGGCCGCAGTCCTCTTGTTTCCCTCCGCCCTCAAAACCGTCCCCGTCACACCCAAATCCAGCCCTGAAGTCAATGTCGTCGAGACCACCAGTCGAATGGCTTCCCTCGATTCGCTCAAGGACGAGATCATGCAATTGTTCCACGCCCCTTGTACCATCCGTCGAATGCTTTCCATGTCGTCAGCCTTGCGCATCCAATACAAAGCCAAGCTACAAGAGAGTGAAGCCTGTATGCTTCCGTCTTTCTGTCATGCCCTACCCAATGGACAAGAGAAAGGCACCTACATCGCACTCGACGTGGGAGGCTCTACCTTCCGAGTCGCTCTGATCGAATTGCGAGGCAAGAACACAGAACAGACTCCCATGGTCATCAAGCACATGACCACTTCCAAAATCGACGAACGAACTCGCAAGCTACCCTCCACCCAATTTTTCGATTGGATGGCTGGTCGGATAGGAGCCATGTTGGAGCATGAGAAGGACCTACTCCTGTCACGCGAGGGCCAACCGGTGCCAATGGGACTGGCCTGGAGTTTCCCAATTGAACAGACCAGCCACCGCAGTGGAAAGATGCAGGGTATGGGCAAAGGATTCGCCTGCCACGAAGATACCATTGGCATGGACCTGGCTGGATTGATTGAGGTTGCCTGTCTCAAACGGAACTTGAACGTTCGTGTCGATGCCATTGTCAATGACTCTTCGGCCACCCTACTCTCTCAAGCATACCTCGACTCTGCCACATCCATGGCCCTGATTCTGGGCACCGGAACAAATGCCGCCGTATACCTTCCAACTTCGTGTATGGGAGCATCTAAATTTGGCTCTCGAGATCCATCATGGTTCAAGACCGCCCAGAAGGTCATCACCAACACCGAAGTCTCTATGTTTGGAAAGTTGATCTTACCCGAGACTCGCTGGGACCAGACACTCAACAAGCAACATCACATGCCAGACTTTCAGCCCCTTGAATACATGGTTACTGGCCGTTACTTGGGGGAACTCTTGCGCTTGATCATCGTGGAGGCTGTGGAGACTGGGGAGTTGTTCAATGGAAAACTCCCCTCAGCCTTGTCTGAGCGTTACTCTCTCGACACAGAGGTCCTCGCCCATCTGGAGGAAGATGACTCGGAGAATTTGACCAGGTCTGGCCCATTGATCAAGAAAGCTTTCGGCTTGAAGCATGTACCATCAAAGAAAGAACTGTCCTTTTTACGAACAGCCGCCCAGTCCATCTCTTACCGGGCGTCGGCATATATCTCAACAGCCGTTCATGCCCTTTGGGCCTTGCAGAAGGAAACAGACTCCGGTTCTGTCACCTCTGTTGACACACCCAAGACCTCCATTGCCTGCAATGGCAGTGTGATTCTGAAATACCCTGGTTTCAAGGACAGGTCTGAGGAATTCCTGCATGATATGGTCACCTCTAGCAGCACATCTACTCGAGGTACTACCCAGGCAGAAAAAATTGTCTTGGTTCCAACAGACGAAGCCGCACTCTTTGGTGCGGCTGTTGCTGTGGCACTTGCTGATGGTCCTTGAAGAACAAAAGTAATCGAGAGCTACATCAGTTATCAAAATGAGCTTGATGATCAGATGTGGCTTACTCATTTTACGCATAACATACATGTACTTGATGCACCATCATCTATCCTCCACCACAATGTGTGGATCGCAAGAGATGGTTGATCATCCGAAACAGAAGCACGCCACACATTATTCGTGTGATGATGTGTGTGAAGCTCTACTCCTGCGTGTATGACCAAGCCTAGGCTATATCGGGCTCCTCGGTCATCGCAACCGTTCCCATCGGTTCTGCGGGGCCGCCATCGTCCAAAAGCGGAGTTTGCTATTGTCCAACAAAGTCTTTGTCTCTAGGTAACTCGAGATGGGTCTTCGAACCAGCAGACTCGGTAACGGGCCGCTCACGTCCTGTCACCTCTCCCTGCGAAGCTTGCCACATTGCGACACATACTCTCTCGCGGAGGCGAACCATTGTCAGACAGATTACGATGTCAATACTCAGAGGTTAGGCTGCCGGCTGGGTGTCGGCGATAGGTCTGAATGGCATTTCGCGGTTCTGGGGCATGAGATCGGGTCTCCCATACACTGGGAACGGAATGTACAAATTCCTAAACGCTGAACAGCAGACGTAGAGTCCGCCCGGACATAGAACCACATATTAGTGTCCAAAAACCCTAAGATAATCGATCTCTTCATCGGCACCTGACATAGATTGCCCGAGATGAAATGAGTGTTCAATACCTCGTATACGATAGTGCTCCCTTTGACCTTCGATCCCGGTCCAAGAGGCTGATTTCCCCAGTCAATAACGCTCGACGCCTACCCTTCTCCTTCCAAGCAATCATGAGTCTTTAGTACTCTTTAGTCTTACTTGGGAAGGTGCAGTCTTGCTTTTGGGCCGCACTGCACCTGCCCAATCCAAGTCGAACGCGAGGCTTTCGTGTAATTGCGTCTCATCCTCGACGCGTGTCAACGCGGCCCCTGGCCAGTGCTCCTTCCCGCTGTAGTAGGAGTATCTGGTGCCTACTTCAACTTCATCACTACACCTTCCTAGTCAGGCAGGAGCAAAGTCGTCATCGCCATATATGTAATAATGGATGAAGGAATCGCCGCTTCATGGAGTTCAAGTTCGCGGGACAAGCTCAACCACGGCCAGTCA
>Ga0105239_10007348_pt1 | contig 12656 bp, 8 predicted proteins | sample KBSC44metaG_FD_92761 | JGI IMG/M metagenome (GOLD analysis project Ga0105239, IMG submission 92761) | Corn rhizosphere microbial communities from Kellogg Biological Station, Michigan, USA - KBS C4-4 metaG | ecosystem: Host-associated > Plants > Roots > Rhizosphere > Soil | place: Michigan, USA...
CGACGGCCCGCCTGACCGAGGCTCGTGGCGCCCTGACCGAGCTGCGTGACCGGTCCGCACGCCACACCCGGCTGCAGGAGCGGCTCTCCGAGACGGGTCAGCGTGCGGCCGAGCTCGACGCGGCCATGGCCGAGCACCGGGTGCGACGCGCCGAGCTGGAGACGGCCCTCGAGCACGTCCGCGGGCACGCCGAGGCACTGACGGCCACCGTGGTCGCGGCCCGAGGCGGCCACCCGGGCCTGGACGATGCGGTCGCGCACCTGGAGCGCCGGCGGGAGCTGGTCCGTCGTGCCCACGCGGACGCCATCCGACGTGACTCGGCCTCGGATGCCCTGGCAGAGGCCGAGACGGCCCTGGCCCGCGCCGCGATGGAGGCCGGGTTCGACGACCCGCACGCGGCGCGGGCGGCCGAGGTGCCCTCGTCCGAGCTCGCGGAGCTCGAGCAGCACGTCCGCGAGCACGAGTCGGCCCTCGCCGCGGCCCGATCGGTGCTCGACGAGCCGGATGCGTGGACGCTGCTCACCGCGCCCGACCCCGACCTGCCGGCGTGCGAACGGCGGCACGGCGCCGCTGTCGAGACCCTCGAGCGCACCCGTGCGGCCGCGGAGGGCGCGACCCGCGCCTGCCGCCGGGTCGGAGGTCTCGCCGACGAGCTCGAGGCCGCCGTGTCCGAGTGGGCTCCGGTCCGTGACCAGCTGAGGCTGGCGACCACCGTGGCCGCCTTCGCCGAGGGCAAGGCCCCCGACAACCGCCTCCAGATGAGGCTCTCGGCGTACGTCCTCGCCTACCGCCTGTCCCAGGTCGTCGCCGCCGCGAACGCCCGGCTCGCGGGGATGAGCGACCAGCGCTACTCCCTCGAGCACGTCGGACGGCGGGGAGCGGGCGAGAGCCGCGGAGGGCTCAGCCTCGTGGTCCGTGACGACTGGTCGGGCGAGTCCCGCGATCCGGCGACCCTCAGCGGTGGCGAGACCTTCGTCGTCTCCCTGGCGCTCGCGCTCGGACTCGCAGACGTCGTCGCGCACGAGGCCGGCGGCACCGACCTGCAGACGCTGTTCGTCGACGAGGGGTTCGGCTCGCTCGACGCCGAGACCCTCGACGACGTGCTCGACATCCTGGACAGCCTCCGCGAGAACGGTCGCGCGGTCGGCGTCGTCAGCCACGTCGCGGAGATGCGCGACCGCATCCCGACCCAGCTCGTCGTGTCGAAGGCACGCTCGGGGTCCACCCTGCAGGTGGTCGGGTCCGCAGGCTAGGTTCTGGCCATGCCCGGTCTCGACCCTGGTTTCGTCACGCTCCCCTACCGCGCCCTCGGCGATGCCGCGCTGGAGCGAGCTCGCGACCTGGGAGCGAGCCATGCCGACTTCCGCTTCGAGCGGGTGCGTTGGCAGGACGTCCGGGTCCGGGACGGCGCGCTGCAGGGCACCTCGGACGACGAGGACCTCGGCTTCGCCGTCCGAGTGATCCACGGCGGTGCCTGGGGCTTCGCCTCGGGCGTCCACCTCACGCCCGGCGAGGCGGTGCGGGTGGCCGAGGCGGCGATCGAGGTCGCCAAGGTCTCGGCGGCGCTGACCGCGGCCCCGGTCGAGATCGCGCCCGAGCCGGTGTACGACGACGTCACCTGGGTCTCGTCATACGCGCAGGACCCGTTCCAGGTCCCGCTGCACGACAAGACCGCGGTGCTGCTCGACTGGACCGATCGCCTGCGTGGCCACCCCGCGGTGCAGCACGCGACGGCCGAGGTCCTGCAGGTCCACGAGAACAAGTACTACGCCGACCTGGCCGGCACCCGTACCACGCAGCAGCGCATCCGGCTGCTCCCGACGTTCACCGCCATGGGCTCCGACGACGAGCGCGGTGTCTTCGACGACATGCGCTCGATCGCGCCGCCCGCGGGCCGCGGCTGGGAGTACGTCGTGGGCTCACCGGCCGACGGCGGGTGGGACTGGGACGCCGAGCTCGCCGAGGTGCCGGAGCTGCTCGCCGAGAAGCTGGCCGCGCCGACCGTCGAGGCCGGCACCTACGACCTGGTCGTCCACCCCTCCAACCTCTGGCTGACCATCCACGAGTCGATCGGGCACGCCACCGAGCTCGACCGGGCGTTGGGGTACGAGGCCAACTACGCGGGCACGTCGTTCGCCACCATCGACCAGCTGGGGACCCTCCGCTACGGCTCCCCGGTCATGCACGTCACCGGCGACCGCACCGTCGAGCACGGCCTCGCCACGATCGGCTACGACGACGAGGGTGTCGCGACCCAGAGCTGGGACATCGTCGAGAACGGCGTGCTCGTCGGGTACCAGCTCGACCGCCCGATGGCCCGGCTACATCCCGAGCTGAACGACGGCCGCTCCAACGGCTGCGCGTACGCCGACTCCCCCGGCCACATCCCGATCCAGCGGATGGCGAACGTCTCGCTGCAGCCGGGGACCGACGACACCTCCACCGACGACCTGATCGGGCGGGTGGAGCGCGGGCTGTACGTCGTCGGCGACAAGTCGTGGTCGATCGACATGCAGCGATTCAACTTCCAGTTCACCGGACAGCGCTTCTACGCGATCCGCGACGGACGGCTCGCGGGCCAGGTGCGCGACGCGGCGTACCAGGCGACCACCACGGACTTCTGGGGCTCGATGGAGGCGGTGGGTGGCCGCGACACCTGGGTGCTCGGTGGCGCCTTCAACTGCGGCAAGGCCCAGCCCGGCCAGGTGGCCTCCGTCAGCCACGGCTGCCCGACCGCCCTGTTCCGAGGGGTCCGGATCCTCAACACCGACGACGAGGGGGCCCACTGATGGCTGCGACGACGACCGCCACGGTCCAGGAGCTGGTCGAGCACGCGCTCGCGGTCTCCACCGCCGACGACTGCATCGTGATCGCCCATCACACCACCAGCGCCAACCTGCGCTGGGCCAACAACACCCTGACCACGAACGGCGCCATGCGCGGGCTCGAGCTCGCGGTCGTCTCCTTCGTGCGGCGGGCCGGTGGTCCGGCCGCCGGCACCAGGTCGGGCAGCGCCACCACCCCGGATCAGGTCGCGGCCCTGGTCGCCGCGGCGGACGCCGAGGCCCGGGCCGCCGACCCGGCGACCGACGCCCAGGAGCTCGTCGGCGGCACGGTCGCGACCGACTGGGACGCTGCACCGGCCGAGACCGACATCCACGTCTTCGACGCGTTCGCCCCGGCGCTCGGCGAGGCCTTCCGACGCGCCCGCTCGGGCGGCCGTGTCCTGTACGGCTTCGTCGACCACCGCCTGACCACGACGTACGTCGCGTCGTCGACGGGCCTGCGGCTGCGGCACGTCCAGCCCACCGGTCACTACGGATGCACCGGCAAGTCCGCCGACCTGACCGACAGCGCCTGGGTCGGCGGAGCCACCCGCGACTTCGCCGGCGTCGACGCCCTCGTCCTCGAGTCGGAGCTCGAGCGTCGGCTCGGCTGGGCGTCCCGGAGGGTCGACCTGCCGGCCGGCCGCTACGACACGATCCTGCCGCCGACGGCGATGGCCGACGTCATGATCGACGCCTACTGGTACGCCGGCGCACGCGACGCCCACGACGGGCAGTCGGTGTTCAGCCGGCGCGGTGGCGGCACTCGGGTCGGCGAGCAGGTGGCCCGGCCCGAGGTCACCCTCTCCTCCGACCCGGCGTACCCCGGCCTGGAGTGCGCTCCGCACGTCGTCAACGAGTCCTCCGGCAACGACAGCTCCGTCTTCGACACGGGTCTCCCGCTGGCACGGACCGAGTGGATCAGCGGCGGCACGCTGTCCGCGCTCCGGCAGACGCGCGAGACCGCGGCCCTCACCGGCCTGCCGGTGACGCCGTCGATCGACAACCTGGTCCTCGACGTCGAGGGCGCCACCGACCCCCTCGACGTCCTGGTCGCCGGCACCGAGCGCGGACTCCTCCTGACCTGCCTGTGGTACATCCGCGCCGTCGACCCGCAGACCCTGCTGCTGACCGGCCTCACCCGCGACGGTGTCTACCTCGTCGAGAACGGCGAGATCACCGGGGCGGTGAACAACTTCCGCTTCAACGAGAGCCCGGTCGACCTGCTCCGTCGCTTCACCCACGCCTCGGCGACCGTGCCGGCGTTCAGCCGTGAGTGGGGAGACGACTACTTCTCACGCACGGCGATGCCGGCCCTGCGGGTGCCGGACTTCAACATGTCGAGCGTCTCGCAGGCGAGGTAGGCGCATGGCGTCGCTCGGTGGCTCGGCGGGCAGCTCACCGCCGGACGATCCGGAACCTCCGCGAGGTGCCGATCGGGTGGTAGCTGTCGTCGACCAGCACCCGGGCGACGTACTGCCCGGGCGGCAGCGGCCACGGCACGGTGCCCTCCCCGAGGTAGGCGCCGCGCCGGAAGGCGACCGAGCCCTCCACCGCGGTGCGCGTGTAGCGGTACACCAGGTAGCTCCCCGGGCCGCCACAGGTCCGGTGGCAGCGGAAGAGCCCGACCCAGTCCAGGTTCTCTCCCGGCGCGCGGGTCCAGCTGATCCGGATCGGCTCCCCGACCCGATAGACCTGCCGGTCTGCGCGGATGTGGGCACGGCTGTGCGGGCGGTACACCCACACCGGAGCCGCTGCCTCGGTCCGGCCCGTCGCGCTGTCGCGGAGCACCACGTGGTACCGCCCCGGCCGTAGGTGGGTGGTCCGGATCCCCACGACGCCGTCCCGACGACCCCTTGCGTTGGCCTGGCGGATCAGCTGGTGCGGCTTGCCGGGGCGCCGCAGGCCCACCACCTCGCCGGCCGTGCCGTGCGCGTGGAAACGGACGTGGAGCGTCGGCCCGGTGATCACGCGACGGTGGTGCGGCGACACCATCACCGGAGCACGCGCCGGCGCCACCTCGAACGTCGAGACCACGCCGCGGTGGTCGGTGGGATACGGCCGGTGGAACGCCAGGTCGACCTGGGGGTTGCCCTTCTCGCCCACCAGCAGGCTGGAGAGCGTCGTGGACGGACCGGCGTGGAGCACCCAGTCGATCCGGTCGAAGAAGTCGTGCTTCTGGGTCTCCGGGCCGCCGGGCGACCAGGTGAAGCCAGGGTCGGCGACGGGGTCCGGGTGCACGTCGCGGTAGGAGTCGCGGAACCCGACGCCGGCCAGCGCCTTGCTGGCCGGCCACCGGACGACGTACGGCACCGCCTGGCGGGCCTTCGCCACCGCCGCGGTCCAGTCGAGGTGGGACGGGCTGTTGAAGTCGCCGGTCAGGAACACCGGGATGCCGCGCGCCGCGAGCCGCGGCAGGCGCTTCAGCACCGGCGCCAGCGCACGCACGCGCAGGGTGCGCTCGAGGTGCAGGACGCGGTGCCGGGACCAGCCCGCCCGCACGCGGTAGGGGCCGTACGGCGTGGACGGGAGGTGGGTGTTGGCGACCGCGATCACCCGCCCCGGCGTCGGCTCGACGTAGGTGAAGACACCGCGGCTGTGGGGCGGGTCGAGGATCGGGAAGCGCGAGATCACATGGGCCCGCGGGCTGGCGTGCCAGCCGAGCAGACGGGCGAGTCGGCGGGTGTTGCGCTCGGCCTCCTGGACGCCGACGACGTCCGCGCCGCTCACGGCGATGATGTGGGCGAGGCGGTGCAACGCGCGAGGGCAGCCGTCGGCGACCGGGCAGAAGTGTCCCGTCGACAGCTGGTAGTCGTCGCCGCCGTAGAAGATGTTCTGCGTCATCACCGACACCCGCACCGTCGGCGTCGACGCCGGTGTGACCGCGCCCGGACCGGCCGACGCCGGCACCGCGACGAGCGCCCCCGCCGTCAACGAGACCGTGGTCAGGACCGGGGCGACGAGGCGGAGGACGCGCACCTCCCGAGTATGCCCGCCGCGGCTGAACCGCGGAACAGCTCAGCGGGTCATTCCGGCGAGCCCGGGACACCGCCCGGGATCGGGGCCTGCGGGTCGTACGGCATGCGCGTGTAGACGAACGTCGCGCACTCCAGGTGGCTCACCGACCCGTCGTCCCGTCGGACGACGTGGAGGGTCTCGCCGGCGTGGTATCCGGTCGTCCCGACCAGCCGGTCTCCGCGGAGCTCGAAGCGGTGGGCCACCACGGCGCCGTGGGACATCACCAGCTCGCCGCCGTCCAGGGCCACGACGTAGGGGGTGTTGCCCCAGTGCCAGACCCCGAGCGTGTCGGCCAGAGCGGTCGGCACTTCCGCCGTCGGTCGCCACGCGGGTGGCAGCGTCGGCTCGCACCGTTCGAGCTCCTCGAGCAGATCGCGGGCCAGGAGTCCGGGGAAGACACCCGTCGTCGCGTTGCAGAGGAGGACAGACCCGGTGCGCCGTGCCCGGTCCACGAAGCAGGCCGCGAGGAACCCGGGCATCGACCCGCTGTGGCCGACCAGCATGCCCGACCCACCACGCATCAGCTGGAAGCCGGCCCCGTGCCCCGACTCGAGCCCGGCGTGCTGCTCGCCCGCCTGCGGATGGGACGCGAGCTCCAGCCACGACAGGTCGAGGACGCCGGGGTGTCCGGTCCCGAGGAAGGCGGCGTACCGCCCGAGGTCCTCGACCGTGGACCACAGCTGCCCGGCGGGCGCCATGGCGCCGGTGTCGGTGGCGGGCTCGGCGGTGAGCGTCCCGGCGTACGGGTCGACGCTCCAGCCCTGGGCGGCGCGGCCCTCGGGCAGGTACGACGTGCGCCGCAGGCCGAGGGGCTCGAGGATCCGGTCGCGCACCGCGTCCATCCAGGGCTGGTCCAGGACGCGCGCGACGACCTCGCCGAGCAGGGCGTAGCCGAGGTTGGAGTAGTGGAACTGCTGGCCGTCGGGGAACACCGCGCCCGAGCCGTCGTTGGCCGCGACCAGCTGCTCCCAGGTGACGCCGGCGGTCCGCTCCCACCAGGAGCCGTTCGGCTCGGACTGCATGCCGGAGGCGTGGGACAGCAGGGCTCGCAGCGAGCGGTCGGCGTAGCCGACCTCGCCGAGGAACCGCGAGGCCGGCTCGTCGAGGTCCAGCCGCCCGTCGCGGACCAGCTGGAGCGCCAGGACCGCGGTGAAGGTCTTGGTGATGGAGCCGATCCGGTACTGCAGGTCGGCCGGATCGGTGGCGACGTCGCCGTACGCCCCGGTCCAGGCGAGCTCGCCGTCGCGGACCACGCCGGCGACCAGGGACGGGAGGCGTCCGGCCACCTGGCGCTCGGCCACCAGCGCCTGGAGCCGACGTGCGGTGGTGTCGGAGACGGCGTTCACCGCGTGCACCGCGTGCACCGGGCCGTCATCGGGCGTCGTCGGCGGGCTCGGCGAACGCCTCCGGCGGCGGGCACGAGCAGACCAGGTGGCGGTCGCCGTAGGCCTGGTCGATGCGAGCGACCGGCGGCCAGTACTTGTCCGGGTCGGGACCCGTCGGGAAGGCCGCGACCTCGCGCGGGTAGGCGCGGTCCCAGTCGCCGACGACCGCCCGCGTGGTGTGCGGGGCTCCGCGGAGGGGCGACTTGTCGACACTCCACTCCCCTCGCTCCACCTGCTCGATCTCGGCTCGGATCGCCAGCATCGCGTCGCAGAACCGGTCGATCTCGGCCAGATCCTCGGACTCTGTCGGCTCCACCATCAGCGTGCCCGCCACGGGGAACGACATGGTCGGGGCGTGGAACCCGTAGTCGATGAGTCGCTTGGCGACGTCGTCGACGGTCACGCCGGAGGACTTGGTGAGCCCACGCAGGTCGAGGATGCACTCGTGCGCGACCAGCCCGCCGACACCCTGGTAGAGCACCGGGAACGCCTCGTCGAGACGGGCGGCGACGTAGTTCGCCGAGAGCACCGCCGTCGCGGTCGCCCGGCGCAGGCCGTCCGCGCCCATCATCCGGATGTAGGCCCAGGAGATGGGCAGGATCCCGGCCGACCCGTACGGCGCGGCACTGACCGCGCCGATCCCCTCGCGCTGCTCGACGTCCGGGTGCTGCCGGTGGCTCGGCAGGTACGGCGCGAGGTGGGCCCGCACCGCGACCGGGCCGACACCGGGGCCGCCACCGCCGTGCGGGATGCAGAACGTCTTGTGCAGGTTGAGGTGGGAGACGTCGCCGCCGAACTCACCGGGCCGCGCGTAGCCGAGCAGCGCGTTCAGGTTGGCCCCGTCCACGTACACCTGGCCACCGGCCTCGTGCACCGTCGCGCAGATGTCGGTGATGGTGTCCTCGTACACGCCATGGGTCGACGGGTAGGTGACCATGAGCGCCGCCAGCCGGTCGCGGTGCTCGTCGCACGCCCGCTGCAGGTCGTCGAGGTCGACGGAGCCGTCCTCCGCCGCCTTCACGACGACCACGCGCATCCCGGCCATCACCGCGGACGCGGCGTTCGTGCCATGGGCGGACGACGGGATCAGGCAGACGTCGCGCTCGTCCTCGCCGTTCGCCCGGTGGTAGCCGCGGATCGCCAGCAGGCCGGCCAGCTCGCCCTGCGACCCGGCGTTCGGCTGGATCGAGACGCGGTCGTAGCCGGTCGCCTCGGCGAGCATCGACTCCAGCTCGCCGATCAGCTCGCGGTACCCCTCGGCATCGGCCGCGGGGGCGAAGGGGTGGAGGTCGGCGAAGCCCGGCATCGAGACGGGTTCCATCTCGGTGGTCGCGTTCAGCTTCATCGTGCAGGAGCCGAGCGGGATCATGCCGCGGTCGAGCGCGTAGTCGCGGGCCGAGAGGGTCCGCAGGTAGCGCAGCATCTGCGTCTCGCTGCGGTGGCTGCTGAACACCTCATGGGTGAGGTACGGCGTGGTCCGCCGCAGCTGGTCGGGGATGGTGTCCGCACCGGACACCGAGTGGTGGCCGCCCTCATAGGCCCCGAACGCGCGCAGCACCGAGCCGAACACGCCCGGCCCGAAGGTCTCCCCCACACTGATGCCCACGTGGTCGTCGTCCACGAGCCGCAGGTGGACGCCGAGGCCACGCGCCCCTGCGACGACGTCTGCGGCGCGAGCCGGTACCCGCGTGAGCAGGGTGTCGAAGAAGTGGTCGTGGACGACCTCGACGCCCGCCTTGCGGAGCATCGCTGCGAGCCGGCGGGCGTCGTCGTTGATCCGCTCGGCGATGCCGCGCAGACCCTCGGGCCCGTGGTACACGGCGTACATCGAGGCGACGACCGCGAGCAGCACCTGGGCGGTGCAGATGTTGGAGGTGGCCTTGTCGCGCCGGATGTGCTGCTCGCGGGTCTGCAGGGCGAGCCGGTACGCCGGGCGTCCCTCGGCGTCGACGGAGACGCCGACCAGCCGACCCGGCAGGTGGCGCTCGAGGCCGGCCGCGACGGACATGTAGCCGGCGTGCGGACCGCCGTAGAACATCGGCACGCCGAAGCGCTGCGTCGAACCGACCACGACGTCGGCGCCGAGCTGGCCGGGCGCCTCCAGGAGGGTCAGCGCCAGCAGGTCGGCCGCGACCACGGCGAGGGCTCCGCGCTCATGCACCGCCTCGATCAGGCTCCGGGGATCGAGGATGCGGCCGGAGGCGCCGGGGTACTGGACCAGGACGCCGGCGACGTCACCGTCGGGCAGACCGTCGGTGAGGTCGGCGACGGCCACCTCGATCCCCATCGCGCCGGCCCGGGTGCGGACGACCTCGATGGTCTGTGGCAGCGCGTCGGCGTCGACCACGAACGGCCCGGACACGCCACGCTTCGCGCGACGCACCAGCGTCATCGCCTCGGCGGCCGCGGTGCTCTCGTCGAGCAGGCTGGCATTGGCGGTGGGCAGTCCGGTCAGGTCGCCGACGACCGTCTGGAAGTTGAGGAGTGCCTCCAGGCGGCCCTGGGAGATCTCGGGCTGGTAGGGCGTGTACGCGGTGTACCAGCTCGGGTCCTCGAGGACGTTGCGCCGGATCACCGGCGGCGTGATCGTCGCGTGGTAGCCCAGACCGATCATCGACTCGGCCGGCCGGTTGAGGGCCGCGAGCCGGCGGAGCTCGCGCGCTGCGTCGTACTCCGAGAGGGGCTCGGGGAGATCGAGGGTGCGCGAGGCGATCGCGGCCGGGACGGCCGCGGCCATCAGGGCGTCGAGCGAGTCGAAGCCGACACGGTCGAGCATCCGGGCGATGTCGTCCGGGCGCGGTCCGAGGTGTCGGTCGGCGAAGGCGGGCTGGCTCACGGGTGGCTCCTCGACTGGATCGTCAGATTCGCCTCCCCCTCTGTCGAGCCGGGCTCGGCCCTCCAGAGTTGCCTGACCCGCACGGTCCTGGCGCCTGAGAGGTTCCGGGGAGGGGTTGCCCCTTCGGCGCTCCGGTCCGGGCGTTCACCCGGGCGAAGACTCTCCCGTGCGGGATCGTCAGCGACCCCACTGTAACAACCGCTCGTCGTACTCCACCGGATCGACGCGGAGCAACGACAAAGCCGGCCCGGGGTGACCCCGGACCGGCCCTGGAGACGGTGTCTGTCTAGCCCAGCCTACGGGCGCGGCGTGCGGCGAGCTCGTCGTTGGTGTGTGCGGTGGTGTCGTCCTCTGCGGTCCGCTCGCTCGGGAGCTCGGAGAGGGTGCCCTCGATCTCGCGCCAGACCCCACCGATGGCGATGCCGAACACTCCCTGGCCGCCCTGGAGCAGGTCGATGACCTCGTCGTTGCTGGTGCACTCGTACACCGAGGCGCCGTCGCTCATCAGCGTCACCCGGGTCAGGTCGTCGGTGCCGCGGGCCCGGAGGTGCTGGACCGCGGTGCGGATCTGCTGGAGCGAGATGCCCGCGTCCAGGAGCCGCTTGATGACCTTCAGCAGGAGGATGTCGCGGAAGGAGTACAGCCGCTGGGAGCCGGATCCGGTGGCGCTGCGCACGGACGGCTCGACCAGACCGGTGCGGGCCCAGTAGTCGAGCTGGCGGTAGGTGATGCCCGCCGCGTTGCACGCCGTCGGACCTCGGTAGCCGGTGTCGCTGGGCAACGGCGAGACGTCGTCGGTGAACAGCAGGCCCTGCTGCTCCGCGGCCTCGGCCGCCAGGGCCGCGTCGGTCTCGTCGCCCGGGGCGTGAGTCCGGTGCTGCTCGTTGTCGTTCACTGCGACCTCCGTCGACTACCTCGCGTGGTGTGACTCCGGGGAAACCGTACGGCGCGAGCCACATCGGTGGAGTTACAACGAGGACAGTTCAAGGTAAGCCCGCGCCGCACCCCCGTCAAAGACGAACCCGGCGTGTCGGCACCCTCAACCTCAGGTTGAGGGTGATGGCTCGGGCCGGGCCACGGGCCTCAGCGGCTCTCGAAGTCCTCCGGCGAGACCTGGTCGAGGAACTCGCGGAACCGCTCCACCTCGTCCTCCTGCTCGGCCGGCGCGTCCAGCCCGGCCTCGGCCAGCACCTCGTCCGCGCAGAGGATCCGGCTCCCGGTGCGCAGCGCCAGGGCGATCGAGTCGGACGGCCGCGCGCTGACCTCGACGCCGGAGGCGAGCACGAGGATCGCGAAGAACATGCCGTCCTTGACCTCGGTGATCCGCACCTCGGCGAGGGCGTTCCCGGTGGACTCCAGGACGTCCTTGAGGAGGTCGTGGGTGAGCGGACGCGGAGGAACCACGCCCTGCTGGGCGAACGCGATCGCGGTCGCCTCGACCGCCCCGATCCAGATCGGCAGGTATCGCTGCCCCTCGACCTCGCGCAACAGCACGATCGGGCTGTTCGACGGCATCTCGACCCGGACACCCAGGACGTCGACCTCGCGCATGCCGTCCACACTACTCCGGGCGATCGAGACGATCTGCTCCTCCGGCCGACCCGGGAACGACGCGCGGACGACGGGCGTCAGCGGCCGCGCAGCCCGGACTTCACGAGGGTCGCGTGCAGGCGCACGGACAGCGCCGCGAGCTCACTGACGGTCTCCTCGGCGCGACCGCGTGCGGAGGCGTCCTTCCCGCGTCTCTGCGGGGCGACCACCTGCTCGACCAGGCCCACCTCGCGGTCCGCGGCGGTCTTGAACGCCCGCAGGTGGCGCGGCTCGAGACCGAACTCCGCGAGCTCACGCGCGGTCGTGGTGATCACCAGGGCGTCGGTGTCGTAGTGCCCTGTTCCGGTGTGCGCCGCGACCAGCCCGAACTGCTCGAGCTGGCCCAGCAGCTCCTCGGAGATCTCGGCGATCTTGAGCAGCTCCTTGCGCGAGAGCCGGAGGTTGTCGCGTCGGCTGAACGACTCGGCCGACGGCAGCCCGTCGGCCGCGAGCGCCACCGTCGGCACGGTGGGCACGACCGCCTCGATCGGGGGTGGCTCCAGCCCGCGGTCGATGGCGTCGAGGTGCTCACCGATCACCCGCAGCGGAAGATAGTGGTCACGCTGCATCCGGAGCACGTACCGCAGGCGGTCGACGTCCTCGGCGGAGAACTTCCGGTAGCCCGCTGGCGTGCGTTCGGGCTTGACCAGCCCCTTGTCCTCCAGGAACCGGATCTTCGGGATGGTGACACCCGGGTAGTCGGGCCGCAGGAGATCGAGCACCTCTCCGATGTTCAGCCGCACCCGTCCGCCGGCGGCCGCAGCACCGAGGGCGTCGGTCACGGGTTCTCGTGACCCTGGAAGAAGACCAGCCGGTACTTGCCGATCTGCACCTCGTCGGTGTCCTTGAGGACGACCGAGTCGATGCGGTCGCGGTTGACGTAGGTGCCGTTGAGGCTGCCGGAGTCGGACACGGTGAAGGTGCCCCCCTCGCGGGTGAACGTCGCGTGGCGCCGCGACACGGTCACGTCGTCCAGGAAGATCTCACTGTCGGCATGGCGGC
>Ga0105239_10007351_pt1 | contig 12651 bp, 8 predicted proteins | sample KBSC44metaG_FD_92761 | JGI IMG/M metagenome (GOLD analysis project Ga0105239, IMG submission 92761) | Corn rhizosphere microbial communities from Kellogg Biological Station, Michigan, USA - KBS C4-4 metaG | ecosystem: Host-associated > Plants > Roots > Rhizosphere > Soil | place: Michigan, USA...
GAAAGCCGCTCTTTCTTGGGTGAACTCCTGCGAAGGCGGCGCCATAAGCCAACCGTCGCCAACGTACGCTCAAAGCCTCGTCGCCACAGTAGGAACTTGTAAAGACCTCTTGAATCGAGGGCGCATTCCCCTTAAACTAGATTGCCGGTGCATATATGTGCGGTTTGGCTTGGGAAGGTGTATGAGAAGAATTCTTAGTTTATTTGTTTTGATCCTGGTTGGGGTGTTTAGTCTTTTTGGATGCGGTGGTTCGGGCGTGTCGGTCGAGAACCCGGATCCGGGCATTTATCAGGCGGCGTTCTCGCGCGGGGGCGGAAAGATGACCGTCACGACGGGCAAGAACAACTCGGTAACCGTTGCCGTCGCGGATGACGCGGGTGGAGTCTTCACGGGTACCGGATCGCTAAGGTCCGACGAATCATTTTCTGTGACTTGCAAAGGCCCTAACGATCAGTCGATTGTCGTCACCGGAACTCTCCAGAAGTCGGCTCTCAGCAAGAAGTATGTTGGGAAAGTACAAGGCAGCTTCACATTTACTTACGACGCGCCTCTTGCGCTAGGCAACGTCGACGTAACGTTGTTTGCGGGAACGTACACGGGGACTGTCGACATGCGGAATTTCGATTCGTGGCCCTGCACGGTGGTTATCGATCCGAACGGATTTATTACCGTGAACTTTACATCGAACACCACCCCAGTTTCCATGCGGGGACTTCTATATTCGGACGGCCATGCACTTTTGAGACCAGATGATACGGTGACTCAGAGGTTGAACTATTGGGGGAAGGGCGCTGCTTACATCTTCTTCGATCTTGGCAACCTCTACTTTAAAGTTTCCATAAGTTCGAAGAAGGACGGCAACGAAGTCGGCGTTATTCGAGCGCAGACTCCGTACCTACCTGGTTAGCCGCTGAGGACTTGGAGCCAGAGACGGTGTTGTTCCGTACCGCTGTAAGAGGCAGGGAACAACACCGTTTTCATGGGCGCCCCAAGGACACGACCTCTTCCTGAAGGGTCGACTTGGGTTTGTTAGGTCCAGTGTGTCGAAGCCGTCTGGACATCAGACGGGACCCAAGGCAATGAAATTACACTGGTGGGCCCAGCTAGATTCGAACTAGCGACCTCACCCTTATCAGGGGTGCGCTCTAACCAACTGAGCTATGAGCCCGCGGACGGGACTTGGATTATACCCATCGCATTCGGCCGTCGCAAGACCGGAAACGAGAAAGAACTCATCGGCGGAATCGGGCGCGGAAGTTCAGCTTGTAGAGCAGCATCGGGACCGTATCGCTGAACGCTACGACGACGCGGGAGAGGGCGAGGTTGTCTTCTTCCTTCGTGGCCAGCTTCTTCCGTAGCGCCAAGCCCACTCGGTAGCCAGTCAAAACGAGAGCCCGCGTGCTGTCGCCGTTGAAGGAACCGTAGGGAAAGCAGAAGCTCCCGGGATCGATGCCATGTGCCCGGAAGGCGGCATCTGCGTGCGCGACCTCCTTCATCTGGGCCTTTTCATCCAGGCGGTCCAAGTGCGGGTGGCTCCAGGAGTGATTGCCGATCTCATGACCCCGGGCGGCGGCGGACCTTAACAGGGGCCAATCGGCCAGCGGACGCGCCGCCTCGCCGTCCCAGTCCGACGTCTCACCAACCTTCCCGCCCACCGCGTAAAACGACCCTCGCGCCCCGTGCTTTTCCAACAAGTCCGGCGCATTCATCATCGTCGACGAGTAAGCGTCGTCGAAAGTAAGGCAAACCAATCCTTTCGGCCAAGCTCCCGCAAGGTCGCGGGCGAGGACAAACGGCCTACGCCGCCGGGCGAAGAATCGCACGTGGGATTCGAGTCGCGCGGGCTCGATATTCAGCCGCCGGCCCTCCTCCGCCTCTGTTCCCACCTTGTGGTAGCAGAGAATAGTTGCGGTCATGGGATTAATGCTGGCCTCCCGGAAACTTTTCGGGTGACGATGGCGAGGCAATCTGCGTCTCGAAGTATGGCCGAATCGAATTTGTTCGACAAAGATCGCAACGGTCTGACTACAATATGCAGTCTCCGGCGATAACGCCGGTGTCACCCAGGAGAACCATAGCGAAGATGCAGAAGATGCGCTTACTTACCGTCAGTCTCGGCGCGATGGCGCTGGTCTCAGCCGCCCTAGCCCAATTTGACGGTCCCGCTCCGCTCGCGTGGCGGTGGGTGCAACCGACCAGCGTTGCCCCCGGTGGATCGCCTCTGGTCAATAACGATCTCATCTACCAGTCGGTAGGGGGTCGAATCTTCTGTATTGAGAAGAAGACCGGCAACCTCAAGTGGCGGTTCCCCCAGCTCGATCCGATCGCGGGCACCTTCCGCACTTCGCCGATCTTGGCGGGCGGAACCATCCTTGCCGCTGGCGACAACAAGATCGTCTACGCCATCGATCCCGTGACGGGTCAGTCGAAGTGGAGCGCCAACCTCCCCGAGGGAATTCTTGGTTCGCCCGTTCTCGTGGGCGCGTATTTGGTCGTGGCCCTTAGCACCAATGAGCTCTATGCCCTGAATGTTACCGATGGCACCCCGGTTTGGCCGGATTCAGCCCCGACGTTCAAGGTCTTCGAGGGCCTGCAAGGGACGATCACCGCAAGTGGACCCGACGTCCTCTATTTCAACGGTCACAACCAGATGATCGCCCTGAACATCGTTTCACGGAAGATCGACTGGCATCAAGAGTTTTCCCAACTGCCTCCCAACCCGGGTGCGTTTGTCACGACCGATGCCATATATGTTAACTCGGGCCCGTACCTGATTTCCCTCAATCCGATCTCGGGAGTTGCCCGGTGGCAGGCGAACACCGAAGTCCAATTGGCGTTTACTCCGATAGCCTCGGCGAGCAAAATCGTCGTAGTTTCGCAGGACGGAAAGGCGTTTGTCTTTGATGCCGCAAGCCGCAAGGCGATCAACAAGGCACCCATCGATCTGGGATCTTTACCGATGACGGCGCCGACGCTTCTGGGAGACAAGTTCGTAATCCCTACCGCCAACGGTGCGATCAACCTTATCGATCCGACTAAAACCGGCCCGCTTTGGGAGTATATCGTCCGACCGTTGGCAGACAGCGTTGTGTCCTCGGGTACCCGTACGAACGGCCCTGGAGGTCGCGGCGGTGGTTTTGGTGGCGGCCAAGCCGGTGGTGGACTGGGCGGCGGCCAACAAAAGCCAGAAAAGATTTCGGAAATTCAAGCGGCCGCCCCGGCGGTGCTAGATGGCCAGACGTTGTTGGTTCCGGCTCGCGATGGAAGCTTGCTTGCTTTTGACAAAGATCTTGGCGTAGACCTTACGCCACCCGAAGTTAAAATGCAGTTCCCGAACTCGGGCGACCAGGTATCGGGACAGGCTCCGCTTGTCCTTCAATTCAAGGTTACGGACGACAATTCGGGGCTGAGGAACGACTCGGTCAAGATCACGATTAACGGCCAGCCGGTCGATTTCATCCCAAACAAGGACGGCACCATCCTGGTTCGCTTCAGCCGGACTGGCGGACCTTCGGGTCGCAATAAGCCGCTATCCGATGGCCGAAAGGATATTGTCGTTACTGCGTCCGACTGGATGGGGAATGAGATCAAGAAGGCCTTCTCCCTTGCGATCGACAACTCTCTGCCCCCGATCGTCATTCCCGGCCAGGAGAAGCCTAACAACGGTCTCAACGGCGCCGGCGGTCCCGGAAAGGGTGGCGGTCCTGGAACGGGCAGCGATGGCGGTTAGTTAGCCGCTTTGCCCTCGCCGCAATTCTGGCAAGCGTTGCTGGCGGCGGAGTGTTCCGCCGCGAAGAGCCGAGTTCTCGTTGAAGAACTCGGCTCTCTTCCCGATTCGGAGGCTCTCTCCGAGCTATCGCGTCATTTGCTGCTTACGGACGCCGAGCAGCGGCGCATTGCCTCCGCCGATATGGCCGCCCTTGAGCGAGCCGTAAAGAGCGGCGTTCAAGTCCTAGAGGCTCCCGATTATCCCGAGACGCTAGCAAATGCGGGCGGAACTCCGGCTGGGTTGTTCATCGCGGGCGACCCCGCCTGTTTGGATCGCCCGACGGTCGCGATCGTGGGGACACGTGCCGCCTCAACCTACGGTAAGGCAGTAGCTCACAAGTTCGGGGAGGCGTTGGGCCGGGCCGGAGTCACCGTCGTGAGCGGCGGAGCTTTGGGGATCGATGCGGCCGCCCACCGTGGCGCGCTGGATGCCGGCGGATCGACCGTGGCGGTGCTCGCAACTGGAGTCGACAACGTTTATCCGAGGGTTCATCAGCACCTCTTCGGTCAGATTCAGCAGTCTGGTTGCCTGGTGAGCCAATTCAGCGTCGGCAGCTCCCCCAGCGGTTACCGATTCTTACAACGAAACGACGTGATCGCGGCGATGAGCATGGCGGTTCTGGTGGTCGAAGCTCCGATTCGGTCCGGAGCTATGCGCACGGCCAATTCCGCGAATGAGCTGGGACGCGAGGTCTTTGTCGTGCCGGCAAATATCGACGCATTCAGTTTTCAGGGTTCCTTCCGACTCATTAGGGATGGTGCAACGCTGGTGAGTCATCCGATGGAGTTGCTAGAATCCTTGGGCTTGGAAGCTGTGGCGGAAGAAGCGAAACCGGCTCCGAGTGGCCCAGGGGGACAGATTCTTGGGGTGCTGACGGTGGTTCCGCTCGCGGCCGAACTCATCGTGGAAAGGACAGGGATGGATACCGCCGAAGTACTCTCCGAGTTGACGATGCTGGAACTCGAGGGCCTCGTAATCCGGGACGGCAACGGCTACGCGATTCGACCATGACGAAATACGTTTATGCGCTGGGCCCGGACGGCTATGGGCCGCACCTCTTCGATTCCGAGTCGTTCTCACTCGCGCCCGCGAACGAGCATGGCGAGCTGCCTCTTTTGGTCCCCGGTTTTGTCGACATTCACTGCCACGGCGCCTTCGGGATCGACTTTATGTCGGCGTCTCCGTCGGACATGGCGATCTGGTGCGAGCGTTTAGCGGATGTAGGTTATGAAGGATTTCTGCCGACAACGGTGACCGCCTCGGCTTCAGATGTCCAGCGGGCTTTGTCGGTGATTCCCGAGCACCCGATGATCTGGGGCTTCCATCTCGAAGGGCCGTTTATTTCGAGAAAGTATCCGGGCGCCCAGCCGCAGGAGTTCATCACGGACCCTCCGGCGGCAATGGCGGATTGGGATCCGATTCTCGACGACCCGCGCTTGAAGGTCATCACCCTGGCGCCGGAAATCGAGGGAGCCTTGGTGCTGACGAGCCGACTTGCGAGTCGTGGGGTTAAGGTCAGCCTCGGCCATACGAACGCAACCTACGCGGAATGCGAGGCGGCTTTCGCCGCCGGTGCGCGCCATGCCACGCACACCTATAACGCGATGCGGCCGCTGCATCACCGGGAGCCAGGAACGGTTGGGTTCGCGATGACCGAAGATTCGGTGTTCGCAGAGCTGATATACGATCGCCACCATGTCGTAAAACCGGCGGCAGACGTGCTGGTTCGGGCAAAGCCGGCGGATCGGCTGGTCGCGATCAGCGACGCGACGATGGCCGCTGGGCTTCCGGCAGGAACGAAACTCACGATGTGGGGCCTCCATTGCGTGGTGGGCAACGGAGAAGTCCGGCTTCTAGACGGCACGTTAGCGGGAAGCGCGATCACCTTGCTCGACGCCTTCCGAAACCTACGCGAGGACTTCGGCCCGGAAACGGCCATCCGAGCCTGTAGTTGGAACCCTCGCTTGGCGCTCGGCCGCGATCCGCTCGCTCCGGCGACTTATGTTGAACTCGACCCGGCAGGCAACATCCTTCATCGGTATACGCGAAGATAGCGGCTGGTAACCTAACTCGCGATGAAAGTGCTCGTCGCGGATAAGTTTGAGGAAAGCGGCCTCAAGGGACTGGCCACACTCGGCGTTGAGGTGGCATACGAACCAAATCTGAAAGATCAGACCCTGGCAACCCGGCTGGCGGAAGAGCCATTCGACGTTCTCATCGTGCGTTCCACGCAGGTGACGGAGCCCATGATCGAGGGCAGCAAGCTCGGCCTGATTATTCGGGCGGGTGCCGGTTACAACACGATCGACGTCGCCACCGCCAACCGGCGTGGAGTCCTCGTCGCGAACTGCCCCGGCAAGAACGCGCAGGCGGTCGCGGAACTGGCCTTCGGTTTGATCCTATCTTGCGACCGGCTCATTCCGGATAACGTCGCACAGCTTCGGGAGGGCAAGTGGAACAAGGCGGGCTTCAGCAAGGGGCGCGGCCTCTACGGTCGCACGCTCGGCCTGATCGGCATGGGCAACATCTCGCAAGAAATGATCCCGCGAGCGCGGGCATTCGGCATGAACGTCATCGCCTTCTCGCGATGGATGACGCCGGAGACGGCGGCCGCGCTTGGTATCGGGCGAGCTTCCAGTCTGGAGGAATTGGCTCAGCAATCTGATTTCGTGTCGATCCACGTTAGCCTGACGAAGGATACGCGCGGACTCCTCGGGGAAGCATTCTTCTCGGAAATGAAGCCAGGGTCGGTATTTGTCAACACGAGCCGCGGCGAGGTCGTCGATCAGAGTGCGTTGCTGAAGGCACTGGACGCCCGGAACCTGATGGCCGGCCTGGACGTGTTCGAGGACGAACCTACGGGCGGCACGGGCACTTACGAGGGAGTTCTGCGGGACAATCCGAGGGTTTACTGCACCCACCACACTGGCGCGAGCACGGAGCAAGCCCAAGAAGCCGTCGCGGACGAGACCGTACGGATCGTGCGCGAATACCTTTTGACGGGTCGAGTACCGAACGTCGTCAACATCAAGCGCGGCGAGCAGGCATCCCACCTTCTCATCATCCGGCACGCGGACAAGGTCGGCGTTTTGGCCCACGTTTTGGATGCTCTCCAGTCTGAAGGCGTATCCGTCCAAGAGATGGAAAATGTCGTTCTTGGTGGCGCACAGGCGGCGATCGCGCAGATCTCCGTGGACAAGGAGCCCTCTGCGGAGTCGGTCTCGAAGATGAAAGCGAACGCGAATGTCTTCGATGTCAACGTGATGGCGATTCGAAAGTAAGCGAACGCTTCATAATTCCAGTCTGTGATCCTCAACGTCTCCAACGTCGCGAAATCTTACGGCGTCGATCAGATCCTTACGAGCGTAACGTTCCGGATCGACGCCGGCGAGAAAGTCGCGATGGTCGGCCGCAACGGCACCGGCAAAACCACCCTCCTCAAGATCATTACCGGTCAAGTCGAGGTGGATTCCGGCAACGTCCAGGTGGCCCGCGGAGCCAAGATCGGCTACCTCCGCCAGGAGGCGCCGGTCTCGATGGGCCGCTCGGTGATCGAAGAGGCCGAGTCGGCGGTCGAGCGTCAGCTCGAAATGCAGGAGCGGCTCAAGGTGCTGGAAGATCGCCTGGAGAACAGCCCCACCCAGGACGAGATCGACGAGTACACCCTCATCCACGAGCACTTTCTGGATGCCGAGGGATATTCGGCGGAGCACGACGTCCGCACCGTTCTCCTCAAAATGGGGTTCACCGAGGACGAATTCGACAAGCCGACCGCGAAGCTGAGCGGCGGCGAGAAGACGCGCCTGGCCATCGCCCGGCTGTTGCTCGAAGAGCCGGATCTGATGATCCTGGACGAACCTACGAACCACCTCGACCTTCAGGCGACGGAGTGGCTCGAAAATTGGATCAAGCAGTATCACGGCGCCGTGCTGCTGGTTAGCCACGACCGGACGTTCCTGGATAACACCGCCGAGCGCGTCATCGAGATGCGAGACGGTTCGGTCAAGACGTATCCGGGACCATTCCTCAAATACTTGGAGCTTCGCGCCGCGGATGAAGCCCGCCAGGCCGAAGTCGCCAAGCGGCAGGACATGGAGATCGCCAAGATGGACGAGTTCGTCCGGCGCTTCATGAACTCGCAGCGCACGGCGCAGGCCCGTGGGCGGCTGAAGATCATGAACCGGCTGATCGAGAGCAAGGTGGACGCCCCCCAGAACGAGAAGGGGATGAAAGCCGGGTTTGGAGAGCCGAAGCGAAGCGGCGACATCGTCGTCTCGTGCGAGAAGCTTACGGTCGGGTTCTCGGCGGCGGAGACGGATGAGAACGAGGAAGTCGTTCTGTTCAAGAATTTAGATTGGACGGCTCGGTTCGGAGAACGCTGGGGGATCATCGGCGAGAATGGCTCGGGCAAATCGACCTTGTCGAAGGTTATCCTCGGCCAATTGGAGCCCCTCGCCGGCCGCGCGCGCTTAGGGGCCAACGTTCTGATCGGCTCGTTCACCCAGGATGCAAGCGACCTCGACGAGGAGATGTCCCCGCTTGACATCATGGTCTGGGACTTGGACATGAAGCCACCGGAGGCGCGAAACCTTCTGGGTCGCTTCCTCATCTCCGGCGACGATGTGTACCGGCCGATCAAGACTTTGAGCGGCGGCGAGAAGAACAAGCTTTCCTTGGCGAAGCTGACTCACCTGAATCCTAATTTGCTGATCTTGGACGAGCCTACGAACCACTTGGACATGGCCTCGCGGGACGCGTTGTCCGAGATCCTAAAGGACTATAAGGGAACCCTCGTGCTGATCTCGCACGACCGGCACTTGCTGACTCAGGTCACCAACAACACCCTGGATATCCGCAAGAGCGGGCCGATCCAGTTCTCCGGCTCCTACGCGGAATATCGCAGCCGGGGTTCGAAACCGGCGGCGGCACCCGCGAAGAAGGAAGCTAGCGCGTCGATTCCGAAACTGCTCGACGGCAAGCAGAAGCCGGAGGAGCCGGCGATGTCGCCGCGCGAACTGAGTAAGGAGATACAGCGGATCGAGAAGCTGGTCGCCCAGATCGAAGCGGAAGTCGCCGACCGAGAGGCGGAAATCACCGAGATCGAAGCCCAGTTGGCAAACCTGGATCCGTCGGCGGACGTGTACTCGATCACCCGTGAATATCAGGCAAGGCAAGAAGAGTTGGCGGGCACGATGTCGGCGTGGGAAGAGCAGTCCTCGCGCCTTGAGAAGCTGATCGCAATGCGCGGGTAGGTCCGCCCGTCGCGCCCCAAACCTCTCAATGTAGAAACGGAAACGTTTTGCTGAGGTCGTGATGAATCCAAATTAGGAAGCGGAAGGCGATCAGACCCTCCAGATAAGCCAGGTACAGTCGTCACCTTATCGAACGCTTTACTGAAGTGGCAATCTCAAGCTGAACGGTCGTTCAAGGAGGTTCGGCGTATGCGGAGTTTGGTTCGAAAGTGAGTAAAGCAACCGATCCGCATAGTGCCGCAGGTCAACGTTGCCGACCGTTTGGGTTGAACAAGGCATGCGCTGCTCTGCAAAGCTGATCATGTAGACGTTCGTCGTATACTCCGATCAAGCCCCGTGCGGCGCGCCCGATGCACAAAAACCATAAGACTGACTGGAAGAAGTTCGAGGAGTTCGTCTCTAAAATCGAAGAGCTACTCAGCGAGAGAGCCGTTCGCGTCAAAACGAACGACTCAATTACGGACAAATACGGCAATCTGCGGCAGGTGGACGCTTCGGTCAGGGTGAGCACGGGGACATCCGAACTGCTTGTTATCTTCGAATGTCGCAAGCGGAAGAAGATGTCTGACGTCACCTGGATTGAGCAGGTCGCGTCGAAAAGAGACAACCTGCGAGCGAACCTGGCCGTGATGGTGAGCACCTCAGCATTCACCCACCCAGCCCGAGTGATGGCGAAGGATAAGGGAATACAGTTACGCGACCTTACTCCGATTACCAACGTTGGCCAACTCTTCATGTTCCCGGAGCGGATGGAAATGCACAAGGTGATTGGGCACTTCACCCACCTTGACGTCACATTTCGGAGCGGAACACCTGCCGAAGTATCTGAAGATTTCTTTCATGCTTCCGCGGCCGGTAAGCCGGTAGAGATTTTAAAAGCCGACGGCTCGTCGGTCGTACTTCTGGACGCGATTAATGCGGCTACCGCATCGCTTAAGTCGCCGTCCCTCGCTCCAGGCCAGACCACAGCCAAAACTAGCCTTGTTCTTGTCACCCCGGATGACGATGCCAGGTTGCGCTTGTCTGTCACCACTGCCCATGTCAACAGAATTGTCGCTTGGTACGAATACCGGCAAGAAGTGATTCCTAGTGAAACTCAGACCGGACACTATCTGACAGAGACTGGACTCGTCGATCACTACGTTTCTAGGACCGAGGGTGAGGTCGAAGGTCAGCAAGTCGTCTTTACAGCGGCCGGGAAACGCAACAGTAACTCGTTCCGGTTCCACATCTCTCCAGAATTCGGCACCGAAGACGTTAAAGAAGCCACAGCAGCTAGTGGGGGAGCGATGCTAGAGGTATTTATTGGACCCGATGGAAGGCCGAGCATGCGCCGTGTCTCGTAGTTCTTCGTGCGCCGCGATGAGAGTCTGTGTGAAGGAACCGATCGCATTCTATACAGCCTCTACCTAAGCAACGCGTTGAAGTTCCTGGGGATGTCTCCCTATTAGTCCGCGAGAAACCACACAGAAAGAGTTCGGCCGACCTGCCTCTGTCCTCTACTTACAACGTAGATGTCCGGAAGAACTTCTCTTATGTCCGAAGACCGCGAACCATTGTTCGATCCTAACATTCGATCCTCTACGAATGACTACGGAGTGAGACCCAGTTCCGAAGCTCGTTTTCTGGGGACCTCGGATGCCCCTGAACATAAAGCTGTACGCGCACTCTTGGAGCAGTGGCTGGGAGATTTCCCTGTCACAGAAAAGAAGAGGAACGAGCTACGAAAGGACATCCAAACCGCCAAGAAGCTGGGAAGCAAGGCATTCGAGTTGTTTCTCTATAACGTGTTTGCGGGGGCAGGCATCAAGGTCGAGCCTGATCCGACCATGCCAGAGGGCCATCCGTCGCAGCCAGACTTCCTAATACGAGTGGATGGAAGTGAGTTCTACGTCGAGGCGAGGTTCCTCGACTTCAGTCTTCTTGAGGTGGCACTCCCCACTGGGCCAAACGAACTCATTGGATATCTAACGCGCACCTTGAAGCGCAACGGCTTCGTCCTAAGTGTGAGGATTGTCATGCGGCCACCCGCACCTCCACCGTTAAGAGTATTGAAGGACCAGATTGAACGCGAGCTAAGGGCTACTAACTCTGAGAAGGGTGGTATTTGGGTTAAAAGCGGAGATTGGAAATTAGAGGTTCGGTTTCAGCGCCTTCCAAATCCGAACTCGAAAGGAAGTCTCGGTTTCACCGCTCCTGGGATGCGCATGCCCGACAACGGTCTCTTGATACGCGAGGCCATCCACGGCAAACGAGGCCAGCACAAAGGATATGGAGACAGAATGGTGTATGCGATTGGAGTCGAGGCAGGTGCCGCAACCGTTGACGGCTTTCTTCAAGCTTGTTACGGTGTTCCTGAAGTAGAGCAACTCTCCGGAGACCCGCTCTGGGGAGGAAGTCGCCCGATGGCTTCGCCCATGGTGCTCGGTTGTCTCGGAGCAGGTTTTGCGGCGTTCGCCAGTGCCCAACTGTTTTGTTTACACGCACCCGGCCAGCCTGCCCCACTCCTACCGAACATCACCAACTTTGTGCTTCGAGATGGACAAGTGGAGCGAATCAACACAGGCGCATCGACCCACGAGCTCCTCGGCTTATCGCCTTCCTGGCCCGACACACTTCCGAAGTGAAGTGGCACTAGCCTGTTCTCGCTAAGTTCACAAATCAGCCCCGCGCGAAGCCTGAAAGTCTTCGCATCTTTTGCGTGAACCTATTGTCCCCACTGTATGCGGAGGAATCAGCTAGTATTCGCTCCGTGAAGCTGATATGCCCTCAAGAACAAGGGCGCAGAAGGTTATCTTTTCATAGCTTTCCGCCCATGGATCTAGCTATACACATTCGCGACGGGGAATGATGGAGGAATGCAATTGTCCCCAGTCGAAATCTGGTTTGTGACCGGTAGTCAGCACCTTTATGGCGAAGAAACGCTCCGTCAGGTCGCCAAAAATTCCGCCGAAATCGCCAAGGCGCTAAATGCCTCTAGTGCCATTCCGGTCGAGGTGGTTTACAAGCCGGTGCTGACGGACCCGGCGGCGGTGCGGGCGCTCTGTATCGAGGCCAACTCCTCGCCAAACTGCGCGGGCCTCGTACTGTGGATGCACACCTTCTCACCGGCGAAGATGTGGATCGGGGGGCTGATGAACCTGAGTAAGCCGATTTGCCATCTCCACACCCAGTTCAATCGAGACCTTCCTTGGGAGTCGATCGACATGGACTTCATGAACCTGAATCAAGCGGCCCACGGCGACCGCGAGGCGGGTTTCCTCCACACGCGGCTGCGGCTCGCCCGAAAGGTCGTGGTCGGCCATTGGAGCGATCCGGAGGTTCAGGAGCGGGTTGGGGCTTGGTCGCGCGTCGCGCGAGCCTGGCACGATTTGCAGGGGGCTCGGTTCGCGCGGTTTGGGGACAACATGCGCGAGGTCGCGGTTACCGAGGGCAACAAGGTCTCCGCGGAAGCGAAGTTCGGCTTCTCGGTGAATGGCTACGGAGTTGGCGACCTCGTGCAGAAGGTGACCGCGGTCGCTGAGTCTTCGGTAGACGCCCTGATTGCCACTTACGAGGCAGAATACGATCTGTCCGAAGAGCTTCAGGCAGCTGGCGCACGGCGGTCTTCCCTGCGCGATGCGGCTCGGC